>Ga0335081_10020127_pt1 | contig 10792 bp, 11 predicted proteins | sample Lox_Sample_35_FD_206713 | JGI IMG/M metagenome (GOLD analysis project Ga0335081, IMG submission 206713) | Soil microbial communities from Loxahatchee National Wildlife Refuge, Florida, United States - Lox_Sample_3.5 | ecosystem: Environmental > Terrestrial > Soil > Wetlands | place: USA... | reverse complement strand
CGCAGCTACCGCATGGCGGGCGAGGGCGAAGCGCTAGGCCTCTATGGCTTCGGCGCCGCTGCCCACATCCTGGCGCAAGTGGCGAAATGGCAGGGCCGGCGCATTTATGCCTTCACGCGCAAGGGAGACAAGGCGGCGCAGGACTTTGCGCGCGCGCTCGGCGCGGTCTGGGCCGGCGGTTCGGAAGAGATGCCGCCCGAGCCGCTCGACGCCGCCATCATCTTTGCCCCCGTGGGCGCGCTGGTGCCGGCGGCGCTGAAGGCGGTGAAGAAAGGCGGTCGCGTGGTCTGCGGCGGCATTCATATGTCGGATATTCCGAGCTTCCCCTATGCACTGCTGTGGGAGGAGCGCGGTATCCAATCGGTGGCCAATCTCACGCGCCAGGACGCGCGCGAGTTTCTCGCCATCGCGCCCAAGGCCGGCATCAAGGCGGAAGTGACGCGCTATCCGCTCGCCCGCGCCAACGAGGCGCTCTCCGATCTGCGCGACGGCCGCCTGCAAGGCGCCGCGGTGCTGGTTCCGTAGATCACGCCGCTCATTCCGGACGCCGCCGAAGGCGGCGGTCCGGAATCCAGATGCAAGCACGGTCCTTGTTTCTGGATTCCGGGTTCGCGCTTCGCGCGCCCCGGAGTGACTATTGCCGCACCGGCTCGGCGTGGCCGATCACGCGCTTGATCGACGGCGAGCGCTCGCGCAGTGCACGCTCCAGCGCGTCGACCTTCTCGTGCACCGCCTGCACGGTGAGCGAAGGATCGACGCGGCAGTGGAAGTTGACGATCTCCCCCTCGTCGGTTTCGCGCACCCGCACGTCGTGCACGTCGCGGACGGTGCGGCCGTCGGCGGCGAATTCCCTCAATGCCATTTCGACTGCCTTGAGCCGCTCAGGCGGCGCCTCGCGGCCGGCCGCGCGATGCGGCTGCAGCGGCTCGATATGCGTGTCGATCTCGACGTCGGCGCCGAGTTCGCCGGCGATCGCCTGCTCCAAGCCATCCGCCAGCTCATGGGCGGTGCGCAGCGAAAGCTTGCCGTCCACTTCCAGGTCGGCCGAAATCGCCAGCCGGCCGGCGATTTCGTGCACGGTGACGTGGTGCACGGCGAGCGCGCGGTTGCGCGCGATCACCATGACGCGCTCCGTCACGCTTTCATTGTCGAGCGCGACCGGATCGGTGGTGACGGTGGGCGCCGCGCCCCGCATCTGCTCGCGCAACGCGGCGGCGATAGCGTTCTTGATCGCGTTCACGCGGTCGAGCGGCAGCGTGCGGCTCACCGCTACCGTGAGATCGATGAAGGTGGTCTCCCCGACCTCGCGGGCGCGCACTTCTTCGACCGCCACCACGCCCGGCACCTTGGCGGCGATGGCGGTGATTTTGGCGGCGGCGCCGGGCGGCGCCACGTCGGTCAGGGTGTCGATAGTGCGGCGGCCGAGCCGCCAGCCGGCAACGCAGACCAGCAGCGCGACCGCGAGCGCGGCGGCCGAATCCGCCCACCACAGTCCGAAATGGACGCCGGTGAGGCCGACCAGCACCGCCAGCGAGCCCCACAGGTCGGAGGAGAAATGCAGCGCGTCGGCTTCCAGCGCGTGGCTCGAGGTTTTTTGCGCGGTGCGCGAGAGCGCCCGCGAGCGGGTGAAATCGACCGCGATCGACACCACGATCACCCCGAAGGCCCAGGCGTTGGCCACCACGGCGTGGGTCTCGTGCTCGACGAGGCGCTTGCCCGCTTCCCAGATCACGACGCCGGAGAGCAGGAAGAGCAGGGCGGTTTCCGCCAGCGCCGAGACGGCTTCGAACTTGCCGTGGCCGTATTGATGCTCGGCGTCGGCCGGCTTGCCGGAAATGCGCACGGCAGCATAGGTCATTACCGTGGCGCCGAGATCGATCAACGAGTGGCCGGCTTCCGAGAGAATCGCGAGCGAGCCGGTGGCCAAGCCGACCGCGGCCTTGGCGATCGTCAATCCAGCCGAGGCCGCGATTGACGACAGCGCGACTTGTTCTTTTTCGTCCTGCATGCGGAGCCTTTGCCGCGGCTGATCTAGCGCAACGGCGGGCCGTTGGCGACCCGAAGCCGAGGCCGGCCGGTCAGCGCCGCTTCGGCCGTTCGGATGCCTGGCGGCCCGCGGGCGGCACCAGCGGCTCGATCAGCTTGTAGAATTCGCGCTCGGCCTGCGTGATCGAGCGCTCCTTATGGCGCAGCGCAAAGAACTGCCGCGTCGGTACCGCAAAGTCGAGCGCGACCAGCGTGCCGGATTCGAGCGAGGACGCGACCACGAGCTTCGACAAGACCGCCGCGCCGGTGCCGTCCTCGACCGCGGCGCGCACGGCCTCGTTCGACGGCAATTCGAGCACCAGGTCGATATCCGCCAAGCGCAAGCCCGTCTTGGCCATCGCCTGCTCGAACAGCGCGCGCGTCGCCGACCCGCGCTCGCGCGAGACCCAGCGCATGGCCTTGAGCTCGGCCGGGGAGGGGGCTTGCCGCTTCGGCCGCAGCGCGGCGCTGACGACCAGCACCAGTTCGTCGTCGGCGACGGGGGTCACGGACAAAGCCGGGTCGTCGACCGATCCCTCGACGAAGCCGAGATCGGCGACCCCGTCGCGCACGGCCGCGACCGCCGTCTCGGTATTGCCGATGGTGAGGCCGAGCGTGATGCCCGGGTAGCTCGCGCGGTAACGGTGCATCAGCGGCGGCAGCCAGTAATTGCCCACGGTCTGGCTGGCGGCGAGCGAGAGCGAGCCGCGCTTGAGGCCGGCAAGCTCGGCCAGCACGGTCTCGGCGGCGGCGGCGCGTGCGAGCACTGCGCGCGCCTCCACCAGGAACAGACGCCCCGCCTGCGTCAGCTCGATGCGGCGGCCGATCCGGTTGAACAGCTTGGTGGCGTAACGCGTTTCGAGCGCGGCAATCGCCGCGCTCGTTGCCGATTGGGTCAGGTGAAGATCACCGGCGGCGCGCGTCACATGCTCGCGTTCGGCGACCGCAACGAAGACGCGCAGCTGCTCCAGGGTCATTGCCGTCCATCAGGTGAATGCTCTGATCAGCAGCAGACTGAACCCGGAGATGAAGAAAAAGGCAAGCAGCCCGAGCAAGAGTGGGCGCAGCCCCTTGGCGCGCAGCTTGCTGATGTCGGTCTCCAGCCCCATGGCCGCCAGCGCCATCGAGAGGCCGAAGCTGGTCGCCAGGCCGACCGGCGCCTTGATGGTCGCCGGGACGGCAATGACGCTGTTGAGGATGATGAGGGCGATAAAGCCGAGCACGAACCATGGCATCGGGACCTTGGCGCGAGCCTGGCCGCCACGGCCGCGCAGTAGCAGGCCGAGCGTCAGCACGACAGGTGCCAGCATCATCACGCGGGTGAGCTTGGCGACGGTACCGAAATCGCCCGCCTGGGTGCCGTCCTGATAGGCGGCAGCCACCACCTGGGCGATTTCATGGATCGAGGCGCCGGCCCACAGGCCATAGGCATGCGGATCGAGGTGCAACGCGCCGATCAGCAGCGGATAGGCGAACATGGCGACCGAGCCGAACACGGTGACGCAGGCGACCGCGTAAGCGACGTCCTCGTCGGAGGCGTCGGTCACGGTGTTGGTGGCGATCACCGCCGAGGCGCCGCAAATCGATGTGCCGGCGCCGATGAGCTGCGCCAGCTTGCGGTCGACGCCGAGCAGGCGGCCAGCATAGGTGGTGAAGAGGAAGGTGGCGAGCAGCGTCACCGCGATCACCGCGATGCCGGCGCCGCCGACGGCGACCACCTGCTGCGCGGTGAGCTGCAGGCCGAGCAGGATGATGGCGAGCCGCAGGATGCGGCGCAGCGAAAAGGTCACGCCCGGCTTGGCCATGGCCGGGGTGCGGAACACATTGTGGAAGACGACGCCGATCAAGATCGACAGGATCATCGGGCTCAAGGCCGAAACGCCGGGCAGAGCCCGCAGGGAAAAAGCAGCGGCGGCAATGGCGGCGGTCAGCGCCAGCCCCGGCACGAGCGCCAGCGCGGCCTGCAGTGCCCGGCGCGCTGGGCGCGGGAGGGCTGCGGTGGAAACGTCAGATTGGGCGAGGAATTCGGTATCGGGCGTGACGAGGGACAAGGGACTGGACTCCTGTTCGGAGCCTTATGTGGCACTGCACACTTAATCGATCCAACTCATTATTGTTGCGAAAACGTTCGTTATAATCGATTAGTCGGTTTAGCCTCTGTAGTTTGGATCCGGGCGCCTGTTGCGCCAATTCGTCCATTGAAAGCCCGCACCGGCCAGTGCAAATAAAGCAACGGATTGCGGGAGCGCGGGTCAGATGGATGAATTGAGCGTCGCGACCATCGTCGGCTTGGGCGGCTTTGCCGTCGGCCTCGTGTTCGGCGCAGCGGTGCAGCGGACCAATTTCTGCACCATGGGTGGCATTTCCGACCTGGTGCTGATGGGCGACGGGCGCCGCTTCCGCGCCTGGCTGCTCGCCATCGCGGTGGCGATCATCGGCAGCCAGACGCTGCATTTCGCCGGCCTCATCGACCTCAACAAGTCGATTTATCTCACCTCCAATCTCGGCTGGCTCGGCGCCATCATCGGCGGCCTGATGTTCGGCTTCGGCATGACGCAAACGGGAGGCTGCGCCAGCCGGACGCTGGTGCGGCTCGGCAGCGGCAATCTGAAGTCGTTGATCGTCATGCTGGTACTCGGCATTTTCGCCTATATGACGTTGCGCGGCCTGCTGGCGCTGCCGCGGCTGCAGATCGAGACCACGAATATCGACCTCACCACGCGCGGCCTGCACAATCAGAATCTCGGCGAGATGGCCGGCGCGGCCATCGGCGTTCCGGCGGCTTACGCGCGCGCCGGCGTAGCGGCATTCGTCGCGCTCCTGCTCTTGGTCATCTGCTTCAAGGACGCCGCCTTCCGCCGCAGCCCAGCCAATATTGTCGGCGGGCTCGTGGTCGGGCTGTGCGCGGTGGCGGGCTGGGTCGTCACCGGCATATTGGCGAACGACGAGTTCAACCCGGTGCAGCTCGCCTCGATCACCTTCGTGGCGCCAGCCGGCGATGGCCTGCAATATCTGATGACCTTTACCGGCTCGACCATCAATTTCGGCATCGCCGTCATCGGTGGCGTGATCGTCGGCAGTTTCCTGATGGCGGTGGTCACCGGCACCTTTGCCGTCGAAAGTTTCGTCGATCGCAACGACCTGACCCGTCATCTCGGCGGCGCCATGCTGATGGGTGCGGGCGGTGTGCTGGCTCTGGGCTGCACGATCGGGCAGGGCATCACCGGCATGTCGACGCTTGCGCTCGGCAGCCTGCTCGCCTGGCTGTCGATCCTGGGCGGCGGCTATCTCGGGATCAGATATTTGGAGGAAGGCTCCTTCGGCGGCGCCCTGCGCGCGGTATTCGCGCGCGGCTGAAGCGGCCCCTGGGCCAGGAAAAATAGCGGTGAGCGAGAGCTCCCACGAAACCATTTTCCCGTCTGATCGTATCTTCCGCGGCCGCCGCTATAATGACGAGCGGTGCGGCGGATTCTGCAATGAGGTCGGATCGGGCGCGATCGATGAAAACGCTCTACCGTTACCGCGAGGAGCGCCATTTTGCCCAACCACCCGAGGCAATCTGGCCTTTCGTCGCCGATACCGCACGCGTTAACGAGCTTACCGGTTCGCCGACGTACAAGGTCGAAGAGCGCCCGGACGCGCAGGGCCGCGTCCACCGCTTCGCCAGCATCGGCCTGGGACCGATCCGCCTGAAATGGGAGGAGGGTTACGGCGAGTGGGAGGAAAACCGCCGGATCGTTCAAGTTCGCAATTTTATCAACGGCCCGATCCGCCGGTTCCAGGCGGCCGCCGAATTGTTTCCCGAGGTTGGCGGCTGCCGGCTGGTTTTCTCGTCCGAGATCGAATGCGTCGGTCTGTTGGGCTGGCTGGCCAAGGTTTCAGGGATTATGGGCCGCGAGGGCGATAAGCGCCTTGCGGTCATCGAACGGCTGATTGCGGAAGGCGCAGCGGCCGATCGTCTTCCCGGCTTCAGTGCGCGCGAAGCGGCCAAGCCGGCCGCGCGCCGACGCCTGGCTGCCCTCACTCGCGAGCTTGAACGTGATCCCGACAGTCACGGGCTGGCTTCCCGGCTCAGCGAATATTTGCTGCATGCGCCGGCGCTGGCGCTACGCGGCATCCGTCCCTTGGGCGTGGCGCGCGTTTGGCGGACAAACCCCGAGCATGTGGTCGAGCTTTTTCTGGCCGCGCAGCGTGTAGGCATTCTGGCCATGGGGTGGGAACTGCTCTGCCCGCGCTGCCGAGGCGCCAAAGCGCGGGTCGAGCACCTGCACGATTTGCCGAAAGGGGCGCATTGCTCGTCTTGCAACATCGATTATGAGCGGAATTTCAGCCGCAATGTGGAATTGACCTTTCGTCCCGAGCCTTGGCTGCGTCCGCTCCCGCAAGGCGAATTCTGCCTGCTCGGGCAAGGCAGCACGCCGCACGTGAAATTCCAGGTCGAGGTCGCGCCGCACGCAAGCAGCAGCTTCGCGCTGACGCTGCGGCCGGGTCCCTATCGTTTCCGCACGGTGGAGGCGGGCGGGGAGGCGGACGCGGCCGTCGTCGACGGGATGATTCCGGAAATTACGGCGACTGGGTCGGAGATTGCAGCGACCGGGCGCCGCCAAAAGGATGAATTCGTCGTCAACAATGAAACCGATCGTCCGCTCATGTTTGTCGTCGAGGATCGCGAATGGGCGAAGGACGCCCTCACCGGGGAACGCGTGATCGCCATGCCGGCGTTCCGCCGTCTCTGTCCCGAACAGCTGCTGCGTCCCGGCGACGACGCGGACATAAGCCGCATCGCGATCGTATTCACCGACCTGCAGGGCTCGACCAGGCTTTACGACGAGCTCGGCGACGCCAATGCCTATCGGCTCGTGCGCGACCACTTCACCTTTCTCTCGGAACGGGTGCAGGCCCATAACGGCTTCATCGTCAAAACCGTAGGCGACGCGGTGATGGCGGCCTTCCACGATCCGGCCGATGCCGTACGCGCAGTCCTCGTCATCCAGGATGAGGTGGCGGACTTCAATCGCGGCCGCGGCGACGCCGGCATCGTCCTCAAGCTGGGACTCCACGTTGGCCCCTGCATCGCCGTCACCGTCGGCGACCTGCTCGATTACTTCGGCTCGGCGGTGAACACCGCCTCGCGCCTCGAGCACCAATGCCGCGGCGGCGAGGTGATCATATCGCAGGCGGTGCTCGCCGACCCCGAAGCGCGTGAAGCGCTCGCCGGCCGCACGTCGACGGAGGATTCGGCGATGCTGCGCGGCCTGAGCGAGCCGGTGCAATTCGTGCGTATCGGCGCGGCGGCTTCGCGGGGATAGTGGAAATAGCGTCAGGAAAAAACCGGCGCCGCGAAGCGCCGGTTTCGATTTCGTGGCCTACAGGGCCGCTAGAGTCGCGCCGGCGCGCTGCCGCTGCGGCCCTGCAGCTTGGCGCTGAAGGCCAGCAGGAAAGCCAGGCTGCGCTGAGTCTCGGGCTTGCCCAACAGGGAAAGCGTGGACATCACGCCGCCCTTCGGCGGCGGCGCTTTCGCCGACTCTTGCGCGGCTTCTTCCAGCGCCAGCCGGGTGTTCTCGGCGAGCTCACCCATCGCCTCGTTGCCGACCGTGTTGATCATGCTCTCGGCGAACATGAACAGGCGCTCCACGATATTGTCGGTCATGGCGTTGCGCATGGCATGCACCGTCAACGCCAAGTCGCAGATCGTGTCGAGCGCGCCGACCTTGTGCAACTCGGTCAGCCGGTCGATCATCGTGTGCACGGCCGCGCTGGTGGTCGGATCGTTGAGCCGGTCGAGCAGTTCCAGCCCATTGCCGCCCAGCATGGCCAGGCGCTCGATCATGCTGTCGGTCAAGGCCTCGCGCGCGGCGAGCGTGAGGCGCTCCATCTCTCCGAGCGGCGGATTATTGGACATGTCGTTCATCGCCGCCTCCTCTAGAGCAAGCCGCGGGCTGAGAGCCAATACATGCGGTTGTAGGCGAGCTTGAACCAATGGATCATCTGCGACGGCGGGCCTGGATTGGGCGGCGTCGTGTAGTTGAACCACACATAGGTTCCCGTGCTGAAGCCGGTTTCGACGAAGCAGAACACCTTGCCGTCGTAATCCCGCGCCCAGCGATCTTCCTTGATCAGTGACGACAGGTTGTCGATGACGGTGTCGGCCTCGAAATGCGCGGTCGAGCCTGCCTTCGAGATCGGGATATTGGTCGTGTCGCCGACGATGAACACGTTGTCGGAGCCTTCGCGCAGCAGCGTGTTCTTCACGGTCGGCACCCAACCGCCGGCGCCCAGGTTCGAGTCGGTGATCACCTTCTGCCCGCTGTGCGGGGGTACGGTGATCAGCAGGTCGTAGGGCAGGGTCTTGCCTTCTTCCGAGGTGATGGTCTTGGCCTTGGCATCGACCGACTTGGTGTTGAAGAAGGTCTCCGACTTGATGTTGGCATGCTCGAACGCCGGCACCGCCCAGTGGGCGACCGGCTCCAGCGCATGCAGGCGTCCGATCGGATAGGTGTAGGTGATCTCGCTCTTGTCGAGCAGGCCGCGGCCGGCGAGATAGTCGCGCAGCATGAAGGTGATTTCGAGCGGCGCCACCGGGCACTTGTGCGGCACGTTGATGTTGACCACCACTTTGCCGCCTTTGAAGTCGCGCAGGGCGTCGCGCATCTTGCGCGCGCCGTCGAGGTCGTAGAACCAGTGGCCACCCTCGGTCATGCCCGGAATGTTCTCGGGCCGAATGCGCGAGCCGGTGGCGATCACCAGGAAGTCGTAGGTGTGGGTCTTGCCCGATTCGGTGGTGACCGTTTTCTTGTCGACGTCGATGTTCTTGGCCGGATCGACGAAGTAGGGCACCCGGCGGTCGAGCACCTTGCGCTGGTCGCGGAACAACTCGGATTCGCGCATGCGCCCGAACGGCACGTAGAGCAGGCCGGGCTGATACATGTGCTTGTCGGTCGCCCCCAACATGGTGATGGTGACGCTACCCGAGGACAATTCCTCGCGCAGTTGTCGACATAAACCGTTGGCAACGATTGTGCCGGAGAGACCGCCTCCGACGATCAGGATCTTCTTGGCCATTTTCTTCCTCCCCCGTTCAACGCCGCCCGACGATTTCGTGCGGGCGCACGCTATTCGCTATTTGGCTTTGCGCACGACAATGCTCCAGACGCCGTCGTTTTGGGTCACGCCCACCATCTCATGCTGGACCTTCTTGACCCATTCCGGAATGTCGTTGGCCGAGCCTTTGTCGGTCGACAGCACTTCGATTTCGTCACCGACCTGCATCAGCTTGAGCTTCGCGATCAGCTCCATCAAGGGGCCCGGGCAGAACGCGCCACGCGCATCGATCTTTTCTCTCGTCATCTTAGCTCACGCTTTCTTGGCTTTCATAGGGTGATGAACTGGCCCCCTTCGGCGTCGGATAGGAACTTGGTCAAGCCGAGGGCGCCCTCGAACAAGCCCTCCTCGAGGTGGTCAAGCTCCCAGCCCTGCACGTCCAGGGCCATCGAGCAGGCCCAAAGCTTGAGATCTCCCAGTTCACGCCCCTGGCGGAACAGCGTCATCGGGTCGGGCGCCTTCTTTTCCTTCAGCAGCTTGGAAAACGCCGCACCATGATAGCGCTTGTCGGCGGGAGCGTCTTTGGCGAAGGCCAGCATCGCGTTCATGCTGACGAAGACCTCGACCGGCCGTTCGGAAACAGCCGCGACCGATCCGATCATCGCCGCCATCTGCACTTTCTCATGCTCGCCCGAGCAAAGCAGGATGTACAGCGTATTCGACGCCATCGCCTAATCTCCGTGCGCACTGCGACTCTTGTTGGCGCACAACTTAGCGGAACGAGGCCGTCGCTTTATTGATCTGCCTCAAGCCGTGCGCTTGATCACGAAACTGAAAACGTTGTTCTCGTTCTTCGATTCCAGCAGTTGATTGCCGGTGGTGCGGCAGAAGGCTTCGAAGTCCTTCACCGCGCCGGGATCGGTCGCCAGCACCTCGAGGGTGCCGCCAGTCGGCACGTCCTTGAGCGCCTTCTTGGCGCGCAGGATGGGCAGCGGGCAGTTGAGACCTTTTACGTCGAGAAGCTGGTCGGCCATGTCGTTTTCCTCAGACCTTTACTGCAAGTTCATATGAATAGGTTGATGTCGCTCTTGGTAGCGGTCTCGATATAGGTGGCGGCGCCGCCGAGCGCCGGTCCTTCGATGATGTCCTTCTGGGTGTACTCGAACAAATCCATGGTCATCTGGCAGGCGATCATCTTGACGTCGGCGTCGACCGCCATGCTGCGCAGTTCCTCGATCGAGGCGACGCCCTTCTTCTTGATCAGGTTCTTCATCATCATGCTGGCCGCCGCGTCGACGCCCGGGATTGCCGACACCAAGTTGGGCATGCCGATATGCATGCCGAACATCGGCATCTCCATGGCCGGATTGCCCAAGGTTGTGACCTTGAGGTCGAGCTTCTTTTTCAGCAGCGTCAGCCCGTAGAACGTGAAGAACATCGTCACTTCCAGCCCCATGGCGGCCGCGGTGGTCGCCAGGATGAAGGGCGGGTAGGCCCAATCGAGCGAGCCCTTGGTGACGATCATCGACATACGCTTGGCGTTGGTTTCGTTGGCCATTGTATTCCTCCCTATCCTAGCTCAGCCCCGAGGGTGGCGATTCACGCGCAACCGGCGAAATTGTCGGCTGTCATCTTGGCCTCGTACGGACCGGCGACGGCGCTGCCGGCGACGAGGCTAGCCTTGGCCGCGGCCCAATCCTTCGGCCGCACCTTGACCATCCAGCCC
>Ga0335081_10020125_pt1 | contig 10792 bp, 12 predicted proteins | sample Lox_Sample_35_FD_206713 | JGI IMG/M metagenome (GOLD analysis project Ga0335081, IMG submission 206713) | Soil microbial communities from Loxahatchee National Wildlife Refuge, Florida, United States - Lox_Sample_3.5 | ecosystem: Environmental > Terrestrial > Soil > Wetlands | place: USA... | reverse complement strand
GTCGGACTCGAGCAGGCGAGCAGCCGCTGGTCGTTCCCGAGGACGATCTCGGCGTTGGTGCCGACGTCGACCAGCAGCGAGAGCTTCGGGGAAAGGTCGGGACGCTCGGCGAGAATCATGCCGGCGGCATCGGCGCCCACGTGGCCGGCGATGCAGGGCAGGGTGTAGACGCGCGCGCCCGGATGCAGTGTCAGATCGAGCTCGGACGCATGGAGCCCCAGCGCCGAGTCGGTCGCGAGCGCGAAGGGGGCGCCGCCGAGCTCGGTCGGATCGATGCCGAGCAGCAGGTGGTGCATGATCGGATTGCCCACCATGGTGAGCTCGAGGATGTCGGACGCCGACACGCCGGCCTCGCGCGCCACCTCCGCAGCGAGCGCATTCAACGCCCCGCGCACCGCCTCGGTCATCTGCTGCGCGCCGCCCGGGTTCATCATCGCATAGGACACGCGGCTCATCAGGTCCTCGCCGAAGCGAATCTGCGGATTCATGGCGCCGCTCGAGGCCGCCACTTCGCCGCTCTCGAGGTTGCAGAGGTGCGCCGCGATGGTGGTCGAGCCCACGTCGACCGCGAGGCCGTAGACCTTATCGTGGAACCCGGGCCACACGGCGATCAGCTGCGAGCCGGCGTGCACCGCGACGGTGACGCGCCACTCGCCCTTGCGCAGCGCCGCCTGCAGCGCCTGCAGTACGGCGAGATCACAGCGCAGGGGACCGAAGTCCCATTCCCGGTGGAGCGCCTCGAGCAGACGCTGCAGGTCGCCGGCGGGATCGTGCATGTCGGGCTCACGCACTTCGACGTAGTGCAGGTGCACCACGGGATCGAGCGTGATCGGACGGGCGTCGGCGGCCTTGCGCACCACCTGCCGGTGCACCTGGCTCGCGGGCGGCACGTCGATCACGAGATCGCCCTGGATGCGCGAGGAGCAGGAGAGACGATGGCCCGGCGGCAGCGGGCGGCGCCGCGCGAAGCTCTGCTCGGCTTCGCTCAAGCCCGAGAGATGCGCGGCGCTCGAGCTCACGCCGTGTTTGGAGAAGTCGCCTTCCATCACCAGCACCTGGCAGCGCCCGCAGAGCGCCCGGCCGCCACACACCGAGTCGACGTCGACCCCTAAGCTGCGCGCCGCCTGCAGCAGCTGCGTGCCGACCGGGAAGCGCCCGCGCTTGCCCGAGGGAGTGAAGACGACGAGAGGGTCCTTGCCGCTCATGCCTGGCTCTGCGCGCGCCTCCGGTGACCGCCTTCGCGCCGACCGCGCGCTGCGCCTTCGGGGGCGGCGACGACACCGCCGCCGGCCGCCATCGGCGGCGCCTCGCGGAAGCGCTTGATCCAGCGCGCGCAGTCCGGGTCGTGACCCATCATGACGTCCGCGCCCATGCAGGCCTTGACGATCTCGACGTGCATCGGGTTCATGATCGCGGACGTCATGCCGGCGCCGATCGCCATCGACAGGAACACCGCGCTGATGCCCTCGCGCGCCGGCAGCCCGAAGCTGACGTTGGAGGCGCCGCAGGTGGTGTTCACCTTGAGTTCGTTGCGCAGCCGTCCAAGGAGGCGCATGACCTGTACGCCCGCCTGGTTGATGGCGCCGATCGGCATGACGAGCGGATCGACGACGATGTCGCTCACCGGAATGCCGTGGTCGGCGGCGCGGTGCACGATCTTCTTCGCCACCTCGAAGCGCACATCGGGGTCTTCGGAGATGCCGGTCTCGTCGTTCGAGATCGCGACCACCGCGGCGCCATACTTCTTCACCAGCGGCAGCACCGACTCGAGACGCTCCTCCTCGCCGGTGACGGAGTTCACCAGCGGCTTGCCCTTGTAGACGGCGAGACCGGCCTGGAGCGCGGCGACGATCGAGGAATCGATCGACAGCGGCAGATCGGTGATCGACTGCACCAGCTGTATGGTCCTGGCGAGGATCGCCGGCTCGTCGGCCAGCGGGATGCCGGCGTTCACGTCCAGCATGTGCGCGCCGGCCGCGATCTGCGCGTGGGTATCGGACTCCACGCGGCTGAAGTTGCCGGCCGCCATTTCGGCGGCGAGGATCTTGCGCCCGGTCGGGTTGATGCGCTCGCCGATCATGACGAACGGACGCTCGAAGCCGATGACGACTTCCCTGGTGGCGGAACTGATCACGGTGTCGGTCACGATGCCATCCTGTTGGTGCTGGTTTTCGGGTCACGCCCCGGGCACCACGGCACACGGCCGTTGAGCACCCCGGAGCGATCGATGATTTCGGCCACGGTGTGTTCCTGGCGGAACGCCATGACGTGCACGCCGTGCACGCCCTTGATGGTGCGGATCTCCTGGATGAGGTCGATGCAGAGGCGCCGGCCCTCGGCGGCCGGGTCGGCGGCGCCCGCCATCCGTCTCACCACCTCGTCGGGGATGTGAACGCCCGGCACGTGCGTGCGGATCCACTCGGCCGACTTGGCGGAGCGCAGCGGTCCCACCCCTACGAGGATGAAGACCTTGTCGAGCAGCCCCAGCTCCTCGACGTGCCGCATGAATTCCCGCAGCAGCGGCACGTCGTAGCACCACTGCGTCTGGATGAACTGCGCGCCGGCTGCAACTTTCTTCGCGAGCCGCTGCGCGCGCCACGCGAGGGGCTGGGCGAAGGGATTCTCGGCCGCGCCGAGCAGTACGCGCGGGGCGCAGGTGATCTTGCGGCCGGAGAGGAACCGATGCTCGTCGCGCAGCGTGCGCGCGGTCTCGAGCAGCGACATGCAGTCGAGATCGAACACCGGCAGCGCCTGCGGATGATCCCCGGCCTGCACACCATCGCCGGTGAGGCACAACACGTTGCAGACTCCCATCGCGGCCCCGCCGAGGATGTCGCCCTGGATGGCGATGCGGTTCTTGTCGCGGCAGGAGATCTGCATCACCGGCGCATAGCCGACGCGGGTGAGGAGGGCGCACACGGCCATGCTCGACATGTGGCAATTGGCGCCCGAGCCGTCGGTGGCGTTGATGGCATCGACGTAGCCGTCGAAGACATGGGCACGGCGATAGACATCTTCCGGATCGGCGGAGTCGGGCGGATCGAGCTCGGTCGTTACCGCGAAGAGTCCCGCGCGCAGCACGCGCTCGAACCGCCCCGGCGAGGTGTGGCCGGGCAGGATGGGCAGCGGGTAGCCCGGGACCGGCTCGTCTTCGAAGATCATGACGCTGCTCCCACGCGCTCGCGCACCACGCGCAGCCACGAGGATTTCCCCTGCAGGCGCCGGTCGACGGCCACCTGCACGGTGCGCAGCGCGTCGAGCCCTCCGGGGATGCGGGCGGCGCCCGCAAAGGCCTCGACCCACACGCACTTCATCTCCGGGCGCACTTCGCAGTGGCCGTTGGCGCGCACGCCGCCGCACGGCCCGTTGCGCAGGTTCTTCGGGCAGTTCATCGGACAGGACATGCCGGTCGAGGAGAGGATGCACTGGCCGCACATACGGCAGTCGAACAGGAGTCCCTTGGTCAGCTTCTCGACACGCGCTACCGGCCGTTCGAGCCGCTCGTAACCGATGCGGCGGAACAGGGGATCGAGCGCCACGAGTAGCGACTCCAAGCCGCGGTAGAAGGCGTTGAGGCCCCGCGCGTGACGTACTGACCACTGCCGTACCGCGTACATGCTCAGGAGCTCGCGACGAGCAGACCCTTGGCGCGGATCAGGGTCTCGAGATCGGCATCGCTGAAGCGCGCTTCGATGCGCGCGGCTTCGGCTGCGGCTTCCGCCTGGATGTCCTCGCCGCACGGGCGCGGGTCCGAGCGCTTCCAGTCCGCGAGATAGGCATCCGAGCTCCCCTTGCCGGCACGCATGGCGGCGCGATCGACCGCTTCCTGAAAGCGCGGCGACAGCTGGACTTTGGCGGTCTCGCGCCCGCGCTTGACGACCACCTGCGCGGGAATGTCGCGCCAGGAGATGATGGTCAGGCTTGCCATGCCAGCTGGGCAAGACGCGTGCCGAGCTCTCCGTATCCGGTGAAGCGATACTCGAAGGCGAAGCCGAAGCGCTCGGCGATCTGCCGCGCACGCTCCATGGCGCCCGGGGTCTCGACCTGCGCGAGGTACACGAGCTTCCGATAGTTGCGGAAGTACTCCTGGGCGAGCTCGGGATGGCGGTCGAGGCCGAGCGTGCGCACCACCAGCCGCTCGAAGTGCCGCAGCAGGAAGTCGGTCAGATAGAAGGTGCCGGGCTCGGCCTCGGCAAGTTGCGCAAAGACGCGCGGCGTCGCCAGGAACTCGTAGCAATGCGCACCGGGCAGACGCTCGACGCCTTCTTCCTGCAGCACCGCATCGAGCATCCCGCCGGTCCCACAGTCGGCATACACGACGAAAACTTTCGCGTAGCGTCCACGGTTCGCCTGGATCTCGGCGCGCACTGCGGGCGCGATGCGCTCGGGGCGGTTGTGCAGCTGCGCAGGCAGGCAGTGCACGTCGAGAGTTTTCCAGCCGTTGACCCGCCGGAGCGCCGCGATCTCACGGCCGAGCGCCCCGCAGGCTATCAGCAGCGTGCCGCGAGGCGTGTCCATGAGGGCCGCGCAGCCTGGTCAGGCCGCGGTTGCGGCCCGGGCACCGCCGGCGGCGCGGCGCGCCGCGACCAGAGTCTTGGCGGTCTCGACCGCGATCGCGGCGTCGCGGCAGTAGGCATCCGCCCCCACCGCTTTGCCGAACTCCTCATTGAGAGGCGCGCCGCCGACCAGCACGATGTAGTCGTTGCGAATGCCGGTTTCCTTCATCTTGTCGATGACGACCTTCATGTAGGGCATGGTGGTCGTGAGGAGCGCCGACATCCCGAGGATGTCGGGTTTGTGCTGCTCCAGCGCCGCCAGATACTTCTCGACGGGGTTGTTGATGCCTAGGTCGATGACCTCGAAGCCGGCGCCCTCCAGCATCATCGACACGAGATTCTTGCCGATGTCGTGGATATCGCCCTTCACCGTGCCGATGACGATCTTGCCGATGGGCGGCACGCCGGTCTCGGCGAGCAGCGGGCGCAGGATCTCCATGCCGCCTTTCATCGAGTTGGCGGCGAGCAGCACCTCGGGCACGAACAGAATGCCGTCGCGGAAATCGATGCCCACGATGCGCATGCCCTCGACGAGCGCGTCGTTCAAGGTCTTCTCGGCGCTCCAGCCGCGCTCGAGAAAGAGCCGCGTGGCCTCCTCGACCTCGGCCTTCAAGCCGTTGTAGAGGTCATCGTGCACCTGCTCGATGAGCTCCTGGTCGTTGAGGTCGCGTAGATTGAATTCGCCTTCGGGCGTATCAGCCATGAGGAAAACTCCATGCGCGGCCTCGGGTTAGGCGCGCGGATTCTGGTGGCGATGGTAAGGGCGGGGCGGGGGCGGCAGGTGCTGGCACGCGACCACGACATGCCCGCATGCGACAGGTGGCGCGTTAAGGCAAAGGGCCCGGCCGACGTGCGTCACAGCGGGGCGATCTCGCCCCGCACACGCGGGAGCACCTTGCCCTGGCGGCTCATGCGCTCGGCGCTCGGCGGACAGCCGAACTGGGCGCGATAGCAGCGCGAAAAGTGCGGTGGCGACTGGAAGCCGCAGGCGGTCGTGATGTCGATGATGGGCATCGAGGTTTGCAACAGCAGCTCGCGCGCGCGGCGCAGCCGCATCTGCAGGTAGTAGCGCTTGGGCACGCAGTTCAGGTGCCGCTTGAAGAGCCGCTCGATCTGGCGGCGCGAGAGGCCGGTCGCTGAGGCGATCTCATCGAGCGACAGCGGCCGCTCGATGTTGTCCTCCATGAGCTGTGCGACCTTGATCAGGCTCTCGTGGCTCACGCCGAGCTGGGCGCGCAGCGGAACGTACTGGCGGTCGCGATCGCTGCGGATGCGGTCGACGATGAACTGCTCGGAGATCAGCTGCGAGATGCGCGCCCCGAGCTTCTGCTCGACCAGATGCAGCATCAGATCCAGCGGCGCGACGCCGCCCGAGCAGGTGTAGCGGTCGCGGTCGATCGTAAACAGCTGATCATTCAGGTGAATGCGGGGGAATTCCTCGCGCAGCGCCGAGAGATTTTCCCAATGGATGGTGGCGCGGTACTTGTCGAGCAGCCCCGCCCTGGCAAGCGCGTAACCGCCCGTGCAGAGCGCCCCGAGGGGCACGCGCCGGTCGGCGAGGCGCTTCAAAGCCGCGAGCACCTTGGGCGAGACGGCGTCCTGGACCTCGACCCCGCCGCAGACGAAGAGGATGTCGAAGTTGCCCGCCAGGTCGAGCGGCGCGGTGGGAGAGAGCTGCAGGCCGTTGCTCGCCGGGGTGGGCTGGCCGTCGAGGCTGACGATCGACCATTCATATACCGGCTGGCCGGTAAGGATGTTCGCCATGCGCAGCGGCTCGACCGCGTTCGAGAGCGCGATCATTGAGTAGCGCGGCAGCGTCAGGAAGGCGAACTTGCTTCGGGGCAGGGGCACATGCCGGATTTTACGCCTATCTTGCCTGATTGCGACAGCGGCTAAGGACGGGCAGCCCGAGGACGGCACCCGGCTGAGGGAGGCCGTGGGGGACGTTCGCCCGCGAGGGATGCGCATCGGCAGTGCGCATGAAGGGTGCGCAGGAGAGTTGCGCATAGGCCATGCGTATACGCCATGCGCATCGGTAATGCGCAAGGACACACAAGTAACAGCAGCTCGTGTGCCCACCTCGGGGAAGGTAGCCTCCCGGGCCATGCAGGCTGTGCAGAAGCGACCGGTGAACCTCTGCCTGAGCGTCGAGATCCTCGGGGCCGCCCGGGAGGCTGGGGTCAATCTCTCAGCGCTGCTCGAGAGGGCTCTGAGCGGCGAGCTGGTGGAATTGAAGCGTCGGCGGTGGCATGAGGAAAACGCCCGTGCCATCTGGACTTACAACGAGTACCTCGCATCGCATGGAACATGCTTCGAGGGTCGTTGGGACGAGTAGATGCCGCAGTACGCCGTATACCGAAACCAGAACTCTGGGAGCAGCGAGGAGTTTCCTTTCCTGGTCGACGTTCAGGTGGACTTCCTCGATGAGCTGGGCACACGAGTGGTCATCCCGCTTGGCAAGGCCGTGGAACTGACCGGCTTTCCGATGCGGTACCTGGTGCCGGTGGTCAAGTTTCAGGAGCGGCCCTACGCGGTACTGACGCCGCAGCTCGCAGGCATCCTGCGAGAGGAGCTCGGTCCGCAGGCGGGCAGTCTCGCCGATCAGGCGCGCGTCATATCCGCCGCACTCGACTTCCTGCTAAGGGGCTTTTGAGCTTCCGGGCACGGCCGTGCCTCTCAGGCACGAAGCTCCAGGTTCTCGGGGTCGTAGGGCGACTCGCGCAGCACCGTCGCCTGCTTGCGCTCGCCGAGAATCTCGATGGTGAGGCGCGTGCCAGGCTCGGCGAGCGCGCTGCGCACATAGCCGATCGCGAGGCTCTTCCGCAGGCAGTGGCCGTAGTAGCCGGAGGTCGCCCGGCCGACCATGCGGCCGCCCGAATCGAACAGCGGCTCGTTCCCCAAGGGGTCGGCGTCGGTGATGCCGTGCACTTCGAGCGTGACGAAGCGGTTGGGAATGCCGGCCTCGAGCTGCTTCTCGAGCGCCTCGCGTCCGATGAAGGGGCCTTTGCCCATGCGCACGAAGCGATCGAGGCTCGCCTCGAGCGGGGTGTAGTCGCGCGTCAGGTCGCTGCCCCACATGCGGTAGGACTTCTCCATGCGCAGCGACTCCATGGCGCGCATGCCGACCATGCCGATGCCGTGAGGCTTGCCTGCCTCGAACAGCGCATCGAACAGACCATGCGCGTATTCGACGGGGAAGTGCAGCTCCCACCCCAGGGCACCGACGAAGTTGACGCGCAGCGCGTAGACATCGACCGCGAGCGCCGCCTCGATTACCTGCGCCGTGAGCCAGGGGAAAGAGTTGTTGTCGAGCGGCGTGTCGGTGAGCTGCGCGAGCACCTCGCGCGACTTCGGACCCGCGAGCACGAAGGTGCCGCGGGTGTTGGTGATGTTGCGCAATCCAACCGAGCCGTCCCTGGGGAGCGCTTTGAGGAGAAAGTCGCTGTCGTAGCGCTCGGCGGCGCCGGCGCTCACGACGTAGAAATGCTGGTCGGCGATCTTGGTGATGGTGAACTCCGAGCGGATGCCGCCGCGTCGCGTGAGCGCGTGCGAGAGCGCCATCCGGCCGACCCGCGCCGGCACCTTGTTGGCGACCAGGCCGTCGAGCCAGGCTTCGGCGCCGGGCCCGGTGACCTCGTGCTTGGTGAAAGGCGTGAGATCGATGACGCCGACGCGCTCGCGCATCAGGCGCACCTCGTTGCCGACGTGCTCGAAGTAATTGCTGCGGCGGAAGCTCCAGCGATCCTTGCGCTCGACCCCGGGCGGGGCGAACCAGTTGGCGCGCTCCCAGCCGTAGCGCTGTCCCCAGACCGCGCCGCGGGCGCTCAACTTGTCGTACACCGGACTGGTCTTGGCGGGACGTCCGTCGGGACGCTCCTCGTCGGGATAGTGGATGGTGAAGACGTTGCGATAGGTCTCCTCGTTCTTCTTCACCACGTAGCGCTTCGAGGTGTAGGCCCCGAAGCGGCGGGGATCGACGGCCAGCATGTCGATGCCGGGCTCGCCCTCGACGATCCATTCGGCGAGCTGCCAGCCCGAGCCGCCCGCGGCGGTGATGCCGAAGCTGTGCCCCTCGTTGAGCCACACGTTGGGCAGCCCCCAGGCCGGGCCGATGAGGGGGCTGCCGTCGGGCGTGTAGGAGATGGGGCCGTTGACGATGTCCTTGATGCCGCAGTTCTCGAGCGCCGGCACGCGGCGGGTCGCGGCCTCGACGTGCGGCACGAGGCGATCGAGGTCCCCGGGGAAGAGACTCCGCCCGAACCAGTCGGGGACGCCGTCGGCGAAACGCGCCGGCGCACCCTTCTCGTACGGGCCGAGGATCCATCCCATGCGCTCCTCGCGCAGGTAATACGACTTGTCGGACTCACGCAGCACGGCGAGCTCGCGCCCGCCGCCCTTGCGGTAGGCGACGAGCTCCGGCGACTCGTCGTAGACGATGTATTGATGCTCGACCGGGATCGCGGGCACGTTGAGGCCGAGCAGTTTTCCGGTCTGCCGCGCGTAGTTGCCGGTCGCGAGCACCAGGTGTTGAGCGATGATGTCGCCCTGGCCGGTGCGCACCTTCCACTCACCGGAGGGGGTGCGCTCGAAGGCGGTGGCCTCGGTGTGCTCGTAGATCTCGGCGCCCGCGCTGCGCGCGCCCTTGCGCAGCGCCATGGTGAGGTCGGCGGGCGCAATGTGCCCGTCGTGCGGGTGGTAGAGCGCACCGACGATCGCGGGCGTCTCAGGGCCGCCTCCCAGGTCGATGAGCGGCCACAGCTCCTTGACGCGCGCCGGCGTGATGACCTCGAAGGGCACGCCGATGGTGTTGGCCGTGCCGCAGTACTTCTGGTACTCGTCCATGCGATCACGCTGGGTCGCGAGGCGCAGATTCCCGGTGACGTGGAAGCTCACGTCCTGTCCGGTCTCCGCCGGCAGCTTCTTATAGAGATCGACCGAGTACTTGTGGAGCTGGCCGACCGTGTAGCTCATATTGAAGAGCGGCAGGAGGCCCGCGGCGTGCCAGGTGGAGCCGGCGGTGAGCTCGGAGCGCTCGATCAGGGCGATGTCCGTCCAACCCTTCTTAGCGAGGTGATAGAGCGTGCTGACGCCCACCACGCCGCCGCCGATAACGAGGACCCGAACGTGCGTCTTCACGGGATGATTCTCCGGCGCCTAAAGCGGCCTGCGGCGCAGTGTAGCCACCGTTGCGCGAGCCGGCGCTCCAATTGCGACCGTGCCTTGCCTAGGAGACCCCACGCGCGGCTTCCCTCAGGAAGGCACTTACATAAGGCGCGAACGAGCGCCATACCTCGACGCGGAACACGTCGGCCCCGGTGCGCCACAGGACGATCTCGGCCTTGGCGAGCATGGTGCGCGTGCACATCCCGACCGGAAAGGCGCCCCGCTCGAGATCGAGGGGGCAGCCTGCAGCGAGGAGCAGCGGCGCGTCCGGCCCGCTCACTTCGAGCGCCACCTGGCGATGGCTCACGTCGACGAGCGAGTGGGGCAGGCCGGCGAGAGCGGTGCGCAGCCCAGCCGCCGTCTCGTCCGCCGCGTGCTCGCCCGAGATCAGCAGCCACTCGTCCGGGCCGAGCCAGAGCGCCGCGGTATCGCCCGCCGCGGCGGCGCGGCAGGCCGCCGCCGGAACCGCGAGCTTGAGGGCTCCCTCCGCGGCGAGGCGGACCTTGGGACCGCCGCGCAGGATCCAGCGCGCAGCGGGTCGCAGCGGACGCACACCGGGACTCGTGGCGAGGAACGGCTCGCGACGCGCGTGGCTCAGGTCAGCCATGGAGGCGTTTGCCTTCGGGGTCATGGAACACGGGGGAGGTCACCTCGACGGCTGCTTCGCCGGAGGCCATCGGCACGTAGAGCGTCTGGCCCATGCGCGCGCGCCCGCCGGAGACGAGTCCGAGTGCGATCGAGCGGCCGAGGACCGCACTGTAATAAGAGGACGTCACGTGTCCCAGGGGCCGCGTCGGCGGCGGCACCCGCCGTTCCGACATCACCTGCGCTCCTTCCTCGAGCACGGTCTGCGGATCTTTCGTCGTGAGGCCGACCAGCTGCCGGCGGTCGGCGGCGCCCATGGCGGGACGCTGGAGCGCGCGCCTGCCGACGAAGTCGGGCTTGCCCTTGCCGATCGTCCACGCGAGGCCCACATCGTCCGGCGTGACGGTCCCGTCCGTGTCCTGTCCGACGATGATGTAGCCCTTCTCGGCACGCATGACATGCATGGCCTCGGTGCCGTAGGGCGTCAT
>Ga0335081_10020124_pt1 | contig 10792 bp, 7 predicted proteins | sample Lox_Sample_35_FD_206713 | JGI IMG/M metagenome (GOLD analysis project Ga0335081, IMG submission 206713) | Soil microbial communities from Loxahatchee National Wildlife Refuge, Florida, United States - Lox_Sample_3.5 | ecosystem: Environmental > Terrestrial > Soil > Wetlands | place: USA: Florida... | reverse complement strand
TCTCGCATGCACTGCAGCGTCTCGCTCACCGTCCCGATCTGGTTCAGCTTGATGAGGACAGAATTGCCCACGCCCTTGGCAATGGCCTGGCGGACGATGGCGGGGTTCGTGACGAAGATGTCGTCTCCGACGAGCTTGATCTTCTCTCCCAGCTTCTCGGTCATGGCCTTCCAGCCGTCCCAGTCCTGCTCCGCCAAGCCGTCCTCGATGGACCAGATCGGATACTGCCGGACCCAGTCGGCCCAGAAGGCGACCATCTCCGCGGAGTTCTTCCTGCTCTTGTCGGACTTCGCGAAGACATAGGCCCCGTCCTCGTAGAACTCGCTCGCGGCGGGATCGAGCGCGAGGACGACGTCCTTGCCCGGCGCGAGACCCGCCTTCTCGATCCCAGCCAGGATCACCTCCACGGCCTCGACGTTGGCCCTGAGGTTCGGGGCGAATCCACCCTCGTCCCCCACTCCGGTACTGAGGCCCTTCGACTTGAGCGTGCTCTTCAGCGCCTGGTAGACCTCGGCGGCCCAGCGCATCGCCTCGCGGAAGCTCGGTGCCCCGACCGGGGCGATCATGAACTCCTGGAAATCGACGCTGTTGTCGGCGTGCGCGCCGCCGTTCAGCACGTTCAGCATGGGCACGGGCAGAAGGTTAGCCTCCACGCCGCCCAGGTACCGGTAGAGCGGCAGTGCGAAGGAGGCGGCCGCGGCCCGAGCCACCGCCATGGAGACTCCCAGAATGGCGTTCGCGCCGAGCTTCTCCTTGTTGGGCGTACCGTCGAGGGCGAGGAGTTTCTGGTCGAGCGCCGCCTGGTCGGAGGCATCGAGCCCGAGCACCGCTTTCGCGATGAGGTCGTTCACGTTGGCTACGGCCTTCGCGACCCCTTTCCCACCGAATCGCTTCTTGTCCCCGTCGCGGAGCTCGAGTGCTTCGCGGCTGCCGGTGGAGGCACCCGACGGCACTCCTGCGCGACCCGAGGCGCCACCTTCGAGCGTGACGTCCACTTCGACGGTGGGATTGCCTCTCGAATCCAGAATGTCCCGAGCCTTCACTGCGGTGATGGTCTTCATCCGTGTCCTCCTTCCTCAGGTTGCTCCAGCAACGATGTGATCTCAAGCCGGAACGCGGTGATCGATCGCAACTCTTGCTCGACGGAGGCTTCTCCCTCGGCGCGACGCCTCCTCGCACGCTCGAGCGCACCCCGAGCCACCGAGGTCACGCGTCCGAGATTCGCGCCGAGCTCGGCCTCGAGCCGAGCTCGGCTCTCCGAGACCCGTTCGGCGAGGTCCGCCGCCACGCGCGAGCTGTTCGCCTCGACGAGGTCCTCGAGGTAGCGGCCCGTCTGCTTCAGAGCCGAATGCAAGGTGAAGGAACGAGGCAGGATCGGATCCCGGATCCACGCGGTGAGGGATAGCGTACGGCTGAGGAGCTCGGTATACCGGACCCGGCTCGGGACGCGCAACCCGGTCACCGGTCCCAGGGCAGGCGGAAGGGCGTCGAGCCCCGGTTCGCCCGAGGCGGCCAGGCGCGCCAAGAACTCGTTGCCGAGCGCGACGAAGCGCTCCATGGCGCGCCGGTAGCCTTCCTCGGCGGCCGGCTCGAGCTCGTGGCGGAAGCGGTCGGACACCTGCCGCATGAGCTCTTGGGCGAGGTGAAAAGTCTCGGTGCGGAGCTTCGTCTTCCTGCATCTCAGGGCACAAGCGCCCTCCCCCAACAGGCGAGATGCATCCCTTTGTGCGAGTGGGAAGTAGGCCTCATGGCGCGCGCGGAAGCTCGTCTCGAGCCGAGCGGACTCGGCACGGAGCAAGACGCGCAGATCCTCGAGCGCTTGTCGTGCCCCGTCGACGCTCGACCGCAAGGTCGCGAGCCTCGCCTCCGACTCCGCCAGGGGGCGGAGGAGCGCGTCCTGGCGTTCGTCCAGCTCGCGGAGCAAGGCCCGCGCCAGACGTTCCGTTCCTCGCAGCTCGGCAGTGCGGACGATATCCGCTCCGGCAGTCCGCTCGAGCGCTTTCAGCGTGTGCTCGAGCTCGGCCCAATCCCGCGTCGGCTCGCCCCCATCGAGTCGCTCGCGTGCGCTCACCTCGAGTAGGGGGCCGACCGGCCTACCCAGTCGACGGCTCAGCATGTCGGACGCGAACTGCGCACCTTGCTTGCGCTCGTCCTCCGAGAGTCGGTCCGACTTGTTCATCACGAAGACGAGATGCCGGACTTCGGCTGCCACCTGCGCAACGAGGTCGAACTCATCCCGGCACAGCGGAGGATCCGCGCCCAGCACGACGAGTGCCGCGTCCAGGTGCGGCAGGAAGGCCCGGGTGACCTCGGCGTTACCAGCAAACGGAGAACCCAGCCCCGGCGTATCGACGAGGCAGAGCCCCCGCTCGAGAAGGGGGGAGGGAAAGAAGACCTCGACGGCGCGGACCCCTTTTCGATTCTCCGAGTTCTGTGCCTCCGACACAAAAGCGGACAGATCTCGAGGAGAGACCTCCTTCACCCGACCGTCCGCAAAGGACACGCGCACGGCGGGCCTCGTCCCGTGGCGGAGCAGGGTGATGGCGGAGGTGACCGGGGGAACCCCCGTCGGGAGGATCGGAGCCCCGATGATGGCGTTGAGGAGGGTGGATTTCCCTCGTTTGAACTGGCCGATGCAGACGACGTGGAAACGTCCCTCCTCCAGGCGACCCGCGAGCTCACGAGCGTCCTCCGCCACCTCCGCGTCTCCGATCTCGGAGGCGATGGCTTGCAGGCTGCGCAGACGCGAGGATTCGCCGGGCACGTCCTCAAGGCGAGGTGCATCCATGCGCACTCCCGCTGTCGCAGGGTCGGCGGGGTGGGCAAAAGACGCGTCGACCTCCCGCTTTCTTCCATGGGAACCCCGTGAAAGGAGGACGTCTCGGCTCTTCAGCACAGCGCACCCCCAAGAGTTCCTCCTGGGAGGCCCCGGTAGCAGCTCTCTTGGGAAAGCTCCCGCCGGTGCCTCGCACCCTGCAGGAGTCATTGGCCATCCGGCTGGAGGGCGGTTACGGCGGACTCCACCGCCTGCTTGAATTCCGAGGTAAGACTACATGGCATCCGGCCGACAGGCAAAGGGAACGAGGCGATGGCGGGCCCGCGGACTTCACATGGCTCGCCTCCGTCTGCTTGCGCGCCGAAGCGGCAAAACTCGAGCGCCCATGAAGCGGCGTACCGCGCGATACCCCCCAGCGGGCATCGTCCGCACGGGATGGCTTCGTCTCCGGCAGAGTCCTCGAGTGGGCCAAGCGCTCTGCGGGCCGTGGATGCGACGAGTTGCCACGCATAGAGACAACGGGGCGGGACTGATCCGGCCTTCCCTGCTGACGGTTTTTTGAGTTTAGCCCGAGGTCGACTCCATGCGCGCTCTCGTCATCTCCGACATCCACGGCAACTTCGAAGCCCTCCGCGCCGTCACGGAAGCGGAGAGGTTCGATCGCGTGCTCTGCCTCGGCGACATCGTCGACTACGGTCCGCAGCCCGTCGAGACCGTGAGGTGGGTGCGCGAGCACGTCGACGCCTTCGTCCGCGGGAATCACGACATGGCCGTCGGGGCGGGAGTCGCGTGCCGTTCCGCTCCGGCCTTCCGGCGTCTGTCGGAGGAAAGCCGAAAGCTGACCGTCCCGATGCTATCCGAGGAGGAGCGCGGCTTCCTCGCTGGGCTGCCTTTGCGCCGGGCGCTCCTGTTCGACGGTGTCCGGCTCGAAATGCTTCATGCCGCCCCCGAGGACCCGCTCTACCAGTACCTTCCAGCGACCGATCGGGAAGGCTGGACACGAGCCGTGGAGCACCTGGAGGCCGACATCGTGCTCGTGGGGCACACGCACCTTCAGGCCGTGCTGAAGCTCGGCCCCAAACTCATGGTGAACCCGGGCAGCGTCGGTCTGCCTCGGGATGGCGACCCGCGCGCCTGCTACGCGCTGCTGGAGGACGGCCATCCCGTGCTGAAGCGGATCCCCTACGATGTGAGCAGGACCGTAGAGCGCCTCCGGGAGTGGGGCCTTCCGCACGACGTCACGCAGGCGCTCGAAACGATCTATCGGGGAGGCGAGGCCGCTCCCGTCGTCGAGGGCACCCAGGCGTAGCCCGGCTCGTACGAGCGGGCGGGCCTGCACTGCTCTCGGCGGAGACCGCCAGCGAAAGAGCGAGAACTCCCTGCCACCGCACCGCGGGGACAAAGAGAGCGGGCGGGTGGTGCCCGCGTGAGGGCGCCCTGCGCGCAGCTGACGATGCGGTCGGTCCTTTGCCTGCCGTTCGAGAACAGTCCCCTTGCCCCTCTTGCCGCTGCGACGCACGTTCGCGAAGGAACGCTCGGGCCAAGGGCGGCGAGAGAGGAGTACGGCCGTCACCGGCGCCGTGCGCGAACCGGGCGAGTGCGTTGTCGAGTACCGAGAGAATCTCGTTCGGACCTTCCCGGCCTAGATGAGACAGCAGCTCGCGGTGATCGCTCCAAGCCGAGGTGAGAGCCATGGATGCCACCTCACGCAAGAACCTCACCCTTGCGACGATGAGCATCGCCACTTTCCTCGCCATCCTCGACACGACGGCGGTGAACCTCGCCTTGCATGCCATCCAGCACGGCCTCAAGGTCGGCGTCAGCACCCTGCAATGGGTGCTCGACGCGTACAATCTCACCTACGCGAGCTTCATTTTGACGGGTGGCGTGTTCGGAGACCTGTTCGGTCGCCGCCGCGTCTTCGTGCTCGGCATCTCGCTCTTCATGCTCGCCTCGCTCCTCTGCGCGCTCGCCCCGAACCCCGCCATCCTCATCGCGGGCCGCGCGCTCGCGGGCCTGGGATCCGCCCTGCAGCTCCCGGGCGCGCTCGCCATCCTCGCCATGACCTTCGAAGAGGGCCCCGCACGCTCGAAGGCCATTGCCATATGGGGCGGTTTCAATGGCCTCGCCATGGGCATCGGACCCACGGTCGGAGGCTTCCTCGTCGACCAACTCGGCTGGCGCAGCATCTTCTACCTGGCCTTGCCGATTGGCCTCGGCATCCTGGCGCTGGCCGTCGCCGTGCCCGAGTCGTCCAACCCCGAGGGCCGGAAGGTGGACCTCCCGGGGCAGGGTCTCTCCGTCGTGGCGCTGGGCCTCCTCGCCTTCGCCTGCATCGAGGCCCCCACGGTGGGATGGTCGTCGCCGCTCATCCTGGGAGCGCTCGTCCTGTCTCTCGGGAGCCTCGTCGCCTTCATCCTCGTCGAGCGCACGAAAAGCGAGGCGCTCTTGCCCCTGGGCTACTTCCACCATCGGATGTTCTCCACGGCGGTCGGCATCGCTGCCCTGATGACATTCGGGTTCTACGCGCTCCTCCTCGTGTTTCCCTTATACTTACAGTCCGTTCGCGGCCAGTCCGCGGTCGTCGCCGGCCTTTCGCTCTTGCCCATGTCGCTCACCTTCTTCGCCCTGTCTTCCTTGGCAGGGCGGCCGCAGCAGGTCCTCTCGCCGAGCGGACTCGTCAGTGCCGGCATGGCGCTCATGAGCGCGGGCCTCTTCACGCTCTCGACCGTGCGGGCCGACTCGAGCTATGCCGTCATCTTCCTGGGATTACTGGGGATGGGCATTGGCACTGCCCTCGTCTTCGGTCCCATCATGACCGTGGCGGTATCGAGTCTCCCGAGTGCTCGGTCAGGCACCTCGTCGGGCATGGTGAACGTCGGCAGGATGGTGGGCGCCACTCTCGGTGTCGCCATTCCAGGCTCGATCTTCGGCGGACATGTCCTGCGCGCGGGGCGGAGCACGGCGAGCTTCTTGAACGGCATGCACCTCGCACTTTTCGTTGGCGCGTTCGCTGAACTTTCGGGTGCAATCCTCGCCCTCGTCTTCCTCGCAGAGGAACCCGGCTCCACGCACCTCGTTCGCCGCCTGCGCAATGCGCTCGGGCGGACGTGAGACTCGCGGAGCGGCTCTCCTCCGTAGTCGGTCCCTTGAGGCCCAAGTTTCTGGGAGAGGAACGGGCGCTTGGGCGAGACCACCTTGCGGCGCCTCTTCGCCGCCCCCATCCGAGCGGTCTCGCCGCGGCTCTGCCCTGCCCTGGAAAGCCGAACCCTGAGTCCATTCCTGGGACGAGCCGAAGCTGCAGGGCATCGAGACCCCAACCCGCGAGGAAAGCGGCAGTGGTCCGAGCCGCTCGGCGTGCAGGCTGAGCGGCTGGGGCGGCGGAGGACCTTCGACGTCCAGCACAAGGGATGGGTGCGCGCAGCCGCGCTGAGGCCATCGATGCGCTGGCGATTTTGGCATCCTGCAGGCTCCGGACACGACCAGGGTGTCTGTGGCCGCGCCAGCCGCCGCGGCACCATCCATCCCGCCGCGCCACCGCTAGCCGAACCCGGCCGTGCGGCTCATTCGCTCTTCCACATGTCGCCTCGCCCACGCACTTCGCGGTCCGGGGCACAGGGCATACCTCGATCCTCCTTCCCCAGCAGGCCAAGTCATGGCCGCTGGCGGCGCATGTGGCTTCGTCATCTGGCAGTGACCGCTGGAAATGTGTCCGCGCCCCCCCAGGGGGTTCCCTCTCTTCTCCGGGACGAGACGGGACTGCCAGCTTACGAAATGACGGCAACTGGAGGCTCGAGCCCATTGGAGCAGCGAATCCGGTACTGTTCCGGGCACGGCGGGCGGAGGATCGCCTATGCCGTCGCCGGAGCGGGGCCGCCGCTGGTGTGCCCCGCCTGGTGGGTTAGCCATGTCGAGCACGACTGGGCGCGCCCCCGCTTTCGCGGCTTCTTCGCCGCGCTCGGGTCTCGACACACCGTCGTGCGGTATGACCGTGTGGGCGCTGGGCTGAGCGACCGCGAGCGGTGCGACTTCACCCTCGAAGCGGAGTTGGCCGACCTCGACGCGGTCGTGCGCCACTTACGGCTCGAGCGGCTCGCCTTGCTCGCGCAGTCGTGCGGCGCGCCCACCGGGATCGCCTACGCCGCGCGCCATCACGACGCGGTCACGCACCTCGTGCTCTGCGGCGGGTACGTGAACGGAGGAGCGCTCGCCTCCCCCGACATGAAAGCGGCGCTCATGGCCCTCGTCCGGGCGAGCTGGGGCGTGGGCGCCAAGGCGCTCGCGGACATCTTCGCGCCCGGGATCTCGGTCGAGGAGGCGAACGAGCTCGCCGCCGAGCAACGGGACTCAGCCACAGCCGAGATGGCGGCCCGTCTCCTTGAGCTCACGTATGATCTCGACGCCCGGGAGGACGCGCCGAAGGTGCGGTGCCCGACGGTCGTGCTCCACCGCACCCGGGACCGCGCCATTCCCTTCGAGGCCGGGCGGCAGGCCGCCGCGATCATTCCGTCAGCCGAGCTCGTCCCGCTCGATGGCAACGTGCACATCCCATGGTACGGCGACGCCCGGCCCACGATCGAAGCCGTGCTGCGGTTTCTCGGTGGCGCCTCACCCGGCGTCGCCCCGGACGACGGGGCAGCGTTTCTCCGCCGCGGCGATGTCTGGGAGATCGTATACGCGCGGAGGACCGTTCTCGTGAAGGACTCGAAGGGTCTTCGCGATCTCGCCGTGCTGCTCGCGAGTCCGGGCGAGGAGGTGGAGGCCGCGCGGCTCGCGACAGGCTGCTTGCTCGGGGCTCGCGCCGGCGCCGATCCGGTGCTCGACCGCACCGCACTCGAGGGCTGCCGGAGGCGCCTGGCCGAGCTCGACCGCCTCGTCGACGAGGCGGAGGCAAACCACGACGCCGGGCGGGTTGACGTGCTCGGCGCCGAGCGGGAAGCGGTTCTCCGGGAGGTACGCGCCTCGACCGGCCTCGGCGGGCGGTCGCGCCGCCTGGGAGACACGGGCGAGCGCGGCCGCAAGGCCGTGAGCGGCCGGATTCGCCGGGCGATCGCCGACCTCCGCACTGTCCACCCGGAGCTGGCCGATCACCTGGAGCGGTCAGTCTCGACCGGGCTAACCTGCGCCTATGCACCTCGCCCGCCGCTCGCCTGGCGGACCTGACGCCATGAGGCGCGTGGCGTCCGCCACATGAGTCCTGGCGCCCTCTCTGCGGAGGTCGCGCCTGGGCACGCAAGTCCAGCGCACCCCGAAGGGAGCGCGCCATGCGAAAGGCCGGCGTGATCGTCTACGGTGGAGCGGCGTACTTGGTGTCCTTGGGAGTGTTCCTCTACGCGATCGGCTTCGTCGAGGGCATGGGCGTGCCGCGGTCCCTCGACGGCCCCTCGACCACCGCGACGCTGCCGGCGCTCGTCGTGGACGCGCTGCTGCTCGCGCTGTTCGCCGTCCAACACAGCGTCATGGCCCGTCCCGCGTTCAAGCGCCGTTTTACGCGCCTCGTCGCGCGCGAGGTCGAGCGGAGCACCTACGTGCTCCTCGCTAGCCTCTCGCTGGCGCTCGTCTTCTGGCAGTGGCGGCCCGTGCACGCGGTCGTGTGGCACGTGGAACTTCCCCTCGCGGCCGTGCTCCTGCGCGCCACGAGCCTCCTCGGCTGGGTCGTGGTCCTCACCTCCACGTTCATGGTCAGCCACCTCGAGCTGTTCGGGCTGCGCCAGGTGTGGCTTCACGCCCGCGGCCTCCCGTACCGGCCGGTGAGTTTCACGACGCGACTACTCTACCGGTTCGTGCGGCATCCGCTCATGCTCGGGTTCTTGGTCGCGTTCTGGGCGACCCCGGAGATGACGGTGGGGCACCTCCTGTTCGCGCTCCTCACGACCGGCTACATCCTCTTCGGCGTTCAGCTCGAGGAGCGCGACCTCGTCGCGGAGCTCGGCGAACAGTACACCACGTACCGGCGGGACGTCCCCATGTTGCTGCCGATGCCGACGCGCGTGGCGCGATCGCGGGCCGCCACCGTAACCGAAGTAGCGGGGCTCGGCGCGCGATGTCGGCCCCCCGGAACCGAGACCCCTGAGGCCCCTCATGTCTGACACCTGCGAAAGGCCGAAGCGGTTCAGCGCTACGACCGCTGCAATTCGGGCATCCACGGCGCTCTGATGGCGACCTTCGAGGGCAATGCCCACGGGGTCGTCAGTTCGCAGCCGATCGATGGAGGTCATCGACCCAGACCGGTTCAACGCCTTCGAGCGAGCATTCGAGAGGGTCGGGAGCGAGACCCCTGCGGGTCTCCCGCAACGCCGCGGATATTCGCCTGCCTCTTCGGCGAGAAGAGGCAGGCCGTAGATCCGTTTACGGCCTTCGACCGTATCGGGTCCGAGGCGCATTCCCATCGCGCCCCACTCGAACCCAGCGGAGCGCCATGTCTACGGACCGCATCCTCGCCACCTCGTCCCGCCTTGCCACTTCCGACCTCGACTGGGAGTCAGCCCGCCGCGCGGGCCTCGCGCCAGGAGAGCGGGTGGCAATCGCCTACTTTGCGGACATCGAGTCTCAAACCATTCACTACCTGCGCGATCTCCTCGCGAGCGACCTCGCTCATGATCCGGCAGCCGTCGGCTTCCTGTCGGCGTGGAACTACGAGGAGTACTTCCATGGGGAGGCGCTCGCTCGCCTGCTCGAGGTGTGCGGACACCCTCTCCCCGTGGACCGCGTGGCGGAACTCCGTCGCAGGGCGGGCTTGCTCGAGGTCGCCCAGGGCCTCTTCACCTCGACGCTCTCCCGTCTCTTCCCTCAGGCGTTTCCTGCCCTCTACCTCGCATGGGGCGCCTCGCAGGAGCTCACGACGCTGCGCGGCTATGAAGCTTTGGAGCGGCACACCGAGAACCCGGTGCTGGCCGAACTGTGCCGCCGCATCGCCCGCCAGGAACGCCGGCATTTCGCCTGGTACTTCAACGGTGCGAAGGCAAGGCTCGCCCACTCAGCTAGTGCCCGCAGGCTCGCGAGACTCGCTTTCGCGACGCTGTGGGCTCCGGTGGGTGTGGCAGTGAAGGGCGAGGGTCACTTCCTCAAGGTGGTGGCCGCCCTCTTCGGAGAAGAAGGAGCGGAGAAGGTGGCGCGCGAGGTCGAGAATCGCCTTGCCACCCTTCCTGGCCTTGCGGGTGTGCGCTTCTTCTCGCGCTGGCTTTCGCGCGCTGGCTTCGGCGGAGAAGGCCACCTTCCATCCGCCCGTCGAGTTCCAGCGTAGAGTTAAAGGGACTTCGCGAATCCCGGTGGGGCTTTCGCGAGGTGGGTGATGACGCTCGTCTCGCGAGGTCGGAGGTCGCCTGAGAGTGCTGAGTTGGTCTGGCAGGCTCATCGCTCGAGATTTTCGGCTCCATTCGCTTTTGCTACCGGGCCTCGTGGCCGAGGCGCAACTCGCGGGCGTCTTCGGTACGTCCGCTTCGGCGCCGAGGAGTCTCAGCCAGCCAGGAGACCCTTGAGGTAGGCGCAAAACATATCGGCCATGGCCTCGGCGTATGCCTCGATTTCTGCGGGGGTCCGAGCACTTTCCGAGAGATGCTTTCCCACCGCGCTGAGGGTCGTCATGATGAGGTCTCCGGCCAAGGTACGAGCCGCTTGTGAGGCCTCGGGCAGCGCTTCCTGCATGAAGGCCTTTAGCGTGCCCTCTCCGGCGGCCCTTGCGGTTTGCGCTTCGAGGGCATCGCGATAGAGAGGGGCGGCGTCATGGAGCGCCACACGCACCGTGGCCTCCTCACATTCCGAGCGGATGAAAGCGCGGACCAGGATGCGCAGCCGTTCGAGCGGCGGTCTGTGGGCGTCCTCGAGGATGCCGCGCAGCAGCTCTGTCGTCCGCCGCCATTCGTCGCTTTGGAGCCGGAAGAGGATCGCCGCCTTGTTCGGGAAGTACTGATAGAGAGATCCCACGCTGACCCCGGCCTTCTTGGCGACTCGCGCCGTGGTGAAGCGCTGCGCGCCTTCCTTCGCCAAAACCTGAACTGCGGCGTGGAGAATCGCGCT
>Ga0335081_10020123_pt1 | contig 10793 bp, 4 predicted proteins | sample Lox_Sample_35_FD_206713 | JGI IMG/M metagenome (GOLD analysis project Ga0335081, IMG submission 206713) | Soil microbial communities from Loxahatchee National Wildlife Refuge, Florida, United States - Lox_Sample_3.5 | ecosystem: Environmental > Terrestrial > Soil > Wetlands | place: USA: Florida... | reverse complement strand
GTAAAAGAGGGCGTCAACAAGGAAGAAGCCGAGACCATCAAGAAGAAGTTCACCGAGGCGGGAGCCACGGTCGAAGTCAAGTAGATTTCCTGTCCCGTTAGCGGCACCCGGCAAGCGCTGGCCTTAGCGCTTGGCCGCGTGCCGGCGGCGGGTGGACGTGTGACTCCGGGCGCGCTGACCGGAGTTTCTGGCTGCTGCTCTGAGCGGCCAGGTTCTTCTCCACGGCGGAGCGGTCGTGGGGAAGTGCGACGGAGCCGAGGAAGCAAGCGGTCCTCTCAGCAGGGACCGCGGAATTTCCGGTCATCGTCGGGTGTTGGAGTCCTTTTTCGAACTCCGGCATCAAAACAGGTTACGGCGGGCGGCTGGCCGTGCCGGCGGATCGCGTGAGCTCAGACGCGACGGCGGGGCTGGACGAAGACAAAGGCCTGAAGATACTGGCGCGGGAAGTTACAAACATCGCAGCACAAATTGTGCCGCCATCCCAGGCCAATTGGTTATGGGATTGCACGACGCCTGACATGGCGCTTGCGGGGAGTTCTGTCTCTGCAGGCGCGATTGCCTTTTCGCGCAAAACTGCAGCACCCAAGGTTCTTCTTTCTATTTCTCCATGTGAGACGGTTGCCCTTCCCGTCGCACATCGGCGTAACGGTTTCGACGGCCGGCGCGATACTGGCCGCTACTGATTAGGAGCTTTATACATGGCGCAACAGAAGACTGCCAACCGAAATCGCTTCGATTTCTCCAAAATTCCGGCGACGATCCAGATTCCTAACCTCATCGAGGTGCAGAAGCGTTCGTACGACCGCTTCCTGCAGATGGATGCGCTGCCCAGCGAGCGCGACGATGCCGGCCTGCAGGCGGTGTTTCAGTCGGTGTTCCCCATTACCGACTTCCGCAATGTCTCGCAGCTCGACTTTGTCGAGTTCGCCATCGGCAACTGGGAGTGCAAGTGCGGTCACCTCAAAGGCCTGAATCATCTGCGCACCACCTGCCGCAATTGCGGCGCAACGGTAAAGACTGACCCGTTCCACCTGGGCGATGTCCTGTGCACCAAGTGCGGCACCTACAACGCCAACACACCCGATTTCTGCAACAAGTGCGGCGACCCCGTCGGTCTGCAACTGAAATACGACGTGGCTGAGTGCGAGGAGCGCGGCATGACCTACTCCGCCCCGCTCAAGGTCACGATGCGCCTCACCATCTACGACAAGGACCCCGAGACCGGCAACCGCTCCATCCGCGACATGAAGGAGCAGGAGGTCTTCTTCGGTGACATTCCACTGATGACCGCCAACGGCACGTTTATCATCAACGGCACCGAGCGCGTGATCGTCAGCCAGTTGCACCGTTCCCCGGGTGTCTTCTTCGAGACCGCGAACAACCGCACCTACTTTTTGGGCAAGATCATTCCCTATCGCGGTTCGTGGGTTGAGTTCGAGTACGACCAGAAGAACATCCTGTACGTGCGCATCGATCGCAAGCGCAAGTTCCTGGGAAGCATCTTCCTGCGCGCGCTCGGACTTCGTTCGGATGAAGACATTCTTCGCACCTTCTATACGGTCGATCGCATTGCGATTCGCGATAACAAGCTGTACTGGACGTTGGAGCCCGGCTCGGAAAAGCCGACCAACCTGCTGGGCATGAAGCTGGCGCACCGTATCGCGACCAAGAGTGGCGAGGAGATCGCGCACTCCGGCCGCAAGGTGACAGCGGCGGTGATGAAAGAAATCCAGAAGCACCGCATCTCTGAGATTGAAGCTGACCTTGCCGATCTGGAAGGCGCGTTCGTCGCCGCCGACGTCATCGACACCAACACCGGCGAAGTCCTCATGGAAGCCAACAACGAGCTGACCGCCGAAAAGCTCTCGAAGATGATGGCTGCCGGCGTCGCCGAAGTGCACATCTTCTTCGCTGAGCGCGACGATGTGGGCACGGTGATCGGCGCAACCCTGCGTCGCGACTCGGTCAAGACGCCGCAGGAAGCGCTGATCGAGATCTATCGCAAACTGCGTCCCGGCGATCCGCCGACGCTCGACACCGCAACCGCGCTCTTCCACGGCATGTTCTTCGATTCGCGGAAGTACGACTTCTCGCGCGTCGGCCGCCTGAAGTTCAACATCAAGCTGTTCGATCGCGAGGACGGCACTAATCTCGAGAACCGCACGCTCGAGCCGGACGACTTCTACGCGACCATCAAGTACCTGCTGAAGCTGCGGCGCAATCTGGGCTCGGTGGACGACATCGATCACCTCGGCAACCGCCGCGTTCGCGCGGTGGGCGAACTGCTGGAGAACCAGTTCCGCATCGGCCTGGTGCGCATGGAGCGCGCTATCAAGGAAAAGATGAGCGTCTACCAGGAGATGTCGACGGCAATGCCGCACGACCTGGTCAATGCCAAGCCAGTGATGGCCGCGATCCGTGAGTTCTTCGGATCGTCGCAGCTGTCGCAGTTCATGGACCAGACCAACCCGCTGTCGGAAATCACCCACAAGCGCCGTCTGTCGGCGCTGGGACCGGGCGGTCTGTCGCGTGAGCGTGCAGGATTCGAAGTCCGCGACGTGCATCCGACGCACTACGGACGTATCTGCCCGATCGAGACGCCGGAAGGTCCGAACATCGGACTGATCTCGTCGCTGAGCTGCTACGCCCGCATCAACGACTACGGCTTCATCGAGTCGCCCTACCGCAAGGTGAAGAGCGGACGTGTTCTGGATTTTCTTAGCGTGGTGAACGCCGGCGACAGCGAGTATCGCGTGGGCGATCACGCCGAAAAGGCCGAGATCCTGAAGGCCAACGCTGACCTGAAAGACCGGCGCAAAAAGCTGATCGACTTCGAGCCGCACTCGTTCTATCTGTCGGCGTGGGAGGAGGACCGCCACGTCATCGCGCAGGCCAACGCGGAGATCGACGACAAGGGCCGCATCGTTGCGGAACTGGTCAACGCCCGTAAGGCCGGCAACTTCGTGCTGGTGAGCCGCGACGAAGTCGACTACATCGACGTCAGCCCCAAGCAGCTGGTTTCCGTGGCTGCGTCCCTGGTGCCGTTCCTGGAGCATGACGATGCCAACCGCGCGCTGATGGGCGCGAACATGCAGCGGCAGTCGGTGCCGTTGCTGCGCGCGCAGGCGCCGCTCGTCGGCACGGGCATGGAAGGCGTTACCGCGCGCGATTCCGGCGCCGTGGTGCTGGCCCGCCGCGGCGGTATCGTAGATTCGGTCGACTCCGAGCGCATCATCGTGCGCATCGAGGGCGAGCATCATCCCATGCAGCTGTCGCGCGAGGTGGGCAGCGACATCTATCAGCTCACCAAGTTCAAGCGCTCGAACCAGAACACCTGCATCAACCAGCGGCCGATCGTGAAGAAGGGCGAGCACGTCGCCAAGGGTCAGGTCATCGCCGACGGTCCCTGCACCGACATGGGCGAGCTGGCGCTGGGCCGCAACGTGCTGGTCGCCTTCATGCCGTGGCGCGGCTACAACTTTGAGGACGCGATCCTGGTCTCCGAAAAGATGGTGAAGGAGGACTATTACACCTCCGTCCACATCGAGGAGTTCGAGATCGAGTCGCGCGATACCAAGCTGGGACCGGAAGAGGTCACGCGCGACATTCCCAACGTCAGCGAGTCGGCGCTGCGCGATCTCGACGAGAGCGGCATCATCCGCATCGGCGCGACCGTAAAGGCGGGCGACATCCTGGTGGGCAAGGTCACGCCCAAGGGCGAGACCCAGCTCACGCCGGAAGAGAAGCTGCTGCGGGCCATCTTCGGCGAGAAGGCCGGCGACGTCCGCGACGCTTCGCTCACCTGCCCTCCGGGCATCGAGGGCACGGTGGTCGACGTGAAGATCTTCTCCCGCAAGGGTCAGGAGAAGGACGAGCGCGCCAAGGCGATCGAGGCCGATCAGGTTGCCAAGCTGGAAAAGAACCTGGCGGACGAGATCCGAATCCTGACTGACGAGCGACTGAAGCGCTTGGAAGCGTTGCTGGGGGGCAAGGAAGTCCTCGCCGACCTGCACGACGAGCGCACCAACAAGCGCCTGCTGACCAAGGGCGTCATTCTCGATCGCGACACCATCGAGCGCATCTCGACGCGCAACCTGAAGCGCATCAAGTTCGCCGACAAGGACCCGAGGATCAACGAGCAGATCGACGAAATCGAGGAGATGACCTCGCGCCAGATCGACGTGCTGCGCAAGATCGTCCGCGAAAAGGTCGAAAAGCTGCAGAAGGGCGATGAGCTGCCTCCCGGCGTGATCAAGCTGGTGAAGGTGTACATCGCCATGAAGCGCAAGCTGAGTGTCGGCGACAAGATGGCCGGCCGCCACGGCAACAAGGGCGTGATCGCGCGCATTCTGCCGGAAGAGGACATGCCGTACCTCGAGGACGGAACGCCGGTGGAGATCGTGCTGAACCCGCTGGGCGTGCCCAGCCGTATGAACGTCGGCCAGATCCTGGAAACGCACCTGGGCTGGGCTGGCTTCGCGCTGGGCCAGAAGATCGGCGAGCTGATGAAGGAGAACTCGAAGGCAGAGTACCTGCGCAAGGAACTGAAGGCCTTGTTCAAGGGCACGCCATTCGTCGACGACCTCATCGCACTCGACGATGAAACGCTGGAGCGCGTCGCCGACGGGATGAAAGACGGCGTGTACTTCGGCTCGCCCGTATTCGACGGCTCCAAGGAAGGCGAGATCAAGTCGCTGCTGGCGCAGGGCTCGCTGCCCGAGTCGGGCAAGGCTTATCTCTACGACGGCATGACAGGTGAGAAGTTCGAGCAGCCGGTTACGGTTGGCTATATCTACATGCTCAAGCTGTCGCACCTGGTCGATGACAAGATCCACGCGCGTTCCATCGGACCCTACTCGCTGATTACCCAGCAGCCGCTGGGCGGCAAGGCTCAGTTCGGTGGCCAGCGCTTCGGCGAAATGGAAGTGTGGGCGCTGGAAGCTTATGGCGCCGCCTACATCCTGCAGGAGCTGCTCACCGCGAAGTCCGATGACGTTTATGGCCGCACCAAGATTTACGAGGCCATCGTCAAAGGCGAAGCGGCCATTGAGCCGGGCGTGCCGGAATCGTTCAACGTGTTGATTCGCGAATTGCAGTCGCTGTGCCTCGACGTGGAGCTGATCAAGACCAACGAGCGCAAGACCCTCGTGGCTCCGGAAGCTCCAGTCGCGGCGGACTAAGGAGCCTTGAAGGGGCGCACCTTTAGGTGCGCCGAAGAGGCTTACTGAATGACCGGCCTTTAGGCCCTGAGGGAAGTCACGTCGGCGGCTAAAGCCGGGACCAAAGACTTAAAGATAACGGCACGCCTGAAGGCGTGCCCCTTCAAAGAATCTGAGGACTAAACATGTATCGCTCGAGTCCATTTGATCTCGGAAATCCGATCGCCGATTTCGACGCCATCCGCATCAGCCTGGCTTCGCCGGAGAAGATTCGCAGCTGGTCGCACGGCGAGGTCACCAAGCCGGAAACCATCAACTACCGCACCTTCAAGCCGGAGCGCGACGGCCTGTTCTGCGCCCGCATCTTCGGTCCGGTCACGGACTGGGAGTGCCTGTGCGGTAAGTACAAGCGCATGAAGCACCGCGGCGTGATCTGCGACAAGTGCGGCGTGGAAGTGACGCTGTCCAAAGTCCGCCGCGAACGGCTGGGCCACATCGAGCTGGCTTCGCCCTGCTCGCACGTGTGGTTCTTCAAGGGACTGCCCAGCCGCATCGGGCATATCCTCGACATCTCGCTGCGCGACCTGGAGTCCGTGCTCTACTTCGAAGCCTACGTCGTGGTCGAGCCGGGCGACGCTCCGGTGAAAGAGCGCGAAGTCATCAAGGACGAAACCAAGTACCGCGAGCTCGATCAGGAGCATCGCGCTTCGGGCTTCAAGGCCATGATGGGCGCTGAAGCCATCAAAGAGCTTCTGAAGCGCGTTGAGGTCGAGACGCTCTCGACCGAACTGCGCGAGAAGATGCGCACGGAAACTTCGGTGCAGAAGCGCCTGAAGTATGCCAAGCGCCTGAAGGTGGTCGAGGCCTTCCGCAAGAGCGGCAACAAGCCGCAGTGGATGATCCTCGACGTGATCCCGGTCATTCCGCCGGAGCTGCGTCCGCTGGTTCCACTCGATGGCGGCCGCTTCGCCACCTCGGACCTGAACGATCTCTATCGCCGCGTCATCAACCGCAACAACCGCTTGAAGAAGCTGATGGACCTGCACGCGCCGGAAGTGATCGTGCGCAACGAAAAGCGCATGTTGCAGGAAGCTGTCGACGCGCTCTTCGATAACGGACGCCGCGGCCGCGTGCTGCGCGGCGCCAACAACCGTCCGCTGAAGTCGCTCTCTGACACGCTGAAGGGCAAGCAGGGCCGCTTCCGCCAGAACCTGCTGGGCAAGCGCGTCGACTACTCCGGCCGTTCGGTGATCGTGGTCGGTCCCGACCTCAAGCTGCACCAGTGCGGCCTGCCCAAGAAGATGGCGCTGGAGCTGTTCAAGCCCTTCATCTATCACCGGCTGGAGCAGACCGGACACTGCACCACCATCAAGCAGGCGAAAGAAATGGTGGAGCAGCAGGAGCCCATCGTGTGGGACATCCTGGAAGAGGTGATCAAGGACCACCCGGTTCTGCTGAACCGCGCTCCCACGCTGCACCGCCTGGGCATCCAGGCTTTTGAGCCGGTGCTGGTGGAAGGCAAGGCCATCAAGATCCACCCGCTGGTCTGCACCGCGTTCAACGCAGACTTCGACGGCGACCAGATGGCGGTACACATTCCGCTTTCGCCGGAGGCGCAGGTGGAAGCCAGCGTGCTGATGCTGGCCTCGCACAATATCCTGTCGCCCGCATCGGGCCAGCCGATTACCGTGCCCACCCAGGACATGGTCCTCGGCATTTACTACCTGACGAAAGCGAAGCCAGGCGCAAAGGGTGAAGGCCGGGCCTTTGCCAACATCGACGAAGTGTTGCTCGCCAAGGAAATGGGCGAGGTGGAGACGCTTACGCCGATCCGTCTGCGCTACAGCGGTGCGGTCATCGACCTGACCACGGCATACGACGATCAGGACGTGATCCACACTGAGCCGACGGCCTTCGAGCGGCAGTACATCTCGACCACCGTGGGCCGCGCGATCATGAACGATCACCTGAAGCGCGGCGCGCCGGAGATGCCGTACATCAACGGTCTGCTCAAGAAGAAGGGCGTGGGCAACCTGGTCAACTACTGCTACCTGCGCTTCGGCCTGGAGACCACAGTGCGGATGCTCGACGGCATCAAGCAGCTTGGCTTCCAGTACGCCACCAAGGCGGGCCTGTCGATCGGCATCGACGACATGGTCATCCCGCCCGGCAAGGCTGGCTTGGTGAAGGACGCCGAGAAGCAGGCCATCGCCGTGCAGCAGCAGTATCTGGACGGCGCCATCACCAACGGCGAGCGCTACAACAAGGTGGTGGAAATCTGGTCGGCGATCACCGAAAAGGTTGCCGACGAGATGTTCGGCGCCATGCAGCAGGAAGACAAGGCCGGCGAGCTCAACCCGATTTACGTCATGGCCGACTCCGGCGCCCGCGGTTCGAAACAGCAGATCCGCCAGCTCTCCGGCATGCGCGGCCTGATGGCCAAGCCTTCCGGCGAGATCATCGAGACCCCGATCACGGCCAACTTCCGCGAAGGCCTCACCGTGCTGGAGTACTTCATCTCGACGCACGGCGCCCGCAAGGGACTGGCCGATACCGCGCTGAAGACGGCGGACTCCGGCTACCTGACGCGGCGACTGGTCGACGTGGCGCAGGACGTGATCATCAGCGAATACGATTGCGGGACGGTCGACGGCATCTACGTCAACTCCATCGTGGAGTCGGGCGAGATCATCGAGCCGCTGCGCGACCGTATCGTCGGCCGCGTCTCGCTGGAGAAGATCAAGGACTACGAAGGCAACATCATCGTCGACATCAACCAGGAGGTCACCGAAGACCTGGCCAACGCGGTGCAGGCTGCCGGTATCGAGCGGGTGAAGATTCGTTCGGTGCTGACCTGCGAGTCCAAGCGCGGCGTCTGCGTGATGTGCTATGGCCGCAACCTGGCCACCGGCCGTCTGGTCGAGCTGGGCGAGGCCACCGGCGTTATCGCCGCGCAGTCCATCGGCGAGCCGGGAACGCAGCTGACCATGCGTACCTTCCACATCGGCGGCACGGCTTCGCGCGTCAGCGAGCAGTCGCGCCTCGATGCCAAGAACAACGGCATCTTGCGCTTCATCAATCTGATCACGGTGCGTGCCAAGGAAGGCCACTTGGTCGTGATGAACCGCAACGGCTCCATCGCCGTGGTAGACGAGAAGGGCCGCGAAAAGGAACGCTACGCGGTGGTCTACGGCGCCAAGGTCAAGGTCGAAGATGGTGCGCAGGTCGCGCTCGGCGATGTGCTGGTCGAGTGGGATCCGTACACCTTCGCGATCCTGACGGAAATCGGCGGCACCGTGCAGTTCAAGGACCTGCAGGAAGGCCTGACGCTGCACGAAGAAGTCGACGAGGTGACCGGCCTGTCGCGGCACGTGGTGATCGACTCGCCCGACGAGAAGCGCCAGCCCGCGATCATCACCAAGGGCGCCAAGGGCAGCAAGCGGTATTTGATGCCCTCGCGCGCTCACCTGATGGTGCAGGATGGCGACACCGTCACGCCCGGCGACGTGCTGGCGAAGATCCCGCGCGAAACCACCAAGACCAAGGACATCACCGGTGGTCTGCCGCGCGTGCAGGAGCTGTTCGAGGCGCGCAAGCCGCACGAGACCGCGGTCATCAGCGAGATCGATGGCGTGGTGAAGTTCGGCGACGTCAGCAAGGGACAGCGCAAGATCTACGTCGTGGCCGACAACGGCACCGAGAAGGAATACCAGGTGCCGCGCGGCGTTCACATCAACGTGCAGGAAGGCGAGCGCATCCGCGCCGGCGAGCCGCTGATGGATGGTCCGCTCAACCCGCACGACATTCTTGCCGTGCTGGGCGAGAAGGAGCTGCAGGCTTACCTGGTGAACGAAATCCAGGAAGTCTACCGGCTGCAGGGCGTGAACATCAGCGACAAGCACATCGAAGTCATCGTGCGCCAGATGATGCGCTGGGTGAAGGTGGAAGACGTGGGCGACACTTCGTTCCTGCTGGAACAGCAGGTCGACAAGTTCCGCTTCCGCGAAGAGAACGAGAAGGCGATCGCCAACGGCGGCAAGCCGGCCACCGGCCGTCCGCTGCTGCTGGGCATCACCAAGGCGTCGCTCTCGACCGACTCGTTCATCTCGGCCGCATCGTTCCAGGAGACCACGCGCGTGCTGACGGAGGCTTCGATTCAAGGCGCCGTCGATCACCTGCGCGGCCTGAAGGAAAATGTCATCGTGGGCCGTCTGATTCCCGCGGGCACCGGCATGGAGTATTACCGCAATGTCCGGCTCTCGCAGGAGATGGAGGAGGCCGCCCAGAAGGTGCAGGAGGAGGTCACGCAGGCCTACGAAGAAGCCGAGCGCGCGCTGGAACTCCTGCGTCACGAAGGCGAGAACGAAGGCGAAGAGCTGGTGACGGAGTAAGACTCAGGTGGAGGGGCGCGGCTTCAGCCGCGCCGTATCCACAACTGGTTCTGTAGAGTGGGGCTTCAGCCTCGCGTGGGTAGAGCGGACATTCATGTCCGCGTCCCAGTCCGACTATATGAATCTCGCCGCTTCAGCGGCGACACAAGAAGGCCCGGGCGCAAGCTCGGGCCTTCCTTCATTCTTTGCCAGGCAAGGCTCAATGCCGATTGACAAGTGTAAAGCTACAGGCTACATTATACGGCGGTGCACATACGCAGCTTCCTTCATAAGGGTTTGAAGCAGTTTTATGAGCAGGAGATTGCGAAGGGCATTCCTGCTGATTCGGCCGACAAGCTACGCAAGATGTTGACCTTCCTCGACGAGATGCAGGGCCCTGGCGAGTTGCACGCTCTGCCTGTGTGGAAGCCACATCTGCTGAAGGGAAAGCGGGCGGGCACATGGAGCCTGGCTGTAACTCGCAATCGTCGGCTGACGTTTCGGATTGACAATGCAGAACGCGAGATTCGCGATGTGGATCTGGAAGACTATCACTGAAGGAAGCACCCACCTATGCCGATAAAGAATCCATCCCATCCCGGGGATTTCATCCGAACGGAAATCATTCAGCCGGCGGGACTGTCGGTGACGGCCGCAGCGACATTGCTCCAGGTCTCCCGCCCGGCGCTATCCAGTCTGTTGAACAGCCGCTCCGACCTCTCAGGAGACATGGCCCTGCGAATCGAGAAGGCCTTCGGCGTCAAGATGGATACTCTCATGCGCATACAGACCGCCTATGACATCGCCCAAACCCGCAAGCGCGAGAACCAGATTCGCATACGTCCCTACGAAAGCACCGCGCATCACAGCCGCTAAGTCTCTGTTGCTCGGGCAGTCGGGGGTTGGCCCAGCCTATATGTTTTGGTTGGACTCGCACTATGTTGGTGCATCCCCGGGAGCTTCAATCACTCGCCAGCAACGGCCTGTTGCCGAGGGCGGTTCGGATGCCATAGGCCAGCATCGCGACGATAACGGCAAACATGAAGAACGACTGCGGCGCATACCAGCGAGAGAGGTCAAGCGTGATGGGGAACGACGTCAGCACGGCTGACGTAAAGGCCGTTACCGCGAGCGCGAGAATGCCAAAACGAAGCAGGGCAAACATGATGATCACGCTGGACAGGATGGCGAATGGAGTTTCCAGCCGCAAGTTCTCGCCTCCCATGCTGGTCAGAAGCACGAGAAAGCCAGTCAAGAGCACGCT
>Ga0335081_10020122_pt1 | contig 10793 bp, 6 predicted proteins | sample Lox_Sample_35_FD_206713 | JGI IMG/M metagenome (GOLD analysis project Ga0335081, IMG submission 206713) | Soil microbial communities from Loxahatchee National Wildlife Refuge, Florida, United States - Lox_Sample_3.5 | ecosystem: Environmental > Terrestrial > Soil > Wetlands | place: USA: Florida... | reverse complement strand
TCCCGCCGACGGTCATGCGGGACGGGCCGTTCGGGCCCGGCATGTGCCAGCTGTGGATCGATCACGACACCAGCGTGGACCTGATCGCCCTGTCCCGCCGCAGCGACCACGCGGGCCTGCGGGACATGGCCGTGTTCGATGCGGTGGTGAACAACGCCGACCGCAAGATCGGGCACCTGCTGCCGGTCGCCGACGGGCACCTGTACGGCTGCGACCACGGGGTGTGCTTCGCCGAGGACTACAAGCTGCGCACGGTCTTGTGGCAGTGGCGGGGCAAGACCTTGCCCCGGCGCTCGGTGGAGGCGCTGCGCCGCCTGAACGCTCAGCTCACCGACGGCGGCCTGGAGGCCGAGCTGTCCTCGCTGCTGTCCGCGAGCGAGATCGCCGCCACCAAGGTCAGGATCGAGACGCTGCTCAAGCACCGCGTCCATCCCTACCCGCCCGCGGACTGGCCCGCCGTTCCCTGGCCGCCGGTCTAGGCCGGCCAGCTGCCGCGCCGGGTCAGCTTCCGCCCGGGCCCGGCCCGTCGGTGCCGCCGTTGCGCCTGAAGTAGCGCTCGAACTCGCGGGCGATCGCGTCGCCGCTCGCCTCGGGCAGGTCCATCGCGTCCTTGGCCTCTTCCAGGGTCCGCACGTAGTCGGCCACCTCGGAGTCCTGCTGGGCCAGCTCGTCCACGCCGCGCTCCCAAGCGCGCGCCTCCTCGGGCAGGTCGGCCAGCGGCAGCGGCACGTCCAGGATGTCCTCGACGCCGCGCAGCAGCGCCAGCGTGGCCTTCGGGCTCGGCGGCTGCGCCACGTAGTGCGGCACCTGCGCCCACAGCGAGACGGTCGGGATGGCCGCCCCGGTGCAGATGTGCTGCAGCACCCCGACGATCCCGGTGGGGCCCTTGTAGTCCACCAGGCCGACGCCGACCTCGGTGCCGAGCTTGGAGTTCGACGAGCCGATGGACACCGGCACCGGGCGGGTATGCGGCGCGTCGGCCAGCAGCGCGCCGAGCAGGATGACCAGCTCCACGCCGAGGCTCTGCAGGCCCTGCACCAGTTCCTCGCTAAACGCCCGCCAGCGCATGTTCGGCTCGATGCCGTGCACCAGGACCACGTCGCGGGACAGGCCGGTAGGCGGCGCGGTGCTCACCTGCGGCTCGCCGGCCGGCTCGTCCGGGCGCGCGCGGGCCAGCGAGATCCTGGTGGTCGGCCAGACCAGCCGCTGGGTGCGCCCGCCCTCGATCTCGACTACCGGCCGGTTGACCTGGAAGTCGTAGAAGTCCTCGGGATCGATGGCGCCGATGGGTGTCGCCTGCCAGGCGATACCCAGGTGATTGACCACCCCGCTGGCCGCCTCGCCGGCGTCGTTCCAGCCCTCGAACCCGGCGATGGCGACCGGGGACGCGAGTTCGCCGATGTCGTTGAACTCGATGACTCGCCACCTCCCCAGCACAGCCCGTCTGCTATAGCCTACGTGGTCAGCCTTGCTCATCGGGTTACCGGTCGGCGTGTCAGGTGCGGTCTTGTATCACCTGCGGCCTGTATTCGATCTGTACTAGGGAAAGCTTCGCGACGAACGCCTGGGATGACGAGCGCCTAGGATGGGGCAGCAATGAACACACTACGGACCGCCCTCACCGAGCGAGTAGTCGTGGCGGACGGGGCCATGGGCACGATGCTCCAGGCCAGCGATGCCACCATAGAGGACTTCGCTGGTTACGAGGGCTGCAACGAGATACTGAACGTAACCAGGCCCGACATCGTGACCGGCATCCACGAGGCCTACCTCGAGGCGGGCGCGGATTGCGTCACCACTAACTCGTTCGGCGCGAACCTGACCAATCTCGGTGAGTACGGGATCGCGGACCGGGTCATCGAGCTGTCCGAGGCGTCCGCCCGGCTGGCCCGGGCGGCCGCCGACCGCTGGACGGCGTCGGGCCGGTTTCGCTGGGTGCTCGGCTCCATGGGCCCCGGCACCAAGCTGCCCACGCTCGGCCACATCACGTTCCGCGAGCTGCGCGACACCTATCAGGCCAGCGCCGAGGGCCTGTTGCGCGGGGGTGTCGATGCCTTGATCATCGAGACCTGCCAGGATCTGCTGCAGGCCAAGGCGGCCATCATCGGCGCCAAGCGGGCCGTGCAGGGCGTCGCCCCGGATGCGCTGGTAATCGTCCAGGTCACGATCGAGACCACCGGGGCGATGCTGCTCGGCAGCGAGATCGCCGCGGCGCTGACCGCGCTCGAGCCGCTCGGCATCGACGTGATCGGGCTGAACTGCGCCACCGGTCCCGGCGAGATGAGCGAGCACCTGCGCTACCTGGCCGCGCACGCCCGGATCCCGATTTCCTGCGAGCCCAACGCGGGCCTGCCCATGCTGACCTCCGCCGGGGCCAGCTACCCGCTGACCCCGGCCCAGCTCGCCGACGCCCACGACCGGTTCACCAGGGAGTTCGGCCTGTCCCTGGTCGGCGGCTGCTGCGGCACCACCCCGGAGCACATCGCCGCGCTGGCGGACCGGCTGGCCGGCCGGCCGGCCATCAGCCGCAAGCCTCGCCCCGAGCCCGGGGTGGCCTCGCTATACCAGCACGTGCCGTTCCGTCAGGACACTGCCTTCCTGTCCATCGGCGAGCGGACCAACGCCAACGGATCCAAGGCGTTCCGCGACGCGATGCTCGAGGGCAGGTACGAGGACTGCGTGCAGATCGCGCGGGCCCAGACCAGGGACGGGGCTCACCTGCTCGACGTGTGCGTGGACTACGTGGGCCGGGACGGCGTCGCCGACATGCGCGAGATCGTCGGCCGGTTTGCCACCGCGGCCACCCTGCCGCTGGTGCTCGACTCCACCGAGCCTGCCGTGATAGAGGCGGGCCTGGAGATGACCGGCGGCCGCGCGGTCATCAACTCGGTCAACTACGAGGACGGCGACGGACCCGACTCGCGGATCGCGCGGATGATGCCGCTAGCGCGCGATCACGGCGCGGCCGTGATCGCGCTGACCATCGACGAGCAAGGCCAGGCCCGCACCGCCGAGTGGAAGGTCGCCGTGGCCGAGCGGTTGATCGCGGACCTGACCGGGAACTGGGGGATGCGGGTCGAGGACATCATCGTCGACTGCCTGACGTTCCCCATCGCCACCGGCCAGGAGGAGACGCGGCGCGACGCGATCGAGACCATCGAGGCGATCGCCGAGCTCAAGCGCCGTTACCCGGCCGTGCAGACGACCCTGGGCGTATCCAACGTGTCGTTCGGCCTCAAGCCCGCCGCCCGTGCCGTGCTGAACTCCGTCTTCCTGGCCGAGTGCACGCGGGCAGGCCTGGACTCCGCGATCGTGCACGCGGCGCGGATCATGCCGATCGCCCGGCTATCCGACGAGCAGCGGCAGGTGGCGCTCGATCTCGTGTACGACCGGCGGCGGGAGGGCTACGACCCGCTGGCCCGGCTGCTCGAGCTGTTCGAGGGGGTTGACGCGGCCGACCTGAAGGCGAACCGGGCCGCAGAGCTGGTCGCGCTGCCGCTGTGGGAGCGGCTCAAGAGGCGGATCATCGACGGGGAGCGAGCTCTCGGGGACGGGCTCGAGGCTGACCTGGATGCGGCGCTGGCTCAGCGGCCTGCCCTGGAGATCGTCAACGACGTGCTGCTCGACGGCATGAAGACGGTCGGCGAGCTGTTCGGATCGGGGCAGATGCAGCTGCCGTTCGTGCTGACCTCCGCCGAGGTCATGAAGGTCTCGGTGGCCTATCTCGAGCCGCACATGGAACGCAGCGGCGAGGAGGGCAAAGGCAAGATCGTGCTGGCCACGGTCAAGGGCGACGTGCACGACATCGGCAAGAACCTGGTCGACATCATCTTGTCCAACAACGGCTACGACGTGGTGAACATCGGGATCAAGCAGCCCATCTCGGCGATCGTGGCGGCAGCCGAGGAGAATGACGCGGACGTCATCGGGATGTCCGGGCTGCTGGTCAAGTCGACCGTGGTGATGCGGGACAACCTGGCCGAGCTGAGCTCGCGGGGCCTGGCCAGGCGCTGGCCGGTGCTGCTCGGCGGGGCCGCGCTCACCCGGGCCTACGTCGAGCAGGACCTGGCCGCGCTGTTCGACGGCCAGGTCAGGTACGCCAGGGACGCGTTCGAGGGCCTGCGGCTGATGGACGCCGCGATGGCGGTCAAGCGCGGCGACCCGGGAGCCAGGCTGCCCGAGCTGCGGACCCGCAAGGTCCGGGCCACGGCGGCCGCCCGGGAATCGGAGCCGGGGACCGAGGCGGACAACCAGATCCGTTCGGATATCAGTACCGACGGGCCGGTGCCGACCGTGCCGTTCCTCGGCACCGAGGTGATCAAGGGCATCCCGCTGGCCGACTACGCCGCCTACCTGGACGAGCGCGCGCTGTTCATGGGCCAGTGGGGGCTCAAGCCCACCCGGGGCAAGGGCGGGGCGAGCTACGAGGACCTGGTGGAGACTGAGGGCCGGCCGCGGCTGCGCATGTGGCTGGAGCGGATGCAGACCGAGGGCCTGCTCGAGGCGGCCGTGGTCTACGGGTACTTCCGGTGCGTCAGCTCGGGCAACGACCTGATCGTCCTGGCCCAGGACGGGACGACCGAGCTCGAGCGGTTCAGCTTCCCCCGGCAGCGCCGCGACCGGCGGCTGTGCCTGGCTGATTTCTTCAAGCCGCAGGGCGACGGGCCGACTGACATGGTGGCGTTCCAGCTGGCCACGATGGGACCGCGGGTCTCGCTGGCCACCGGCGAGCTGTTCGCCAAGAACGCCTACCGCGAGTACCTCGAACTGCACGGCCTGTCCGTCCAGCTCACCGAGGCGCTGGCCGAGTACTGGCACGCGCGGATCCGGCGTGAGCTCGGCTTCGCCGGATCCGATCCCGACGACCTGGACGGCTTCTTCCGGGTCGCCTACCGGGGCGCGCGGTACTCGTTCGGCTACCCGGCCTGCCCCGACCTGTCGGACCGGGCCAAGGTGGTCCGGCTGCTCGAGCCGTCCCGCATCGGCGTCGAGCTGTCCGAGGAGATGCAGCTGCATCCCGAGCAGTCCACCGACGCGATCGTCGTCCACCACCCCGAGGCCAAGTACTTCAGTGTCTGAGGCTGGGGCTGGCCCCAGCGGGTTGTCCCCCCCGAAGGGGGCCCAGGGGGGCCAGGGGGGTACGGGGGGACGGGCAGTCCCCCCGTGCGCGGGGGGCTCCGGGGGGTCGCCCCCCCGGACCAACACTGCGGTGTTCTTTGACATGGACGGCCTGCTCATCGACTCCGAGCCGCTCTGGCTGGAGGCCGAGGAGGCCGTCATGGCCCGGCTCGGCGGGGACGGCTGGACCGAGGCGGACCAGGTGCAGCTGCTCGGCGGCAGCCTGGACCGCACGGTGCGCTACCTGCTGTCCCGGGCGAGGCGGCCCGTGCCGCCCGAGACCGTCGGCCAGTGGCTCATGTCCGGCATCGCCGAGCGGGTCCGCGACCACGGCGTGCCGGTCCAGCCGGGCGCGCGCGAGTTGCTGGCGCAGGTGGCGGCGGCGGGCCTGCCGCACGCGCTGGTGACCTCGTCCGAGCGCCGGTTCATGGACGCCGTGCTGGCCCGCACCGGCCTGCGCTTCGACGCGCTGGTGTGCGCGGAAGACGTCAGCGTGACCAAGCCCGACCCGGAGCCGTACCTGCTCGCGGCCAAGCTGCTCGGCGCCGATCCCGCCCGCTGCTTCGCCCTGGAGGACTCGCCCAACGGCGTGGCCTCCGCCGAGGCCGCCGGGTGCCGGGTCATCGCGGTCCCGTCGCTGGTCCCGATCGACCCGGCGCCGGGCCGCGTGGTGGTGCGCTCGCTGACCGGGCTCCGGGCCACCCCCGAGGGAATCGTGCTGCGGAGCGGCCAGCCCCTGGGGCTAGCGCCCCCTGGGGCTAGCGCCCCCTGCGGCCAGCACCCCCGCTGATCCCGGGGGTTAGCCCCAGAGCCCGCACGCCGATCACGGCATAGACTCGGAAGAGAGCCGCGGGGAGGTGCGCGTGTCCACCTACAACCAGATCGCCTGGCTGCCGCTATGCGCGGGACTGACCGGGCTTGGCCTGATAGTGAGCTATTTCGTGGCGCGGCGGCGCGGGTCCGGCGCCGGCCTGCGCCTGGCTGCCCTGTCGCTGCTGCCGATGGCCGCCTACCTGACCGGCTCGATCGAGATGTTCTGGAAGATGGGCGTGGCCGTCGGCGACTTCGCCAAGGGCTTCGTCTTCTCGCCCAAGGTGTGGGCGGGGATCGCGCTGGCCGGGCTGGCCGTGGTGCTGTTCATCGTGTCCGGCCCGCTGCGGCGCCGCAAGGTCAGCGGGGGCCAGGGCGCCAAGGCCGCGGTCCCGGCCGGTACCGCGGCCCGGGCGAGCGCCGGGGAGCTCGCCCCGCGCCAGCCGGGCCTGCCCGCGCCGGCCCAGACCCCTAACGCCCAGGCTAAGGCCCCGGCCAAGGCGCGCAAGGGCAAGAACGCCGACGACGATGACGACGACCTCGGGGACGTCATGGACATCCTCCGCCGTCGCGGCATCAGCTGACGGCGGCCTCGGCGCCGGCGGCTGGGCCGGGTCAGCCCCGGGATGCTGAGCGTAACTTTGACGTCTGTTGGGTGACGAACCAGGACGATTTCCATCACAATCAAGCCACGACGGCGGTTCTAGTCTGGATTTCGCTGCCGGAAGCGCACAGTCTCTCCTGGTAGGTAGTGGTCGGGCGGCCGACAGGCTGCCTTGTTCTCGTTTGCCTTCCTGACTCAAGGGGAACATGCCCATGATTAGTACGCCCAAGCGCTTCGCTGGGCTGGCGGCGGTGCTTGCCGCTGCGGCTTTGGCCGCGTGTAGCTCGTCGTCGACCTCGTCGCCGTCGACTGGCAGCACCAGCGCCGCGGGGACGCCGGTGTCCGGCGGGACGCTGCACATCGTCGCCGCCTCCGGCCCCGCCCATCTCGACACCGTGCCCTCGTACTACACGACGGACTACCAGCTCACGCACGCCTACACCCGGCAGCTGCTGAATTATCCGACCGTGCCGTACAGCAGCACCTCCGACGCGGGGTGGAAGCAGACCACCACACCGGCTCCGGACATCGCGACCGAGGTGCCCTCCGTCGCCAACGGGGGCATCACCGACGGCGGGCTGGTCTACACGTTCCACATCAAGCCGGGCGTGGACTGGAACACCACCCCGGCGCGCCAGGTCACCTCCCAGGACTTCGTCCGGGAGTTCAAGGCCTTCTTCAACCCGGTCAGCCCGGTCGGCAACCCGGTCTACTACGAGTCCACGATCTCCGGGCTCACCGCCTACGCCAACGCGGAGACCGCGTACTTCGCGAGCAAGTCGCACCCGCCGACCGCCGCGAACATCACGAACTTCCAGAACACGCACAACATCTCCGGCATCACCACGCCGAACTCATCGACGATCCAGTTCAAGCTGAGCTCGCCGGCTAGCGACTTCCTGTACATGCTGGCGATGCCGTTCGCCTCGGCCCGGCCGGCCGAGTACGACAGCTTCGTGCCGAACAGCCTGCAGCTGGACACGCACACGATCTCGGACGGCCCGTACCAGATCAGCTCCTACATCCCGGGCAAGTCGATCACGATGGTCCGCAACCCGGCGTGGAAGCAGTCCACCGACTCGCTCCGGCACAACTACATTTCCACCATCGTGGACACGTTCGGGGTGACCTCCGCCGAGACCCAGCTGTCCGACATGCAGGCCGGCACCCAGGACGTGATCAGTGACACGCCGATCAACCCGTCGTCGATCCCGTCCCTGATCGCGTCGAAGGTGCCCAACTTCCACGTCTGGCCGTGGTCGAGCACCTTCCCGTACATCGTGTTCAACCCGCGCAGCCCGGACGAGAACGGCGCCATGGGCAAGCTGCTGGTGCGGCAGGCGATCGAGTACGGCGTGGACAAGTCGGCCGCGGTCAAGGCCATCGGCGGCCCGTCTGTCGCCCAGGTCCTCAACACGGTGATCCCGCCGGGCAACACCGGGTATGTCGACTCCAACATGTACCCGGACTCCAACGGCCAGGGCAACGTCGCCAGTTGCAAGTCCGACCTGAGCAAGGCCGGGTACCCGAGCGGCGTCAAGCTGATCTACATGTACCCGAACGACTCCTCCAACACCCGGATCTTCACCGCGATCCAGGCGTCGCTGGCCAACTGCGGGGTCACGCTGATCGGCAAGCCGGAGCCGGGCTCCTCGTTCTTCACCGACCTGGGCAACGCGCCGGAGAACAACAAGTCGGGGCAGTGGGACATGGGCCAGCCGGGCTGGATCCCTGACTGGTTCGGCAACAACGGCCGCACCGTCGTCCAGGCCCTGTTCCAGGGTCCGAACTGCGTGATCAACACGGTCAACTACGGCTGCTACAACAACGCGACCGTGAACTCGCTGATCACTAAGGCCGAGGGCGCGTCCTCGCTGACGGATGCCGGGAACTTCTGGCACCAGGCCGACATGCAGATCATGTCGGACGCGGCCATCACGCCGATCATGAGCCAGGACTTCCCGATGTACTCAAGCGCGCGGGTCCGGGGTATCGGCTCCAACGGCCAGACGTACCCGACCGCGATTTTCGCGCCGAACATCGGCAACCCTGACATCACCGCCATGTGGCTGGCCAACGGCTAAGGCTCGCAGCCAGTGGTGATGGGTCCGGCCGGGATCGTCAGTTCCCGGCCGGACCCGCATGGCGATTTCGGACAACATATGCAACGCTTGCCGTGATGGCGGCGAAGCCGCATCGTGGCTGCTGAGCTGTTCACAGGAGGGTTGGTTGGCTTGGCCCTGCTTGAGGTGACGGACCTGACCGTAAGTTTCCCCACCGCCGACGGTGTCGTCCGCGCGGTGCGGGGCGTGTCATTCGGCGTGGAGGCGGGCCGGACGCTCGGCATCGTCGGCGAGTCCGGCAGCGGCAAGACGGTACTGACCCAGACGCTGCTCGCGCTCACCCCGGGCGCCAACGTCTCGGGCCGGGCCGTGTTCGACGGGACCGACCTGCTGCAGCTCACCGAGGCGCAGATGCGCGAGATCCGGGGTGCCCGCATCGCGGTGATCTTCCAGGACCCGCTGACCAGCCTGCACCCGCTGTACAAGGTCGGCTGGCAGATCGCCGAGATGATCCAGGCGCACGACAAGTCGATGTCCAAGAAACAGGCGCACGACCGGGCCGTGGAACTGCTTGGTCACGTGGGCATCCCGCGCCCCGAGCGGAGAGTCGACGACTACCCGCACCAGTTCTCCGGCGGCATGCGCCAGCGGGCCATGATCGCCATGGCGCTCTCGCTCTCGCCGAGCATGATCATCGCCGACGAGCCGACCACCGCCCTGGACGCCACCGTCCAGGCCCAGATCATCGACCTGCTGCTGCGCCTGCAGCAGGAGTCGAATACCGCGCTGATCATGATCACGCACGACCTCGGCGTGGTAGCCGACATCGCGGACGACGTGATGGTCATGTACGCGGGCCGGGCGGCGGAGAAGGCGGCCAAGCGGGAGGTGTTCTACGCCCCGCATCATCCGTACACCAAGGGCCTGCTGGAGTCGATACCCAGCAGTTCGGCCGCGGGCGGCCGGCTAAAACCCATCCCGGGTTCCCCGCCGAGCCTGATCAACCTGCCGTCCGGCTGCAAGTTCCACCCGCGGTGCGGCTACGTGCTCGACCGGTGCCTGACCGAGGAGCCGGTGCTGCGGCCGGTGAGCCAGGAGGGCGGTCACAGCTCGGCCTGCTGGCTGCCGCTGCAGGCGGCCGGCCTGGGCGAGCAGGCGGAGGAACTGCGGGCCGAGACGGTGCGCGAGGGCCGCGGCGAGGCGGCGGCTGAGGTGTTCGAGGCGGAGACCGCCGAGGCCGTGGGGCCTGAGGGGAGCGTGGCCGGGTGAGCGAGCCGCTAGCCAGCGCCGGAACCGCCAGCACCCCGGCCGACCCGGCCGGAGACGACCTGGTCCGGCTGGAGAACCTGGTCAAGTACTTCCCGGTGCGCGCGGGCGGCCTGGTCCGGCGGACGGTCGGCCAGGTCCAGGCGGTGGACGACGTGTCGCTGTCCATCCCGCGCGGCCAGACCCTGGGCCTGGTCGGCGAGACGGGCAGCGGCAAGTCCACGCTCGCCCGGTGCGTCGCCGGGCTGATCCCGGTCACCTCCGGCCGGGTGATCTTCGACGGGCGGGACATCACCAACCTGTCCCGCGGGGCCATGCGCCCGATCCGCCGCGAGGTCCAGATGATCTTCCAGGATCCCTACAGCTCGCTGAACCCGCGGCGGCGGGTCGGCGCGATCATCGGGGATCCGTTCGCCATCCACAAGACGGCGACCGGCGGCGAGCGCAAGCGCCAGGTGCAGGAACTGATGGAGCGGGTCGGTCTCAACCCGGAGCACTACAACCGGTTCCCGGCCGAGTTCTCCGGCGGGCAGCGGCAGCGCATCGGCGTGGCCCGCGCGCTGGCGCTGCGGCCCAAGCTGATCATCTGCGACGAGCCGGTGTCGGCGCTCGACGTGTCGATCCAGGCGCAGGTACTGAACCTGCTGTCCGACCTGCAGCGCGACTACGGCCTGACCTACCTGTTCATCGCCCACGACCTCGAGGTGGTCCGCCACGTCAGCGACTCGGTGGCGGTGATGTATCTCGGCCGCATCGGTGAGTCGGGACCCAGGGACCCGGTCTACACCTCGCCGCGGCACCCGTACACCGCGGCGCTGCTGTCGGCCGCACCGGCCGCCGACCCGGACACGGCGGCCGCCCGGCAGCGGATCGTGCTGACCGGGGACGTGCCCTCGCCGATCGACCCGCCCTCAGGCTGCCGGTTCCACCCG
>Ga0335081_10020121_pt1 | contig 10793 bp, 7 predicted proteins | sample Lox_Sample_35_FD_206713 | JGI IMG/M metagenome (GOLD analysis project Ga0335081, IMG submission 206713) | Soil microbial communities from Loxahatchee National Wildlife Refuge, Florida, United States - Lox_Sample_3.5 | ecosystem: Environmental > Terrestrial > Soil > Wetlands | place: USA: Florida... | reverse complement strand
GACCGCCTTCCGCACGCAACCGCCGAATTTACAACCAGTGCCCTTGATGGATATGGGCTTCGCGGTCATCTGCCCGCTCGCCTGACACCGTATGCCTCAGATCCGGTTCTTGTACATCGGCTCGTGCGTTTGCTCCACGCTTCTTTCAGACCCCGCCTCACGGCGACGCCCTTGCGCTTCGCTACTACTTCACCTCCATCAGGTTGTAGAGGGGACTTACACCCCCGAGCTGTCGAAAATGCTCGGCACACAGAAAAAGCCCCCGGCCTGCGCCGGGGGCTCTTGCTCGTGCCGCAGGGTTGCTGCTTACCGGCTGGCCTGGAGGCTGGTTCCGCCACCAGGACCGCGGCCAGGGCCGCTGCCAAGGACGTCACCGGTGGAGACCAGCTTGACCCAAAGCGCCCCGTCGCCTTTGTAGTACGAGGTGGAACTGGCCTTGCGAAGCGCATCCAGGCTGCTCTCCTCCGTACCCGAGGCTGCAGTGGTGAATCCCGGCAGCTCAAAGATCACCCACGAGCCGGCATCCAGTTCCGTCAGGGAGAGGGAGACGTTCGGCCTTTCGGTGGTCACCTTGATCTCGGAACCCGCTCGTACGTTCGTTTCCCCGGTGACGCGCAAATCCTTGCCGTTGCGGCTGAGAACGATTGGCGGCCCCGCAGGCGGAGGGGCGCCGAGGACCCCGTTTCTGGGGCCAACGAGAACACCGCCGCCGCGGCCACCCCTGCCAGCGCCAGAACCGCCAGCTACCGCAGCGCCGCCTCTACCGCCGGGACCGGCGCCTGCGCCACGACCGCCACGACCACCACCGCCGGCGGGGGCGCCAACAGTCATGCGCCCGACATCGCCCTTACACACGGCAGCGTTCCAGGCTGGCTTGATCTCGCAGGCGTCGTCAATTGCAATGGCGTCGTTTGCGTCATTGATGAGAATGTAGGAATTGGGGACACCGCTGACCGAGCCGTCCTTGTCGTGGAACACCGAGGTCTGATAGCTCCCATTGCCGTAATCATCGTTGCTCCACTTAAACTCCATCGGCGGGAAATATACCGGCTTGGCGTTGATGAATTTCGCGCGCTGTACGGTGTTGTTGGAGCTCATTCCGAAGCTGGTATACAGCAGGTAAGAGATCGCTCCCGTCTTGCGGGTGGCGTTGTCCTGGTAATTCACGAAGGTGTCATTGTCCAGTTCATGATGGTAGTCGTAGAACTCGTAGCCGCGGATCGGGAAATCCGGCAGATCGGGCTCCGGCAAGCTGCGGCCGTAAGCCATTTCCGCCGGCGTCCTGGGGTTGCCGGTGTTCTCAGTTTCGCCCACGAACCGCGAGTCAACCACTCGTGACGTAAAGGCGGACTGACCGAAGTTGCCGGATGCATGCGTGTAGCCAATTGCGTTGTCGGCCATCTTCAGGTTCTTGAATACGTGCATCTCACCGCGGGTCCAGATGCCGCCATTCCGGTTCTTGTAGCTGGTGAAATCCTCGATGACCGACTCCACTTGAGGGCTGTTCGCGTCAGCGGGATTGGCAAGGGAAATATGACCACCGACGGCGAAATGGCCATCGGGCCTGGGGCCGCGGTCGAACAGGAAACTGTCAAAGTTCGAATGGGCGGTGTTGCCCTTGAACTCCCGCACCCGGGTTCGACGCGGCCAGGTCTTCGCACTGATCTCCGTGCCTTCGAACTTACCCGTCGGATGCTCCGGCAGGGCGAACCAGAAACCTGTCGAGTCGGAACCCGCGGCCACGTTATCCCGGTAAATATTGTCCGGATTGGTGATCCAGAAAGTCGACGCCGTGTTGTCGGAAGGGATCAGGATATCCTTGGCATTCTGGCCGGCCGTATCGAAGTTCTTCCCGCCCTCCGCTCCGAACGGGCCGAGGTTTGTCGCAACGCACGGCGCGTCCGGATGACACTTGGTGAGGATCCCCAGGTTGTGCACGAACTGGTTGCCGTGCTCCACGGCATCCTCCAGAAAGAAGCAGTGACCAATGTTGTTGTAGGTCACGTTGTTTTCAACGTCCAGGTAATTGGTGCCATGCACGGTCACGCAGCGGCTGTAGGTGTCGTGAATCGCCGAGTTCCTGATGTACTGCCCCTGCGCATCGCCGATCAGATGCCAGTGGATCGGATACCGGGCCAGATGCATGTTCTGACCCATGCGATTGAGCTCGACGCCCTCGACAAACATCTTGCTCCCGTTCATCGCCATGATGTGGCCGCCAAAGAGCGTCTGGTCTGCGTCAGGCGAAGCCTGGATCACGATGTTGCGCGACAGCATGCCGACTTCGCCGCGTTCATCCACGTCGAAGGTGATCTTGCCGAAGTGCATGTAGTCCAGTTTCTTGTCGAGCGTGATCCTATTGCCACGGATGGCAGCAATGGTGCGCCGCTCTGCCTGATGGGGATCGAAATCCGTGGACGCGAGGACAATCTCGTCACCCACCCGCCATCCAGCGGCGTTCAGGACTTCAATCGAGTTGCTGCCTGCTTCGGCGGTCTGGGACAACTTCGTCCACGAGTTCGTCCGGTTACCGTGCAGGTTCAGGGTTCCCCCGCCCATCATCATGATTCCGCGGTCACTGCGGTCATTCGTTCCACCGATCCCACTCATATCTTCGTCTTTGACGTTGTCGGTGAGGGTAATGGTGGCCTTGCGCGTATGGGGCTTGGCTTCGGTGCCGATTTCCAGTTCCCCGTGCACCATGACCCATTCGGTGGTCAGTTCCAGATCTTTCTTATCCGCGAAGCTCAGTTTGCCGTTGATCGTCAGACTGCGTAGCGGTGGCGGAGAGACGTCGAGGATGACGTTCATGTCCTTATCAATGGTGACAGCGGCGTCTTTGCCGGGCACCTTTTTGTCCGGCCAGGTGGCTGGATCAGACCAGCGCTTCGCGCTGGCCGTAGAAGTCGTTTGCTGCGCTTTGAGGACGGCATATCCGCCGAGGCCTAAAAAGGCTGGAACCAGCAACGAAAGGCACAAGAGAGAACGTTTTCGCATCGTTAAATCTCCGTGATCGATCATGTTACGGTACTTTCTCCGCGAGGATCGAAGGACGTGTAGCAATTTTACACCTATCGTCGGCCGGACAATATCCTCTGGTTTCCACGTATTCGCCAGCGGATGGGTTTTGCGGAGCGCAGGGCGGAAGGTGCGGATTCCGAGGGATGCCGATCGGCGTTCCGAACTGATGTCGATCACGATTCCGAAGTGATGCCGATCAGCGTTCCGAACCGAAGCCGATCAGTTTTACGAGTGTAGTTCGGAACAGTGATTGGCATCCCTCGGAATCCGCACTCCGGGGACCTGTTTCCGTGGACGGCGTTTTACGGGAGTGATCGATCCAAACGCAGAAAAGCCCCAGTTCCGGTTTGGCGTAATCCGGCCGAGGCTTCCCTGTCGCCAATCCGGCGCGGTTTTGGGACTGAATTCTGGGACACCGAAACCCTTGAGTACAGGCCTTCGCGGCTCGTCCCGAAACCTACCCTTTGCGAAAAGGGCGAAAACCGATTACCTGAGTGACCGCACAAACTCAGCCGCACGAGATACGGAAGCGTTTTCGACCCATCGGGTGGGGCTGCGCTGAAAACTGAGCCGCCCATTGAATGTGCCGAAAATTTCCTGCATTTCAGGTGATAGCACTTTTAGCGGCTGTCCAGTGCGGTCGCACCCGGTCACGCTGATGCATACTGCCTTCTTGAGTAATCGGCTGTGCGCAGAACCCCGGATTAACACAAGGTCGGCCTTTTGCCGCTCGAACACGCGTTGATGCCGAACGTGAAAGTTGTTCGCGAAAAGCTCCCGTACATTTTGAGCACCGAAGTCACCCGGCTTTCCCGCCGCCAGAACCTCGAAATACCCGATCAAATACAACGCTGGTGCTGACGTGTGATCCCACCCTTCCAATCCGCAATAGAAAACCAGCATGTCGCCCCTTTCCAAACGGCGCAACCCAGCTTTCGGCGGTGTGGGGTCACCGTAGGTGAACGTTGTGAACTCGGGATCGAAATGAATGGACTGGTCGGCCATGATCGCGCGACGGGACTGTGGAAAATACTCTACAAGCTTTCGCCGCTTCACACCGGCGGTATTACCATAGGTGCGCTCATCGATGTTGAAGCCATCAGGGATCGGAATATATTCGAGAGAGCCGTCGCGAAATAGGGGCCCCTGCATACCTCCCGATCCGCTATCGACCCCAATTCTGAGCATCGCAACTTTCATCTGTCAGCACTTACGTTTGATTGAGCGTGTCTTTTGAACAACACGAGAAGGCCTGCCGGGCTGAAACGTGTTAACCAAGGCAAGAATGTTTCGGACCTCTTCCTGAATTCCGAGGGAACGAGACTGTGACTTCACCAGCCGCACATGTTTTTTTTTCGAACATGTACCTGAACAAGTTTGGTGCGACTTTGTTGAGGTTTGGGCTGTCTCCTCCCAAAGACGAAAGCACTTGAACGTGACATACGGCCCTCTAAAGTGCCTTCTGACGTTGGACGGAACCTTCTCACGTGTGGGGTCTATGCCAATCCAATTTATCTTGAGCGCTATATCCTCGGAGCCTTTGTCCGGCCTTTTCACACCGACGCCAATTACCGCGTCAAAACGATAGCCCCGGACCCGCCCAATACAATCATGACAACCAAACGTGCCCGACGTGTCGGGATCACCTTTATGGGTCCTTTTGTATATCAACGTCTGTCCCCGCGAAAACAGGAGCGGGCGGCTTTGTCGGGTATCACAAAGGACCCTTTGTGCAACGACAATCAGCGGGGCTCCGAGGTCGGATGATAGCGTTTAACGTCGATCTCGCCAGCGCGACTACGCATCGCGTGGGCATCATGCCATGCTTGCATCCGCAACAGCATCTCCATGTCGACGCCGAAAGCCTTCTCAACCCGCAATGCCATTTCGGGCGAGAGCGCCGCGCTGCCATTCACTAAATCGGACAACGTGGCGCGGCGCACACCGAGAACTTCAGCCGCTTGGCTAACGCTCAAGTGAAGCTCCTCCAAAATTTCATCGCGGATGAACGCGCCGGGGTGAGGCGGGGCCATGCCAACTTTAATCCTGCTCATCAGTGATAATCCTCCAAATCGAGGTTGCAAATAACGTCCTCATCCAGATCGAACGTGAGCCGCCAGTTGCCGCTGACTGAAATGCTCCACGTGCCCGCCCGGTCGCCTTTAAGCTGATGAATGCGCCAGCCTGGCGGACCGGATACCTCGGTCATGTCCGCAGCGGTTATCAGCACCGCGAGAATGTTGCGCAGCCGTTTGACGAGATCCGGGCGCAATTCTCGACTCTCATTCTCTTCAACCAGGCGCAAGAGCCCACGATGCCGAACGCTTCGAATTTCCATCCAGTAGTGTACGGTAAGGCCGTACACTTGTCAACCACAATTCTACCCTATCGTTTGCGGTCTTTTTTACTTCGGCTCAATGAAAACTGATGTGCGGGGACGATCCCGAGACTTAAACCTTTCGGGATTCCTGAATGGAGATTAAATCCCGGGAAGCCCCTTCCAGGAAGGATTACTCGCGGGGAACGGCCATTATGTGGAGTTGGCCGGGCACGGACCGGGGGGATGCCGGATTTTGGGCGGACCTTACCCCGAACGCCGGAGGCGATTCCGGGAACCGATTGCGCAGCATTGCGGCACACAACAAAAAGCCACCGGCGCCAGGGCCGGCGAGGCAGGCGCCTTCACCGGTGGAGACAACCTTCACCTAGAGTGCATCCTTGTCCTTGAAGTACGAGGTGTCGCTGGCCTTGCGCCGCGCATCCAGGCTATCCTGCGGCGCACCCGAGGCTGCGGTTGTGAATCCCGGCAGCTCCAAGATCACCCACGAGCCGGCATCCAGTTCCGACACGGAGAGGAACACGTTCGGCCTTTCGGTGGTCACCTTGATCTCGGTACCGGCTCGTACGTTGGTGCCCGTTACGTGGTACTCCTTGCCATTGCGGCTGAGAACGACCGGCGGCTGAGCAGCTCCACCAGCGCCTCCGAATCCTCCTCTGCCGCCGAAGCCACCACCAGGACCGCCCCCGGCTGCGCCAGGACCACCAGGGCCGCCCCTACCAGCGCCAGCACCGCCAGCTACGGCAGCCCCGCCTCTACCACCGCCGAATCCGGCAAATCCGCCACGACCGCCGAAACCACCGGGGCCGCCAAAATTCAGGCGTCCCACATCTCCCTTGCAAATGGCAGCGCGCCTTTCAAGTTGACGGGAAATGCCCTACGGTGACACTCGCCAAGAGTCCGCAGCGGCGGAGCCGCGCCCTGGGCCGCAGGATTACGACCGGCAGAGTCGGCTTGTGACGGCCAAACTTCCGGTTGGCGCGTCAAATGCCCGGAGCCGGACCGGCCCAAGGCGGGAGTCACTCAATTGTACTTTTCTAAAGATTACGGCACCCTAAATTCCTCGATCTTGGGGGCCTTCACGGCTTTTTCTTCGGGACGCGTGATCTGCGGGATCCATTCGTACGGCACGCGATACGCGCGATAGATCGAGTTCGCCCCACGGCCGCCTCCCCTGGCGGCTGCGAACGTCGGATACACATACTCCCAGACAATCTCGCGGTCTTTGGTGACTTCAAAAATGCGCCCCGTCGGACCTTCCGTGATCAACGTGTTCCCGTTCGCGAGTCTCTGCGCACCGCTGATGTTCGTCGCAAAGAAGCCGGTGCCGGTATACGACCAGACCAGCTTCCTCGTCGTCGGGTCGATCTCCAACACACGCGACGTCGGCCGCGCGAAAATCCCCGACCCGCGCGGTGCGTTGCCGTTCGGCTTTCCATAGCCGCTCGCTCCGCCGTTGTCGAACACCATCAAATTGCCCGCGCCCGGCAGACCTTTGGGAATGAGATGGGCATGATGCTGCCCGATCACCTGACGAATCGCACGCAGTTCCGGGGTAGCCAAAAAGTCCGGACCCATCTGCCACGCGATCGATCCGTCGCGAGCCACAATCGCGACCAGCGACGCTTCGCGGCTGCTGATGATTACGTTTTTCGGGTCGAAGCGCTTGTCACCCGCGTCGAACCACTTGTTCGGCCCGACGTACGTCGCCGAATTCAGGTGAACCCAATCGAAGCCCGCGCTTCCGCCGGCACCTGGACCCGCGCCCCCAGGAGCCGGCTGCCACGAGGCAATCGCGTCCCGAGCATCTTTGTCGAAACCGAAGTCGTCGATGTGATCGCTCGCCGTCCATTGCCATGTGACCTTGCCGTCCGCTGCAATCTCGATCAGGCGATCATCGGCGAGATTCACTCCCGGAGCCACCTTCGGCACAATATGATTGGTCTTCGTCAGGATGAGCGTCGTGACCGGAACCGTGCCCGGCGTCGAATCCGGAGAATAGTAGCCGGACGGGAAATCCTCGCGCTGCCAGTCATGGTGCTGCCGGGCGGCCCATTGGATCTTGCCATCGAGCGTGATCTGCTCCGTATGATCGTAGCGCCACAACTCTTTGCCGTCGAAATCGCGCTCGATCACCGCTGTCGACTCCTGCTTTCCCGGGTTCGATCCTGATGCGCCGATGACCACGCCTCCCGGCAGAACCCGCGCGGGGCAGCCGGCCGAGCAGTTGTATCCCGACCAACGCTTCACTACATTCCCGTTCATGTCGATCAATACGATGTCCTCGCCGGCCAGGGGCGAGAGCACCGTGTAGCCGCTCCAGGTCTTTGCCGGATCGAGAATCGTGACCCCGGTCGGGAACACGGACGGAGCTCCGAAGATCACTACTGCCGCGGCGATCACGGCGGCTGCGGTCAGTCCCGCAAATCGCAACATGGTACCGTACATCATACGGAGCCTGACTACGGGTTGCAATTGCTTGCTGTGGCGATCCCTAGGCTACAGGTGAAGGAGCGCGGGCGTCCGAATGGCACGTCAGCGCATCCATGGCCGGCCCAAGGCGCAGAGCCCCACCGACATTCTCCATATAGCAATGATCGCCCCGGAGTAGGGCACATCCGCGGGTCGGCGACTATACTCCCGGGTGAGTCCAAGAACGTCCCAGAACCGGACTTCTGGCCCGCTTGGCTTGCCGCTGGTGGGCATCCGCTTTGCTGGATGATAGCCTGGAGGGGTGGGGTCTTCTAAGCGTCGAGCAATCAAAAATTCGCATCTGTTCGGATGGCTCCGTGCAGTTGGCTTCGGCTCCATCGCTATCGGATCGCTTGGGCTCATACAATCCTTCTTCTGGCCATCCGTCGTCCTTTTCTACGCTGGCTTGCTTGTGCTTGTTATTGATCTCTGGCTTGAAGCACTGCTTCTACGCTGGAAGTTCACCGCATGGGCCGTGATCGTTATTGTTGCCATGGCGTTCCTGATTGCAGTCGTACTCAGAAAGAGCCCGTTGCAAATCGACTATGCAATCACCGACACGCGTGAGGTCGACCTGGTGATTCACAACGCTTCTGCCGACGATGACTATCGAGATATCGACCTGACGTTTGGCACCGATAGTGAGACCGCCCGTTTCTATGACCTCCGCAATCTCAGCGATTTCCCTCGCGTCACAGCCGTCGATCCAGACTGGAGACTGAGGTCGAAAGACGAAACGCTGACGGTATACGATGACCCAATCCAGAAGAGGTTTGTGGTTTTGCAAAAGCAGCTCAGGATCAGGTGCCCTCTTTTGCCGAAGCAAAGCTCTGCGCATGTACTCCTGACCCTTGTTGCTAGCGGCAAATCCGGACCGCGGACTCCGGCAACCGATTGGCACCGCCTCACGGCAAAAGGCGGGTTTGCAGGCAGGTTCAGGAACGTTGACGTATCCATTGCGCTACCGCGTGATTGAGAGCCTGCACGGCGCGCTGGCGGCTGGTAGCCTCCTTTTCACGGGTCCATCCAGCCCCCAAACGGGGTTCGAGGAAGCGTCGCCAGGTCACCTGTCATGTGCGCTCACGTCAGTTGACGGAAAACGTCCTATGCGGGATGTAATCTCCTGGCTTCTGGATCTTCGCCGATCCGGAACTTGGGCCGGATTAGGACCTTGACCGGTTCAACTCGAGTCTTTCCATGCTCGATCTTAGCGCGGGGTAAATAAAGAGCGCCCGGCACAGGCCGGGGGCTCTTGCTCATGTGACAGGGTTCAGCTTACCGGCTGACCTGGACAGTGGTTCCACTACCAGGGGCGCCGGTGCCGGGGTCACCGCTGGAGACAACCTTCACCCAGAGTGCATCCTTGTCCTTGAAGTACGCCGTCTCGGGGGCCTTGCGCAGTGCATCCAGGCTATCCTGCGGCGCACCCGAGGCTGCGGTTGTGAATCCCGGCAACTCCAAGATCACCCACGAGCCGGCATCCAGTTCCGACACGGAGAGGAACACGTTCGGCCTTTCGGTGGTCACCTTGATCTCGCTACCGGCTCGTATGTTGGTGCCCGTTACGTGGTACTCCTTGCCATTGCGGCTAAGAACGACTGGCGGCTGAGGAGGTCCACCAGGGCCTCCGAATCCTCCTCTGCCACCAAAGCCACCACCACCAGGACCGCCTGCGGCTGGCGCAGTGCCAACCGGGCCGCCAATACCAGCGCCGGGACCACCAAGTCCGCGAATACCAGCGCCAGCACCACCAGCTACCGCAGGCCCGCCTCTACCACCGCCGAATCCGCCAAATCCGCCACGACCGCCGAAACCACCGGGGCCGCCAAAATTCAGGCGCCCAATGTCGCCCTTGCACACGGCAGCGTTCCAGGTGGGTTTGATTTCACAGGCTCCTGCGTCGGCTGCGATGCTGTCATTGACGCCGTCATTGATGAGAACGTAGGAATTGGGACCACCGCCGAACGAGCCGTCCTTGTCACGGATCACCGCGGTCTTATAGGCCGTGCTGCCCCCATTATCGCTGGCCCACTTACGCTCCATCGGCGGGAAATATACCGGCTTGGCGTTAACGAATTTCACGTGGTCGACGGCGTTGTTGGAGCTGACTCCGAAGCTGGTATAAAACAGGTAAGACATCGCTCCCGACTTGCGAGTGGCGTTGTCCTGGAAATTCACGAAGGTGGTATTCACCACGTCGTGACGGTAATCGTAGAACTCGTAACCGTGGATCGGGTAGTCCGGCAGGTCGGGCTTCGGGAAGCTGCGGCCGTAAGCTTTTTCCGCGTCGGTCTTGGGGTTGCCGACATTCTCGGTCTCGCCCACGAACAGCGAGTCGATGACCTTTGACGTAAAGGCGTAACGGCCGAATTCGCCAGACGCGTGCGTAAAGCCCATAGCGTTGTCGGCCAGCTTCACGTTCCTGAAGACGTGCATCTCACCGCGACCCCAGATGCCGCCATTCCGATTCTTGTAGGCGGTGAGATCCTCGAAGACCGATTCCACCGCCTTGCTGTTCCCGTCAGCGGGATCTTCATGGCCGGTCTGCGAACTGCCGGTAACGCCGAAATGGCCATCGGGGCCAACGTTTCGGTCGAACAGGAACGAGTCGTAGTTGGAATGGGCGACGTTGCCCTTGAACTCGCGGAATGGCGTTCGCCGCGGCCAGGTCTTTGCACTGATCTCCGTGCCTTCGAACTTCCCCGTCGGGTGCTCCGGCAGTGACATCCAGAAGCCGTTCGCGTCGGATCCCGCAGCCACATTATCCCGGTAGATGTTGTCCGGGTTGGTGATCCAGAAAGTCGCCGCCGTGTTGTCCGAGGGAATCAGGATGTCCTTGGCATTCTGGCCATTTCGTCCGGCGGGCCGGTTCTCTCCGGCGGCCGCGAGGTTTGTCGCAACGCACGGCGCGTCCGGATGACACTTGGTGAGGATCCCCAGGTTGTGCACGAACTGGTTGCCG
>Ga0335081_10020120_pt1 | contig 10794 bp, 11 predicted proteins | sample Lox_Sample_35_FD_206713 | JGI IMG/M metagenome (GOLD analysis project Ga0335081, IMG submission 206713) | Soil microbial communities from Loxahatchee National Wildlife Refuge, Florida, United States - Lox_Sample_3.5 | ecosystem: Environmental > Terrestrial > Soil > Wetlands | place: USA... | reverse complement strand
GGGCCGCGGCCAGGGATGTGAAGTTGGCCATGGTGGCGCCGGTCACAAAACCCAGGCTCATGTCATGCGGCAGACCAAGCAGATCAATCAGCCATTGCCGCGCAACTTCCTCGGCTACCGCTGCGGCCGGCGAGAGGACATAGGAAAACGCATTTTGATCCCAGGCGGTGGCCAACCAGTCGGCCGCCATCGCCGCCGGCAGAGAGCCGCCAATGACAAAGCCAAAGTATCGCGGACCCGGCGTTGCCACCAGCCCTGGATCGGCGCTCTCCGAAAGCTGGCGAACCACCTGCAATTCGTCCTCACCCTCTGCAGGGATTTCTCCGCCCATCTTTGCGAGCAGCTCCGCATAGCTCACAGGGCGTCCCACGGGTCGGTCTTTCAGCCCTTCCAGAAACGTCGCTGCGGTGTCGCAGACGGTTTGCAGCAATTCCCGGGTATTCACATGTCTAGCGGATCCAATTGGAGTCGTGCTGATGGACGGGTTCATAGTGATCTTGGTTCGCCGGTCGAACTTTTGCTCAGAATTGCGGCTATGACAGCATTTCCGCGACTGCTGCTTTTACGTGGATCGCCGCCGTATCCAGAAAAGGGATGTCACGCTCGGGAATATCTCGCAGGATCAGGGGCAACTCGGTTCCTCCGAGAATCAAGCCTTGAATGCCTTGCTGCCGTTGCATTCTGTCCACAATGTTCAGTAGACCTGACCTCGTTTCCGGAAGAAAAACACCCTTGACCAATTCGCCCATATACCTGTCGTGAATGTAGGTTTGCTCATTAGCATTCGGGACCACGATGCTCATGCCCGCTCTGGCGAATGTCTCCGGGAAGAACTTGGCCTGCATAGTAAAGCGTGAACCGAGCAGGCCGAGTTTTTCCAGGTGCAGAGACCTTGCCTCTTTGCAAGTGACCTCCAAGATGCTAATCAAGGGAATTGGCGACTGCCGACTGATTTCATCAAACACGATATGAGGAGTGTTCGCAGACAGGATCCCGAAGTCAGCCCCGGCTTTGGCCAGCTTTCCGACTTCCTCCGCCAGAGCTGTGGCAAGCCCGGCCAGTTCATTGGCCTCGAGGAGGCGGACCATCTTTGTGAGGTTGACGCTGTTGATGATGATGGGAGGATAACTTCCATCCGGCCTTTGCTTCTGATATTCCGCAATGATCAACCGGTAATAGTCGATAGTCGACTCCGGCCCGACCCCGCCGATCATGCCTAAAGTTTTCATTGAAAGCGCTCTTGCATCTGGATGCAGTTATCTGTTGTCCAGTCAAAGTTTTTTTGAGGAAGGAGAGAGATACGGAAGTGAGGTCGCCTGAAGCTCGATGGGTTAGTGCGATCGAGCGCGAATTCTGAAGGGGAGCTATGCCACTGAGACGCGCATTAGCGCATAACAAGACACTCAGCTCATGACTATCCGTGCACGGCCTTTACCGCCCCGCCGCTGCGGACATGACCCTCTGTTCTGGCAGCATTTGCATCTCCGGGATCAGCGCCGGCAGGCGGGTCATCCAGCGCAGCGAGAGGCCGGAAGAAGCCAGGACCAACGCCCATACCAGCACAGGACTGACTAGCATCCAGCGCAGTCCGAAACGACCAATCACCAGCCACGCCAGAAACACGGCGCAACCGGCGGCGGCCGGCCTCCATCTCTGCGGATTGCGAAAGCCTACGGATCGCACCAGGCAAGCCTGCATCCACAGCGTGAATGGCAAGGCCACCACCAGATCGAACAGGTAATGTTCCCCGGTAGCCAGTGTGTCGAACACGGTAGCCAGAGCCAGAGCCGCAGCCGACCAACGCATCCATCGTGGAAGTCCACGGGTATTGAGCCAGATGAGTAGCGCCCAGGTCATGTGCAAAGAAGGGACACCGTTGCGGGGAAATGCCGGCAGTACGGGGATGCGTTCCAGCGCCAGCCGGTGCAGAATGCCGTAGGGCAGATACGCATTTGGATAGTCCAGCGGAAACGCATAGTGCGGCCCGCACACGGGGAACACACTGAAGAAGACATAACCGACCATCGCCGGGGCGAAGAGCAACTCAATAATTTCCCACACCGGCTTCTCCCGCCGGCTCATGAATGCCGCATAGAGCCCCGCCATAGCCAGCACGATTCCCTCGTAGGACAACTTCACCAAGGGAAACAGCCAGGGATTTTCCTTCAGAATCCGTCCCGCCAGGAAGCTGGCCTGAAACCCCAGAGCACCATCGAAGACGTAAGCGTAGAGATCGTAGGTTTTGGCATGGAGCATCGACGCCATGTTGAGCGAATACGCAGCGCCCAGGATGAGAAAAGTCAGCACCGCACCGGGGAGCAGAGCCCGATAGGCTCCTGGCTCGTCTTCGCGGCCTTGCCACAAAACTGTTCCGCTGAGCCAGAGCAAGCTGGCCAGACCGAGTGCGCCCATGGCTTGCACCATCAGGGTTGGCACGCCCGCAAACCGCGCGCGGGTCACAATGACTGCGACCAGTGCCCCCAATGCAGCCACTATCGCAATGCGGCGTCCTCCGGGCTTGGCTGCCAGAAATAGAAGAAAAGCGCCACCCAGCCCGTAACCGATGAAGGGTTGACCGAAATCAAGGTGGAAGGCAGCCTCGGCGGTCAGGGCAAGCAGAAAGGCCGAACCGGCAAGGCGCAGGCCCATGGACAAAGGCCTCACCGAGCACACGCTTTCGGGAAACTTGGTTTGGGGATCCGTGACATACCGATGCCTTGAAGCTATCGCAAGCGTCCTCCGTCCTCGAAGTTACGGGCGTAACCGCGCGCACGTCTGAGGCATACTGGCGCCAGCAGTCTGATCGACCTCGTCAGATGTCGATTCGCTGCTCGGTATGCCGGTTGAGATACCAACAGGGAGGGATTCCGAAATGCGGAAACCAGGAATGAACGCAGGGCTGATCCTGGGGCTGGGCGAACTGGTATTCCACTTTGCCGCTTTTCTCGTGGATCACATACAAGGGCCGGACGGTCACACTTCCAAAGGGCTCACGTTTTTTCGGTATCCTATAGCGGAGAGAGAGGTCATCTCCTCCATAAAGCAGCGCTGCAAGTAAAACGACGCCGCCAAGCAGGCGCAGCAGTAGGGTTTTCATTGCCTCAGCCATAGTAGTACAGTGCCAAGCCAACAGGTTTAGAGAACGACCATGCCCGCGGCAGAACAGATTGAGATTCGCCGGTTGACTGACCAGGACGCGGCGGCATTCTATGGGCTGCGCCTGGAAGCTTTGGAGCAGGAGCCGCAGGCTTTCTCAGCTTCCCCAGAAGAGCATCGTGCCATGACCTTGGAGGCCATTGGCCAACGGCTGGGGACCAGCCCGGAGGATCGGAGTTTCGTTCTGGCGGCTTTCGTCGATGATGCGCTCGTCGGAATGGCTGGATTCTTTCAGGAATCGGGACCCAAGAACAGGCATCGCGGCCGCATCTGGGGAGTCTACGTCAGCAAGGATTGGCGGCGAAAGGGAATCGCCCGGGTGCTACTGTCGGAGATCATCCGCCGTGCCCGCGCGCGGCCTGAGCTGGAACAGATTCTTCTCTCAGTCGCCACAATGCAGGATTCCGCCAGGAAGCTGTATACGTCTCTTGGATTCGAAGTCTATGGACAGGACCTGCGCGCCATCAAGCTGGGCGATCACTACATCGACGAAGACCTCATGGTGCTGCGGCTACGGTGACGGGCGAAAATCCCTACACGACAAAATACTTCGCTCCTGGGTGATGCACCACAATCGCCGAGGTCGATTGCTCCGGCTCCAACAGAAAACCCGAAGTAAGCTTCACGCCGACATTCTCTTCCGGATGGAGCAACGCGAACAGTTTGGTCTGATCTTCCAGGTTAGGACACGCAGGATATCCAAAGGAATAGCGCGAGCCGCGATACTTCTGATGAAACAAGTCGCGGATATGGGGCGAGTCGTCGCCAGCAATACCCAACTCCTCGCGAATCTTCCTATGGAAATATTCGGCCAGCGCCTCGGCGGTTTCCACGCTGAGCCCATGCAGGTAGAGATACTTGGTGTATTCGCCGCCCTCGAAGAGTCGCTGCGTCTCTAGCGATGCCTTGGCCCCGATCGTCACCAGCGACAGTCCGAGCACGTCCATCTTGCCCGAGCTCCTGGGCGCGAAGAAATCGGAAATGCAGAGCTTGCGGCCTTCTTTCTGCCGCGGGAACGTGAAGCGGAGAAGTTCTTTTGCCCGCGTGGGGACAGCCGCCCCCGGCTGTCCAGGCCGAGCGGAGCTCGGCGGCGCTTCTGCGCATGGCTCATACACGATGATATCGTTGCCCTCGCCTTGCGCCGGGAAGTATCCGTAGACGACCTTCGGTTCGAACAGGCCGCTGGCGATTAACTCCTCTTCAAGTTGCTTCTTGATCGGGCGGAATTTCTGCTCGACCAGCCGCACATAGTCTTCTTGTGAGGCGGTCTTCAGCTGCCACTGGTTCTTAAACAGGGCGGTGTCATTGATGTATTGAAAAATTTCCCGCAAATCGAAATCTTTCTGCACTCGCACTCCCCAGAAGGGCGGTACAGGAATGTTGGGGGCATCGCCGACCACGGGGCTGCGCTCCGCAAATACCGGGCCGGTTTCCTCGTCGACAGCTGCAGCCTTGGCGTACTCTTTGACGGTTCTACCTTCCTGCAGCCGGCTCTCTTTCTTGCCGTCTGGCGCGGACAAATCCTCCATGATATGCAGCCCGGCGAAGGCGTCGTCCGCATAGAAGACGCCATTGGAGTATTCGCGGCGCAGATCGTCTTCCACGTATTTGCGCGTCAGTGCTGCACCGCCGCAGATCACGGGAAATTCCAGATTCTGCCGCTGCAGATCCTGAATCACGTACTTCATCTCCAGCGTGGACTTTACCAGCAGCCCGCTCAACCCGATGGCGTTGGCCTGATGTTCGAGGGCGGCTTTGATGATGGTGTCTCCCGGCTGCTTGATGCCCAAATTCACCACGCGAAAGCCGTTGTTGGTCAGAATAATGTCCACCAGATTCTTCCCGATATCGTGGACATCGCCCTTGACCGTTGCCAGCACGATGGTGCCCTTCTGCGAACCGGTTTTTTTCTCCATCTTGGGTTCGAGATAGGCGACGGCCTGCTTCATCACCGCGGCGGAATCGAGCACCGAAGGCAGTTGCATCTTGCGGGCGCCGAATAACTCTCCGACAGTCTTCATGCCGTCGAGCAGCACGGTGTTGATCAGGTCCAGCGGTGTGTATTGCACCAGCGCATCTTCCAGCAATTGCTCCAACGTTTTCCGCTGTGTGCCTTCGCCCACCGCCTTCTCGCCGTTGATGATGGCAAACTTCAGCTTGTCATCTACCGAGAGTGTTTCCACGTGGACGGTGGTCGAGGCCTGCACCTTACCCTTCGTCCCGGCAAAATGCTGCATGTACTTCTGCAGTGGATCGCCGTCCGTCTCGTCGCGATAGATCAGCTTGCGGGCGAGCTCGACTTCCTCATGGGGAATCTTGTAGAGCGGATAAATCTTGGTGTAGTTGACGATGGCCATATCCAGGCCGTGGTCCACCGCTTCGTGCATGAAGACGGAATTGAGCACGCGCCGCGGATAGGCGTCCAGGCCGAAGGAAATATTGCTCACGCCCAGGATGGTCTTCACCTCGGGCAGTTCCTGCTTGATTTGCTTGATGGCTTTCAGCGTTTCGATCCCGGCTGTGCGGTACTCTTCCTGGCCGGTCGAAATGGGTAGAGTGAGCGCATCGAAGATCAAATCGATGGGGCGAATGCCATATTTGTTCACCGCCAGATCGAAGATGCGCTTGGCAATGGCGGTTTTCTTCTCCGCCGTCAGCGCCATGCCATCCTCGTCGATGGTGAGCGCGATCACCGCCGCTCCGGCGCGTTTGGCCATGGGCAAGACTTTGGCCGTGCGCTTCTCGCCATCCTCCAGATTGATGGAATTGATAATGGCTTTGCCGGGAATGCGCTTAAGCGCTTCCTCGATAACGTCGGCCTCGGTCGAATCGACCAGGATCGGAGCCGGCACGCGGGTGGCAATTTTTTCCAGAATCGAAGTGATGTAACCCTTCTCGTCCTCCCCCACGATCGCACAGCACAGGTCGAGCATGTGGGAACCCTCGTTCACCAGCTTCTTGGCCAGCGCGAGAATGTCGTCGTACTTTTTGCCGCGAACCAGGTTGCGGAAGTTCTCGACTCGTGTGGTCGTATTCATCTCTTCCGCCACGATCAGCGGTTTGGGATCGAGGTCCAGGGGCACCGAGGTGTAGGCGCTGGAGACAGCGGCAATCGGTTTCACCTCGCGCTTGGCCGGCTCCACGCCAGCCACCGTGTCCACAACCGCTTTGAGATGTTCGGGCGTGGTTCCGCAGCAGCCGCCTACAATGCGGACTCCATAATCCTGAACAAAATGCCTGTGATATTCGGCAAGCTCCCCAGGAGTGAGCTTGAACACAGCTACGCCGCCCTCCGCCACCGGAAGCCCCGCGTTGGGAAGCACGGAAACATGCTTGGTCGAGTTAATCGAGAGGTAGCGTACGGCGTCGTTCATCTCCTTCGGACCGGTGGCACAATTCAATCCGATCACGTCCACGTCGAAGGGTTCCAGCGCCGTCAGGGCGGCGCCAATCTCGGTTCCCAGGAGCATGGTTCCCGATTCCTGCAGCGTGACCTGCACCGTCACCGGCAAGCGCTTTCCCGCTTTCTGCATCGCGGCCAGCACGCCGACGGTGGCGATTTTGGCCTGCAGCAGGTCCTGGCAGGTCTCGACCAGCAGAATATCGACCCCACCTTCGATCAGAGCAGCTGCCTGCTCCTCATAGGCGGCTACCATGTCGTCGAAGCCGATGTGGCCAAGAGATGGAAGCTTGGTGGAGGGCCCCAGGGATCCGGCCACGAATCGCGGCTTGTCTTTCGTGGAGAACTGTTGCGCGACTTCCCGGGCAAGTTGAGCGGCTCTGACATTGATCTCCCGCGTCCGGTCGCGAAGTTCGAACTCGCCCAGGACAATACTCGTCCCGCCGAAGGTGTTGGTCTCGATCACATCGCAGCCCACCTCGAGAAACGACGCGTGAATATCCCGAATAATGTCGGGACGGCTCAGCACCAGCACTTCGCTGCAGTTTTCTTTGCCCCAGTAGTCGTCCAGGCTCGGGTTTCGCTTGTGGATGTTGGTGCCCATGGCGCCGTCGTAGATGACGACGCGCTCGCGAACGGTTTGGAGAAAGTCGGGCATTTGCCTTGTCGTTGGTCGTTAGCCGCTGGCCGTTGGGGGACAATCTCGAAAGATCAACGGTGAACAGCGGGTTCCCAGGCACAAACGCCGGTCCTCGGCTTGGGGGACCGGCGTCGTAATGCTGATTCGGTTCTTGAACTAACTGCCTTGCACCGGCATCGCCGGCGCCCCTGCCGCAACTTCTGCCTGATTGAATACCGCGTTGGCGCCCATGTGTGCTGGCCGGGGAGCCAGCATCTGTTCTTTACGATAGACCAGGTTGCTGGCGTTAAACGTCGCAAGTTCAAATCCGTGGCCATGCGTAATGGCGTCCGTGGGACAGGCCTCCACGCAGTAGCCGCAGAAGATGCACCGGTTGTAGTCGATGTTGTAAACCTTGGCGTAACGCTCCGCCCCGCTGACGCGCCGCTCCGCAGTATTCTCCGCCGCCTCAATATAGATGCAATTGGACGGGCATGCGGCGGCGCACAAGAAACAGGCTACGCACTTCTCCAGGCCATTCTCGTCGCGCTGCAGAACGTGTACACCGCGAAAGCGCTCCTGGAACTTGGCGCCTTTCAGAGGGCCGGGGCCGTCGGGATAGTTCTCCACCTGCGTGGGCTGGAACATCTCCCGAAACGTGACGCTCATGCCCTTGGCAATGGCCGCGATGTCGTTCAGGATCGGCATTGCTTCTTAGTATACCGGAAGCCACCGCGAACCCGCCTCCGCCGATTCCGACCCACCCCTTCGCTAGAATGGGGTGAGGAGAACGAATCTTGGGTGCATGGCTGAGGCTGGCATGCCTGGCGTTGCTGATCGGGGGTAGTCCTACGGACGACTCCCACCCTGTTCAGGGTCCGGCTTCCAGCCCGCTCGTACTTACTCCTGCCCGCATCGATTTCGGATCCCAGGCTGTCGGAACCACGAGCCAGCCCTTGGGTGCGACGCTTACGAATCGCAGCGACCACAACCTCCGCATTCGTGATATCAGTCCATCCGGGATCGACTTTGCGGCGACCGACACGTGCCAGGGTGCCTTGGCGGCGGGATCACACTGCACGATCGATATCACCTTCACCCCTGCCATCACCGGTCCACGGCTGGGAACCGTTGTGATTACGACCGACCTCCCCAGCTCCGATTTCTTGGTACTTATGGGCACGGGAAATTAGTTGGCTTCTTGCACAGCACTTTCGGGCAGTTGCCTCCCGGCGGAGATTCGGGCCGTGGCAGATGCCGCCTCGAACACTCCGCAGGGCGGAGAATTGATCGGCGCGGGGAAATAGCGTCAGAGCCGCGCATGTTTTCCGGTTGCGGCCGGATAAGGTCGCAACCGGAAGCTCTTCACTAGGCGATTCCCAGCACCCGGTTGAAGAACCCAATGACGTATTTCCAGACCAGATAGTAAGCAATCAATGCGAAGGTAAAGCCGAGCACAAGCAGCGGGTAGGAAACGGTAAAAGCCTGAAAGTAAACCAGGCCTTGCGGTTGGGGCACCAGAATCCCGAGCGCTCGTCCCAACCCGTATCCACTTGGCGCCAGCAGAAAAGGAAGAATGGCTCCGTGGAGGCCAATTGGGAGATGACGGCGTGGACGCAGCCAAAGATAGAACATGTTCCAGACGCCAAAGGCACTGGGCACAATCGCCATGGGAAAGATCATGACGCGCTCGATGGGGACGAGAACCTGGCAGAGGAAGCGGAAGATCACGAATCCCGTCAGCAAAAAAAGCAGAACAATGGTCGGGACAACAATGCCTGCCATATAAGCGCGTAAGTATGGATGCGTATTCATACAGACCTCCCTTGTTACAGGTGATAGAGCAGCACCGGAATTGTGCCGGGCGCCAGGCAGAGCCACAAAGCCAGTGCGGCCAGCAGGGCCCAGTCAAACCAAGGCAGGGCAGCCGAACGTTCCTGCAGGCGGCCGAGCATCTTGGGCCAGAGGTCGCGCTGCAGCTCGGCGTCTGCCGGAGGAATGCTCTGTCTCAACAGGTCCACGATTTTGTCGTCACTTTGTTTGTTCATGGTTCGATCCCCATCTGTTCTAGTGTCTTCCGCAGAATGCGAAGCGCCCGGAACACTCGCAGCTTGACGGCACCGACCGAAATCCCCAGAATCTCGGCAATGTTTTTGTAGGGCTCTTCTTCGATCAGCGCCAGTATTGCGGTGACCTGCAACTTCGCCGGCAGCTGACGAAACGCCCGCTCTGTGCGCTCGCGAACTTCGCGCTGAATGCCGGGATTGGGGGAAGCCGTCGCCGGAAAATCAGCGGGCAAGGATTCCTGCGGCCGCGCGCGTTTCAAGTAATCGAGGGCTACGTTGGTGGCGATCCGCCGCGCCCAGGCTCCGAAGCTGCGCTCGGGATCGAAACGTGCGTGCGCCCGATAAATCCGCCAGAACGTTTCGATCGTCAGATCCTCGGCCGCTCCCGCATCGCGTACGATGCGCCCGATCCAGCGATAGACTTCACCCTGAAACTCGCGGAACAGCGCCTCGAACGCGTCGAGATCGCCGTGCGTGAATTGCCGCAGCCGATCGGATTGCTCTTCCGCCACGGGCATTTGCTCTATCTATATACGCTTACGAGAAACGGCGGGAAAGGTTACGGGTTTTGTGGGGCAAGGTATCGACCAGGTCGGCAAGTGCGCGTAGCGACCAGGTTACTCGGTGAGCCATTTGCCGAACCGCTGTTCAACATCCTCTTGCGAGAGTGTTCCGCGCTGACGGGCGTCTTCCAGGCCATGACGCACTTTGTCAAGAACGTAGAGATGATACTGGATGTCTTCCAGGGAGCAATTCTCGGGCAGCTTACCCAGTAGCGATTCGACTTGTTGTTTGGCAGTAGACATTGGTTACGCGAAACTAGGTGACGCGCCGTTGTCCGATTACAGCTTTAGTATCCCATTATCTACCAATCGGCGAAGTTCAGCCGCAGATTGCTGTTTGCATGCCATTTCGAGTTCTCCGTCAGCAGGTAGTAAGTAGCGCAATGATTGGCGAGACTCATCTACTGGTTTAGGACGGGATTAAGATTGCCCTAAGGAGAGGTTAGTAGTCAGTTGATTGCCGGGAAGAGAGAATAAATCCCGGTGATATCCTTACTAGAAATGCTTAGATACGACGCAAAAAAGTTTGCTTTATTGCAGCGTGTTCTGACTCAGGCTTCCGCGGAAACTAAGGCCGTTGAGAGGGCCGTACCATCTTACGCCGCGGTCGATGCTGACCTTGAGCCAGAGAAGCGCGAAAAGTATCGGGACTTTTACTCAAAGGTGTTAAACGAGTTAAACGACCTTAATCTTCCATGCTCTGCAGATCAGGTCACTCGTGTTATGAGGTTGCTGGATTCAGATAAAAGCTGGAGAAACTATTTGTCTGCTATCGAAGAATTGCAACGAAGAATCGAGGATGAGATAAGTCATCACGTGCTTCTGCAAATTCCTCCGAACAAAAAGGAGTTTTACGAGAAGCCTGAACTCTTTGGAAGAGCGGTATATGAGGGCTTTCCATCCGCTATTGTTGACATAGAAGAGGCTGGAACCTGTTACGCCCTTGAACGTAATGTCGCCTGTGTCATGCATCTGCAACGGGCAATCGAA
>Ga0335081_10020119_pt1 | contig 10794 bp, 8 predicted proteins | sample Lox_Sample_35_FD_206713 | JGI IMG/M metagenome (GOLD analysis project Ga0335081, IMG submission 206713) | Soil microbial communities from Loxahatchee National Wildlife Refuge, Florida, United States - Lox_Sample_3.5 | ecosystem: Environmental > Terrestrial > Soil > Wetlands | place: USA: Florida... | reverse complement strand
TCGCTGCAGACGAACCGTTCCAGGTCGCTCAATGGTTCCCAGGTTCCGGCCTCTGCATAAGCAACGGCATCGTCCAGCTCTCGGGCGACGTCGCGTTCGATTTCAGCCAGGCCCGTGTCGCTGATCGCTCCCTGCTGTTTCAACAATCTCACGAGATTCGAAATGGGATCACGCTTCTTCCACTCTTCAACTTCGGCTTTGCTTCGATACAGCTCGGGATCGTACATGGAATGGGCGCGAAAACGATAAGTCTTGCACTCCAGGAAATAAGGACCCGCTCCGGCGCGGATGCGGTCGATTGCTCGCTGCGCTGCATCCTGCACAGCGAGAACGTCCATTCCATCGACTGACTCCGCGGCAATTCCGTAGTTGGCCGCTTTCTTCGACACGTCGGTTGCGGATTGCGCAAGATCCAGCCGGGTGCCCATCGCGTACAGGTTGTTCTCGCACACGAACAGGACCGGCAGCTTCCACAGAGCGGCTAGGTTCAGGCATTCGTGAAATTCGCCCTCCGCCACGGCGCCATCGCCGAAGAAGCAGCAAGTCACTCGATTCTGCGCGCGCATCTTGTCGGCGAGCGCCAGCCCGGCCGCGATCGGTAAACCGCCGCCGACGATGGCGTTGCCTCCATAAAAGCGAGTCTTTGCATCGAAAAGATGCATCGACCCGCCTCGCCCGCGGCTGCAGCCCTCCTGCTTGCCGTACAGCTCCGCCATAATAGCCCGCGCCGGCATTCCGCGAATCAGCGCATGGCCATGCTCCCGATAGGTCGCAACGATGGCATCGTCGGGATGTAGTGCCTGGACGACTCCCACGGCCACGGCCTCTTCGCCGTTATAGAGATGCAGAAAGCCGCGGATCTTAGTGGCGGTGTATAGCTCCGCGCAGCGTTCTTCCAGACGCCGGATGCGCAGCATTTCCTTCAGGCATGCGAGTGCGTGGCTGCGGTCAACCTCGATCGTCGCCTGTGTTTCGACTGGATCGCTCATACAGAAGACTCCAACGTGGATGTGTCACCTTCTGGTAGCCCCAGCTCGCGCATCTTGAGCAGCCGTCGCATGATTTTACCGCTGCGGGTCCTCGGAAGGCTTGGCTGGAATTCGATCTCTTTTGGCGCTACCACTGATCCCAACCTTTTCCGCGCGAAGCCGAGCAGGTCGAGACGCAGCTCTTCGCTCGGCGAGCAACCGGGCTTCAACGAAACGAAGGCCTTCACCAGCTCTCCAATGATGGGATCCGGCTTTCCGATGACGGCCGCTTCGGCCACCACCGGATGTTCTATGAGCACGCTCTCCACCTCGAATGGACCCACCATGTGGCCCGCGGTTTTGATGATGTCGTCGGCGCGCCCCACGAATTCGTAGTATCCGTCCGCATCGCGCCGGGCCAGGTCGCCGGTGATGTACCAGCCGCTCTGGAAACATTTACGGTAGCGCTCCTCTTCGTGCAGATAGCCGCGAAACATGGAGGGCCAGCCGGGCTTCAGAGCAAGCTCGCCCTCGACGCCCGGCTCTACGATGGGCTCGACGGTCCTTTCGTCGATGCGCCGCACAATCGCCGCTTGCACACCCGGCAGCGGCCGGCCCATAGACCCTGGCCGTAGCTCCATCGAAGCGAAGTTCGCGATCATGATGCCGCCGGTCTCGGTCTGCCACCAGTTATCGTGAATCGGCAAACCCAAAGCCTGCTGTCCCCACAGCACTGCGGCCGGGTTCAGCGGCTCACCCACGCTGGCGATGAAACGAAGATGCCGCAGGTCATATTGTTTGCGAGGCTCGATCGGCAGCCGCATCAACATGCGGATTGCGGTGGGCGCGGTATACCAGACGCTGACTCGTTGCTTTTCCAGGATGTGGTACCAGCGCTCGGCATCGAAGTCGGCTTCATCCACGATATTGGTCACGCCCAGTGCGAGCGGCGCAATGATGCCGTACGAAGTGCCGGTGACCCAGCCCGGATCGGCCGTGCACCAGAAGATGTCGCCGGGGTGCAGATCCAGAACGTACTTGCCGGTCATGTAGTGCATGAGCACGGCTTGATGCACGTGAATCGCTCCTTTCGGCGTGCCTGTAGTGCCGCTGGTGAAATGCAGCAGCGCGGGTTGTTCAGGGTCGGTCGGAGGAATGGTGAATTCGCTGGGGGCTGCGGCCAGCCGCCGCGAAAAGGAGTAAACGTCTTCGGCTATGTCCTCGGCGCTGTCGGCCAGCAGCACGTGTTTCAGCAAAGGCAGCGATGCGCGCAATTGCGCCACGTTCTTCCGGTACAGGCGATTGGTTGTCACCAACACCTTGGCTTCGCCTTTCGAGAGCCGTTGTTGCAGCGGCTCGGGGCCGAACGCAGAAAATAACGGACAAAACACGCTCCCGTTCTTGAGCGTACCCAGCGCCGCGATGTAGAGTTCTGGAATGCGGCCGGCGAGGGCAAAAACCGCGTCGCCCTTTCCGATCCCAAAGCTCCCAAGTAGATTGGCGAAGCGATCGGTCTTCTCTTTCAGATCGCGGTAAGTGAAGTCCTCGATTGCCCCGTCTTTGCTGATCCAGCGGAGAGCCACCCGATCGCGGAGGGCGCCATTGGCGTGCCGGTCCACCGCTTCGTAAGCGATGTTCAGCCCGCGGCCGCCCGGTAGCCCTTCGAGTTCTCCCCGTATTGCCTCCCATGAGAACTCAGCGCACGTTTTCTCATAGCACAGCAGGTTAGGCGGAACTTTCCAGGAACGTGGATCCTTTCGGATTGGCTCCCAGGACATTCTCGAGACTCCCTGCATAGAGGGCGAGGAGCATGTCTACTTCCAGCAGAGAAGGATGCACCGGGTCCCATTGGGATGGGACGAGTGAGAATCTGTGCGTCTTCGCGCTTGGGATTTGCGCGATTTAACCCACTGCCCTGCGCGGAGGTTCCACTTCTCTCCCCCCGAACCCGTCGCCAAGTACCAGCAAAGGCACCTCGACTTGGCGCAACAAGGCTTCGAAAGCATCGCGGTCTTTCAGTAATTGCCGGCCGGCCAGGACCAACAGAACCGCTCCTTCCTCTTTGACGGCGCGCGAAAGGCTCATTTCTTCGTCCAGATCGATGGGCTTGAACCGCACTTCCAGACCTTGACCGTGCAGCAGCCTCCGGATCTCGGACACTCGGTTCTCAAAATCCGATGCCGCCACAAGAACCGTAATCGCTTTTGCTCCCGACTTCGCCACTTTTGCCGCCACTTCCAGCGCGTTCCGGGCGGCCGCCGAACTGTCATAGTAGACCAGCAAGAACAGGTTTTGAAGCGCCGCGCGTTGCGAGATCAGCAACAAGGGAATGCTGCTGGCCGCCAGCTCCAGCGCCGTCGAGCCGATGCGCGGCCGCCGTGCAAAGGACCATCCCAGCCGGCCCATCGCGACGATATCGTGCTGGCTCGCCGCAGCCAGCAATGCGGAAGCCACCTCACCGCGCACGGTTCGAAACGACCAGCGCACCTGGGCACGCTCCGCCGCCTCTGCCAGGATGCTTCGGATCTGATCCGACTGCGCTCTCAGTTTGCGCTCCATAACGGTCCGGCTGGTTGGAGACGCCTCGCCCTGATAGGCGATTTCTCTGGCCCAGGGCGCATCCGCCATTCGCAGAAGATCCACATCTTCGACGAACAATCCCGCCAGCTCGGCCTCCAACGTTGCTGCGAGATTGGCGGCCATTTCCAGCGCCGCCAGGCTGTACGGCGAGGCGTCCAGCGCCACCAGGATGCGCCGGATCGCAAAGGGTGTGGCAGGCTCGCTCACAGTTGTGTCTCGCTTTGAATTCGGCGTCCCGCCGCCAGCCGTTTCTCGGCCAGCTCAATCAGACGGGATTCTACTTTTTGATTGACGGTCCCATCCGGAAATTTTCCGGAGCGGTCGCGCTCGCCCGCCGGCACGCCTGTCAGAATCTCGATGCCCTGATCGATGGTCTCAGCGGCGTAGATGTGGAATTGGCCGGCTTCGACCGCGGCCACGACATCGCGCCGGAGCATCAGGTGCCGCATGTTGGAAGCTGGGATCAAGACTCCTTGCCCGTTCAGCCGCCCCCGGCGCCTGCACAGATCAAAGAAGCCCTCGATTTTCTCGTTGACCCCTCCGATGGCCTGGATCTGCCCATGCTGGTTGACTGACCCCGTCACGGCCACCGATTGCAGGATCGGCAATCCCGAGAGCGCCGAAAGCAGCGCATACAGCTCCGCCGACGAGGCACTGTCGCCTTCCACCGCGCCGTAAGATTGCTCGAAGACCAGACTCGCGGACAACGACAGGGGATGATCGGGAGCGTAGCGCGCTCCGAGAAAACCCGAAAGAATCAGCACCCCCTTGGAATGAATCGGGCCGCTCAACTCCACTTCCCGCTCGATGTCAATGACCTCGCCCTTGCCCAGACGAATTCGCGCTGTGATCCGGCTGGGATGCCCGAATGCGAAGCCGGCCAACTGGACCACGGAGAGCCCGTTAACCTGACCCACTCGCTCTCCCTCCGTGTCAACGAGAATCGTTCCTTCCAGAAACTCCTCCAGCAACCGGTCCCGCAACCGGTCCACGCGATGAATCTGGGCGTCGATGGCCTGCTGTACATCCGCGGCGGTGACAACGGTGCGCGAGGCTTGCCGCGCCCAGTAGTCGGATTCCTGCAGCAGGTCGGCGAGCGTTCTGCGATGAGTTGACACCTTTTGCGAATCCTCGGCCAGCCGCGAACTCTGCTCGATCACGCGGGCAACCGCACCGCGATCGAACGGCAACAGACCGTCCTGGCGCGCGATGGTCCCGATCATGCGGGCGTACAGAAGCTGGCTATCTGCGCTTCGTTCCATGCGTTCTTCAAAATCGGCAGCGACCTTGAACAGCTCCGGAAACTCCCAGTCGAGCGTGGAAAGAAGGTAGTAGATCAGCCGCTCTCCTATTAAGACCACCTTTACGTTCAAAGGAATCGGCTCGGGCTTTAACGAGACGGTGCTCACCAGGCTCAACATCTGCTCCAGCGATTCGATCTGGATCTGTGACGATCCGAGCGACCGCTTGAGCGCTTCCCAGGCAAACGGCTGCTGCAGCAGCTTGTAGGCATCCAGGATCAGGTAGCCACCGTTCGCCCGATGCAACGCGCCCGGCCGGATCAAATTGAAGTCCGTCGAAAGTGCTCCCATTTGAGCCATGTATTCCACGCGGCCCAGCAGGTTCTGACTTGTCGGGTGGTTCTCATAGACAACTGGCGCGCCATGGTTGCTGCTGTGATCCACCACGACGTTGACCTGGTAGCGCCGGAAGAACTTCGGCCCCCGCGAGATCTGCGGCATGAAACTGCTGAGCGCTTCGACTAGGGGATTTTCGGGCGGTGTAAGAAATTCATCCACATTCTCGACGACATCTTCTTGCACACGATCGAGGAAGCTGACAACCTCGGGCAGGTCAACATACTTCTTCCGCAAGTCGTCGATCAGGTGGCCTACCGCAAAGGCAGCCACTTCATTGTTCAGGGCCCGAATTTTCTCCCGCGCTTCCTGCTGCCACTTCGGAACCTGTTGCATCACGCCGCGAAGCTTCTTGTGCAGCTCCGACATCGTCGCCTCGATCCGCTGATGTTCCGCTTCAGGCAGCTGTTCGAATGCCTCGGGACTGATGACCTCGCCTTTCTGCGTGGGCGCCAGGATCAAGCCGGTGGGCGTTCGCAGCAGTGCCACGTCCTTCGTGCTGGCCTCCTGCTGGATTTCCTCGAAGGCTTTTTCCTGCCGGTCCTTGATTTCCTGCTCGATGACCTGCTTGCGGGCAGTGTAATTCTCAGTCTCGAAAGCCGACGGGATCGCGGACCGCAAGTTCGCGATCAGCTGATTCACCTCCTCGCTGAGCGGTGCGCCACGGCCGGGTGGAAGCTTTATAGCATGCGGCGTCTCGGGACTTTCGAAATTGTTGATGTAGCACCAATCGTCCGGAGTCTGCTCCGCTACGGCCCGCTTCTCCAAGAAAGAACGAACGCTCGCATACTTGCCCGTGCCCGCAGGCCCGAGTAAGAAGAGATTGAATCCCTGGCGGTGGATTCCGACGCCGAATTGTACGGCCTCAAGCGCCCGGTCCTGACCGACGAACTCCGTCAGAGCTTCCAGCTCGGCGGTGGTCTCAAACTTGAATTCCGCCGGATCGCAGCGCTGGAACAACTGCTCCGGCGACAAGCGTTTCGTATCCGTGGCCGTGATGGTGGGCATTTTATCGCCAGACCCCCAAATTTGTTGATGAAACCGCCAGTCATTGTGCACGTGAAAGCCCACGCATTCCAGACTCTGGAAGCCGGCCATTCTTCACTTGGCAGATTGCATATAAGTAGTTCATTTTGTATATATTTACAGCAGCTCGTCGCTCCAGAGAAGGAAAGTTTTTCGCGGCGCGATACAATAGGACCAGTTACAGGAAGTTTCCCCCACTGAAATCGCTAGCCGAAGAACTCACCGAGCTGAGCCGGGAGTCCGAACTTTTCGAACCCATTGACGAGCGTCGCCTGCGCTGTCTGGCCTGTGGGCATCGCTGCCCGATTGCCGAAGGCTTCCAGGGCGTTTGCAAAGTGCGATTCAACCGCGCTGGAAAGCTCTACGCGCCGCACGGTTACGTCAACACCATCCAATGCGATCCGATCGAAAAGAAGCCGTTCTTCCACGTTCGCCCCGGCGTGCTGGCGCTCAGCTTTGGAATGCTGGGTTGCGACCTGCATTGCGGCTACTGCCAGAACTGGGTTTCCTCACAGGCTCTTCGCGACACGCGCTCGCCCATCGATTTCAGGCGCGTGCAGCCGCGGCAAATCGTCGAGACGGCTCTGCTGCACGGCGCCGACGCTGTGGTGAGCACTTACAACGAGCCGCTGATTACCGCCGAGTGGGCCGTAGACGTCTTTCGCGAAGCTCGCCAGGCCGGTCTGCTTACGGGCTTCGTCTCCAATGGAAACGCGACGCCTGAAGTCCTGCGCTATCTTCGCCCCTGGCTCGACCTCTACAAAGTCGACCTGAAAAGCTTCAACGACCGCCGCTATCGTGAGTTGGGCGGCCGGCTCGGCCCAATCCTCGATTCCATTGAGCGCATCCATGACATGGGCTTTTGGCTGGAAATCGTTACGTTGGTCGTGCCCGGCTTCAACGACTCACCGGCTGAGCTCCAAGCGATGGCCAAATTCATCGCCGGCCTGTCGGCCAACATTCCCTGGCACCTGACTGCCTTTCATCCCGACTACAAGATGATCTCTCAGGAAGATACGTCCGCCGCCGCCCTGCTCTCCGCGGCTGAAACAGGCCGCGAGGCTGGTTTGAAATTCGTTTATGCCGGCAACCTTCCCAACCAAGTCGGAGCCTCTGAAAATACCTGCTGCCCCTCCTGCCAGGCGACACTCATCCGCCGGCGCGGGTTCCGGATTCTCGAAAATCGATTGAAAAATACCGGCGTCTGCCCGGACTGCAGCGGCACAATTCCGGGCGTGTGGGCTCGGCCTAACGACTCGTCACCCATTGGTAGTTCAAATGCGAAGTGCTGAGCGTGACCCGGAGATCGTTTCTGCCACCCGCCGCTGCCTTCGCCACCGGCACAGGCCTGGCAAACACCCCGCTCGACCTGCCGCCGCCTCGTACCAAGGGTGAAGTCCCGCTCGAACGCTGCCTGCTCGAGCGCAGGTCTGTTCGCAGCTTCAAAAACGCCGCGCTGCCGCTCACAGATCTCTCACAGCTTCTATGGGCGGCTCAGGGGATTACAGCCGAAGGTCGCCTCCGAACCGCTCCTTCAGCCGGCGCTCTTTATCCGCTCGAACTGTACCTCGCGGCCGGACGGGTGGATGGACTCCCGCCAGGACTCTATCACTACCTGCCGAAGCCGCACGAACTCGTTCTAGACAAGGCAGGCGATCTGAGGCATGAACTGGCGCGAGCCGCCGGAGGCCAGGATTGTGTCGCGAACGGGGCAGCGATCATTTTGTTCACGGCAGTCTACGCTCGCACCAGCGGCAAATACGGCCGACGAGCCACCCGCTATGCGCACCTCGAAGCCGGGCATGCGGCACAGAATGTCTGCCTTCAGGCGACCGCGCTCGGGCTTGGAACTGTCACGGTCGGCGCGTTTGCGGACGACGAAGTGAAGCGCGTCGCAGCGCTTACGCAGTCTCACGAGCCCGTCTATCTGATACCGGTCGGCCTCATGCCGGCCGCGTCGAGATAGCACGCCGTGTCCGCCATCACTCTGTTCCTGTGCGGCGACGTGATGACCGGCCGAGGCGTGGATCAGGTGCTTCCGCATCCTTCCGACCCGGTTCTCTACGAGCCTTATGTCGAGTCAGCGCTCGAATATGTCGCAATGGCCGAAAAGACGAACGGGCCGATTCCCAAGCCTGTCGACTACCGTTATATCTGGGGAGATGCGCTGGATGAGCTGGAACGGATGGCGCCGCACGCGCGCATCATCAACCTGGAAACCAGCGTAACCACCAGCAGAACGCATGCGCTCAAAGACATCAACTACAGAATGCATCCGGCCAACGCGCCCGTTCTGGCTGCGGCAAAGATCGACTGCTGTGTGCTCGCCAACAATCATGTCCTTGACTGGAGTTACCCAGGACTAACCGAGACACTGGCCACGCTGCACGGCATGGGAATCAAGACGGCCGGAGCAGGCGAGAATCTGACCGAGGCCCTGGAGCCGGCTGTCATCGAGTCCGTCTCCGGCGCCAGAGTCCTGGTATTTGGTGTCGGCATGAGCGATTGCGGCATACCGCGCGAGTGGGCGGCTACCAGCTCCAAAGCTGGAATTGCCCTGCTGCCCGAGTTCTCGGATGTTCAGGTCGATCGCATTTCCGAACGAGTACGCACTGTCAAGCAGCCCGGCGATGTCGCCGTTCTGTCGATTCACTGGGGCGCCAATTGGGGTTATCCGATTCCTGAACAGCACCGCGCCTTCGCCCACCGGCTGGTAGACACCGCCGGAATCGATGTAATTCATGGCCATTCCTCCCATCATCCGAAAGCCATCGAGATTTATCGAAACAAGCCGATCCTTTACGGCTGCGGAGACTTCATCAACGACTACGAAGGCATCGCCGGATATGAGGAATTCCGCAGTCATCTGGTGCTGATTTATTTCGTCTCTGTGGATGCGTCCACGGGTAATCTGGAGCGCTTGGAGATGGTCCCGCTGCAGACTAAGCGCTTCGGCTTGAATCGTGTGAGCCCCCGGGATGCTCGATGGCTCCGAGATATGCTTTCCCGCACGGGACGTCAGACCAGCACAGAAGTGATCCTGACAGCCGACGACCACCTTGTGGTTGAAACATCAAGACCTATTTCATCTGGGATCGCAATCTGATCGTCTTCCCGGCCACCATGAACACGCCTTTTCCCTTGTGATGGATGGTTCGCGGCCGTTTTCGGGAGGGGTCGATCCAGGCTTTGATCACTTCCAGGATGAAAAAGTTATACTTGGCCACCATCCTGGCATCCACTACCCGGCATTCCAGGTTGGCATAGCACTCGGCGATGAGCGGCACCTTAACCTGCGAGGCTGAAGCGGCCGTCAACCCGAAGGTCCTGAACTTGTCAACGTTGCGCCCCGACGTATTCCCGCAGCTCACCACTTTGCCAGCCAGCTCCACAGTCGGGATGTTGATCACACACTCTTTGGTGGCTTTCAAAATATTGAACGTGAAGTTGCGATTGCTAACGACACAGCCCACCAGCGGCGGCTCAAATTCCAGCATGGTGTGCCATGACATGGTCATCACGTTGGCGTGCCCTTTGCGAGCGGTCGTCAGTAACACCACCGGCCCTGGCTCAAGCAGGCGGTAAACCTCGGAGAGGGGAAGAGATTTTCGTGTCACAGGGCTGTTCCAATGCCTCGCCGGAACGACTCCAAGGTCCAGTTATCTTCTTGCGGCGAAAAAGTATGCCGCAGGACGTAAGTGTGGCCATCGTCGCAGCGCACCTTGAAGTAAGTCGCATCCGGGCTGTGCCACTGATCCAGCACTTCTTCGATAATGTGGTCTTGGCCGCCGAGTTGAAAGCGAACCGGGCGCTCCTCAGCCTTGTAACCCGAATAGGACTCTACGCGGATTGTCATCGTGAATACTTACGTTCGCAATCAGAATTCCAATCGCGTCGAGTATCCTGATCGTTTGACACGGACTTGCATTAGCCGGAGGAATGGTCATCACGCAGCAATAGTTCGTAGGCCGATCCGGGCTGGGTTAAATTACCCAACGGTCGTGGCATCCTGCTTGCCCAGGCCAATGCTGAACGCAACATTACCAAATGGCCTCGTCCTTTAGAGATCGCGCATGATCATGAGCCGGCCCCGCATCCTGTTAGCTGACGAACACGTGTTGATCCAGGAAGGGCTCCGGAGAATGCTGGAGCCACAGCACAACATCGTTGATGCAGTCAGCGATGGCAGAGCCCTGGTTGATGCTGCTCTCCGCCTCAAGCCGGACCTGATCATTCTGGATGTTACAATGCCGCTGCTGAGCGGTATTGAAGCCGCACGTCAGATCCGAAAGCGCCAGCCTCGCGTAAGACTGCTGTTTCTGACCGTCCATGCAAACCCGGCCTATCTCCGCGAGGCATTGAGTGCCGGCGCCACCGGATACATCCTCAAGTCGTCCACTCGGGAGCAGATCCTCGACGCAGTCAAAACAGTTCTGGCCGGTGAAAGATATCTATCGCATGGCGTCGTCGCTGAAGACTTCGACCTGTCGCAATGGCGGCCCGGGCAAGCCACACCGCGCGCTGTGCTCACTTCACGCGAAAGGCAGGTTCTCCAATTGCTCGCCGAAGGCCGTACCGCGAAG
>Ga0335081_10020118_pt1 | contig 10794 bp, 8 predicted proteins | sample Lox_Sample_35_FD_206713 | JGI IMG/M metagenome (GOLD analysis project Ga0335081, IMG submission 206713) | Soil microbial communities from Loxahatchee National Wildlife Refuge, Florida, United States - Lox_Sample_3.5 | ecosystem: Environmental > Terrestrial > Soil > Wetlands | place: USA: Florida... | reverse complement strand
TCGGAGCGGAAGAGCTCCTCCGGCAAAGATGCTGCTGCTGACGAAGATTCCGACGCGAAGGATAAAGATAAGGACACCGCTCAGATTTATCTGATCTCTCCAAATGGCGGCGAGGCTTTTCCCCTGACGACGGGTGAGGAGGAGGTTCACTCGTTTTCCTGGTCTCCCGATTCCCGGACGCTCTATTTCGCCACTCGGCAACCCTGGACCAAGGAGCAAAAGGACAATTACAAGAAGGAATGGAAAGACGTCGTGCAGTATCGAGCCGCCGAGCGCGGCGATACCATCTTCGCGCTGGATGTGAATGATGCGATAAGGCGCCATGCAGCCGCGGCCACGCAGGAAACTTCAGAAGTGGAGAAGGTCTCGGACTCTACCCCGGGCTCAAAGCCCTTAGCCCAGACCCCCTGGCGCGTTCAGCAACTCGAGACCTCACCGAACGGGCATGCGCTCGCTTTCGTCACCTCATCGATCTCAGAGCGTCAGGAGAAAATTGAAGAGATCGAAATTTATGCGGTCGATCTGGCGAATACCTCTCCGGCGCAGCCACCGCGCCAACTCACTCATAATGAGGCGGTCGAACAGGACATCCATTGGGCCGCGGACGGCCGTCACGTTTTCTTTCAAGTCGACCTTGGTTCAGTGGAGGGGAAATACAAGGACACGCAAACTCGGCTCTACTGGGTGGACGCTCAGACCAACGAGGTGCAGCGCTGGGCTGCCGACTTCGGCGGGCAGGTGACCCACTACGCGATCGCTGCCGACGGAACAGTGCTTGCCGGCGGCCGGCTCGGCACTGAAGTCCAGATGTACTCGCAGGCCAAGCCGGGCGCGCCATTCGCGAAACAGACGGGCTGGCCGGGGACCTATGAAATTCCTGCTGCTGCCCACCACTCAGCGCGCGTAGCGTTTGTGTACTCGTCGCTCGATCGGCCCACCGAGGTTTTCATCGCGGACAGCGCCGACAAGCTCGAGCAAGCCCGTTCAGTCACGTCGTTCAACAAGCTCTTCACCGAGCGCGAGCTGCCCAAGGGCAAGCCTTACCAATGGAAGGCGGACGACGGCACGACCGTTGAAGGGATGCTGATGTATCCGCCGGGAAAATTTGAAGGCAAGAATCTTCCTCTGTTTGTGTTCATTCACGGTGGACCCGCCGACGCCGACGGCAACCACTTTGAAGCAGACTGGTATCAGTGGGACCGGCTTGCAGCGACGCAGGGATGGCTGGTCTTCGAGCCCAACTATCGAGGCTCGAGCGGGTATGGCGACAAGTTTCTCGAGGAAATTGTCCCCCAGATAGTCTCGCGCCCGGGCAAAGATATCCTCGAAGGTGTAGATGCACTGGTCAAAGACGGTGTCGCCGACCGTGATCGCATCACGATCGGGGGATACAGTTACGGCGGCTACATGACAAATTGGCTGATTACGCAGAGTACGCAGTGGAAAGCTGCCGTGACCGGGGCCGGCGCAGTGGAGCATGTCGGCAACTGGGGGAACGACGATACCACGTTCGACGATGCCTACTTCCTCGGAGGACGGCCTTGGGAGGCTCAGCCGCGCTATCACGACGAAGCGGCCATCTTCCAGATCGACAAGGTGCGCACGCCGACGCACATTGTGGCCGGAGGGGATGATATTCGGGTCGCGGTGCTCGAAGACTACTTGCTCGACCATGCACTGCACGCCTTGAATATTCCGAGCACGCTGCTGGTTTTTCCGGGAGAAGGTCACTCTCTCGCGAAGAACCCCTGGCATGGGAAGATCAAGGTGCGCGAGGAGTTGAAATGGCTGCAGAAGTATGGCGGGGTTGGAACCGCGCCGTAGATAGAGAGATCTACTCCTCGGTCGGACGCGCAGAGGCGCTGGCCAGTTTCACGCGGCGGGCACTCGCTTCGTAGCGAGCGATGCCTTTGTAGAGAGCTTCTGCGATCTGCTGACGGTAGGTTGCACTCTTCAAGCTGCTCTCATCGTCGGGACTGCTCACAAACGATACTTCGGCAAGGATCGCCGGCATAGTCGTGCCCGTGAGCACTACGAAGGAGGCTTCCCGCACCCCGCGATCGCGGATTTCCGCGTCCTGCTGCGCCAGCGTTCCATGCAGCGAATGCTGCACGGCCGCAGCCAGCTTGCGCGACTCCTCCACCTTATCCCGCAGATCGACGTTCGACAGTTTCAGCACTGGCATCTTGATGTTGCCGTTCTCACGTTTTTCGATGTCCCCAGCGCCCGACGGAGCAAAGAAATTCGTGTAGTACGTTTCCACTCCTCTGGCAGACTTCAAATTGCTGTAGTTGGCGTGGATCGAAACAAAAAGATCGGCCTGCGACTGGTTGGCCACATCTGCCCTTTGATCCAGGGGAACGTAGCTGTCGTCTTTGCGAGTGTAGATAACCTCACAGGACAGGCGATTTTCCAGCAGCCTGCCCAGCCGCTGCGAGATGTCAAATACGAGATCCTTTTCCAGCAGTCCCTTGCGGCCCACACTACCCAGGTCCCAACCGCCGTGGCCGGCATCCAGCACGATGCGAAACTTCGGTATGCGAGCCCGCAACTTTAGATCGTCACCGCTTGCGGGCGATGACAGGGCGACACTATTCCGAGGCTCGCGGATCGCTGGGAACAGATCCGGCCTTGGCGTGGATTCCGCGTCGCCAGCGCCAATGGCTCGAATCTGCACCACCAGGCGGTAAGGATTGGGCTCCAGGCTCACCGAGAAGTTTGAGCCACCTCTGGTCTCGAGCACGATACGTGTCACACCCACCATCAATTGCGCTACGCGCACCCGCGCCAGCAGCGGGTCATCCACTTCAATGACTTTCCCGGGGGAAAGGTTCGTTCCCAGAGCCGTGTCGTGCAGGTCGAAATAGATTCGGTCGGGATCGGTGAGGCGGTGCGCTTCGTACTGTACCTGGTCCTGCAGATCGATCACCACCGTACTGGAGTTGTTCGAAGACCAATGGCGGACGCCGGTGACGCTTGGGAGCACGGCAAGCTTCTGAGCCTTGACGTCCCCAGGAGTCGCCGCAATCAAGGGCGCGCCGCCAGACTGCGGCACCGCCTCAGCGCCTTCCGGCGGAGAGGAATCCTGCGCGGCTCCCCTAGTAACAGGCTGCGCCACGGAGGACAACTTCCCATGGGCCTCGGCGGACTGGGACGCGCTCGCCGGTTCACTCGCCTTCGCGACGGTCTGCGATTGCCGGCTGATTCTCCACCACACGCCTCCCGCCAGCAGCACGGCAAGCAGCACAACCGCGGCGACCAGCCACAATCCCGGCCGGGACGACTCCCCGGCGAGAGCTTCGCTGAAGATCGGCGAGGTTTCCCGGAACAGGGATTCATCTTCAACGCGTCCCGCTTCTTCGGGGGAAGACACCGCAAGCGGAGCGCCCGCTGGTGCCGAGCGTTCATACGATGTCTCCTCCAGGAACCGGCCCACCGGTACTGCGCCTCTGGCAGCTAGTTCGGCCGCCTGCGCCAGTTGTGCCTCCTCGTGAGGCTTAAGCGCTCCCAAAATAAGTTCGGCGAGCAGGGTCAAGCTGCGAACGTCACTGTCATTGAAGGCGTAAGCATCGACCGAGAAGACTTCAAGCAGCCCTACAACCCGCGTTCGGCCGCACAATGGGACAGCCAGCATCGACCGTGCGCCCAGCCGTCGGCACACCTGAAGGTTTACGCGAGAATCGATCTCGATGTCATCGCAGCGCACCAGCTTCCCGGTACGAAAGCATGCGCCAGAGAGTCCGGCGTTCGGATCCAGACGGACCCCAGGATCCGGCGCGATGATCCCGGCGGATCCGCGGCAAACAATTTCTTCACCTTCCGCCAGCGCAATGGCAACGCCGTCCGCCCCCGTGATGGCCAATGCCCGCTCCGCGACCAGCTGGAGCACTTCATCCAGAACAAACTGTTCCGCTTCAATCAGTTCTTGGGACACACCTACAGCATTGGTTCGACGCGGATTGCGGTCCCGCCGCTCCCGAACCTGCGCATGAAGAGAAGAGAACGCGAGCAGAGCTTGCAGCGCATTGCGCCGGGCAAGAGTCTCGTCGCTGCTGGTGGCCGCCGAAGGCGATGACGAGAGTGGCGCTCGAGCGGTCGGAGTTGATTCGCTTCCCAACTCCATTCCGGTTTTGGTTGTAGGCGCGGCGCTCATGACGTCAGCTGGACTGGTTCGACTCCCCAGCCTGTTTCAAGGTTTTTCCTAGCGTAAATCCCCTGTCAATTTGACGATATAGCACCTTTGGGCAGCTACCTCCAAAAGTCTGTGGCGACGCGCACCCCTCGGCCCTCAACCCGGGGTCCTCGCTCTTTACTTGCAACGCGGTAGGCGCGGCGCTGCTAGTCCCAGCCGTGCGGACATGCTCTTTCGTAAGCTACAGAGCGGCAGCACTTTTGGCGATCTACTAAACGCATTTGCTCGTTTCCAGTATTCGTCATATGCTGAGACCAGTGAGTACCTTCAGGTGGTGGATCGTGAGTGGACAGTGAGTGAAGAGAAGAAAAGTTCGCGTTGGATTTGGCCGCTGAGCCTCATGGCGACCACCGTGGCCGGGGCGGCGGTCGTGGTCCTTCGGGGTTGTTGGCACAGCAAGATGAGCTGGCCGGTACGTTCCCACGAATGCTCCTACCAGGTTTGTCTCAACTGCGGGATCAAACGCCTGTTTGATGAGAAGAATTTTCGCAGCTACGGGTCCTACAGCTACGACCTCGAGCGCCTGATCTCCTGGGAGCGGGCCAAGCGGCTCCGGGAGCGCGAGCACGAGGATGCTGTAGCCTCCCGCTCGGCCTCTTGAGCCCCTCGCGGTGAACCATAACGGTAACCGGAGCTGCTGCGGTCTTCCGCTTAAGATTTGCAGATGGATTCCCCGTCCGGCCGCGGAGTTCCGGCGGAATTGCCTTCGCATATGCTCGCCCGAGCTTCGCAGCGTGGCCGTCCCCGGCACCGGCTGCGCAGTCTCGTCTATGTCGTCTTGGATCAGGGAAACGGCGGAATCGTTCGCGACTTGAGCGAGGAGGGCTTGGCGCTGCAGTCCGTTACCGCCCTGCAGCCCCATCAGCAGGTGCACCTGCGCTTTGAATTGTTCAACCCCAGGGTTCGGGTTGACGCCGCCGGGCAGGTGATGTGGACGAAGCCGTCCGGGAACGCGGGGGTGCAGTTGACCCATGTCTCCCCGCGAACGCGCCAGCAGCTTAAGGAATGGCTCCTGACCAACCTGTTGGCAGATGCCTCCAGCAACTCTCTGTCATCCCCGGTTTTTCGCGATCCCAACCGCAACGATCACCGCAGCCAGCTCATTCTGGGTGGCGAGGGGCGCTCGGTAATCCCGATCGACCCGGCCGAGTTCGAAAGGGAAGGGACGAAGCCCCGCGAGGTGCTGCACTTCTCGTGGTGGCCCTACCCGGTCTCCGCCATTTCGTTTGCCCGGCTGGTAGACCGCCTGATCGTGCTGACCTCGGTGTTGCTCTTCGAGGTGGTATTTCTGGCCATGACGCATGAGCTGCTGTCGTGGCTGGAGATGGCCGCCGTGGCCATAGGCGTTGGAGTGTTATTCGGTGCGGTCTACTGGCTACTGTTCGCGGCGCTGGGCGTGTCGACTCCGGGCTGGCTGCTGGCCAAGATCGCCCACGAAACTCCCGCTAACGAATTGGCGTCGGAACAGGAGCTGGCGCGATTTCGGTAGGGGAGTGGCTGCGGCTGGTAATCGCCTCTTCCTTAGCGAGGATATTGCACAATCAGGTGAGTGTCCTCGCCGCGATTAACCCCGCCTCATCGCGCGCCAGGGTTGACGTTCAGGCGCCCGCCAGACGCAGCCCGGCGGCGATGTCTTCAGCGATCATTTTTCGCTTGCTTTTCTCGATGAAGAAACTCGGACCCGCTTGCAGGTAGGACGGAAGAACTCGTATCCCTTTGAAGGAGTACTTCTGGCCGCGGATTTTGTAAGTAGATCCCGCGGGAATGACTCGCTTCTGCCCAGTCCGCCGCGCTATGCAGTTGAGGGCTTTGATGGCGACGTCTCCCATCAGCATCAGCACTTTCGCGTTTGGGAACAGAGCCAGTTCTTTCTCCAGCAGGCACGAACACTCGCGGATGGTGTCGGCCTGGACTCCGTAGCCTACCTTCCCGCATTTCACGGCCGTGGTGAGATATATCCCACGGGCCACTAGGTCCTTCACCGACGACACGTCAGCCTCTGCATCGTTGAACGCTTGGACAGTGGTTTGCTGAAACAACGGTTTGCCCTTTGCGTAATAGTAGTCGTCAGGATTCTCCGGTGCAGCTTCTGACACCATGACGATGGAGATAGCCTCAGGTTTCAGGTTAATGCCGGGCACGATATAGCGGTCGTGCTTTACATCCGCGCAAGGGAAGGCCTTGCACGCGACGCATTCGCTAACTCGCATAGCATTCTCCTCTGTCGGTCGCGAAGTGAGTGCGGCGCAGACGGTCGGTCACCAGAGCACGAACGCAAGCTCCTGACGTGCGAGCAACCCCGCGTCTTCATCATCGATTACAGTTTACTCTCAGACGTCGCTAATCTATCGCGTGGAGTGTGCCTTCACCTGACATGTGGAGGTTTCGGTGGGAATGGAGATGTGGCCAGTCGTCATTGTGTGTGGATTACGGGCTAAGAGGAAGTAACTGTCGATAACCGCCGTTTTTTCCCAACCACCGCGTGTTCTTGAGACGACGGGCGGGACTAGTTGATGAAGTACTGCTGTTCCAGCCACAGCTGCAGGCCGCGCTGCAAGCGCTGGCTCATCTGGCCGAAGCGGATTCCCGCATGGCCGCGTTGATCGGTCCAGGCGACTTCTCCCTGCGCCTTCATGGGCTGATCGTTTCCCGGCAGCTCGAATACGATCTGCACCGATCCTCGAATGTCGATGGAGTGAGCCAGCCGTATTCCCATTCCACCCTGGCTCAGGTTGATGAGATGAGCCTTCAGTTGTTTCCTGCCGTAGGCCAGGGTGACGGGCAGTTCCAGAGCCTGGCGGTGATAGCGCAGGCGGCCATCCAGGATCAGATTGCGGGCGGCGGAGAGCGTGCGCACCGCTTGCTCCACTGAGATCGGCTTCTCAAACGTGAAGGCCGCGCAGCGCTCGGCAATGTCATTCTTCCGGCGGGGACCACTCACGATCACCAGAGGCACGGCCGCGGGCCGGCGAGAGTCCTCTTGCAGGTTCTTCAAAAACTTGTCCGCTCCCTTAAGGTCACAGTCCACGATCAGCGCGTCCACTTTCGACTTGGCCAGCTTCTGCCAGGCGCGTTCCGCCTCCGGCACGACGTCGACCACGATGTGAAGACCGCCCAGAATGCATTCCAAAACGCTGACTTCCTGCCAATCGCTGGAGACCACCATGGACGAGAGTGTCATGTCGTCACTCTAGCCCCCACAGTAATCTCACCGTAGATCACGAAGGTAATGGGCGCGCAATGGCGCCGATCTTTGATGAACGTGCGCGGAAACGCCGACGGAAGTGCGGAGAAAAAACCGACGGAGCAGCGAAGAAGAACGGTACCCAGCCGCGCGCTCAGCTAAAGAAGCCGGCTAAGCCTGGGCCGCGTTCGCCTGGCTGCGATACCAGGCAATCGTGCGTCGCAGACCTTCTTCGAACTTCACTTCAGGCTGGTATTTGAGATGTTTCGCGGCGCGCGAGATGTCGGCCAGGGAATGTTTCACATCGCCGGCGCGCTCGGGTCCGTATTTCACCTCGCCAGAAAAGCCGGTAAGGTCCTTGAGGATCTGGAACGTCTGGTTCAGGTCGAAGCGGGTTCCGGTCGCCACGTTGAACACCCGTCCTGCAACCTCGGCTCCCGGGGCCTGGCAGGCGAGCAGGTTAGCCGACACCGCGTTGTCGATGTAGGTGAAGTCGCGGCTCTGCTTGCCGTCGCCAAAGATCGTCGGCTGCTGGCCCGCCAGCATTTGCGTGATGAACTTCGCCAGCACGCCCGAATAGGGTGACGACGGGTCCTGCCGAGGACCAAAAATGTTGAAGTAGCGCAGGCACACGGTCTCCAACCCATAGCACCGGAAGAACGAGATCATGTAGTACTCGCTGGCCAGTTTCGCCACGGCGTACGGCGAAATCGGATTGGGGGTCATCTCCTCATGCTTCGGCAGCGTGGGTGTGTCCCCATAAGCTGACGAGGACGCCGCATAAACGACTCGCTTCACCTTGGCGTCTCGCGCCGCCACCAGCAGGTTGACCGTGCCATCCACGTTGGCGCGATTGCTGCCAAGCGGATCCAGCACAGATTTGGGCACGGAAGGGATGGCAGCCTGGTGCAGCACGTAGTCGACGCCCAGGCAAGCGCGTGTCACTGCCTCGAGGTCCAGCAGGTCCGCTTCTTGAAAATCAATCCTGTCCTGAATGCCGGCGAGATTAGCGCGCGTTCCGGTGGTGAAATTGTCCACGCCGCGCACGCGCTCGCCTCGCTGCAACAAAGCGTGCGCTAAGGAAGATCCGATGAAGCCCGCGATGCCTGTAATCAGGTAGGTCGCCATAGCACTTCATCATATCGAATCGCCGGGCGCTGCGGGCGGTCGGTGTGACCGCGCTTGCCGCCGGGTTATAACGAAGGTAACGGATTGCAGGGCTGGTCTTTGCAGCCTTGCGGTAGCAACTTTCAAGCCGGGCAAAGAGTGGCCGCGTCAGGACTGGCCTTTACGCATCAAGTCTCCAAAATCATGGCGGGTCAACACACTTCTTGTCTGGAAGAACTTGACGATGGCAGACAGCGCGGCGGCTGCGTCGACGATCACGGGCAAGACTTCCGAGGACGCATCTTCCCGTTCCTCTTTCTGTGGGGAAGCCGGGTGATGCGCAGCGTCGGAAAAGGACTTTAGCAACTCCTGCAAATGGTGTTGCTGCTCGGACGCCACTTCCGTGAAAACAATTCCCACGCCGAGGAAAGGATAGTTGACTCGAACTTCGCCCTGCACCTCGATCCGAATGCCGTTGGCTTCGAGAACCAGGTCAACCGGCGTGCCGGAAGGAGAAGTCTGCATCATCTCCACATAGCAACCGTGCAGACTGATGTCGGTAAGGCTTCCCCAGGTGCGAACGCCGGTATTCTTGAAGCGAAATTCGGCGCTCCCATGACATTTGTAGCGGATGCTCCGGCGCCGCTCCCGTCCACTCCACGACGATGATGAGCCGGAGGCCGTGCCCGCTTCCGGGTTCGCCAGGGCGCCCATGGGCGAGGTCTGGGCCGGTGTCTCCTTGCTCTGCCCCTGTTTTAGATTTCGCAGGTAGTCCGCTCCGACGTTTTCGTCCGTCGAAACGGCCAACTTATCCGGAGATTCGAGCAGGGGATCTTTACGGTCCAACAGCTCTTTTGCCGTAGGGTGCTCAAACCAGCTCGAATTCATGACACCGCAAGCCTCCCGTCCCCGAGCCAACGCTGCTCTGTATCCATGATCGGGGAATTTCCGCGGAAGGCTGAATTACGAAGGTATTTCTTTGGCAGTATCGGTAGGGAAGGGCTTCCCGTTTTGGAAACAGCTCAGGATTGTACTTCCTGGGCGGCCATGGCTGCTTGACGGATCTCGCTCCACAGCGCTTCCCGGCCGGCACCGGTCTTGGCTGAGTATGGCAGAACACGCTGACCCGGGTATTCCTGGGCCAAAGCCCGCAGCGCGTCGTTCAGCTGATTTCCTGAGAGCCGATCGCTTTTGGTGCCGAGGATCAGAAAGGGACGCTCGACCGAGGATAAGAACTCCAAAAGCTGGCGATCACTCTCCTGAGGCGGAACGTTGACGTCGATCAACACCACGCACAAGGCCAGACAGGCGCGCTCTTTCAAGTAGGGCTCGATGAACTGCGGCCATTCCTGGGACACTTCGCGGGAAATCTTGGCATACCCGTATCCGGGCAGGTCCGCGAGGACGATCTCCGGTCTCGGCTTGCCGGGCCAGCGTACCTCGAAGAAATTGATGCTGCGGGTGCGGCCCGGGGTCGAGCTGGTCTTAGCCAGCTTGCTGCCGACCAGCGAATTGATGACGCTCGATTTTCCAACGTTCGACCGGCCCAGGAAGGCAACCTCCGGCAGAACCGGAGCGGGAAAGTGGCGAACATCCGTCGCCGCCGTCAGAAATCGGGTGAGAACACGCATAGATCATGAGCGCCGTTAGGGCTTTGATGGTGATCTTACCATTTGTGTTGCAGGAGTTGGCAGGGGATCAGCGAAGGTAGCTCGCCGACTTCGGCATGATGCTGGGGAAGACTGACTATGCGATTGTCTGACAGCGGACGAGAATCGCCATGGCTACTGATGAGCCGCCGGAGCTTCCCCGGGCGGCGACGGGATGGGCGCAATCGACGGCGCCACCGGTTCGCTGATCTGGGGTAGAGGTGACTCGAGAGCGATGGACAGCACCTGGTCCATGGTGTCGACGAAGTGCAGCTTCATCGCGCTGCGCAGATTCTCCGGAATTTCCGCAATATCCTTTTCGTTGTCCTTGGGCAGGATCGCCTCAAAAACGCCGGCTCGATGCGCCGCGAGCAGTTTCTCTTTCAAGCCACCGATGGGCAGGACCTTACCCCGTAACGTGATCTCGCCGGTCATGGCGATATCGCGCCGCACGGGAATTTTGCTGAGCGCACTGGAAATGGCAGTCGCAATCGTTATTCCGGCCGATGGCCCGTCTTTGGGAATGGCGCCCTCGGGCACATGAACGTGGATGTCCAAAGTACGATAGAACTCGCGATTCAATCCCAAGCGCATAGCTCGCGAGCGCACATATGACATCGCAGCCTGGGCCGACTCCTGCATCACGTCGCCCAGCTTGCCGG
>Ga0335081_10020117_pt1 | contig 10794 bp, 10 predicted proteins | sample Lox_Sample_35_FD_206713 | JGI IMG/M metagenome (GOLD analysis project Ga0335081, IMG submission 206713) | Soil microbial communities from Loxahatchee National Wildlife Refuge, Florida, United States - Lox_Sample_3.5 | ecosystem: Environmental > Terrestrial > Soil > Wetlands | place: USA... | reverse complement strand
AGCGCCGTTCTCGAACAGCTTGCGCGTCAGGGCGCGGTCGTCATTGCCCATCATCACGGTGACGGGGGGCGCGGGAGTGACGCGTTTGACCTCGTCCATGAGTCTGAGCATCGCGTCAACGGAAGCTCCGTTCTCGGTATCTCTCAAATCCAGCAGTACCACGTCCCACCACGCCTGTTGTGCTGGCGCGGCGCCAGGGTCGAAGCCGGCGTTGATTCGAACCGTGAAGTCCGGTCCTAGCGTCCGACCGATGACCTCAGCAAAGCTCGGATCGGGACCGCAGAACCAGACGTGAATCGGCTCTTCTGGCGTCATATTTGCCCTTCAAGGAGGTCAAAGGGGTCGATGGGGTCAGGTTGACGCCTGCGCGCGTTCTCGCGTAAACGAGCGATCCGGTGAATGGACCAAATGCTGAAGGTAATGTGGCACCTCTGCGCGGTGATCCAACTTCCGCCGTTTAGCTTTCTGGCAAACGGCTTGATGTAGCTTAATTGCTGCTTCGCAGCATGTCAAGCGGCATTACTGAACCCCGATAACAGGCACCAAAGATTACTACGCAGCCCTGGGAGGCAACTCTTCGGTGACTCCGACCGCACACGTTTGGTGACGGTCAGCCGAGTCAGCCTCCAAAGTGGCATCTTTTGGGAGCACAAAATGCCAAACTTCCAGTCTTAAGCTCACAGTTCACGATCAGGGATGGAGATCACCTTAGAGAAGCGAGAGCAGGGATTCCGACGAGGATTTCCACTTCCAGCGGCTTGCCTGCCCGCATGGCTGGCCTGAACTTCCAACGTCCAAACGCGATCAAGGCTGCCTGGTCTGCCGTATCGTCAACGCCTTTCAGGACACTCAGATCAACCACGGAGCCATCCTCGCGGATGAGCCCTTTCAAGACGATCATGTCGGCCGTCGTGTTGTTCGGCAAGGGTGGGCGGTGGAAGTCAAACTGAGCTTCGGCGGAAGGCGGCGCTAGCGGGGGTTCAAGTCGAATCTCAACGCTCCGGGAGGGGGCTGGATCATTGCGGGCGGAATCATGAGCGCAGTACTGCAGAATCCAGTTCCTGCCCGGCATGGGTAGATACGTCGTGTAGATCTTCCCGCCGCGCAGCACCCCATAGACACGGAGTCCACCGCCTCCTACAGGGCCGGCAGTCACAACAACCCCAGGATGGCTGGGATGTGGCGGACTCACGACGGCGAACACCAAAGCGGCAGCCGTGGACGGAAGGATCACCCCGGATTCCGCCGGTTTGACCGAAGCACTGCTGGCGGTGCTGGCGATCACTCCGGTTTCAGGTGTTGTTCGACCTCCACCGTGACCTGCGGAACCGAGCCCGGTGCTTCCATCCCCGCCATCCCCTCTTCCTCCAACCCCGCGATTGGCGGTCCCGCCAGCGGTTCCTCCCGGTGAACCTGGGGTTCCGCCTGCGGCTGAAACCGAAAGGGCGCCGTATCGCTGGCCTGGAGGCAAAGAGATGGAGTCGGTTGGGGGTGCGGGCTCGACGCCGAGCACCATCAACTGCCGTGCATCTTCAGCACCGGCGTCTGCCGGGAGTTCGGAGATTTGCTTGGACGGAGGTGGGTCGACCTTCGGCGAGGGCGGTGGCACGGTTGGCGACGCTGGCGGTACAGGCAAGGCAGCCAAGGGGTTGGAGGAGGGGGGCTGCTCAAGGGCCAGATCGGGAGGCCGAGGCGCCGGAATGCTCGGAGTCTGGGCTTGAGTCTGTGGGATTACCGGAGACTGGGCCGCCAGAGGCTGGGCCGGTCGGGGTTCAGCGGCCAGAGTACCGGATCCAAGCACAACGTTTGGAAGAGGAATCTCAAACGGGATCTTGAGCTTAGGGGGTGATGAGGCTTGGACAATCGTCTGCCTGGTATTGTCAGCTACCGGGGGATTAGAAATGATGCTCAGGCCGGGATCTGCGGCAGTGCTGCCACGAGCTACCAACTTTTTTTGCCGAGCCCCTTTGCCTGGGCTCCCTCCCGGGCCGCCGGACTCCAAAACCGGGAAATAGTCCGACAGCCTGACCATCTTCAGATCGTACACCTTAACCGGGGCATGATCCTGCCGGGGTTGGCTCCCTGGGTTAACCCGCCTGAAGATGGTGAAGGGTATCTGCAAGAGAAAAAAGATCACCGAAAAATGAAGCAGCGCCGAGCAGAAAAGGCCAGGTACCGGCAGGTAATTCTTCGGCCAAGCCCGCCTCCGGCAGAGACCGATCGTCTTTAGCGGAGGCTCTGTTTCCCAAAAGACTGCCAGAGATTCACAGAACACTTGGTACCGTGACTCATCCACAAGTGCGAACTGAGGACCTCGCGCACTGACTCCCCTGCCTGCATCTCTGCGAGACCAGAAGTCGCTCTGCTCAAGAATACTGTTGAGGCGTTCGGCAGCCGAAGGTCCGTCTTGGCGGTTTTGACTTGTGTAGATTCGCTTGAGACCACGCTGGTTGAGAGTGTTCGGTAGCATTGCTTGCGATCTTGGACCTCAACGTGGCCAGCGGCACACTCGAACAGTTGAACCTGCCAACGGGAGGCGATATGAGCGGGTAGGCTGCCTGTTGAGTTTCTGCCGCAACCGCGCTCCCTTCCCGCCCCTCGAAGGGTAGCAAGAACCTGTCGCAAATAGTATACCAAACCCTGCTGAAAGGAGTGCCCTGCCCTCCACCAGTCTGTTACAATGCGAGTCAACTACGTATATCTCAACCAGCGGAAAAGTTCCATAACTGACGGGCGCTTGCCGTACATGAGCACACCAACGCGGTAGATCCGCCCCGAGAACCGGACCACCCCGACCGTGGTCAGCGCCAGCAAGATCATCGAGAGCGCAATTTGCCAGAAAGGAGGAGGCTCGGCGGCGATGCGCAGCACCATGATGATGGGGCTGAAAAAGGGGATTTCAGAGAGGATCACCGAGACGTGGGAGCTCGGGTCACGAACGACCATGTTGAACATGATGAAGCTGAAAATGAGCGGCAGCATAATGGGAAACTGGAGCTGTTGGGCATCTTGCTCGTTCGACGAAGCGGCGCCCACGGCGGCGTAGAGTGAAGCGTAGAGCAGGTACCCGAGCAGGAAATAGATGGTAGGGTAGACCAGCAGGCTTGGCGACAGGTGGATATGCGGAAAGTCAGCGCTGGGTCGCAGGCTGTTGACGACCACGGCGCCGTAAGTCCCCAGCAGAGCCGCCGATGTAATCCAGATTGCGTATTGGGTGAACGCGACGCCCGCGACCCCAACGATCTTGCCGGTCAAGAGCTGCGATGGCTGCACGGCGGAAATCAGGACTTCGACAATGCGCGAGGTCTTTTCCTCAAGCACCGAGCGCATGGTGATGACGCCATACATGATCAGCGTGGTGTAGAGGAGGAACGCCAGCGAGATGGCGGTAATAAAAGTCTGGCCAAATTCCTCGGCCTCACCATACTTAGTGATCTTGATGATTTTGACGTCGGGGCCGCGAGTGATCTCGCCGATGTCGTTCACGTGGACGCCGTGCGCGCCCAGGCGGGCCGCAACTATGGCGTCATTCACCGCACCCGTGATCGGTTGCACCAAGGTATAGTCGCTGGGGTTCTTGGTATGAAACTCGGCCGCCGCCTTGTCCCCGCCCCGGATCACGAGGTAAGCGTCCAGGACTTGGTTTCGGATGTCGGCACGCAATTCCTTCCGGACCGCCTCCTCGGAGGGTGGCTGGGTAATGGTTTTGACCACTTCGAATTCCGGTTTGCCGTTCGGCAGCTTAACGTTCAAGCCGGCCGCCAGGGTCGATGCCAAACCGCCCGTGCTGTCGATGATGGCGAGCCTTATGGTGTGATCGGTTAGCCTTGTCGCGAGAAAAATCGAAAACACCATGAGACCGATGCTGAAGATGGGTACCGCGATGGTACCAAACACAAAGCCTTTGGTCTTCACGCGGGTGATGTACTCACGCTTGACAATCAGCCAGACCTTGCCCATGGGCGTTCCCCCCTTTTCGCCTCCTTCTCCTGATCCACGTCGCTCTCCGGGCCGGTGCGCCGAACCTCCTTCGCCAAGGAGGCCATCCTCTTATCATTCACTCGAATCGCCCTAAACGCAACCGGGAAAAAGGACGAACTGGGGTGAATCTTGCCTCTCGACCGGCCGACGCGGCGCGGTTTTGTGCCCTTGTCCCGAAGCGGCTGGGGGTTGGGGCCCGGGACGGGCCGCCGAAGTACAGGAGCCCGCCCTGAGTGAAGCCTACTGCCAGTGTGGCATAATGCCACACTTTTTGGATTTTTTGGAACCGGTACGTAAACTTGGGCATTCAAGCTATTGATTCCAAAACAGAAAAAAAAGTGTCTCATTTGTCTCATTTGTCTCCATTGTCTCATTTTCAGGTGTTATCGTCAGTTGTGAGCAATGAACGAAACGCCTCGAATCTTGGATCGGGACGCAAAAGCGGCAGTTTGCCGAGGGGTCGTGAAGGGCGAGGTGTGCCTATGTTGGTCAACAAGAGAGGCTTAGATCGCGAGGTCGGTGTGAATGGAAGAGAGTGCCGCGTGGTGCGGCGCGACGGGGATCGTGGTGGGAAGATCCGCTGGCGCCCTCATGCACGAGGGCCGTCAAGGAAACCGAGGCCGTCACGATTGCGGCTCTTCCCTGCCCCGCGTCATTCTCGGTAAGCGAATCACAGGCAATGACTTCGACGACTCGGGGCGGCCGAAATGCTGACCCACGCTTGGGGAGTTGCGGAGGCCAGTCAAGTCTCCGATCGATTGTCAAGACTAATATGGGCTCCTTCTGAGCGCAGACCCGGAAGGCAAACAAGAAAGGGCTGTTCGGGCTCACACAACCGGTACCTCGATGGGGGCCTGGGCCAGTAGACTACAGAAGATGATACAAGGAGCGGTATAACCAAAATGAGCAATCCATATCCCGGTCAGATTACTTCGAAACGTATCGTGGTATTTCTGCGTTGCACGTGCGGCTTTAAAGGGCTGGCACCGCTAAACGGGCCTTGCCCTAACTGCGGTACGACGGCGCTGGTGACACCTCAGGACGGCGACAGCGATGTGACGACGACAGGATCATAGCCATGACGCAAAGCAGCAGTCGGAACAATACCACGCCCTTCTTGGGATGGGTCGCTGACGCGGCAAGCGGTTTCTTGGCCGCTATCCGTCGCAGCAGGCAGTGGCTTTCTGCTTTCCTTCTCCGCGGACTCGATTTTGAGCGGCTCTCGCTGGCCGAAATCCGTGTGGTTGGGGCGCAGTTACGCCGGGAGCCCGTCTTGACCCAGGCACAGGCGGACACAGGACCCCCGTCCCAAGTAGCGCTGACGAGCGGCGCGCGGCAAGCCCTGACGCTGGGCTTGAAGGGCGATGCCAAGCTAAAGAGCGACATGTGAGGGCGTTGCAACAGGGATGAGCGCTCCGCCCACTCGATCGGGCCGGAGGCACGACGCCGCAACGTCCGATGGACCGATCACGATTTCCGGCCCGGCTGGTCACGATGGCGCAACGTCCGTGAACGCCCGGACTGGCGGATTGGAATCGGACGAGATGGAGCGAGGCCAGCGCTCGTCTCACGAAACGCATTGATAAAGGAGACGTTATGCACAGGCATGCCGAAACGAGCCTGCACTGTGACACGAAGAACATAATGAAGAACACTTTTTGCGTATTGTTGTCTGCTCTATCGTTATATCCCGTTGCGGCCAAATCCCAGCAAACGCCGCAACAGTTAGTGCGCATGAACGTCGGATCGGTGCAAGGCGTAACCCCCGGCTACAAAGCCACTGCGGGCTCGGGGCTGACGTTGAATCTCGCGGCCGGCACCGCCTTCTGCGGCGGTAACATCCAGAGTTATGCCGGCGGTACCTTGACCATGGCGCCGAGCGCTACCAATTACGTTTATCTTGACCCTTCCGCAAATTGCGCCCCGGCCAGCAACACCAGTGGGTTCACGGCGGCAGCCATTCCGATAGCCACCGTCCTGACCGGATCTTACGCCGTGACCACAGTCACGGATAACCGGACCATGTTCACGGGCACCGGCGGTTCTGGAGTCGGGACCTGCGCGGCCAACCAATTTGTGACCGCCGTTAATTCAGGATCCCCAACCTGCGCGCAGCCAGCCTTTTCAAACCTGGTTGGCGCAGCCCTGCCCGCTCAACTACCCTCCGCCACCGGCGGCGCTCAAGGCGCAATTCAACTCATTGGGGACCTGGGCGGCACCTCGTCTACGCCCAAGGTGACCGGAATTCAAGGGATCCCTGTCTCATCCACCGCGCCCTCCAACGGCCAAGTGCACCAATATAACTCCGGGTCCAACCAGTGGGTTCCTACGACGTTGCCCAGCGGAACCGTCACATCGGTCGGCCTGAGCACGCCAAACTGGCTTTCGGTATCCGGGTCTCCGATTACGACCGGCGGAACTCTTGCGGTTACGGCCGCCTCCGGGCAGACTGCCAATCAATTCCTGGCCACTCCCAACGGCGCGAGCGGCGCCGTTTCTCTGCGGACGATCGGCCCGGCGGACCTGCCTCCAGCCAGCTCAACGACCGAAGGTATCCTCCAATTGATAGGCGACCTCGGTGGCACCGCCTCGTCACCCAAGGTTGCGGGAATCCAAGGCAATCCCGTGACAGTTGCCACACCCACAGCGAATCAAATCCTGCAGTGGAACGGCTCGGCTTGGAGTCCTGCCTCGCTGCCGGCCACTGTAGTGGCGGGCAGTTGCAGCTCGAATCAGTTCGTAACCGCGCTTTCTGCCAGCTCCGCTCCGACTTGCGCCTCGGCCGTCACGGCTTCGACGGCAACTGCGAATCAATTTGCGACGGGGATTTCGGCGGCTGGGTCGTTGAGCTATGCCCAGCCGTCGTTCGCCAATCTCTCCGGGACGGCGACTGGCGCTCAACTCCCCTCCGCCACCGGCGCTGCTCAAGGTGCAATTCAACTCGCCGGAGACTTCGGGGGAACATCTTCCGTGCCCAAGGTGACCGGCATTCAAGGGATCCCCGTCTCGTCCACTCTGCCTACCAACGGACAGGTCCATCAGTTCAACTCGAGTCTTAACCAGTGGGTTCCCACAACTTTGCCGACCGGGGCAACCGTTCAGGTCAATGGCACAAACGCGTCGAATCAGGCGACAATCAACTTCCAGAACGGAACCAACATCAGCGTTGCCAACCCCACAGCCGGAAACATCAGCATCAGCCTGAGCGGGACGATTCCTGCTTCCTCGCTCCCCGCTCCCACGGCCAGCACCTTGGGCGGAGTCCAAAGCTATGCCGCGGTGAGCCACCAGTGGGTCAACAGTATCTCCGCCTCCGGCGTGCCCTCAGGTTCCCAGCCCTCTTTCAGCGACATCACTGGCACCGCCGCCGACGTGCAACTTGCCAGTGCCTATTCGGGCGTAGGTTCTTGCGCCGCGAACTCATTCGCGTCAACCCTGAATCGCAACGGCGCCCCTACTTGCACGTCGGCCGTAACCGTGTCAACCGCTCCGGCGCATCAGTTCGCAACCGCGGTCTCGGCTGCGGGGGCGCTGACGTACACCCAGCCCGCGTTCGCAGACATCAGCGGATCAATAGCGTCCGGCCAGTTACCCGGCGCGACCAATCTTGCGATCGGAGCGCTCCAACTCACTGGCGACCTGGGTGGCAGTGCGAGCGCTCCCAAGGTCGCCGCGCTGCAAGGCCATACACTATCCAGCACAGCCCCCGCTGCCAATCAAGTACTCGCCTGGAACGGCTCGGCCTGGGCGCCCGCGACCCCGAGCAGTGGAACCGTCACCAGCGTCGCCTTGTCGGCCCCTGCCGAATTCACGGTCTCTGGCTCCCCGGTAACGAATTCAGGAACCTTGACGCTGACCAAGGCAAATCAGACGGCGAATCTGGTTTACGCCGGCCCTTCGAGCGGCGTTGCCGCCGCGCCCACTTTTCGCAGCCTGGCGGCGGCAGACATTCCGGCCGCCACTGCTGTGGCCCCCGGCGCTGTGCAACTCGCGGGCGACATCGGCGGGACGGCCGCTTCTCCCCAAGTCGTTTCTACTCACCTCGCTTCGGCCTTGTCCCTCGCCCAAGGGGGAACTGGGCAGACCACAGCCGGGGGCGCCTTTAACGCCCTCGCGCCCGCCACCGCGAAAGGCGGCTTGATTGTGGGCACGGGCGCGAATGCATACGGCAACGTCGCTTTGGGCACCAGCGGTCAGTGCTTGACCAGCAATGGCACCACCGTTGCTTGGGGCGCTTGCGGCAGCGGCGGAGGCACACCGGGTGGCTCCAACACGCAGTTTCAGTTCAACAACAGCGGAGCTTTCGGCGGGGCTTCGAATGTCACCTATGCGTCCGGCACGGGCGTGCTCACCATGAGCCAAGTGGCTAACGGCAATGACACGTTGTTCGGTAGTCGTTTTACCGACACCTCGCCCACCGGCAATCTCATCCACTTCCAGAATGCCGCCAAGACAACGGACCTCTTTAAGGTGGACGCTTCCGGGAACGTCACAGCTACTTCCTTCAGCTCGACCACTACCGGACCCTTCGTCTTCAGCGGGGCGGAGGGAACGTGCACCGGCGCCGTGGCCGGCAAAGATGTGCTCTGCCTTGGCGACACGACCACGCACACGGTGCAATCCTCCCTGAATGGGGGGGCGTTTGTGCCCATACCGCAACTTGCCGGTGACTTCGGCGGGACGGCCGCTTCTCCCCAAGTCGTTTCTACTCACCTCACTTCGGCCTTGTCCCTCGCCCAAGGCGGAACTGGGCAGACCACAGCCGGGGGCGCCTTTAACGCCCTCGCGCCCGCCACCGCGAAAGGCGGCTTGATTGTGGGCACGGGCGCGAATGCATACGGCAACGTGGCTTTGGGTTCCAGCGGTCAGTGCTTGACCAGCAATGGCACCACCGTTGCCTGGGGCGCTTGCGGCAGCGGTGGAGGCACACCGGGTGGATCTAACACACAGTTGGAGTTCAACAACAGCGGAGCGTTCGGCGGAGCTTCGAATGTCACCTATGCGTCCGGCACGGGCGTGCTCACCGTGAACCAAGTGGCTAACGGCAATGATACGTTCTTCGGGGCTCGCTTCACCGACACCTCGCCCACTGGCAATCTCATCCACTTCCAGAATGCCGCCAAGACAGGAGACCTGTTCAAGGTCGACGCTTCCGGGAACGTCATAGCTACTTCCTTCACCTCGACCACTACCGGACCCTTCGTCTTCAGCGGGACGGAGGGAACGTGCACCGGCGCCATTGCCGGCAAAGACGTGCTTTGCCTTGGCGACTCAACCTCCCACACGGCCCAACTCTCCCTGAACGGCGGCGCTTTTACCTCGATTCCCCAGCTTGCGGGGGACCTCGGCAATACGGCGGCGTCGCCCCAAGTCGTGAACACGCATCTTCCCAACACGACTGCGGCCATCGGGGGCGCGGCGATCGCGGCGCAGAGTTGCTCGGACACTTCGGTATCCGTCGCGGCCGCGACCACTTCCATGAACGTCCTGGCGCAACCTGCAGGGGCGCTCGGCTCTAACTGGTCGAACATCACCTGGGAGGCTTACGTTAGCGCCGCGGGGACGGTTAAGGTTCATTTGTGCAACCTGACTGCCAGCTCCGTGACCCCGGCTTCCATGACCTTCAACGTTCGAGTGGTGGATTAGGGATGGGGTTGCAGAAAGCAATCACGAAATGCGGTTCTTAAGAAACCGATTGGGGGATATCTGATGAGAAGAGCTCTACTGGTTGTGTTCTTGCTCGCGCTGCTTTGTATCCGCTCTTATCCGCAGAGTTCCAGTGGAGGGGGGACGATCGCCGGCGGCGGATCCGTTGCGGGGTCGCATCCCGTGACCCTGACGTGGGCCGCTAGCGGTTCCTCGGTAGCTGGCTACAACATCTACCGCGCGACCGTGTCTGGCGGGCCATACACGAAGCTGAACTCAGTCTTGATAACAGGGATCACATACACCGATGCGACCATAGTGGCGGGCCAGACCTATTACTACGTGGCAACTGCGGTCACCTCGGGAGGCACGGAGAGTGCCTACTCCAACGAGGCGTCGGCACCGGTTCCGAGTCCGTAGGCGGTGAGACGACCTCGCGCTGGCGTGCGGTTGCGCAACTACCGCCTTGAAGCCAACCGGAAAAGAATTCAATCAAGCCGCGGATCAACACGGATCAGCACAGATAAGCCTCTTTGTTCTGATCCGTGGTCATCCGTGGCCTGTGATTTCTTCACAGCTTGGAAAGGGCACCGGAGACAACTCCGGTAGCCCATCTTGTTTATCTAGGTTTATCTGGGCGGGCCGGAGGACCTTCGGCTCCGCCTGTGGAGCGACTGTATCATGAGTGCTGACGAAAAAACCGCCGAACTGAGTGAGGTCGAGTGCGCCTGCCACTGCGGCAACTTCCTCAGTCAAGCCATGGCTGATGCGGGGCGCAAATATATCCGGGGGCACAAGTCGAACGGGAACGGGAACGGAAACGGTCGGGCAAACATCCTGGAGAAGGTCAGAAAAGCCGCCGACAAAATCGACGAGAAGTTCGACGAGTTGGATCGCGAAGAACGGATCAGGCTCACGGAAAGCGAAGCTGACGCGCTGTGGCTCAAGCTGAAGCCGGAAATCAAGCTGAGTGTAGTGCGCGAGTTAGTGTGCCGGAACGGAACCTGCAAAAACTCAGCCAACGCAGGCGGGAATAGTGACTAGTGTAGTGTCCGAGAAATGGATGGACATAAATCCCAAAGGCCCGGAGGGCCGACAGAGAGTAGCCCAGGGCGCAAGCCCTGGGGTCGCGTGCCCACAAGAAAACAAAACAATATATTTGTCGGT
>Ga0335081_10020115_pt1 | contig 10795 bp, 7 predicted proteins | sample Lox_Sample_35_FD_206713 | JGI IMG/M metagenome (GOLD analysis project Ga0335081, IMG submission 206713) | Soil microbial communities from Loxahatchee National Wildlife Refuge, Florida, United States - Lox_Sample_3.5 | ecosystem: Environmental > Terrestrial > Soil > Wetlands | place: USA: Florida... | reverse complement strand
CACCGGGGCGTTCATGTCCAGCGACCAGAACTGGTTGTTGAGCGCGGTGAACAGCAACGGCGCGGTCTCGCCGCTCACGCGCGCCACCGCCAGCAGGATCCCGGTCACGATCCCGGTGCGCGCCGCGCGGTAAGTGACGAACATGATCATCTTCCATTGCGGGCAGCCGAGCGCCGCGGTCGCTTCGCGCAGGCTGCTGGGCACCAGCTTGAGCATGTCGTCCGTGGTGCGCACCACCACCGGGATCACCAGCAGGCCGAGCGCGATGCTCCCGGCCCAGCCCGAGAAGTGCTTGGCCTGGGCGACGTAGATGGAGTACACGAACAAGCCGATCACGATCGACGGCGCCGAAAGCAGCACGTCGTTCAGGAACCGCGTCGCCGCAGCGAGCCAGCTCTTCCTGCCGTACTCGGCCAGGTAGGTGCCCGCCATCACGCCTACCGGCGTACCCATCGCGGTGCCGATCACCACCATCGCCAGGCTGCCAGCGATCGCGTTTGCCAGCCCGCCGTCGGACCCCGGCGGGGGGGTCATCTTGTAGTACAGCGAGGCATGCAGCAGCGCGCTGCCGCCTTCGAACAGCAGCGTCGCCAGAATCCACACCAGCCAGAACAATCCGAACGCAAGCGCGACCGACGACACCGACAACATGACGCCGTTGGTGCGCTTGCGCGCGCGGTAGACGGAATTGGATGCGTTGATTTCGCTCATCGCGGGCTCAGGTGCGCGTGCCTTCCTGGCGCGACAGGCGCATGAGCATGAGCTTGGAGAGCGCCAGCACGATGGTGGTGATGACGAACAGGATCAGGCCGAGCTCGAACAGGGCCGAAAGGTAGGTGTCTCCCACCGCCTCGGTGAACTCGTTCGCCAGCGCCGAGGCGATGCTGTTGCCAGGCGCCAGGAGGGAGGCCGACAAGCGGTGAGCGTTGCCGATGACAAAAGTGACCGCCATGGTCTCGCCCAGCGCACGCCCCAGCCCCAGCATGATGCCGCCCACCACGCCGACCTTGGTGAAGGGCAGCACGATGCGGAAAACCACCTCCCAGGTCGTCGCGCCGAGCCCGTAGGCGGACTCCTTGAGCATCGGCGGCACAAGCTCGAACACGTCGCGCATCACGGCCGCGATGAATGGAATGACCATGATCGACAGGATCAATCCGGCGGTCATCATGCCGATGCCGAGCGGCGGCCCGGAAAACAGCGCGCCGATCAGCGGGATGTTGCCGAACGCCTTGACCATCAGCGGCTGGACGTAGGTCTGCACCAGCGGCGCGAGCACGAACAGGCCCCACATGCCATAGATGATCGACGGGATCGCCGCCAGCAGCTCGATTGCGGTTCCAAGCGGGCGCTTGAGCCACGCGGGCGACAGCTCGGTGAGGAACAGCGCAATGCCGAAGCTGACCGGGATGCCGATCAGCATCGCGATCAGGGACGTCATCACGGTGCCGTAGATCGGCACCAGCGCCCCGAACTGCTCGCGGACCGGATCCCAGTCCTCGCGCCAGAGAAAGCTCACGCCGAACTTGCGCAGCGTGACTTCGCTGCCGATCACGAGCGAAATCAGGATCGCGACCAGGATGCTGAAGACGAGGAACGCAAAGGCCTTCGACAGCCACTCGAAGGCGGGGTCCAGCCACCCGGCGGAGCGCCGCCGCGGAGGCAGGGAGGCCCGCAGCGCTGCGACTGTCGCGTCCTGGTTCTCGGCGCCCTGGGATTCCAAGGGAATGGCGCTCATCTTGGTGGTTTGCCGCGCATTCTAGTTGAAACCGGTTAGGGAACGAAAAGGGGCGGTCCAGTGCCGCCCCTCTGCGCTCCGCCTTCAGGCGGATAACTCCAATCAATAGACGGAGTTGCCCGAAGTGTCCTTGAGGTTCTTCCAGGACGCCTCAATCAGCTTAACCACGCTGTTCGGCATCGGCACGTAATCAAGCGACTCGGCCATCTTGTCGCCGTGCGCATACGCCCACTTGAAAAACTTGAGCACCTGCTTGGCGTTCGCGGGCCTTTCCTGCACCTTGTGCATCAGGATGAAGGTCGCGCCTGCGATCGGCCACGCATGCGCGCCCGGCGCGTCGGTGAGGATCAGGTACATCCCCGGTGCGGCGCTCCAGTCGGCGCCCGCCGCCGCCGCCATGAACGCCTTGGAGCTCGGCGAGATGAAATTGCCCTCGCGGTTCTGCACCTTGGCGTAGGTCATGTGGTTCTGCAGGACATAGGCGTACTCGACGTAGCCGATCGAGCCGTCGATGCGCTGCACGTAGGATGCGACGCCCTCGTTGCCCTTGCCACCAACGCCGGTCGGCCAGTTAATCGACGTGCCCTCGCCCACCTTGTCCTTCCACTCCGGGCTGACCTTGGACAGGTAGTTCGACCAGATGAAGGTCGTGCCCGAACCGTCGGATCGGTGCACCACCGATATCGCCTGGTCCGGCAGCGGCACGCCGGGGTTGAGCTGGGCGATGGCCGGGTCGTTCCACTTGGTCACCTTGCCGAGGTAGATATCGCCCAGAAGCGCGCCCGAGAGCTTCAACTCGCCCGGCTTGATGCCCTTCAGGTTGACCGCCGGGATCGCGCCGCCGATGACAGTCGGAAACTGCATCAGGCCGTCCTTTTCGAGCACTTCCGGCTTGAGCGGCATGTCCGAGGCGCCGAAATCGACCGTCTTGGCGTTGATCTGCTTGATCCCGCCGCCGGAGCCGATCGACTGGTAGTTCAGCCCGATCCCCGTCTCCTTATGGTACGCGGCGGCCCACTTGGCGTAGATCGGGTACGGGAAGGTCGCACCCGCGCCGGTGATTTCGGTCGCCAGCGCTGCGGTGGAAACCAGCGCTGCGGCGGCAAAGCCGAGCACCTGCGTCAGGGTTTTCTTCGATGTCATGGAGGCAAATCCTCGCGGTTGGAATTGGCAGAAATTCACAGCCGGAGGATATGAAGGATTTGTTACGAGATCGTGACAGCGGCGGCTCAGCCGCGTGCGCAGCGGCGCACCGCCTGGGCGATGGACTGCGCGGCGGCCTCGATCGCCGGGCGCGGCTCGCCCTCGACCATCACGCGCAACACCGGCTCGGTACCCGACGGCCGCAGCAGCACCCGCCCGCGCCCGTCCAGCGCGCGCTCGCCCGCCGCCAGAGCCTCGTTGATCGGCGCGTGCGCACGCCAGTCGAAGCCGGCCGGCACGCCCACGTTCAGCAGCACCTGCGGATACATGACCAGGTCCGCGGTCAGCTCCGCCAGCGTGCGGCCCTGGTCGCGCATCGCGCCCAGCACCTGCAGCGCCGAGACGATTCCGTCGCCGGTGGTGTGCTTGCCGAGGCAGATGATGTGGCCCGAATTCTCGCCGCCGTACAGCCAGCCGCGCTCGCGCATCAGCTCGAGCACGTAGCGGTCGCCCACCCTGGCGCGCGCGAAGGGGATGTCGAGGCGCGCAAGCGCCTGCTCGAGCGCCAGATTGGTCATCAGCGTGCCCGCGACCCCGCTCACCTTCTCGCGCGCCGCGCGGTGGCGGATGATCGCGTACAGCAGCTGGTCGCCGTCGTACAGCCGGCCCTCGGCGTCGGCCACCACCAGGCGGTCGCCGTCGCCGTCGAGCGCGATGCCGAGCTGCGCACGGTGGTGCTCGACTGCTGCAGCCAGCTGCCGTGGCGCGGTCGCGCCGAAGTCGTGGTTGATGTTGAACCCGTCGGGCGCGACGCCGATCGGCACCACCTCGGCGCCGAGCTCGTGGAATACGTGCGGCGCGACGGCGTAGGCCGCCCCGTGCGCGCAGTCGACCACCAGCTTCACGCCCTTCAGGTCGAGCTCGGAGGGGAAGGTCGACTTGCAGAACTCGATGTAGCGCCCGCCGGCGTCGTCGACGCGCCGCGCGCGCCCCAGCTGGGCCGACTCGTTGCAGCCCATCGGCGCCTCGAGCCCGGCCTCGATCTCGAGCTCGACCGCGTCCGGCAGCTTGAAGCCGTCGCCGGAAAAGAACTTGATGCCGTTGTCGGCGTAGGCATTGTGCGAGGCGCTGATCACGACTCCGGCGGACAGGCGCAGCGCGCGCGTCAGGTAGGCCACTCCCGGGGTCGGCAACGGCCCGCACAGCAGCACGTCGACTCCCGCGGCCGAGAACCCCGCCTCGAGCGCGGCCTCGATCATGTAGCCGGAGATGCGGGTGTCCTTGCCGATCAGCACCGCGGGACGCTCGCCGCGTGCGCCGCTGCTGCCGGCCAGCACCTTGCCCGCGGCGTAGCCCAGCCGCAGGATGAAGTCCGCCGTCATCGGCGAGCGCCCGACCGTTCCGCGCACGCCGTCGGTGCCGAAATGCTTTCTGCTCATGTCGCTCCGGTCCTGAAGGCCTCCCACACCGCGAGCGCGTCGCGGGTGGGGCCCAGATCGTGTACCCGCAGTATTCTCGCCCCGGCCTGAGCGGCGAGCAATGCGGCCGCGACGCTCGCCGCGAGGCGCTCTCCGACCGGGCGGCCGGTGATCTGTCCCAGGCTGGACTTGCGCGACCAGCCCGCCAGCAGCGGCACCCCGAGCGCAGCGAACTCTCCCAGCCGGCGCTGCAACTCGAGATTGTGGCGCAGGGTCTTGCCGAAACCGAAGCCGACGTCGGCCACGATGCGCGTGCGCCCGATCCCGGCGCGCTCGGCGGCGGCGATGCGGCCGGCCAGGTAGTCCCTCACCTCGCGCACCACGTCCTCGTAGTGCGGATCGCGCTGCATGCCCGCCGGCTCGCCCTGCTTGTGCATCAGGCATACCGCGCAATCGGTGCCGGCCACCGCCTCCAGCGCTCCGGGAGCCGTCAGTGCGTCGATGTCGTTGATCATCGAGGCACCGGCCGCCAGCGCCTCGCGCATCACGCGCGCACGGCGGGTGTCGACCGATAGGGGGACATCGAAGGGGGACAGGGCCTCGAGCACGGGCAGGATGCGCGCGAGCTCGGCCTGCTCGCTTACCGGGTGGGCGCCCGGGCGGGAGGACTCGCCGCCGATATCGATGATCGCGGCGCCTTCTTGCAGCATGCGCCGCGCCTGCGCCACGGCCGCTTCGCGGCCGAGAAAGCGTCCGCCGTCGGAAAAGGAGTCGGGGGTGACATTCAGCACCCCCATCAGAAGCGGACGCTCGAGCGGCAGCGTGAACCTGCCGCAGCGGAGCATCGGGCCCCGCGTCAGGCGCTCGGTGCGGGCGCCGTGGCGCCCTGCGCGCCGCCGTCGTTCGCCGCGCTGGCGGGTGAGCCCGTGGTCGGGGTCGCCTTGGGCGGGCGCGGCGGCTTGCCGGCCATGATGTCGTTGATCTGGTCGGCGTCGAGCGTTTCCAGTTCCAGCAACGAGCGGGCCATCATCTCGACCTTGTCGCGGTTTTCTTCCAGCAGCTTGCGCGCGAGCTTGTACTGCGTGTCGATGATGCGGCGGATCTCGCCGTCGACTTTCTGCAGCGTCGCTTCCGACACGTTCTTGTGCGTGGTGATCGAGCGTCCGAGGAACACTTCGCCCTCGTTCTCGCCGTACACCATGGGCCCGAGCTCGTCCGACATGCCCCATTGCGTCACCATGCGCCGCGCCAGCTCGGTGGCGCGCTCGAAGTCGTTCGCCGCGCCGGTGGTCATCTGGCTCATGAACAGCTCTTCGGCGATGCGCCCGCCGAACAGCACCGCGATGATGCTGAGCAGCCGGTCGCGGTCCTGGCTGTAGCGGTCCTGCTCCGGCAGCTGCATCGTCACCCCGAGCGCACGCCCGCGCGGGATGATCGTCACCTTGTGCACCGGGTCGGTCTTGGGCAGCAGCTTCGCCACCACCGTGTGGCCCGATTCGTGGTACGCGGTGTTGCGCCGCTCGTCCTCGTGCATGACCATCGAGCGCCGCTCGGCGCCCATGATGATCTTGTCCTTGGCGCGCTCGAAGTCGTCCATGTCCACCAGCCGCTTGTTGCGCCGCGCGGCGAACAGCGCCGCCTCGTTCACCAGGTTGGCCAGGTCGGCCCCGGAGAAGCCGGGCGTGCCGCGCGCGATGATCTCGGCCTTGACGTCGGGCGCGAGCGGCACCTTGCGCATGTGGACCTTGAGGATCTCCTCGCGGCCGCGGATGTCCGGCAGCGGCACGACGACCTGGCGATCGAAGCGCCCGGGCCGCAGCAGCGCCGGGTCGAGCACGTCGGGCCGGTTGGTGGCGGCGATCACGATCACGCCGACCGTGGCCTCGAAGCCGTCCATTTCGACCAGCAGCTGGTTCAGCGTCTGCTCGCGTTCGTCGTTGCCGCCGCCGAGGCCGGCGCCGCGCTGGCGCCCGACCGCGTCGATCTCGTCGATGAACACGATGCAGGGCGCGTGCTTCTTGGCCTGCTCGAACATGTCGCGCACGCGAGCCGCGCCGACGCCGACGAACATCTCGACGAAGTCCGAGCCCGAGATCGAGAAGAACGGCACCTTGGCCTCGCCCGCGATCGCGCGCGCGAGAAGCGTCTTGCCGGTGCCCGGCGAGCCGACCATCAGCACGCCGCGCGGGATTCGCCCGCCGAGCTTCTGGAACTTGGTCGGATCGCGCAGGAAGTCGACCAGCTCGGCAACGTCCTCCTTGGCCTCTTCGCAGCCGGCGACGTCGGCGAAGGTCACCGTGTTGGTCGATTCGTCGAGCATGCGCGCGCGCGACTTGCCGAACGAAAACGCGCCGCCGCGCCCGCCGCCCTGCATCTGGCGCATGAAGAAGATCCAGACCCCGATCAGCAGCAGCATCGGGAACCAGGAAACGAAGATGTTCATCAGCAGCGAAGGCTCTTCTTCCGGCTTGGCCTCGATCTTGACGCCGTACTTGAGCAGGTCGGACACCAGCCAGATGTCCCCGGGGGAGTAGCTGACGACGCGCTTGCCGTCGACCGTGGTGGCCTTGAGCTGGCGCCCCTCGATCGTCACCTTGGCGATCTGGCCCGACTTCACCTCGTCCAGGAACTGCGAATACTCCATCGGCGAGGTCGTCGCGTGGCGGGTGTTGAACTGATTGAACACGGTCATCAGCACCAGCCCGATGACGAGCCAGATGACCAGGTTCTTAAGCATGTTGTTCAAAGACTTACTCCTTCGCGCAATGCGCTCATTCTAGCGCCGATTTCGGCCCACGCCCCAACAAATAGGTCTCGCGCGACTCGCCGCGCGACGCGCCGGGCTTGCGCACCAGCACCGTTTGAAACACCCGCCTGGCCCGCGCCAGCAGCGCCTCGAATGCTTCGCCCTGGAATACCTTGACCAGCAGCACGCCGGATGGTTGCAGCACCTGAAGCGCAAATTCCACCGCCAGGTCGGCCAACTCGGCCGCGCGCGCCTGGTCGACCGCGGGGATTCCTGACAGGTTGGGCGAAAGATCGGACAGCACCAGATCCGCCTTCCGGCCCAGCGCCGCGCGCGCCGCCGCGCGCGCCTGCGGCTCGCGCACGTCGCCCCTGAGCACCGTCACCCCTGAAATGGGGGCGATTTCGAGCAGATCAATCGCCACCACGCGCCCGCGCGCTCCGGCCTTGCGCCCGGCCACCTGCGACCAGCCGCCGGGCGCGGCGCCCAGGTCGAGCACCGTCATCCCGGGCCGCAGAATCCCGTCCTTGCGGTCGATTTCCAGCAGCTTGTAGGCCGAACGCGAGCGGTAGCCCGCGGCCCGGGCCTGGCGCACGTAGCTGTCGGTGACGTGGCGCCGGAGCCAGGCTTTGCTGGATTTGACCACCGCCCCTGGATCCGCCGCCCGGCCCGAGCCCTACACGTAGCGCACGTCGATGATCTCGTAGCGCTTGACGCCGCCCGGGGTGCGCACTTCGACCACGTCGCCCGCGTCCTTGCCGATCAGCGCGCGCGCGATCGGCGAGCTGATCGAGATCCGGCCTTGCTTGATCTCGGCCTCGTCCTCGCCCACGATCTGGTAGGTGGCGGACTCGCCGCCCTCCTCCTCCAGGTCGACCGTGGCGCCGAACACGCAGCGCCCCTCGGCGTCGAGCAGCTTGGGGTCGATGATCTGCGCGTTGGCGAGCTTGGACTCGATCTCGGCGATGCGGCCTTCGACGAAGGCCTGGCGCTCGCGCGCGGCATCGTATTCCGCGTTTTCCGACAGGTCGCCGTGCGCGCGCGCTTCCGCGATCGATCTGATCACGTTCGGCCGCTCGACGGTCTTCAGGCGCTGCAGCTCGGCGCGCAGCAGCTCGGCGCCGCGCTTGGTGATCGGTGTCTTGGCCATGGCCCGATGTTACGCGACCTTGGCGCTCGCCGTCAGCTGGGCGTGCAGGTCCTGCAGCCGGTAGGGCTCGAGCTGCGCGAGGTGCTTCATGCCCGCGCAGGCCGCCTTCGCGCCCGCGATGGTGGTGTAGTAGGTGACGCGCTGCGCCAGCGCGGTGGTGCGGATCGAGCGCGAGTCGGAGATCGCGGTGCGCGTGTCCTCGACCGTGTTGACGATGAAGCTCACTTCGCCGTTCTTGATCATGTCGACGATGTGCGGCCGCCCTTCGGCAACCTTGTTCACCGCGCTCACGGCGACGCCCTGGGCGGCGATAGCGCTCGCGGTGCCGCGCGTGGCGAGGATGGTGAAGCCGAGCGCCGCGAGGTCGCGCGCGACCTGGGCCGCGGCGGCCTTGTCGCCGTCGCGTACGCTGATGAATGCGCGCCCGCCGGTGGGCAGCTTGACGCCCGCGGCGAGCTGCGACTTGACGAAGGCCTCGCCGAAGCTGCGCCCGACGCCCATCACCTCGCCGGTGGATTTCATCTCCGGGCCGAGGATGGTGTCGACGCCGGGAAACTTGGCGAACGGGAAGACCGCCTCCTTGACCGAAAAGTACGGCGGCCGCACCATGCCGCCGACGCCTTGCGCGGCGAGCGACTTGCCGGCCATGCAGCGCGCGGCGATCTTCGCCAGCGGCAGCCCGGTCGCCTTCGACACGAAGGGCACCGTGCGCGAGGCGCGCGGATTCACTTCCAGCACGTAGACGACGTCGCGCTGGATCGCGAACTGGACGTTCATCAGGCCCACGACGTCGAGCGCGCGGGCGAGCATCTCCGTCTGCCGGCGCAGCTCGCGCTCGATCTCGGGCGAGAGCGAATGCGGCGGCAGGCAGCAGGCGGAATCGCCCGAGTGCACCCCCGCCTGCTCGACGTGCTCCATCACGCCGCCGACGAAGACGTCCTTGCCGTCGGCCACGCAATCGACGTCGACCTCGGTCGCGTCCGACAGGTAGCGGTCGAGCAGCACAGGAGAATCGTTGGATACGCGCACCGCGTTTTCCATATATCGCTGCAGGTCCACCTGCTGGTGCACGATCTCCATCGCCCGTCCGCCCAGCACGTAGCTCGGGCGCACCACCACCGGATAGCCGATCTCGTCGGCGAGCTTCAGCGCCTCATCGGCCGAGCGCGCGGTCCGGTTCGGCGGCTGGCGCAGCTTGAGCCGGTCGATCAGTTTCTGGAAGCGCTCGCGATCCTCGGCTGCGTCGATCATGTCGGCGCTGGTGCCGATGATCGGCACGCCTGCCGCGGCGAGCTCGCGCGCCAGCTTGAGCGGCGTCTGGCCGCCGTACTGCACGATCACGCCGAAGGGCCTTTCCTTGGCCACGATCTCGAGCACGTCCTCCAGCGTGAGCGGTTCGAAGTAGAGCCGGTCCGAGGTGTCGTAGTCGGTCGACACGGTCTCGGGATTGCAGTTGACCATGATAGTCTCGAAGCCGTCCTCGCGCAGCGCGAGCGCCGCGTGCACGCAGCAGTAGTCGAACTCGATGCCCTGCCCGATCCGGTTCGGCCCGCCGCCGAGCACCATCACCTTGCGCCGGGCGGTGGGCGCCGCCTCGCACTCCTCTTCGTACGTCGAGTACAGGTACGCGGTGCTGGTGGCGAATTCCGCGGCGCAGGTGTCGACGCGCTTGTACACCGGGCGGATGCCGTGCGTGTGCCGCCTGGCGCGCACTTCCTTCTCGGTGGTGTTGAACAGGTAGGCTAGGCGCCGGTCGGAGAATCCCTTGCGCTTGAGCAGCCTGAGCGTGCCGGCGTCGATCTCGGTCAGCAGCCGGTCGTCGAGCTCCATCTCGAGCTCGACGATTTCCTTGATCTGCGCCAGGAACCAGGGGTCGATGCGTGTCAGCCGATACACTTCCTCGAGCGTGAAGCCGTTCTCGAACGCGTCGCCGACGAACCAGATGCGCTCGGGACCGGGCTCGCCCAGCTCCCTTTCGATCGTCTCGCGATCGGTGGTGCGCTGGTTCAGGCCGTCCACCCCGACCTCGAGCCCGCGCAGCGCCTTCTGGAACGACTCCTGGAAGTTGCGCCCGATCGCCATCACCTCGCCGACCGATTTCATCTGCGTCGTGAGGCGGTCGTTCGCCTGCGGGAATTTCTCGAACGCGAAGCGCGGCACCTTGGTGACCACATAGTCTATGGTCGGCTCGAACGAGGCGGGCGTCGCCCCGCCGGTGATCTCGTTCTTCAGCTCATCGAGCGTGTAGCCGACCGCGAGCTTGGCCGCGACCTTCGCGATCGGAAAGCCGGTCGCCTTCGACGCCAGCGCCGAGGAGCGTGACACGCGCGGGTTCATCTCGATCACCAGCATCTGCCCGTCCTCCGGGCTGATCGCGAACTGCACGTTCGAGCCTCCGGTGTCGACCCCGATCTCGCGCAGCACCGCGATCGAGGCGTCGCGCATGATCTGGTATTCCTTGTCGGTCAGCGTCTGCGCCGGCGCGACGGTGATCGAGTCGCCCGTGTGCACGCCCATCGGGTCGAGGTTCTCGATCGAGCAGACGATGATGCAGTTGTCGCGCCTGTCGCGCACCACCTCCATCTCGAACTCTTTCCAGC
>Ga0335081_10020113_pt1 | contig 10796 bp, 9 predicted proteins | sample Lox_Sample_35_FD_206713 | JGI IMG/M metagenome (GOLD analysis project Ga0335081, IMG submission 206713) | Soil microbial communities from Loxahatchee National Wildlife Refuge, Florida, United States - Lox_Sample_3.5 | ecosystem: Environmental > Terrestrial > Soil > Wetlands | place: USA: Florida... | reverse complement strand
TGCGACCACAAATATATATGCGGCGGCTGCAGGGCAAGGGCTTTAGCCTACTTTGGTGACCTGAATGCTCCCGATCCGGGGTGCATCAATAACATAAACAGCTGGAAAATGCTTTTCGAATCTATATGAAGGATATGAATTTAACATTTACACTAACGGAGCTTTGAGAATGAGCGATGATTCTGAAAATTGGCAGGGTTACGAGTGGACTGCCCTCTCCGTCACCACAGTGGGAGCTTTGCTCGCATCGATCCAGGGTTCAGCCCTGATTATCGCGTTGCCTGACATCCTGACCCATTTGAATACAGACTTCATAACTATTATGTGGGTGCTTCTGGGTTACCTGCTCATCACCACTGCAGTTGTGCCCGTCGTAGGAAGGCTGGCAGATATGTTCGGGCGAAAGAGCCTTTACAACGCGGGCTTCGCCGTCTTCACCTTAGGGTCCTTGCTCTGCGGTCTTGCTCAGCCTCAGTTCCATGGCTGGGATCTGGTAGGATACCGCCTTATTCAAGGTGTTGGCGGGGCATTGCTCTTCACCAACAGTGCAGCCATAGTGACAGATGCCTTCAGACATGGCCGAATCGGCCTTGGCCTGGGCGTGAACCAGATCGCTGCAGCAGCAGGATTTTTGGTTGGTCCTGTTGTTGGTGGTCTCTTGACTGCCATATCCTGGCAATGGGTTTTCCTGGTAAACGTCCCTCTGGGCATCGCTGGAACTGTTTGGGGATTCTTCAGGCTGCGCGAGCCAGTATCTTTGCCCGCAAAACAAAGCTTTGACTGGCCGGGAAGTCTGACCTTCGTCTTTGGCCTGGGATCACTTCTTCTGGCCGTATCGTTGGTAGCCTTTCCGCTGATAAGCATTTTCTACGTCTACATATTATTCGCCTGCGCTGCTGTCGGCCTGATTGCGTTCTTTGCAGTAGAGATGCACGTCGCACAGCCCATGATGGACTTCAAACTCTTTATGGACAGGCTATTTGCTTATGCATCCATGGCCAGATTTCTGAATAGTCTGGCCAGAGGTGCAGTGCTTTTTGTCTTGATCTTTTTCCTTCAGGGTCCTTACGGTCTTGACCCCTTAAGTGCAGGCATTATGATGGCACCCTTCGGAGCAGCTTTCATGCTGCTTGGTCCGGTATCCGGCCATCTCTCAGATAGATATGGTTCCAGGGGGCTTGCTACAGCAGGATTGCTGGTCTCATCCATCGGTCTGCTTGGCCTCGCCACTGTGGTAGGTACAACGCCGTACTGGAAGATTGCGATTTATATGATCTTCATGGGCGGTGGCTCGGGACTCTTCGCTTCTCCCAACACCAATGCCATCATGTCAACGGTTCCTCCAGAAAAAAGGGGAATAGCATCGGGAACGAACGTCATGCTCATGAACACAGGCAGTATGCTCAGCATAGCTATCGGCTTTCCTCTCGTGCTCAGCCGTATCCCAGTGGATGTCATGTTCCATGTATTCCTCTATGGAGGCGGCATGAGCGGTACTTCGCTTGAGTACTTCGAGATGGGAATGCATGAGGCATTTCTGGTATCCTTTGCAGTCACGATCATCGCTGCGGTTGTGTCTTTCTTAAGGCCGTCGCAAAGACCCGCATCTCGGAGATCTGCGAAAATGTATGGAGGGCAGGAACGAGCATGAAGAGCATAGTGCAACCACTCGTCATAGATCGGACTGTTTTCTCCCTATGCCCCATCTGCCTGAAGGTCATCAACGCCCGCATATTCCAGGAGAAGGAAGCAGTCATGATCGAAAAGCGATGTGAGGAGCACGGCTACTTTAAAGATGTCTACTGGTCAGATGTGGCTCTTTACAGGAAATTCATGGGCTACTGGACTGATGGTTCGGGCATTGATGGTTCGTCCCAGACACGCCTAGGCTGCCCATTCGACTGCGGCATATGCGAGAATCACAAAACAGGGACTCTTCTGGCGAACATCGATGTTACCAGCAGATGCAACCTGTCTTGTCCGACCTGCTTCGCCGATGCTGGCGATAGTGAAAACGAGCCAACGATGGATCAGCTCAGGGCGATGATGATGACGGTAAGAGATCAGAGACCAGTGCTCTGTTCTGCAATCCAGTTCTCAGGCGGCGAGCCTACAATGAGAAGCGACCTGCCGGAGATCGTGGCATTGGCGAGACAGCTGGGCTTCACTCAGATCCAAGTGGCAACCAACGGCATAAAGCTCGCCGCCAGTCCGAATCTATGCAGGAGCTTAGTTCAAAATGGACTCACCACCGTCTATTTGCAGTTCGATGGAGTCACGCCGGAGCCTTATAGGATACTGCGAGGTCGCGACCTCTTACCCATGAAGCGCCAGGCTATTGAAAACTTGAGAAGGGCAAAGCAAATGAGCACAGTGCTGGTTCCAACTCTGGCAAAGGGCGTAAACGATAACCAGATAGGCGATATTGTAAAATTTGCAATAGGCGAGTCAGACGTGGTTAAGGGCATAAACTTCCAGCCGGTCTCCTTTACGGGAAGGATCGACCAGTCAGAAAGAAATGAGAAGAGAGTTACTATCCCTGATATCTTTTCACTTCTGGAGGATCAGACAGACAACGAGATAACCAGAGATGATTTCTATCCTGTTCCCTTTGTCGCCCCCATATCAAGTCTCATAGCAGCCGAAACCGGTATGCTGCAGCCATCCATGACAGTCCACCCCTGTTGTGGTGCTGCTACTTACATTTACTATATCAAAGGCCATATGATTCCTATTACCAGATTTGTAGATGTCGGGGGCCTCATGGAGAGAATCAAGGAGATAGTTCAGGATTATGATGGATCAAAGCTCGGGTGGATCAGAATGAACAGCATAATTCTGAAGGAGCTGCCCAAGTTCATAGATGAGCCAAGAACGTCCGAAAGTCTGAATATCACCGGATTGCTTTTAAGCGTCTTCAGGAAAGGGACATGGGAGTCTCTGGCCGAGTTCCATAATAGCAGCCTCTTTCTTGGCATAATGCATTTCCAGGATCTATATAATATGGACCTGGAGAGACTGCAGAGGTGCGGAATTCATTATATCTTGCCAGACGGCAGGATAATTCCCTTCTGTTCCTATAACACGATTCATCGTTCTTTGTTATCCTGTCAGTCAAACTGCAAGCTGCAGGGCGTACGCTTAAAGATTAAATTATGGCAGGATATCCCATCGCAAGCTCCAGGAACTCATTAAAAATCTTTATGATTCATCGACTCATATATGGGAGACGAAGATCGATATGTAGCAAGATTTTCATGTGAACAAAAGAAAAATATTAGGTGGAGCGGTCAGAGGTGAGAGATCATTAGCTTTGATGAGAAGGCTGGCATGAATCTCAGAGTCATTAGTGCCATAAGGCTAACAGGATTGAACAAGTTCCTCTTTGGCAGAGTTATCCAAGATACGACAAATAACCAAGAGATTCATGGCCTGGTAATGCCATTGATCAAACTAGAAGTTACGCAATTGGCGATATAGAGTGCTTTATGAAGATACTTCAGGTCACTCCCTACTTCCCGCCTCATCTGGGCGGAATTGAGTATCATGTAAAAGGGCTGGCTGAGGGGCTACATGAGAGAGGACACGACGTAGAGGTGGCGTCCTCATGTGGAAACTGCAAGATGAAGTTCATACGTGTGCCCTCTATAAATTTCATGTACTTTCCAGTGCCTCTGAAGTTTCCAAAGATCGCGGCAAATATCTACCATAGCCATGTTCCAAGCCCCACATTTGCTTTTCATTTGAGAGAGGCCCATCCACATGTGGTTACTTACCATAACGATGTCGTTGTGCCCTCCAAGATCAACGGCTTTGGGTTTCCTGGCATCTTCCGGAGTTCTCTTGAGCGGATAAATAAGAAGATAGTCGAACCGGTACTGGACAAGGCAGAGATCATCATCGCCACAACCAAAAGCTATTCCGAGACATCCAAAATATTGCATCGATACCTCCATAAGGTGAGGATCGTGCCAAACGCCATAGATGCCTCTCTATATCATCCAAGCAAGTTTAAAGAACCCTATGTCTTATATGTTGGCAGGTTAATCGACTACAAAGGCGTGGATGTTCTAATAGCAGCCATGGAGAAGGTTCAAAAAGAGACAGACCTTAAGCTGGTTTTGATAGGAGACGGATACGACAGAAAGAAACTTGAGGAGCGTGCCAGAAGGCTGGGTGTGGCTGCAGTCTTCACCGGCAGGGTTGAGTATGGCAGGCTCATAGATCTGATATCCAGAGCAGAGATGCTTGTTTTGCCGGCACAAATCAGGCTGGAAGCCTTTGGCATAGTGCTCCTGGAGGCCATGGCATGCGAGACGCCTGTTCTGGCATTTGATATGCCAGGTGTTAGCGAGGTGGCCAAGGATGGTGGAATGGTCTTCTCGGATAAGTCTGAACTCTGCCAGCTTATACTGGAGCTCCATGAAAACGAGCCGCTGAGAGCTGCACTTGGTAGGCACGGCAGAAGCGCTGTGCTAGAAAAGTACTCGTGGCATAGGGTTTTAGACAAAATCGAGTCCATATATGAAGAGGTAATATGAAATTTGCGATTGAAGTTAACAAGCTTACAAAAGTTTATAATGACGACATCAAAGCACTGGATGGTGTTGATTTCAGCGTTAATGCCGGTGATGTCTTTGCCATGTTAGGGCCCAATGGCTCAGGCAAAACTACGCTGATGAGGATTTTGACCACACAATTCAAGCCTACCTCAGGCGAGGCATATATTTTCGGGCTGGACGTTGCAAGGAACGACAGCCAGATAAGGAGGATCATCAGCTATGTTCCGCAGGAGATGAGCGTCTGGAATGATATTACGGGGTTTGAGAACCTCCTCATATATTCTAAGGTTTACGGCCTCCCTGCTAAGGACAGAAAAAGGACTATTCATGAGGCCCTGGAGAGCATGGGCCTGAATGAAGTTGCGAGCAACATCGTTAAAACATACTCCGGCGGCATGATCCGAAGGCTCGAAATCGCATGTGCTATGATGATTAAGCCAAGGCTTCTATTTTTGGATGAACCCACTTTAGGCCTCGACCCCTCTGCCAGAAAGGCGGTCTGGGAGAACCTGACCTCCTTCAAGAAGGAGTGTGGGACAACAGTATTTTTTAATACGCATTATATGGACGAGGCTGACCTTTACTCAGATAAGATAGCCATAATAAATAGAGGCAAGATGGTCAAGTTCGGAACTGCCAGTGAGCTCAAACATTCTCTCCAGAGAGAGGTCATTCGGTTCGATTTGAGGAATAACGGTGCTGATGAGGGCGTTCTGAGGAAGATCGGGAGTTTAAGTTTTGTGAACGATGTCTTTATTCGTAACTCAAGGCTGGACGTGGTTGTTGAGGATGCGGAGACTGCACTGCCTGACGTCATTGATATATTGAGAATCGAGGGAATTTCTGTGAAGAAGATCTCCGCGTCCAGACCAACATTGGACGATGTCTTTCTAGAGTATGCCGGAAGCATGCATTCGATGAGCCATACTGGCGAAAAAACCGAAGGAGCCCTGAGCGGCAAGGTGTAGCTATGGCTATGAGGGATTCCTTCAGAGAGCTTTTTGCTATGATAGAACTTGAGCTGAGGAGACTCAAGCATGATCGAAAGGAGATGTACACGAGGGCGATTCAACCAATTTTGTGGCTGGTAGTTTATGGGACGGTCATGAGTCACGTGAGAGCAATACCTACCGATGGGATACCTTACCTGGATTATATTACTCCGGGCGTTCTGCTGCAGTCTACCATATTTGTGTCGGTCTTTTACGGTCTTACAATCGTATGGGAAAGGGAAACCGGCACTTTGAAGAAGCTCCTTGTGGCGCCTGCATCCAGATATGCGATAGTTGTAGGCAGATCCATAGCCTCTGGGGTCCGGGCAATTTTTCAGGCTCTGATAATCTTGCCGATCGCGTGGCTTTTGGGCGTAAAAATCATATCCAATCCATTATTCATATTGGCAGCATTCTTGATACTGTTCTTTGTCTCGGGTGGGTTCGCTGCCATCTCAATCTTCGTTGCATCTCTCATGAAAACCAGAGAGAGATTCATGGGGATAGGTCAGGCTTTGATCATGCCGCTCTTCTTTGCCAGCAGCGCTCTCTATCCGGTTAAGCTGATGCCTCCGATTCTGCAATACTTCGCGGTCTTCAATCCATTAACTTATGCAGTAGATGCTGTTAGGGGCCTGATGATTTCCGGAGATCTGACCAACCTTTTGCCAGATATTGCTGCAGTAGTCATCTTTGATGTGGTGATGTTCGTCGTGGCATCCATTAGCTTTAGAAAGATCATAGAATGAGTTTAGGCTGCACTGTGATTATGCGCATCGTGAATGATCCCACGCATATGAATCGGCCGAAGATCTTGAAGTAGTGTTCAGCGGTTATGGCAAGAGACAAAAGCCTTCGCATGGATTGCAGAGCCAGGAAGGCTGCTCTGCCAATCTTCTGCCGGGAATGAGCTTTCAAAAACCTTTGCTATAACGCAGAAGAAGGTGCATTTGCTTATTGAGCCTTCGATTTTATAATACATCGAGTGCATTGTCTTAGCCATGAGCGGCTATGACGAAGATCTTTCAGCATTCTTGAAGGGCTTCGGGTTTTCAGAGGAGGAGCTGTCGGCTGCCATGGACGAACTCAATGCCTACAGATCTATTCCAGGCACGACCGTTTCGCGATACATGAATCGCGTCATCAATGATCTCGCGGAAGAGGAGCGACCTGCTTTTCTTAGGGGAGTACTTCTTGGCATAGCTATCCGGAAGGTAGCAGACGCCATAACGGAATCCGATCTCGCCGAAGAGGAGAAGAGAATCGCCCGCGAGATCGAGAAGCTAAGGCTCGGTGAATAGCTAGCACAATAGATAAGGATGAGTTGAGACCAAAGAAACTGAAGATGAAAGAAGCACTCAGGTGAGATGATGCTCTATCGAAGGATGAATGAAGTGGCATCCGATCTATCCATCCTCGGCTTCGGATGCATGCGCCTGCCGGTCACGAAAGAAGGACATATCGAAGAGAAACAGGCTACGGAGATGCTCAGATATGCCATAGATTGCGGCGTGAACTACATTGATACTGCCTATCCCTATCATAACGGAGAGAGCGAACCCTTTGTGGGTCGCGCTCTGCAGGATGGTTACCGCGAGAAGGTGAACCTCGCGACAAAGCTTCCCAGCTGGCTCATCAAGTCGCGCGAGGACATGGATCGCTACCTTGATGAGCAGCTCATGAAGCTTCAAACCGATCACATCGATTTCTACCTGGTTCATGGACTCATGAAACCATTTTGGGATAGGCTCAGTTGCATTGGCGTCACAGACTTTCTGGACGATGCAATAGCCGACGGCAGGATAAAGTATGCCGGATTCTCGTTTCATGATGAGTTAGCATTGTTCAAAGAGATCGTAGATGCCTACGACTGGACGTTCTGCCAGATCCAGTACAACTTCATGGATGAGCAGTACCAGGCGGGAACTGAAGGACTCAGATACGCCGCAAAAAAGGGGCTAGGGGTCGTCGTCATGGAGCCTCTGCGAGGGGGCATGCTCATCAAGGATATACCTTCCATCGATCAAATATGGAAAAGAGCCCCTGTCGAGCGAAGCCTTTCGGAATGGGCATTGCGATGGGTTTGGAACCATCCTGATGTGACGGTCGTTCTATCGGGCATGTCTTCCTTGAAACAAGTTCAGCAGAATGTTGCCTACGCAGAGCATGGCTTTTCTGATTCGCTCTCGCAGGAGGAACTCAGCCTTTTTGGGGAAGCGGAAGCCGAGTACAGGAAGCGCATAATAGTCCCATGCACCGGCTGCGGATACTGCATGCCATGTACATCCCATATCAGCATCCCGGAGTGCTTCGAAATGTATAACCAGGGCTGCATGTTCGATGCCAAAGACGTCGCCAGCACGAATTACAACATCGTTCTGGGGGGAATGTTGAGCGGAAGCCCGGGATTTGCGTCTCAGTGCCAGGAGTGCGGAGAGTGCGAGGAGAAGTGTCCGCAGGGAATCCCCATTCGGGAATATCTCAAGAAGGTCGCCGACTACTTCGGGAGATGAGTTATATTGAGCCAGAGAGATTGAAGGCGCTGAGAAAGCGATTGATAATCCGGTTTGGTTAGTGCAGTTCTAATTCCCGTGATCCTCTTTGCCACGGCAGGCACCATGAATCACTGGCAAGATTTGATGGTGCTGGTCATTCTCAAAGCCGGATGGTCGCAAGTGATTATCTCAATCGTCTATATATTTCGATAATGCTTCTGAACTCGATTTGTGGCTCAGAGGTGCAGCGATTATCCTCCCTCCCGCCGTCACGCACTTCCGAGTCACGCCCTCTTTAACTAGATCATATCGTTATTGAATGATGCAAGAGCCAGCGTTGAAACTGTTTTGTCGTTGATGCCGGAGGCTCCCAATTTAACTGTTCTGTTATCGGGTGTAATATTCCCGATGTTACCTATCATGCGTAATATTATCGTGCTGTTTCGGCTGGCGTTGACCATGTCGGTCTGGTTAATGGTGGCATTGGTATTTGGAGAAGTCATTCCAGTATGAGACAACACGCGAAATGTCGTTTGGTGGTCAGGAAGATAATCTCTGACAAATTGATCGAAGCTTGGCATGCCGATATTGACTACTGAGTTGCTTATAACGCCGGAAGAGGGATCTCCTCCGCCGACTACCGCATATTCGGCAGCTTGAGAAAGACTTGTTGAGAAGATCAAGATAGTCACGATGAGTGAAGCGACTTGCTTGATATCAGTTCCCATGCTCCTCGATGGGTGGCCTGCATTTATAATCACTTCGGTGACTATGACTGAGATAACTTGTTATCTTTTCCCTACAGCCAACCAAACAAAGCCCGCGCTGCCTGCTCTATCCTCCGAATTCCGGGCAACCAATTTAAACCCAGATTTGGTTATATCCTCGGCGATGGCTACCGCTGCAATATTGGGAGAATCGCCATTGACTGTTATAAAAACAGCCGGCACTTCTGAGAAACTAGAGTCGAAGCTGATGCTCCACGTCTGAGATGCACCTTGGCTTCCCGATGGACTGAAGGCTCTCTTATCAACGCTTCCTGATTGTAGAAGCACATCGCCAATAGCGAATTCCATGATTATACATTATGAAATAGCTATAAAAATAACTTTTGGTGTTCGACTTGTGCTTTGTATATACTCTGACAAGCGGTACAGAGTACCGTTATTCAGTGCAGCACCAAAACGATCGACAGTAATGACCTATATGCAACCCTCAACAGGACGGCCTATAAGTGAGAATCTTTGGGTTTCTTGGGACTATAATTTATTTTATCGTAATACCCTATAGCTCTGCTGTGGGGATAAAGGGCATGCGTATCAACTTAGGATGAATCGCGCCAACCTGGTTCCGTCATTATGCGGCGGCGCCTCGCATGCCCCGTCAGCTCTGCTGCGGGGTGCGCCGCCGCAATTGACTTTTATGGAGGGAGGGACTTGCTGAGGGCATCCGCCAGCTCATTTATCTTCACAGGCTTACTAATGTAATCATCCATACCAGCCGCAATGCACTTTTCGCTATCCCCTTCGAGAGAGTAGGCCGTGATAGCTATGATCCTTGGTCCATTGTCTGGCCAGCGCTCACGAATCCGCTTGGTGGCCTGGAAGCCGTCCATTTCAGGCATCTTGAGGTCCATCAATACTACATCGTATGGTTGCCGCTCCAGAGCCTGAAGCACCTCAATTCCGTTCGCTGCAACATCGGCCCTATGGCCTAGCTTTCTGAGCATCGCCAGGATTGTCTTCTGGCTTGATACGATATCCTCTGCCAAGAGGGTTCGTAGAGGGCTAACGCTAGTTTGATTCACTACATCGATATGCAATGGCCGTCCGGATATTGAACCGACGAGGGTATCATACAACTGCGTTGGCTTGATCGGCTTCGCCAGGCTGGCGGCAGAGAGGTCTGGCGGAATATGTTGCCCTATAGATGTCAGCATGATTAATGGCAAATCCTTTCTGTACCTCCTGATCTCTTCTGCCAGGGTAACCCCATCCGTATCAGGCATGTTAGCATCCAGAATTGCGGCATCAAGAGCTGCTCCCTTTCGGATCAGATCGAGGGCCTCATTGACGGATGAAAAGATCCGTGGTATCATGCCCCAGGAGCGGGCCTGGTCGGCCAGCATTCTCCTTATGGTCTTGTTATCATCCAAAATGAGCACGCTTCTTCCTGCAAGCTGGGGCTGAGATCCTGAAAGTACTTTTGAAGGCCCGTCCTCAAGTGCAGCCTTTGTCTTGATTGTGAAATGGAATGTCGAGCCCTTGCCTTCATCGCTCTCAGCCCAAATTCTGCCGCCCATGAGTTCGACGAGATTCTTACTTATAGCAAGCCCCAGGCCGGTTCCCTCATAAAGCCTTGGTGAGGTATTAATCTGGCTGAAAGGCTGGAAGAGCTTGCTCATCTGGTCCTGGGGAATGCCTATGCCTGTATCTTGAATAGCAAAATGAATTTCATGCTCCTCGCCCTCTGGCTTCGAAGATACATGCACTGAGATATCGCCCTTATCGGTAAACTTAACGGCATTGCTGAGCAGGTTGGCAAGCACCTGGCGGAGCCTGGCCGAATCACCGATTATAGTCTCAGGAACATTGCTGTCCATTATGTAAGCAATGTCAAGCCCCTTCTCAGTTGTAGATACCAGATCTAGGGCCTCCTCGATTTGCTGGCGCAAGTTGAAGGGATGAAGCTCAAGCTCTATCTTATCCTTCTCAATTTTCGAGAAGTCAAGAACATCGTTGATCAGG
>Ga0335081_10020112_pt1 | contig 10796 bp, 12 predicted proteins | sample Lox_Sample_35_FD_206713 | JGI IMG/M metagenome (GOLD analysis project Ga0335081, IMG submission 206713) | Soil microbial communities from Loxahatchee National Wildlife Refuge, Florida, United States - Lox_Sample_3.5 | ecosystem: Environmental > Terrestrial > Soil > Wetlands | place: USA... | reverse complement strand
CACGGGCACACCGCCGTCGAGATCGTCTGGACGGCGATTCCGGCGCTGCTCGTCACCGCGATCTCGATCGTCAGCGCCGTCGTGCTGGCGAAGGACGGCGACGCCGGGACGAATCCCGTGAAGATCAACGTGGTCGCGCAGCAGTTCGCGTGGGAGTTCACCTACTCGAACGGGAAGACCTACGGCTACCTGACGCTCCCCGAAGGGCTGCACACGAAGCTCGACATCACCTCGAAGGACGTCATCCACTCCTTCTGGGTGCCGCAGCTCTCGCAGAAGCAGGACGCGGTGCCGGGCCAGCACAACAGCCTCGTCATCACTCCGACTCGGCTCGGCACGTACCCGGTGATCTGCACGGAGCTCTGCGGGCTCGGCCATTCGGTGATGCGCAGCCACGTCGACATCGTCAGTCAGGCGGACTTCACCAAGTTCCTCAAGGGCGGCGGCTCGACCTCCGGCCCTCCGGGCCTCGCGGTCTTCCAGAAGAACGGGTGCGGCAGCTGCCACACACTGAAGGCCGCGGGCGCGACGGGAACGATCGGCCCTGATCTCGACAACCTCGCCGCGTACGCGAAGGAGGCGAATCGCGGTTCGCTCGAGGCCTTCATCCTCGAGTCGATCGTCTCGCCCGCCGCGTACATTCAGCCGCACTACAACGATCTGATGCCCCACACGTTCAAGGCGCAGATCCCGCCCGCGCAGCTCGACCAACTCGTGCAGTATCTCGTGGAGAACGCGAAGCAATGACGACCGCGGCTCATCAGGCCCCCGAGGTCCACGCTCCGAAGTCGCCCACGACGGGCATCCACCGGTTCACGCGGCCGGGCTGGCTGCGCGCGCTCTGGACGACGCCGCTGTTCTTCGGCATCGGGATCGCGCTCGTCTGCGGCTTCCGCTGGCTCTTCGGCTGGGACCCGATCTGGGACGGCGTCCCGATCCTGACCGTCGAGCTCGTGACGACGCCGCTCGGCTTCCTCGTCGGCATCGGCGGCTTCGACTACTGGGCCTACTACGCCGCGGGGCGGCCGACGCTGGCCGAGGACCACTCGAGCCACGGTGCGAAGAGCTGGCGCGACTACTTCCGGATCAACACCGACCACAAGGTGATCGGCATCCAGTACGTCGTCACGACGATCTTCTTCTTCTGCGTCGGCGGCCTGCTCGCGATGCTCTTCCGCGCCGAGCTTGCGCGGCCGGGCGACCAGTACTTCAACCCGCAGACGTTCAACGTGCTCGTCTCGGATCACGCCGCGCTGATGATCTTCCTGTTCATCATCCCGGCGTTCGCCGGCCTCGGGAACTACGTGATCCCGCTGATGCTCGGCGCCGCGGACATGGCGTTCCCGCGCCTGAATGCGCTGTCGTTCTGGCTGCTGCCGATCGCCGGCTTCATGCTGATTGCAGGGATGGCGGCGCCCGGCGGCGGCCCGTCGTCGGGCTGGACGTGCTACGCGCCGCTCTGCTCGCACCAGCCCGTCGGGCAGGTGTTCTTCAACATGGCGGTGCAGTGGGCCGGCGCGAGCTCGATCATGACCGCGCTCAACTTCCTGGTCACGATCATCACCATGCGTGCGCCCGGAATGACCTTCTGGCGCATGCCGCTGCTCGTGTGGGCCAACTTCACGACCAGCCTGCTCGTCGTGCTGGCGACTCCGTTCATCGCCGGCTCGCAGTTCTTCGTGATGTTCGACCGCGTGCTGCACACGAACTTCTTCGAGTACCAGCAGGGCGGATACGTGCTCGGCTACCAGCACATCTTCTGGTTCTACTCGCACCCGGCGGTCTACATCATGATGCTGCCCGGGTTCGGGATCATCAGCGAGGTCATCTCGGTGATGAGCCGCAAGCCGATCTTCGGCTACCGGCTGATGGCGCTCTCGTTGATGGCCATCCTCGTTCTCGGCTTCTCGGTGTGGGCGCACCACATGTTCGTCGCGGGGATGGCGAGCTGGCTGCGCGTCCCGATGATGGTGACGTCGATGGTGATCGCGGTGCCAACCGGGATCAAGATCTTCTCGTGGTTAGCCACGATGTGGGAAGGGCGACTCCACTTCACCACGCCCATGCTGTTCGCGCTCGGGTTCCTGAGCATGTTCGTGATCGGCGGCCTCTCCGGGATCTACCTCGCGTCGGTGCCCATCGACATCCACGCGAGCGACACCTACTTCATCGTCGCGCACATCCACTACGTGCTCTTCGGCGGGTCGGTCTTCACGATCTTCGCCGGCATCTACTACTGGTTCCCGAAGATGACCGGCCGCATGTACTCGGAGCGGCTCGGGAAGCTGCACTTCTGGCTGACCTTCGTCGGCTTCAACCTGACGTTCTTCCCGATGCACTACATCGGGCTGCAGGGAATGCCGCGTCGCGTGGCCGACTACGCGAGCCGGTTCGCCGACATCAACCTCTTCATCTCGATCGCATCGTTCGGGCTCGGCGCCTCGACGCTCGTCTTCCTCTACAACATGGCCCGCTCGTGGAGGTACGGCCCGGTCGCGGAGGCCAACCCGTGGCATGCGCTCACGCTCGAGTGGCAGGTGTCCTCACCGCCGCCGGTGTTCAACTTCGACGAGATCCCGCAGGTCGTCGGCAACCCGTACGAGTACGGCGTCCCCGGTGCGCGCCACGCGATCCTCGGTGCGCCCACTCCGGCGCCGGAGCCCGTCGGAGCAGCGGACTAGCGAGCGGTGGCCGAGCACATCCTGGTGATCGCGAACGAGACGGCCGCGTCGGAGACGCTGCTCGACGCCGTCCGCGGGGAGGCGGGAACGACGGCGCGCATCACGGTGATCGCTCCGGTGAACGAGCCGAACCAGGGCTACGTCGTCTACGACGACACACGGCGTGCGTCGGCCGGACGACGGCTCGAAAAGACGCTCCGCGCGCTGCGCGAGGCCGGCCTGTCGGCCCAGGGGTTCGTCGTCGAGTCCGGGCCGGTGCAGGCCGCGGTCGACGCGCTCGCGCAGCTCGAACCGGCGATCGACGAGATCGTCGTCTCCACCCATGCGCCCGAGCGGTCGGGCTGGCTGCGGCGCGATGTCGTCGGAGACATCGAACGGCGCGCCAAGGGCATCCCGGTCAAGCACGTGGTCGTGGACAAGGTCGGAGTCGACGCGGACGTCAACGTGCTCGTGATCGCGAATCAGACGATGGTGTCGCCGGAGCTGCTCGAGAGCATCCGCAATCGCGCCGCTCAGGGTGGTGCGAGCTTCCTGCTCGTGTCGCCGCAGGGCGACGACGAAGAGCACGCCGACGCCGACCGGCGCCTCCGCCGCGCGCTCAGCGAACTGCTCGGCGCGGGCATCGAGGCGCACGGCCAGGTCGTGCACCCCGACCCGTACACGGCGGCGATGCACGTCGTCCACGACGAGCGCGTCGACGAGATCATCGTCTCCACCTTCCCGGGCGAGAAGAGCGGCTGGCTCCGTCGCGATCTCGTGCAACGCCTGCGCAAGGACACCGGTCTGCCCGTCCAGCACGTCGTCTCGACGGTGGTGGCGGTATGAGCCGTAGGCTCGACGGAGGCGATCAAGGAGCGGAGGTGACGGCTTCGCCGTCGCCGGAGCGGGTATGAGCCGTAGGCTCGACGGAGGCGATCAAGGAGCGGAGGTGACGGCTTCGCCGTCGCCGGAGCGGGTATGAGCGCCGCCGCCGAGGCCCACGGGCACGGGCACGCGGGGCACCCGCCGACACCGCACTACAGCTCGCGGGTCTCGCCGGCGACCCTGGGCATCCTGCTGTTCATCGGGTCGGAGATCATGCTCTTCGGCTCGTTTTTCACCGTCTACTTCTTCATCCGGGTCGTCAACAGCGCGTTCTGGGGCGGGCACTGGCCCCCATCGCCGTACCAGCTGCCGGCGTTCGTCGCCGGGGTCAACACCCTGCTCCTGGTCACGTCGAGCTTCTCGATGCACTGGGCAGACACGTCGATCAAGAAGGGCAACCGCGCCGGAATGCAGGCCGGGCTGGTGCTCACATTCGCGCTCGGTCTCAGCTTTCTCCTGATCCAGCTGATCGAGTACAGCCGCATCGGCTTCAACACGAGCGACACCGCCTTCGCGGCGACCTTCTTCGGCCTGACGGGCCTGCACGGCGCACACGTGTTCATCGGCCTGACGATCCTGATGGTGATGACGATCCGCGCCTTCCGCGGCCATTTCTCGGCCGAGCACCACCACGGCATCGAGCTGGCCGGCATCTACTGGCACTTCGTCGACGTGATGTGGATCGTCGTCTACTTCACCGTCTACATCATCTGAGGACCTCCCCGTGAACAACCCGCTCCGGAGCGAGCGCGACGCGTTCCGGATGGTCTTGCTGGCGATCGCCTACTTCGGGCTGATCGCCATCGGGTCGAAGATCGAGCGGTGGCTCGGCCTTGCCGTGTTCGTCGTGCTGACGGTGGGCGGCGTCGCGTGGGTGCTCGGGCGGCGGCGGCGTGAGCCGGCGGCGCCCGCTGCCCCGTCGGCGGAGCGCAGCGGCGATCTGCGGATCCTGGTCGTCGCCGGCCGCGGCGTGCCCGGCCTCGAGGGCACGTTGCGCGAGCTTGCCGGCGGCCGCCGCGCAATCGTCCAGGTCGTCGGGCCGGCGCCCGGCGGCGAGCTGGCGGAGAAGCTGGTCGCGCTGCGGGCGGCCGGGCTCGACGCGACCGGCGAGGCGGTCGAAGGCGACCCGCTCCCGGCGCTCGCCGACGTCGTGGGGCGCTTCGCGCCCGACGAGATCCTGATCGCCCCCGGTGGGGGCGGGCCGGCGGACTGGCCCGGCCCGGGCTTCGCCGAACGTGCGCGGGCGCGCTTCGACGTCCCCGTGCTCGACATGGGCGAGGACACGGACGTGACGGCATGACGGCAACCGCGTTTCGGATCGACGCGGTCGACCCGCTCCCCCTGCGGGAAGGGCTGCGCGACGTCCACCGCGCGGCGCTCGGCGCCGGTGCGCTCTCCGACGAGTGGGCGAACGAGCGCCTGCCGCGCCACGTCACCCGCGAGGGATTCGTGTTCCTCGTCGCCCGGGACGGCGAGGCGATCTCCGGCTTCGGTTACGGGTACACGGGCTCCTACGGACAGTGGTGGACGGACCACGTCGCACGCGCCCTGACGGGCGAGCAACGGGCCGATTGGCTCGATCGGCCGCACTACGAGGTCGTCGAGCTGCACGTCCGCCCGTCGGCCCAGCGGCGCGGGATCGGCAGCGCGCTGCTCGCGCAGCTCCTCTCGCGCCAGCCGCACCGGCGGGCGGTGCTCACGACCCGTTCGGCCTCGGGCTCTGCGCGGCGGTTCTACGCGAAGAACGGATGGGAGGAGCTGGCGGAGGTCGACTTCGGGCGCGGCTACCCGCCGTACATCGCCCTGGGGAAGCGGATCCGCTACTTCCCGGCGACGGACGAGACGTAGCCGGCGACCGCCTGGATCTGCGCCGGCGTCAGTCGCCCCTTGAAGGACGGCATGGCGCCTCCGCCCGTCTCCACCTGGCGCGCCACGACCGCCTTCGACGGCTTCAGCTGGTCGAGGTCCGGCCCGACGGTGCCGGTCGCGCCGGCGTCCTTGAGTGTGTGGCAGCCGCTGCAGCCGGCGGTCTCGAAGACCTGCTTCCCGTTGACCGCGGGGCCGCCGGTCGCCACGTGCGGCGATGTCGTCGTGTTCGGCTTGCGACCGGCCGCGGTGACGCCGCAGGTCGGGTTGCCGGAGCACTGGGCGACGTAGATCGCGATGTCGTCGGCGTTCTGCCCCGTGTAGAGGTTCGCGGGCATCGGAGGCTCGGGATAGGCGATCTGCCCGCGGACGACGTCACGGATCGTCGACTGCGAGAAGCCCTGCTCCTTGTCGCTTGAGAACGCGTCGTCGAGGTTCGGCCCCACCGTGCCGGTCGTGTGGGCGTCGGCGAGCGTGTGGCAGGAGCCGCACGAGGGATCGCCCGGCTTGGCCGGCGTCACGAACAGGAGCTTCCCGTGGCCCGGATCGCCCGTGGTGACCTTTCCGACGGCGCCGCAGCCGGCGGTCGCCAGCGCGACCGCGAGCGCGAAAGCGGAGAGGAGAGCTCGGCGCAGGGTCAAGACGCGTCGATCAGGAGGGCCGGGTCGTGTCGGGGAGCTTCGAGAGAGCCTCCTCGCGTGTTGCGGTGAGGTCGAACACGCGGTCGAGGCCGGTGATCTCGAAGATCTTCGTGATGTTGGGGTCGCTGCAGACGATGGTCAGCTCGCCGTCGGCGGCGCGCAGCCGCCTGAGGCCGCCGACGAGCACTCCCAGGGTCGTCGAGTCGATGAACGTCGTCGCCGTGAGGTCGACGATCACGAGGCGGGCGCCCTCGCTGATCACCTCGAGCAGCTGCTGCTTGAACTCGGGCGCCGTGTAGAGGTCGATCTCGCCCGCGAGTGAGATCGCGTAGGTGTCGTTCGCCAGCTGCTCGGTCTTGATGTCGAAGTTCACGGCAACCCCCGGTCGTCGGGCCCGGTTCCCGGGCCCGCGTCGGGAGTCTAACCGGAGCCCTGGGTGGCGTTCTGGGAAGCTTCGGCGGCCCGGAGCGCCTTGATCACCCTCTTGACCTGCGGCGCGAGCGGGTCGGTCGGCGCGAGCTTCAGGAAGCGGCGGTACGCCAGGAGGGCGGTCGCCAGGTCGTTTGCGTTCTGCGCCGACTGGCCGAGTTGGATCTGCAGCGTCGCGTCGTTCGGCGACAGGGCGGCCAGCTTCTCGTAGGCATCCTCGGCCTTCGTCGAGGTCGACTGGAGTTTCGAGGCGGCTGCGTTGATCCGTGCCTGTGCTCCGGCCGTCACCGCGGCGGCGAGCGGGTCGCCGAGCGCGTTCGTGTCCTGGAAGGCGCGGCCGAGCGCCGTGCCCGCAGGCGGCAGGAAGCTGGCGCCCGGAGCGGCGATCAGGGCGGCCGACTGGGCGTTCGAGTAGTCGGTGCTGTAGGTGTTCGCGAGCGCCGAGTACTGCGACGCCAGTTCGCCCAGCGCGTTCGTGTCCTTCGGATGGAGCGCCGTCAGGTGCTCGAGCGCCGTCACCGCGTCGGCGGTGCGCTGCTTCTGTTCGTAGGCGGTCGCGAGCGCGCGCCAGTCGGCGGCGCTGTTCGGGTTCTTCGCGACCTTGTGCTGGAGGCTCGAGATCGAGGTCCCGCCGCCGCTCCCGAAGTTGAAGGCGTTCTGCAGGGCGTCGCCGATCCCGGTCGAGCCGGAGCCGACCCCGAGGAGGACGAAGCCGAGCACGAACACGGCGGCGAGGAAGACGTAGATCCACTTGGCGTGGTTGCGGAGCCGCTGGAAGAAGAGCTCTTCCTGCCACTGCGGCGGCTTCGTCTTGTGCGGGCGTGCTACCGCGGCGGCGGCCGGAGCATCCGTTCTCGGGCGGCGCTTGCGGTGTTGCGTACCTCTTGCCACGTGTCCTCGTCCTCGTTCGTGTATCGGGTTTCGCCGTCGACCACGGTCGCCAGCACGCGTTCCGGTGAGCCGCCGAACACGACGGCCGCTGCCGGATCCTCCACCGGATGGTAGGGGCTTCCCGCCAGCGACACCACCGCCAGATCGGCTCGCTTTCCGGCCGCCAGGGTACCGACCTGCTCGTCGAGTCGCAGCGCGCGCGCCGCATCGGCGGTCACGAGCCGCAGCGCGCCCTGGGCATCCAGCGCCCCGGGGTCCCTCGTCTCGGCCCGGGCGAGGTAGATCGCGGTGCGCATCTCCTCGAAGATGTCGAAGGAGGGGGCGGATGCGGGGGAATCGGTGCCCAGGCCGACGCGGAGCCGTGCGGCGCGCAGTTCGGCGAGGGGCGCAACACCGCATCCGAGGAGCGCGTTCGAGCGCGGGCAATGCGCGACCGGGACGTCCCGAGCGGCCAGCAGCGCGATCTCGGCGGGCTCAACGTCGACGCAATGCGCACAGAGCAGCTCGGGGCCGAGCACGGGCTCGAGGGTGGCGACGCTCCGCGACCCGGTCGGTGGAACCAGCATCCCGCCGATCCGCTCGAGCGGCCCGCTGCCGTGCTCGAGCCACTCGTGCTCGTTGGCGCTCTCGGCGAGGTGCGTGCCCACGGGGATCCCGAGCGAGAGGCACCAGCGGTAGACGTCGACCGAGCAGGTGTAGGGCGCGTGCGGCGAGATCCCGATCCGCACCAGGCGTGACTCGTCGGCCCGCTCGCGGGTGCGCGCGAACTGGCGCTCGGCCTCGGCCGGATCGACCGCGAAGACCTCGAGGTACACGATCGCCCGCAGCCCCAGCTCGCCCGCCGCGCCGGCCGCTGCTCCACAGAAGCTGTAGTCGGCCGTCGTGGTGATGCCCGCGGCCAAGGAGTCCGCGGCGCCCCGGAGCGCGATCGCGTACATCTCCTCCGGCTCGAGCAGCCGCTTGCGCTCGATGTGCGTCGCGAGCCACGCTGCGAACGGGGCGCCGTCGCCGAACCCTGCGTAGACCGCGTACTCGAGGTGCGAGTGCGTGTTCACGAAGCCGGGGACGATCGCCGCGTCGTCGAAGTGGCGCGCCGCGCGGCCCGGGCCCACCTCGACGATCACGCCGTCCTCGTAGCGCACGCGGCCGCCCGCGATCGGATGGCCGTCGACCGGGATCACCCAGTCGGCGGACAGCTCTCCGGAGCTCACGTACCGGCTGCTGCGGCGGCCCGCGCTCGTGCCGAGCGCCGGTCGAGTAGGACGGAGAGCCAGATCGACGCTTCGTAGAGGATCAGGAGCGGAATCGCCTCCATCGTCGTCGTCACCGGATCGACACCGGGCAGCGCGACGGCGACGCAGGCGACTGCGAAGTACCCGATCCGGCGGTTCTTGCGCAGCTTCTCCGTCGTCAGGATGCCGGTCCGCGTCAGCCCGACCACGAAGATCGGCAGCTCGAACACGATCGCCATCGCGAGCAGGACCTTCGCGGAGAACGAGATGTAGTCGCGCGCGCGGATGAACTGGCGATAGTCGGAGCTGTCGTAGTGCGCGAGAAAGTGCGCGGCGGCGGGCAGCGCGAGGAAGTATCCGAAGAGCACGCCCGCGACCATCAGCACCGTCGCGAGGAGCGTGAAGAGCCGGACCATCCGCGCGTGCGCGGGGTCGAGCGCGGGGCTGAAGAAGAGCCAGCCCTGCCACAGGATCACAGGGATCGCGACCAGGAAGCCCGCGTACAGGCTGATCCACATCGACGTCATGAAGGGCTCGCCGAGCGTGAAGGTCGAGAGCCGGCGGTCGCCGGGCGGCAGCGCCCGCGTCAGCAGATGGATGAGGTGCGTGTGGAAGACGTAGGCGACGATGAACCCGGCGAGCAGCGCCCCGAGGCAGATGAAGATCCGCTGGCGCAGCTCCTCCAGGTGCTCGACGAGCGTCGCCTCCTCGCCGTGCTCCAGGCGACGCGGCAGCCCGGCCACGATCTAGTTCACCTCTAGCGGACGGTTTCGTTCTCGCGAGGCGCGGTCGTCGCGGGCTGCTCCGGTGCGGCCGGCGGCAGCTCGGAGGTCTGCGTCGCCTCGGGCTTCCCTGCGCCCGTCACCGAATCCTTGAACTCCCGCATACCGCTGCCGAGCGAGCGACCGATCTCCGGAAGGCGCTTCGCGCCGAAGAGCAGGAGCGCGACGAGCAACAGGAGAATGATCTCCCCGGTACCGATGTTCGGCATGGAATCAGCCTACCACCCCCGTCTGGCTACGATGCCTTCCGGGACGAAATGGCCAAGCTGGAGCTGAAGAATCTTCACGTCGCGCTCGAGGACGGCACCGAGATCGTCAAGGGCGTCGACCTGACCGTTGCCTCGGGTGAGGTGCATGCGGTGATGGGCCCGAACGGCTCGGGAAAGTCGACGCTCGCCTACGCGATTGCCGGCCACCCCGCGTACGAGATCACCTCCGGCCAGATCCTCCTCGACGGGGCCGACATCACCGAGGCGGGCGCCGACGAGCGCGCCCAGGCCGGGCTCTTCCTGGCCTTCCAGTACCCGCAGGCGATCCCGGGGGTCACCGTGACCAACTTCCTCCGCCAGGCGCTCAACGCGACCCGCAAGGCGCGCGCGGGCGGCGTCGACGATCCGATCCCCGTCCCCGAGTTCCGCAAGGAGCTGCTCGCGCAGATGGACCGCCTGAAGGTGAGCCGCGAGCTCGCGTCGCGCTACCTGAACGACGGCTTCTCGGGCGGCGAGAAGAAGCGCGTCGAGATCCTCCAGATGGCGATGCTGAAGCCGGCGATCGCGGTGCTCGACGAGACCGACTCCGGCCTCGACATCGATGCCCTCAAGGTCGTCGCGAGCGGTGTCTCCGACCTCGTCGGACCGACCATGGGTGCGCTCGTGATCACCCACTACCAGCGGATCCTCAACTACATCAACCCGGACTTCGTGCATGTGTTCGTGGACGGCCGGATCGTCGAGGAGGGCGGACCCGACCTCGCGGAGAAGCTCGAGGCTTCGGGCTACGAGCAGTGGGAAGAGAAGGCGGTGGCCTAGTGGCACAGACCGAGACCGAGATCGTCCAGGGGATTGGGTCGGATTACGAGGTCAAGTATGGGTTCAATGTTCCGGAGGATTACTTTTTCAAGTCGGGTCGTGGGCTTTCGCATGAGTTGATCGACGCGATTTCGTCGCATAAGGACGAGCCGGATTGGATGCGGAAGTTCCGCCACAGGTCTCTGGACTACTTCCTGGCCCGGCCGATGCCGACGTGGGGTGGTCAGCCGTCGCTTGGCGAGATCGATTTCGACTCGATCTACTACTACATCAAGCCGACCGAGAAGCAGGCGGAGTCGTGGGAGGATCTGCCTGCCGATATCAAGGATACGTGGGACAAGCTCGGTATCCCGGAGGCGGAGAAGAAGTATCTGGCGGGGGT
>Ga0335081_10020109_pt1 | contig 10797 bp, 12 predicted proteins | sample Lox_Sample_35_FD_206713 | JGI IMG/M metagenome (GOLD analysis project Ga0335081, IMG submission 206713) | Soil microbial communities from Loxahatchee National Wildlife Refuge, Florida, United States - Lox_Sample_3.5 | ecosystem: Environmental > Terrestrial > Soil > Wetlands | place: USA... | reverse complement strand
CCAAGAAGCGGAGAAACCCAATTTACGACCCTATGCCTTTGTCCAATTTGATACGTTTATTAGTGCTACGAAACGCGTTTATCAGGATTCGAGGGCGCAAACGAATTTGGATCGGTTGAATGTTGAGTTGCAGGATGTCACAAGGGTTATGACTAAGAATATCGAGGATTTGATTTATCGTGGGGATTCTCTTGATCGTAAGCCTGTCCCCTCAATACCCCTGCTTCGTTTCCCTCTCTTGTTGTCCCCTCTTCCGCTCGGTTTTCCAGTTGATTCGTTTGTTCTCTGGTTCATGGTCTGACTTTGAGGGATGTCGAATATTTCGAGTAATTTGAGAGATGAATCGGCCAAGTATCGCAAACAAGCCAGACAGATTAATTTGATGGCGATGTGGAGACAGTATGGCCCTATTGGCATCATTGTATTCTTCGTTTTGTTCATTATATACTGGCGGTTCTTCTGGTAAGGATTTGGTGTGGATTTTGACGCATATAGCATTCCGCCAATAATTAATCTCAATTTCGAGCAGTTCTCTTCGAATCATACTTGCGAATTGACCTTCAATGATACTCTTGAACGAAAGATGAGAAATCAATTATTCCGACATTCTATCTATACTCTCCGTGTGGGGATGGAAAAGAAAACAACGCCGACAGTGAACGAAGCATTCCGAAAAGCGAGTCGAACTAAATCGTCCAGATACCAGCAACACCAACCCCTCTTCATGCCGTCATGAACGTTCGTAGGAATAGTAATCGCAATCCAATTCGTCTGAGTCGCAGCACCTGTCCTCGTTGCCTATTTACATCTCTTCCTACTCCATCGTCGCTGTGGGCACGCCAGTCAACGTATGATTACCCACCCCACCCGTCGAATTCTGCGAGAGAACAGTCATCCCCCTCCTCTCGTAACTTCGGCCGCGGAACCGCGTTGACAGAAATTTGATTCTGGGGTTGCCACTCTGGGTCGAAGGTATCCTATGATTAACAACAGCCTTGCTTCGAGCATAGCTTCATGCTAGAGAAGTCCAAGCGCCGTGGGCGTAATCATGTGCTTTAGCTGTTCGATCATCTATGAATGATCACTCGTCCTCAAGCTTCACTCTCAATCTCGTCAATACACATCCAGCGGTACGTCCTTGTGTCGGGGATGGGGCAAATGGGGGAATGATAGTCGCTTCGGTATCTGACACTCTGCTACCCTGGAATCCAACTACTCTGACATCTTGACACCTCGGGAGCTTCGACATTCTGGAGGATATTTGTTGGAATGACGGTGGCGCAGGCAAATCTCGTTGGGAACCCATCATTATCTGGTTGCCCAAATCTCGTTCGACGAAGTCCCAAATCCCACCCGGCGTCGACGGCATCTCGATAAATCCTGAAAACACCAACAAATTGGTGCTGCGAAACGTCCAAATTACACGTTCAGACAATCGTGGCCCACCTCCCGGCCACAGAATTCCAGGAACGTTCGATGTCCGTCCGATCGTCAAGGACCCTGCTGCTAATTTGAGCTCTAGCCAAGCATATCGTCGCGGGGCACATAACCGTCGTCGCCGATGCCAATAAGCCCATTGTCTCGATGCTCGCGCCCTTCGCTTCTGAGTCACAATCTTGGCCCACCTCCCTGATGCTGTCACGAGCCAGTGGACCCAGACAAGAACAATCGATGCATACGACAGCCACGGCGGTTGATTACATTCAAGTGTTCCATGGTCTACTTGGTTTCGTAAACAAAACGCCATCGGCGGTGAAGGAATGGAATTCTTTGAGGAGATTTTGCAGTAATATCATGACATTCTTTCATGATACCGGGGAATTGGGGCATGTCTGCAGACCGCATCGATTACTCTGGACCTACTTGTCATTGCAAATCAATCGTCTGTGTGACGCGGCGAGAATATTCCAACAGAGGTCACAAGTGCGTGTGACGTGCTATGCCGTCCACTTCGACTGTCTCATTTACGTGGTCGGACCCCAATTCACAGGCTGGAATATTCCGTGCAGTGTTGGGGGGCTTAGTTGGCTGGGGTTCCTAGGACAACGGTGATCGTCAAAGAACGAGACGGAAATAAATATATGGAACCAATGAAAGCGGGGAAGATTCGATTCGGCTCCGCCTCCTTTCCGCTTCCCACCAAAGTTCCCGCTTTCGGCTTCGCTGGTCGCCTTCTTTCTTAACACCTCCTACGTCTCCTGTCGCATTAATTTTGAGCAACGATGACCGACTTTGAAGCTGTCGCAGGGCACCCTCAATTGAGAGTGGCGCGAGTAATCGGCCATGGCGGGAGTGGAACCGTACGCGAGGTAAGTCTGCCCCAATCCAGCTCTTCTTACTGGGTAGGTTTATGATACAACGACCAACACGGTAAGATAATGGTGTTGACGTTTCTAACCGCAACAGTCCTTTGCCCGCAAAACGATTCGTGCGACCAATCCGTACGCACGAGAGGATATTGAGAACGAAGCGAGAGCAAACCAAAAGTTGTGCGGCACCGGCGGTCATGCAAATTTAATCGCGATCTTACGGCAAGATTGGCTTCCAGGAATGACGTATTATTATGTAGACATGGAACTCTGCGCCTACAATCTCGATGAATACATTGGCGAACTCCGGGGGCATTCATCACCTCGAAATTCAAAGCCGTCGCCTGTAGTCTTGCCAACCGTACGAGCCCCATCCCGCTTCTTTGTAGCTGCGACACCTCCCGTATGCAATGGATTGGCGTGTCCCGAGGCATCTGAATCTCCGCCAAAATTTGGTTGCGCGAATTGTTACAATGTGATTTTATGCGATTCGTGTCGCAAGATAGAGTTCAACAAAAACACTACTTTCTTGCAAACCTCGCATAGAAGATCCGTCGGAATTCTGGGTCATTCGCCAAACCACACAATGGTTGAATTGGATAACGGCTTTCAATTGTTTATGAACTGGACTTATCCTCGATTCGATGAGATCCTCGCTATCATTTGGGAAATCGCGTCTGGTCTGGAATACATTCACAACAAAGGTGAAGTCCATCGTGATTTGAAGCCAAGCAATGGTATTACAACCTTCCGTCATCTATAGTAATGCTCAAGTGCTTTATTCCGTATCGGACAATAAATGGAAGATCGCGGATTTCGGAACGACAGCCGAAAAATGCAGCTCGGGCAATCCCAAAACGACATTAGGGAGACGAGGAACTGGTGGTTATCGAGCGCCCGAACTTTTTGACGACCATCCTACATACACAACACAAAGCGATATCTGGGGGCTAGGGTGTATTTTACATGAACTTGTTACCTTTCAACGGGCGTTCCATGAAGATTGGAATGTGCGCGATTATGCTCGGGGCGATCGGCCGCTCGTGTTTCCATCGCTGGATTTTGATCCACATACTAATACCTTACTTGCTTCGATTATTGAATCCATGCTATCTCCGGTCCCGTCGAAACGTCCATCTGCGGGTTCAATTCGGAGATCGGGCACGGAGGAGGTGGGGATCGCCAGTTTCTGGGCACGGAAACACTCTCCACTAACCGCGGTCCGGAGATTTATGGTTGACCCTCGAAAAAGCTCCGAGATTAATCTTCCGAAACCTGACGAGCTCGCCAGAATCGGGTCGTTCAGAAAGGAGTGCTTCTCATTCTCAATGGAGGTAGGTCCCGTCCCAATACGGACAGTCGGGTTAATGCGATCAGCTCTTTCCACCGGCCGGACCCTCCGGGACCTCAGCCAAACGGTTTGAGAGACAACTGAAGAAACGATTCCCGCTGAACAAGATTTATGACGGCGTTATTTACACTGAACAAAGGGCACTTGGTGCTCTCTACTCGGACTTGACATGCGATTTTCTGGTTGATGTTCTCCGTACGGGACCCGTGAATTCTGTATACTCTTACGTCGACATCGAAGGGTGTATCATGGATCTTGACACATTCATTCACACCACGAAATCAGCTTTCGATGTACAGAGTAATATTTGGCTCATTATGTACCACATCATGTCTGGCTTAGAGTTTATTCATGAGAGAGATTGGATTCACAGAGCGATCGTTCCATCGAACAGTACCTCCCCGACCAATTCATGAGTTCTGACACTTATTTAAAGTTCTTTTCTCCGAAAAAGATTGTATTTGGAAAATTGGGTCTTTTGAAAGCTGTCTCCCCGCCAATGAAGCCAACCGAATTGGCTTCGACACCATCCTCACCAAGAATTTACCCTACGACCCTCCGGAATCCCACATGAAATCCTATTCCAAAGGGTGGGATATCTGGCAAGCAGGCTGTATCCTCCATGAACTCGCTACGCGACACCCCAGATTTCACAGTCTCGTGGAAGTGCAGGAATTCGTGCGTGCCTGGGATGACGATGCCGTTCATGGGTTTTCTTGGTTCCCTACAGGGAGATATCATTTTCGGAGCGAAAAGCTGGACTGGCGATTGGTGTGGTGGCCTGATGGTAAACCTGGGATTCAACATATGTTGAATCCTACGGCGGAGAGACGGCCCAAGGCGGGGGATTTGGTGAAAATATTTCTTAATATTTTTGTGTATGGGACGATTGGAACACCATTTCTTGCTGAAGCACCCGATAGTCCACCTCTCTGACCCTGTAGAAAAATATAAAATTGTCGCCTATCGAAGGGAAAATCTTGGGTTTCCAATATCGAAGGGATTTGACATGACCTCCAGCTCCAGCTTCTAAGGCACTGTTATTATTCAAAACGATGGTTGCACCGTCTGGAAGAGTGCTTTGCAGTCAATGAATTATGGCTATTTAATGAGAATTTGCCATCGGAACCATCAATCAAACCCAAACCGTTAATGAATATCAATTAACAAAATGTATCCAAGCTATCATACTCCCACTGCGTACAAATCTCAACATCGTACAAGACACGCTACCTAATACTCATTCCGCAGATTCCCCGACATGGGCTCGGCATCATGTGTCATGGGATCATACCCAGCATTTATCGACTGGTGTTTCGGATCATATGCGCCGGTGGGTGAGCTGGGCTGGTGTTCTTGCATAGGAGGGGGAGGCTGGCCATACGAGTTGAAATCGATCGGGGCGGGCGGGGGAGTATTGCGTTTGTGAGTCCTGAGTTTGTAGATTACAAAGCCGAGGATTGCGATGACGGCGATGCCTCCGACGACGGAGCCTGCGACGATGCCGCCGATGGGGGTGGAGCTGCCGCCTGAGGAGGGAGTTTGAGTCGCGGTGGGGGTCTCGGACGTAGTCTATGCAGACGTTAGAAAATGGAAATGATTAATTGGGTGAAAGAAGGGGAGGCTTACGGGGGAAGACGTGGTGGTGGTAGAGGGAGTGCTGGTGAATGCGATGGCGGTTGCGGGCACAAAATACCTAAAATTAGATTGGGATTGCAAATCGGATCCCTACACATTCGCCCCCCCACTGCCATCAAGCTAAATCCATCATCAGCCTCGTCCAAAACGCGAGTAAATTGGAATGAACAAAGAGGGGGGCCAGATACAAGTGTCAGCCGCTCTCCAGGGGTAAGACTCGTGACCGTCATGTCAGGAAACGTAAAGGTGGCATAGACGAACGAGGCCGCGGAGAAAGTGACCGTCGCAGGAGCCCCAGCAGTAAAATCCGTCCCGGCAACGTCCCATGTCACCAAGTCGGTGAGGGTCCTTGGATCAGTGGCACATCCACTCACCAACGCTGACAAGGTAAACGTGAAGGGCGTCGGGGTTCGAAGGTCTGCCAAACCTGAAAGTGTCTACAAAGCCGACTTAGCACCTGACCAGCTGTGTGTGGGTGGGCGTGTTACAGCAGCGTTGATGCCTGTGACGTTGCAGGCGGAGTGTACGAATGGAACGAAGGGAAGTAGGGCGAGCCATATGGAGCTTGGGAGTTTCATTGTGTCCAGGGCCCTGTCTGTGCTCGAGGGCGTGTTCCTCGTCTCTACGGCGTACGGGATGTGCGAAAGGCGATTAAAATTGGAAGAGAAAAAAAAGGCGGGTGGGGGGGTTGGTGGGCGACGGTCATCCAGACGAACGCCGAGACCGGCTGCTGCATATTATACGTGCTTAATATGCTGGATAGAGTTATAATGCCCTCATCCCAACGCAGGCCCACCAGCCACCGATTGACGAATCAGAGGCGCAACATTGGGCAGCGCTCCCCCGCGAGCCAACGGCCGATTTTGTTCTCAGCTGCGGCGGAGTAAGCTCCGCTCTGCCTTAGCCCCGCCTAAAAATAACGTTACGTGATTGCAGCCAATGAACATCCGCCTTCCGGGTCATTGCCCCCTCCCACCGCCGCTAACGCCAGAATGGGGCTGTATATCCCAGTCCGCGGGTCGCTCGGTGGTTCTTCACTCAATCTCTTCGACGTCGTTCTCGACTCCGATCAACCTCCCGCCCTCCAACACAGCCCTACGTATGAGACAATGCAAAAACACACTACACCCAACACGAGACCACGCAAAGCGGATTTGCAAATCCCCGTGTCGCCGATTGCCAGAGGGGACGCATCCCCGGCCCCCCTCGTCGACATCGGCGCAAATTTAAGCTCAAAGTCCTTCCCTCGCGAACGAATCCCCGACATCCTCTCTCGAGCTGCGCGCGCAGGACTCACCCACATCATCCTCACAGGAACAAGCTATAAGTCCTCCCGCGAGGCATTATGCTTATGCTCCTCGTTCGACGGTCTTCACGGCGTCCGTCTACGATGTACGGTCGGGATTCATCCTCATGATGCGACGAGAACGATGACGGGTCCCCATTCTACGACTTTCATTGCCGATCTGAAGCGATTGATTTCGGCGGATAGTGATGGGTTTGTGGTTGCGGTGGGGGAATGTGGATTGGATTATGACCGGAAATTTTCGACGCATGAACATCAAAAGACTGTCTTTGAACAACAACTTTGTCTCGCTGAGACCCTCTCTAAACCCGTCTTCTTACACTCTCGCGATGCACACGCCGACTTGCTCACTATCCTCCGTCCATTCTTACAACGAGGTTTAAAAGCAGTAGTCCACTGCCACACCGATCCCTCCATCCCAAATCTCCGCGAATTACTTGATGCGGGTGCATATGTCGGTCTCACTGGCATGATTTGCGATGAACGACCCGGGCGGTTTAATACGGACGTCTTACCTGCTGTACCGTTGGAAAGGCTGATGATTGAGACGGATTCGCCGTATTTGTTTCCGCGCAATGTTCCTAGGCCGTGGGGCAAGTGGCAGAATGAACCGTGTTTGTTGCCCTGGGTTGCACGGAAGTTGGCTGAGGTTCGGGGGGATTGTTCAGAGGAAGAGGTTGCTGTTAAAACGTCCAAGGTTGCTATGGACTTTTTTTGCTTGTAAGTGCAAGGGGGGGATATTGCATAGCGGGCTAGATTCCAGGAATAGATGGCTGCCAATACCCATGTATAATTCTATTGCTCTTTTGTACATTTCTTGATCACGCCATGATCCTCCTCACCTCATTAACATACATATACCGACTCAAAATCATATAAATCCATCTACTGTCAGCTTCGGATCCAAAGATTTTTGGACTACCGATCCCAAACGACCTGACTAGCGTGTTCCTCAAATGCCCTGCGCGCCGTGAAATACATCCCCGGACTCGACACCATCAATCCCCATGTGCCCAGTTTATCCCCCACCATCAAGAACGACGTAGTAATCCACCGCGGAATACACAGGAAGAGAAGGATTGGCAGGTCAAGGAGGATGGTGTATTTTCTCAGAACGAAGATTGAGGTTACTTGGTAGGCAGATACTTGTGTCGTCGGGTTCGCTAGAATGAAGTGTCTTTCCTCGTCAACAACCTAAGAAAAGCAGCGATTGAGAGGGTCTAGGGGAGAGCGATATAGGGTTGGGTACCGCACGCCAGCGGCGACAGCACGATGATTGACATGCCCGCTAACACCACCATCATCAAAAGTAATGATCGCGTCAATCTTCCATCGTTTAACATACTCCTCAACAGTCTTCTCCACTAGATCCGTATCCCACCATACAGAAGGATTATCCTCTAAGCCCCTACACCGTCAGTCGCCCGCTCAAAACACGATTAAAGGCCCCGGATCGATACTTCTTGTCCAGGACGACGCAGCGGTCTTGCCGGTTGATGGCGAGGACTTTACATGCCCCGCTCAATTCCTTCTTCCTCGTCTCCCCAAGTCCATAATTATTCCCTACCATCAGCCTTCGCTCGTACGCCGTGAGACCCGCAGACAGAACAAGAAGATTTCCATTCCCCTGACCGCTGTGCAACGTCCGTAAAATACTGGGGGAAAAGAACAGCGCTACCGTCAGCTCAGCTACATGAAAGAGGACGGACATTCATCGTCAGGATGAGCCACGACGACAAGAACTTCCTTTGCTTGGCGCAATGGACGGGGGAAGAATGTCTCTGTTGTGGACAGATACCATGAGACCAGATAGGAAATTGTTGGGGCGACAAAGAAGATGTAGAGGAGCAATAGGCGGTGTGCTTTGAGGAAGGCGAGGGCGTGGGACGTGCCCTGCTTTAGCCGGGTGAAGCGGATAAGCATCGTTCCTGGCAACGTCGTCTCCCAGGCTGGATTGATTTCCGATCTCCGTGAATTCGATTTTCGCTGCTGATCTCCTCGCTTCCCCTTTCGGGACAAATTATCTGTGCTCCGCAGAATTCGAGCGGTCGAAATTTGATGCAACGAGAAGACCGTTCCATACTGATTGATCGGATCAAAGGGCATGTGGACGTGGCATGCGCGGGAAAACCCGATACTGACGCCGCCACTGTTGACCCTTCGCCCCGTCGGCCAGGATCCCATCACCAAATTTTACGCAAAAATTCTAGATTGAACAAATATGATAACATCGCTTCTACATGATTCGGAAACCTCTTGTTCTCCAGCATCCGATAGTCAATCCCATCGTTCCAACTCAAAAAGCTGTTTAATATTTGCATCGCTCGAGTGGCTATCACTCACGGTTTGGATATGGTGACCGGCGCTTAGCGAAGCTTCCAGATCCTAGCAAACAAGTCTGCACCCTATCCCCCGGACTGCTTGTCACGGCCACTGGTTTGCTTTAAGCAACCTCCGTTGCAGCGCTCGCGCCCTGAGCTATCTTTGTAGCCGATGCTGGAAGGGGAATATCTTTAAGCATGCACAGCTCGTAAGAAAGTGTAAGCTAAACAGAATGATTTTTCCAGCAACCGCAGTCCAGGTCCTTCGCTCCCTGGAGTAACGGCGATTCTCGCGACTGGTCATTTGAAAAAGCAGTGCGTTTGCTCGTGAATGGCGGTACTCGGCGAAGGACGTCTACCGTCAACCAAGTCAGGCGCACGCTCGGTATGCACAATCGAGTACTGAATGAGTGGTCCATTTGAGGGGGACAAGTCAGGGGATATGGCATTGCGGCCAAACGCATGGTCAATGACGATTGACCATCAATTCTCACTAGAATTGGGGTGAGAAGGAATTGACTTCGCATACATAAAAGTTCGTTATCCAATTTTTTTGCTAGGCTGAATTCGCGATCAAGATACGCATACTTTATTAAGATATTTTAAAACTCTATTTATGGAACCGTATAATGACGCTTCATGGCGAGAAATGGATAGGGGTAACGGGCCATTAAAGGTGGCACTTCGGCCAATGAACTTCCGCTGCGAGGAGGCTTGGGGAGAAGATTGGCTCTGCATCGCCCTTCCTCGGTTATAGCAGCATCAATTCGTCACAAGGAAAATGGGAACAGGGGGATCTGCGCGTTTTTGACCCACAGCCTCAATTGTTGAATGAAATTTCCCGCAAGGGTCCATGCCGCCTTTAAATGCCCCGAGCACATTCTATTTCTAGTCAGTTAAAATTCCGCCTCGCATATTTTAAGGGGGATTCAGGCAATGTGAGCGCCGGCGATCAGGCCCATTTAAAAATCTAAAATTTTTAATTATCAAGGCGCTTCAACCGTGATGTTTGGCATCAGAGCATCCAATCACTGCGTCCACTTTGCGCATTCCTGAATATTGTTTCAGAAGAAGGTTAATTTTATTTAGTGTGCTATATTTATGCTTCGGAAGTTGGCAAGTCACGGGCCGCTGTTATCGTCGAGTTAAATTGCATTTCCCCCACGGACGCCCCTGCAGTGGTGTTAAGCCCCTTTTTGGCACAAGAACCTGCTGTAGATAAAATAATAAGGCCGGCCAGTACGTTCACGCCCACACAAAACCCATTTTCCCTTTCAGACTCTCATTTCAGTGAGCTTTTCTAAAGTTCCATCGACATCATCTATATTGATTTTTTCTGACCTTCATCTGTGATCGAAGTTAAATCCAAATGGCTCAACCAACTGGTATTGAGGTTCAAGATCCCGAACTCCTCATATTTATTTAGCATGTGATCGCTAACTGGCAGATGAACATTGAACAGGTCAAGGGTGGCCCAACTCCTGACCAATTGGAGATGCAAAAGGGACCTGCTCCCCGTGGCTGGCTTCACGGATTCTGGGATTGCTTCTCTGATCCCGCTACCTGCTTGTTGAGTACAAAACCCTCCAAACGGCCTTCGCTGAATGGTTAGCCTACTGCTGTCCCTGCGTCGTCTACGGCCAAGTTCGCTCCACATTCACTGGTAAACCCGATGAGTGCGTCCAAGATGCCGCCATCTTCTATCTTTCTGCTCTCTGCTGCCTCGCCCCAGCCCTCGGCGCCATCAACCGTTACGAAATGAGGGAAAAATACAACATTATCGGATTGCACCAAAGCGAAACCGCCGGCTTCAAAAAACATTTCGAAGGAAAGGCCAACAACGAATTGTTGGGCAAGAAAGATGGTCATGGC
>Ga0335081_10020108_pt1 | contig 10797 bp, 6 predicted proteins | sample Lox_Sample_35_FD_206713 | JGI IMG/M metagenome (GOLD analysis project Ga0335081, IMG submission 206713) | Soil microbial communities from Loxahatchee National Wildlife Refuge, Florida, United States - Lox_Sample_3.5 | ecosystem: Environmental > Terrestrial > Soil > Wetlands | place: USA: Florida... | reverse complement strand
CGATCCTAAAAAGTTCAGCTAAGACTTCCGGAGGGTCTTCAAGATCGCAATCCATTATTGCGATCCATTGCCCACGGCTTAAGGAGATTCCTGCCGCGATGGCCGCATGCTGCCCGAAATTGCGGCTGAGCCGCACGCCCCTCACGTAGGACGAGCCGGATACGATTTCCTCGATAGTTTCCCACGCGTTGTCTGGACTTTGGTCATCGACCAAGATAACTTCAAATGCGGGAACACGCGGAATCAGCGTCTGACCAAGACGCTCACAAAGTTCCAGGATCGTGGACCTACACCCGTAAACCGGAATAACAACACTGATCGTCAGTGGTATATTATCCAAAGAAGAAATCGGCTGAGAAGCAACTGCAAAATCGGATTGGCTGCTACCCATAGATGTCTTAATTACCCGAATAGAAAACTGGCTCTAGGACTTTGCGATAGCAAGACCAAATCCTCCTTTGCTGTATTCGTTCCCGCAATAGAGCATGTACCTTCGGCCATTGTGATCAAATACTGTCGGGTACGCGGTCATTGTGGAATCCCAGCCTGATTCGGAATGCGCCAGCCCCGCCGTTTCGTCAAGTCGGGTCCAATTTAACCCGTCGGTCGATTCTGCGTATCCCATCCGATAACCAAAGTCGTCGCCGCGGTAAGAGTACCACATCTTATATATCCCTCCCTCTTTGAGTACGCAGGGACGACCGATAGCCACTTCTCCTTTGTGGGTGTGATCTACGCATATGCGGCCGAGCTTTTCCCAATTAATCCCGTCGCGCGATTCTGCATGGCGCACGTTGTACCTAGGCAGCGCTCTCTTGCCGTCATGGTCCCAACGGATTCCGGATAGATACCACATTCGCCAAAGATCATTTTCAATCATCACACAAGGGTTAGTTACAAAATAGGGATCCGCACTTGACCGGTCAATTATGGGGCCGACCGAATGGCGAGCGAACACGGGACGATCCGTCTCAAGATCGGCAAATGCCAAACCGATCGCAGTTCGCCAGGGAACACTTACGCCCAGCGTCCATCCGATGTAGTAGAGCCAACGCCGGCTTTCGTGATGCAACAGCCAGGAGAACATTGCACCACTATCATCAAATGTGCCGAGTGATCCTGGGGAAAGCGCCGGTGTAGCCGAAAGGTCGAGAATCTTGTGCGGTTCATTTAGATCGATGACTAGATAAGCAATGTATGACCGGTTCTGCGCATCTCGCGGCGTAAAATATATGCGAACCAAGTCTCCACTGACCGGCTCGGGAGTTGGCACCGATGCATGAGTTTTCATCCAGTCGTATTGACCTGAGGACTGGAAAATTCGGCCCAGCTTTTCCCATTTCATATTTAATTCGCTTGCGTCCAACTATTTTTTGGTGGCCCGCGGAGTAGCCAGGAACCGCAGCATTCGCTGGCTGGAAATTTTCGACACCGGCGTTGCTTCAGCTGCAAACACTGCATCATCTGGCGTATCCTGCAATATCAATGCTCCGGCTCCAATGATATTACGGCGCCCAACAGATACGTGGTCGCGAATGGCGGCGTTGATACCTACAAAAGTTTCTTCGCCGATTCGAACGCCGCCGGCGATCACTACGTGAGACGTAACAAAGCAGGAATTCTCGATTGTTGTGTGATGCCCCACATGATTTCCACTCCAGAGCACTACGTTATTGCCAATCGCTACAAAAGGCTGAATCGTATTATGTTCCAATACAAAGCAGTTGCCGCCAATCTTCACGTTCGTCGCGACCACGGCTTTTGAACTTACGAAGCTGGGAAGAGTATACCCTGCAGAAGATAACTGAACGGCTTTTTCGCCACGTACCCGGTTTAGACCAGAATAACCGATTGCGACAAAGACCTCGTGATTGGAAGCAGGCCACCGAACAACCAGTTCGGTCATAGGACTTACGGGCAGGCCGCAAAAACTCTCCTCTCGAAAGTAATTATCGTCAACAACAAAGCCGACAATTTGTCGATCTGAGTCGCTTCTAAAGTAGTACTCTACCACCTCGGCAAACTCGCCGATTCCGAATATGATAAGTTTCCTTTCTTGAAACATTTGAAAACGCGGGCCCTTAGGGTGGTTCGACTGATATCGATAGAATTCCTGGGAAGGCCAGGCTGTGATTCTTTTTCGATTTATTAGGCGCTCCGAATGTCACTAAAAGTAGCAATACTCCAATCCAATTACATTCCCTGGAAAGGTTATTTCGACATCATACACGATGTTGATTATTTTGTGTTTTATGAGACAGTCCAATACACCAAGAACGACTGGCGTAACCGGAACAAAATCAAAACCCGTCACGGAACGTGCTGGCTGACGGTACCAACTGGCACAGACTTGGGGCGACAAATTTACGAAGTCAGAATTGCTGATGCCCATTGGCAAAAGAAACACTGGAAAACGATTGCCCAGTATTATTCGAAAGCACCTTACTTTTCGCGCTACCAAGACTTTTTTAAATCAGTATTTCTTGAAAAAAAATGGGAAACACTAACAGAGTTGAATCAATTTCTCATCAAATCGATTGCCAGAGAGTTTCTTGGCATGACGACTCAATTTGCCGATTCACGTGAATACACTCACGTAGGCGACAAACAGGAACGCTTGATCAATTTACTTAAAGCCACTGGTGCCACTACGTATGTGACGGGTCCCGCCGGAAAAGCATATATTGATGAAGCGAAATTTCGAGCCGCAAAGATTGATGTCGTTTACAAGTCATATGCTGGATACCCTGAATATCCCCAGTTCCACCCGCCATTTGATCATTTTGTCAGCATCATAGATCTATTGTTCCAGGTAGGGCCGGATAGCCCTTATTTCATTTGGGGTTGGCGGGAATAGCCAAATTACCGTTTGCGCTCCGCATAATTTTTCGAATCAACCGTCAGTGGCGAGATATCCTCTCTGCACCATACAGCAAATGGCTGATCGGCAATAGACTCGAAGTTTGGGGTAAGTCGCATGTCCGGTACCGTGTCGGAAACGCTGATTGTGTAACTCCTGAGAAACTTTTCGAAATGATGGCTTGAACTGAAGCTAAAATTTGTCCAATAGGAATTTAAAGTCCGGGCTTCTCACCAATAGTACCGCAACGACAGCCTATTCTTTGATTTGGATCAGGGCACAACCAAAAACCTCCGCATCACTTGCCTGAAACGCACGGCCAGGGCATTTTGTGGTTAATGCCGTGATAACGCAAAAGTTAGCCTCGTGTGATTAAGTCTCTCGAGTTTGCAAGTCAGAGCTATAATGAAACTTGGATGGCGGAGCTTTGGGCCGAAAGCGATTTCCGAGGAGGGCCCTATCACCGTGGCTATAACATTTGGAAATTCGATAGCCCTGTCAGCAAATGCCCTAATCGACGGGTTGGTCCGAGCTGACTCATGGCACTTCGGCGGCGGGCCGCCCGTACCTACCTGTTCGTTAAGCCTTAACACTGACGCGGTTGCGGGTTCATGGAGTTTGAGTCCCGGCTTTGCGTCGGCCGTGACGCAAGCGACCACCGCTCTGACTCCCAAGTAACCAACGGGCCCGGAGGAACATATGGCCATCATCCGTACCAACCTGCAAGACATGTCACAATTTCAGGCTGTTCTGGATAGCGCTACAGTTGACGCCAGCATAACGTCTGCTTTCAATCAGGCGGACACCGAAATTAGCAAGTTCGAAAACGGCACTCCCGTTGTGACCTCCGTGACGTTTACTCAAGCTACCGGTTACTTGACCGGTGGTGGAACTTTCGTTTTGGACGGCAGTAATTTTTTTTCATCTCCCATAATAGTGACCCATATCGGATTCAATGATAATTCTCCTGTCGCAACCCTAAACCTTTATGGAAACATCGCGGTTACTCCGACCTCGGAGAGCGGAACCGTAACCAGGATCACCTATCAACAACCGGGCGCTTTGAATTTCGATGCCAGTGGAAGCTTCGATGTCAATAACCCCAATGCCGGGACCTTCTCGAGCCTCTCGGCAGACCTCTTCGGCGCCAAGAGTATCCATGAGTCCTTACAAGGCTCAGTGCAAGTTGACAACAACGGTTTGCTTTCCGGAACGATTACTGCAGCGTCATTAAATGTCGACGGTCAGTATCTTGATGCTACCGGCCTTAGTCACGATGCCGCCATCCTCAACAGTTCTGATGCCAATTTCATCGAGTCGTCCCTCCTTAGCGGCAACGATACGATCGTTGGAGAAGGAAGCAATCAAACTCTTGAGGGTTTTGCCGGCAATGATACGATCTATGGCGGCGCGGGCAACGACACTCTTGATGGTGGTCCCGGCAACGACACGTTGATTGGTGGCCCTGGCAGCGATACCTATGTATTTAACCTCGGATATGGGCAGGATATTGTTGTAGATAGCGACACGATTTCCAGTGGCAGCATGAACACGATACGCCTGGGCAGCGGGATTCTTCCCGCCGACGTTCGGTTCATCCGCCAAAATAATGACCTGATCCTGAAAATTAGAGGCAACGCCCAAGATCAACTCACTCTGAGCCAGTTCGAGGGGGCCAACCGAGCCATCCAAGTGCAGTTTGCCGACTCCACGATCTGGAGCCCATCGACTCTCGATAGCCATGTAAACAATGTGCCGGTAGTGAGCGCGTCCAATGCCAATGAGTCAGTGAGGCCCAATCAAGCGGTTTTGGCCTCCACGCTCTTTAATGTGACCGATGCCGACGGCGATCCCATCACTCAATATAACCTCTTTGATGCCGGGAATGACGGGGGTTACTTCCGGATCAATGGGGTGAAAGAGCCCATTAACCAGATCATCACGGTCAGTGCTGCCGATTTTGCGAATACCTATTACGTGGGCGCGCCTGGGGTAGGTGCCGAAACCGTATGGGCGCAAGCCAACGACGGCTTTGCTTGGGGCGCATGGCAGAACTGGATGATAGCTACGGTGAATCATGCGCCCGTGGTGACGCCCACGGCTGCGCTGCAAGGCGTGGGTGCGGGGTTAACGGTGCAGGCTTCCACGCTGTTTAGCGTCACGGATGCTGATGGCGATCCGATGACGCAATACCACTTCTACGATGCGGGCGCAGGCGGGGGTCACTTCAGCGTGAACGGGGTGGCGCAGCCGGCGCAGACCGTTCTGACGGTAAACGCGGCGGACCTTACGAACACGGTATACGCGGGCGGGTCCACACCCGGACGCGAGACCTTGTACGTGCAAGCCTACGACGGCAGTGACTGGAGCGCGTGGCAGAGCTGGACGGAGCACACCACGCTCTTGGCAACCAACTCTGCGCCGGTGGTGAGCGGTCCGGCGGTGAAGAACACAACCCAGGGGACCTGGAACCAGCTCTCGACGTTTCTTACGGTGAGCGATGCCGATCTTGACCCGATGGTGCGGTTTGAAGTGAAGGACGATAACGCGGCCGGTGGCAGCGGTGTGCTTTACGGCAACGGCGCGATCCAGAGCCAAGGTGCCGACATTGTGGTGAACGCCCCGGATCTATCAGGGGTGTGGGTGCAAGGCGGAGCGAACCTGGGCAGCGACACGATTGAGGTGCGGGCCAACGACGGCGTGGATTGGGGCGCCTGGACGAGCTTCACGCTCAATACGCGGTTGCCTAATCGTGCGCCGGTGGTGAGCTCGACCAATACCGGGGTGGTGGTGAACACCTCGGTTGCGGCCTCCACGCTCTTTAGTGTCACGGATGCTGATGGCGATCCAATGACGCAATACCAATTCTACGATGCCGGGGCGGGGGGAGGTCATTTCACGATCAACGGAGCAGCACAACCTGCACTTACGGTGCTCACAGTGAATGCGGTGGATCTGACGAACACCAATTACGCGGGGGGTGCGACCCCGGGCTCGGAGACCTTGTATGCGCGGGCCAATGATGGCAGCGACTGGAGCACATGGACGAGCTGGACTGAGATGACGGTCGCGAATCACCCGCCGGTGGTGACAGCTTCGGACGCATCGGTCAATCTGAACACGGCAGTACCTGTCTCCACGCTATTCAGTGTGACGGATGCGGACGGCGATGCGATCACACAATATAACTTCTACGATTTCGGCAACGACGGGGGCTACTTCCAGGTCAACGGAGTGAAGCAACCGGATAACCAAATCATCAACGTGAGTGCGGCCAACCTGGCAAACACCTTTTACGTCGGGGCAACGGCGAACGGCACCGAGACGGTGCAGGTGCAGGCGAATGACGGCACCGCATGGAGCGCGTGGCAGAGCTGGAACATAGCTTCTCAGCTGGTCATCAATCTCGCCAGTTTAAATGGCGCGAACGGCTTCAAGCTGTCAGGTGTTACGGCTGGTGATGAAGCTGGAATTTCCGTCGGCGGTGCGGGTGATGTAAACGGCGATGGGTTTGCCGATATCATCATCGGCGCATCTGTCGCCAGCCCGAATGGCTTAGGCTCGGGGGCGAGCTATGTGGTATTCGGCAAGAGTGGAGGGTTTCCCGCGAATATTAATCTGTCCTCGCTAAATGGCAGCGATGGCTTCAAGTTGAGCGGCATCTCGGCTCATGATCTGTCTGGCAGTTCCGTTGCGAGCGCCGGAGACGTGAATGGCGACGGGTTTGGAGATGTCATTATCGCGGCGCCTGGCGCCGTCCTAAATGGGATTACATCCGGTCAGAGCTATGTGGTATTTGGCGCGACTGGAGGGTTTCCTGCGAATGTGAATCTCTCAGGGTTAAACGGCACAAACGGTTTTAAGCTAAATGGGGTTTCGACGACTGTAACTGGTGCAAATGGCACCGTGGTGAGCAGTGCGGGTGATGTGAATGGCGATGGGTCTTATGATGTGATTGTTGGGAACCCCTCAGCCACCGTAAACGGCGTCTCTCAAGCCGGGCAAAGTTGCGTTGTGTTTGGCAAAAGCAGCGGCTTTGCCGCCAATCTCGATCTTCCCTCACTCGACGGCAGCAATGGCTTTAAGCTAAGCGGCAGTTCGTTTGCTGAAGGTTCTGGCAGTTCCGTTGCGAGCGCCGGGGATGTGAATGGCGACGGGTTTGGCGACATCATCATCGGCGAGCTAGGCGCGAGCTATGTGGTATTCGGCAAGAGTGTAGGTTTTCCCGCGAATATCAATCTGTCCTCGTTAAACGGCAGCGATGGTTTTAAGTTAAGCGCCACGGCTGATCAGTTCGCTGGTGCTTTCGTTGGCAGCGCTGGGGATGTAAATGGCGATGGTTTTGACGACATTTGCATCGGTACGGCTCTTACAGGTCAAGACGTCTATGTTGTATTCGGTAAAGGGACCGGGTTTCCGGCAAATATCGACCTCTCCGGACTGAACGGCAACGATGGCTTTAAGATCTCCGGCGCCGGGGAGGCCCCATTGGTCTTGACTGGTGCCGGGGATGTGAATGGCGACGGCTATAACGACTTGCTACTCGGCTCGCCAGGCACCGGTCAGTGCTATGTGATCTACGGAAAGGCCGGGGGATTTCCTGCGAATATTGATCTGTCCTCGCCAAGTGCGATTGATGGCTTCAAGTTATCCGGCATAGGGGCGGGTGATTTGACAGGTACATCGGTAAGTTCGGCAGGAGACGTCAACGGCGATGGCTTTGACGATCTGATTATTGGTGCTCCAGGACCGCTCTACCCAATCCAAGGTGCCGGCCAAGGATACGTTGTGTTTGGTTTTGACAGCGGGAAAGTGGATTTTCCTGGAACAAGCGGCAACGATATCCTGACTGGCAACAATAGCGATAATGTTCTCATCGGCGGTCTTGGGAACGACACCCTCGACGGTGCGGGCGGAGCGGATGTGCTCAAAGGCGGCGCCGGCGACGACATTCTGGTATTTGATCCCGCAGACCGGCGGGTGGATGGCGGTTCCGGACAGGACACCCTGCAATTCAGAGGTTCCGGCCAGTCGCTTGATCTAACCACGGCGGCACACGGCAAATATACCAGCATCGAGGTGGTTGATCTCGGTACGGGCAACAACACGCTAACGCTTAACGCATTGGACCTGACCGATTTGTCCAACACCACCCATACGCTGAGGGTGGACGGCATCAGTGGCGACACCGTCAACGCGGGCATTGGGTGGACGGATGGAGGGGTGACAGGAGGCTATCACCAATACACCCAGGGCGTGGCCACGCTGCTGGTGGGCACACTCATCACGCAGAACATCAGCAAATAGTCGCTTTGAAGCTGCTGACAGAACTCGAGAATTCACGTCAGGTGCTGTGATCTTGCTGTTGCACCGCGGCATCGTCGGGAACTCGATGCTCAGTTGAGTACCATCCTTCACCCCCTTTCGATCTCTTCTCCTGATGAAAAAGGGTGGGGTATTATGCATCTCACGCATTATTTACGAAGGCCGGCACTGCATTGAGGGGTTGCATAACACGAAAAAAACCTCGTCTAAAAAACCGACTACGAGCAAAATCGAACCCGCGAAACCCGAACTCGAACTCATGGGATCGCGCCAGTTCAATTCCTGGCTAGCAGAGCAGAACATCAGTCTCGCCTTCACCACTTACCAGTCGGGGAAGCTGTTCCTGCTCGGTATGCAGCCCAATGGCCGGTTGTCGGTGTTTGAACGCACCTTCAACCGCTGCATGGGGCTCTACGCCACACCGCAGACTCTCTACATGACCTCGCTCTACCAGGTGTGGCGCTTCGAGAACTCGCTCGAGCCGGAAACAACCCACAATGGCTATGACCGGCTCTATGTGCCGCAGGTGGCGTCGACGACCGGGGATCTCGACATCCACGACATCGCCCTCGACAAGGACGGGAGACTGGTCTTCGTCAACACACTTTTCGGGTGCCTTGCTACGGTGAGCGAGCAATACAGTTTCATCCCCCTGTGGAAGCCGCCGTTCCTGTCCAAGCTTGCCGCCGAGGATTGCTGCCATCTGAACGGACTGGCGATGGACAACGGGAGGCCGCGCTACGTGACAAGCGTCAGTCAGACCGACGTTAACGATGGCTGGCGCGACCGCCGCAGTGACGGCGGCACGGTGATTAATGTCGAGAGCAACGCCATTGTGATAACGGGGCTTTCCATGCCTCATTCTCCGCGGCTCTTCAAGGACAAGCTTTGGGTTCTGGATTCCGGCACGGGTTACTTCGGCTGCGTGGACCTCACGAAGGGCGAGTTCGAGCGAGTGACGTTTTGCCCCGGCTACGCTCGCGGCTTGAGCTTCGTTGGAGATTTCGCCGTGGTGGGGCTGTCGCTCTGCCGGGAAAACAAAACGTTTTCGGGACTCGCGCTGGACGAGAACCTCAAAAAACGCAAAGCTGAGGCGCGATGTGGTCTACAGGTGATAGACCTGAAAAGCGGCGACGTGGTGCACTGGTTGCGCATCGAAGGCGTGGTGCGCGAGCTCTATGACGTTGCGATCCTGCGCGGGGTGCGGCGACCCATGGCCTTGGGTTTCAAGACTGACGAGATTCGCCGCACGATTTCGATTGGGCCCAATTCCCCGTTCGATGCCAAGTGAGGTTCTACGCGCTTCGCCCCTGCATACCGTGAGAACATTGCAATTGAAGCATTAGGTGAAATTCTCTCTAAGTTAGGACAGGAGAAGCGCTGTTAGGTCAGTTCTATTTCGCAATCCCCTCAAAAGTAAGTCATTTGTAACCAATCCGTATTCTATAGGAGTGTGCTCTTATCGCATTATGGATTTAGCTCCACTTCAAAATTTAGCGAGTGGTAAATAGTTGGCGCAACGGCTGCGAACTCACAAAGGCTAAGCAAAAAATGGATTTGAGATGCAGTAACTTCGACGGTCCAGCGACTCCCATTAGGGCTTGTTGGCGAGATTGTGGGACTGTCACGATTCTCCTTGCAGCAGGCTGCGCCATCAGGCGGGAGGGCCAATCGAGCAGCCAAGACGCGGGCGGAAAGGAAAACTGATTGCGCGGCTATCATCAGGTATTTAACCCGAATAGAATGCTGCGAAAGGCTGTGCAAGACTGTGACGCCGACGAACCTTGATGCTTTACTGATTTTTCATTTTGGCGTAATGTATTCAATGACCTGGTTTGTAAGATGGCGCTGAATAAGCTATGTGCATCGCGCGAATTCGGGTCGAAAGCAGTTTCCGGAGCCCATTTATCGTGGCGATACCGGTTGGAAATTCGATACATCTTCTGGAAATGCCCCAATCGATGGGCTGCTCCAAGGCGGTTCTTGGTGGTTTTCGGGCAGGACAATCCTCATTTTTCCCTTCACCATTAGCCCTAGGCGTTGGTGAAACAGTTGCCCAATGTACACCGTTAATCTAAATGCGCCGCTGTCGTTCTTATATTTGGCCAGTATTGCTCCGCGCAATCCCGACGGTACTTTAAGCACACAATTTAACTTTTACGATTCAGGCAATGATGGCGGTTATTTCGCGTTCGCCATTTATAACCTTTTTTCCGGTTCTATCACTGGTTTTATCAGGCAGCCCAATAACATCACAGTAAGCGCCGCAAGCCTGCAAGCGTACTACTATGTTGGCGCACCCGCATTTGGTATCGACACCGTATCGGTACAAGGCAATGACGGCGGTGCGTGGGGTGCCTGGGGTAGCGATACCGTTGTCTCGCTGCCTAATCCTTACAATCCTCCCGTGGTGAGCGCGCCCGCTAACACCGTAGTTCAGGTGAACCAGTGGGTGCAGGCGTCCAGGTCATTCACTGTAAGCGGTGAGCCAATTACTCAATATCAGTTTGAAGACATCACCCAAAGCGGAGGCAGCGGCTACATGTGGGTGGGGGGTCAAACGCCTGCTCCAAACACGGTTGTGACGGTGAGTGCGGCCAATCTCTCGAACG
>Ga0335081_10020107_pt1 | contig 10797 bp, 12 predicted proteins | sample Lox_Sample_35_FD_206713 | JGI IMG/M metagenome (GOLD analysis project Ga0335081, IMG submission 206713) | Soil microbial communities from Loxahatchee National Wildlife Refuge, Florida, United States - Lox_Sample_3.5 | ecosystem: Environmental > Terrestrial > Soil > Wetlands | place: USA... | reverse complement strand
TTTACAATCCGTCAAGGACGAATCGAGAGGCTACGCCGACTTCGACGGCACAACCTCGAGCCGCAGCCGCTCCGTCCCCCGAATAACGGTCAATTCGGCGCGCGCCCCGATCCGCTCTTCCGAAAGCAATCGGTGCAAATCGTCGACCGCGCCGACCGCATTGTCGCCGTAGGCGACGATCATGTCGCGCGGCTTCACTCCCGCCTTGTCCGCCGGGCTTTCGGGCTCGACCGACGTGACCATTACGGCCGTCTCCCGCGCCAGGCGATAGAAGCGCACGAACCGCCGCGGCAGCGGAGCCGTCATCCCGGCGACGCCGATGTAGGCGCGCACGATCCGGCCGTCGCGGATGAGCCTCGCCGCCACGTACTGCGCAGTGTTGATCCCGATCGCGAAGCAGATTCCCTGAGCGGGCCGGATGACCGCCGTGTTGACGCCGATTACCTCGCCGCGCGAGTTGACCAGCGGCCCGCCGGAATTGCCCGGATTAAGCGCCGCGTCGGTCTGGATTACGTCGTCGATCAAGCGGCCCGACTGCGACCTGAGCGATCGCCCGAGCGCGCTCACCACTCCCGCGGTGACCGTGCACTGAAACCCGTACGGACTGCCGATTGCGATCGCAAGTTGCCCCACGCGCAACCGGCCCGAGTCGCCGAGCGCCGCCGCGGCTAGCGTCGAGGAACCGATCCGCACGACCGCGAGGTCGCTGTGCGGGTCGGCACCGACAAGAGCGCCTTCCGCGCGCCGCCCGTCGAGCAGCGTCACGCTTATCCGGTTCGCATGCGCGACCACGTGGCTGTTGGTCAGAACGAAGCCGTCGGGCGTGAAAACGAAACCCGAGCCGGTCCCGGCCGGCACCTCGCTCGCGCCCTTGTGCCGAAACACCTCGATATTTACGACCGCGGGACCCACCCGTTGAGCCGCACTGGCGACCGCCTCCGAGTAGGCATCGAGCAAGCCGGCGTCATTACCGGGATCGTTTGCCGCAACCTGCGCCGGTGGCTCCACCGCCGCCTGTTCCCGATCTTGCGGCGCCTCGTTCAACATCTCTCGCAAAACCGCCTGCATATGCTTTCCCTGGTCCTCCTGTGGGTAAATATAATCATCGCGTCAAGCGACTTCGGGCAGGGACTGGGATGCGCAAACGCTCGCGCGGTATGGCAGTGCGTCGGCGCTGCAATAACGTCGTTTCCCCTTCGCTTTGGAAGGGGATAAGATTCTCACGCTGCAGCGACCGCGATCCCGGGTTTGGGGACGGCGGGCAGGTCGACAAAATCCCGCCGGCAGCCCATCGAAAATGGAGGCAACCGTGAACGAGTCGTCTCCCAGTATGTGGCCGCAAACCGAGGGCGTCAGACGCGTCCCGTACCGGCTCTTCACCGATCCTGCGGTTTACGCGCGCGAGCAGGAGCGGCTGTTCGGCGGCCGTTCATGGAACTACGTGGCGCTGGACGCGGAGCTGCCGAATCCCGGCGACTTCAAGGCCACTTTTATCGCCGACACTCCGGTTATCGTATGCCGCGACCGCGCCGGCGAGCTCCATGCGATGGTCAACCGATGCGCGCATCGCGGCGCCCTGGTCTGCCGCGAGTTCCGGGGAAATCGCGCCGCGCTCCAGTGCGTCTATCATCAATGGACATACGACCTGAAAGGCAATTTGACCGGCGTGCCGTTTCGCAAGGGCCTCGACGGCAGGGGCGGCTATCCGCCGGACTTCGACCCCGCGCTCCATTCGCTGCGGAAACTTAACCTGACCACCTACCGGAGCCTGGTCTTCGCGTCGTTCAGCGACGACGTGGAGCCGATCGAGGAATATCTCGGCGATGAAATCTGTCCGTGGATCGACCGCGTGTTCAATCGGCCGGTGAAAATCCTGGGCTACGCGCGGCAGTTCATCCACGCCAACTGGAAGCTCTACGTCGAAAACGTCAAGGACCCCTACCACGCGAGCCTGCTGCATCTGTTCCACGCGACTTTCAATATCTACCGGGCAAATCAGGGCGGAGGCTGTCTCACCGATCCCAAGGGCCGTACGAGCATCATCCGTGCCTTTCGGCGCGCTGAGCAGGACGACCGCGACGTCGAGGGGATCGCGCCGCGCACGTATCGTAAGGGCTACGAGCTTGCGGATCCCTCGCTGCTCGAGTCGAAGAAAGAGTTCGAGGTAGAACTGACGAACTCGATCAATCACATTTTCCCCTGCGTGGTGGTGCAGCAGATTCAGAACACGCTCGCGACCCGCCACATCCTGCCCAAGGGACCCGACTCCTTCGAACTGCTATTCACGTTTTTCGGCTATCGAGACGACGACGCGGAGATGGATCGGCTGCGGCTCAAACACGCAAACCTCGTCGGTCCCGCCGGATACATCTCGATGGAAGACGGCTACGCAACCGAGCTGGTGCAGCAGGCGATTGTGCGGGGCGATGGCGACGGCGGTTCGTCCTACGTCGAATACGGCGGCGAAAAGGAGGGCGGAGACGAAACCCTCAACACGGAATCGGCGATCCGGAGCTTCTGGCGGTACTATCGCTCCGTGATGGACATTTGAGCGCGGGGCCGAGAGTGGATTCGCGTCAAGCCAGATGGACGGTCGAAGAGCTGCTTGCGGCCTACGCCGATTGCATAGATAACGACCGGCTCGAAGAATGGCCCGGCTTCTTCACTGACAATTGCCTCTACAAGATCATCCCCTGGGAAAACGTGTCGCACAACCTCGCGCTCGGCTGGGTGCTCTGCGAGAGCCGCGGGATGCTGCAGGATCGCGTCGTCGCCCATCGCACGGCCAACCTGTACGCGCCGCACCGCTACCGCCACATCGTGGGCGCCGTGCGCGTGCTGAGCTGCGACGACCGCGCGATCGAGGCGCGCGCGAACTATCTCGTCGTGCGCACGGCTCTTGACGCGGTCCGCTACGGCACCAGCGAGATTTACAGCGCCGGCGAGTATCAGGATCGCGTAGTCATCGAGAACGGCCAGGCCCGGTTCGCGGAAAAGATCGTGGTCTCCGATACCGCCCGGGTTGATACGCTGCTGGTTACCCCGATCTAGGACGCCGCGGGCCGGAACCGGGATTTTCGAGCCGAGGCCGGGGCACGACGGGGAACAGACATAACGGAGGACAACGCTGATGCTCGTGGCGTTCGTGTTGATGAAAACCGAGCCGGCGCACATTGACGACGTGGTCAAGGCGCTGGTCGAGATGGAAATCGTCGAGGAGATGCATTCGCTCGCGGGCGACTACGATCTGATCGTCAAGGTGAGAGTGGACGACTTCGACCATCTCGCGCGCCTGGTGGTCGACCGGATTCAGCGCGTGCCGCATCTGCGCGAGACCAAGACGCTCATCGCCTTCGACGCGTACAACGTGCCGAAACTGCGCAAGACCTGACGCCGCTCCTGGCCCGCCCCTACATCGCGCGCAACTTCGGGATCACTTCGCGCGCAAACAGCTCCTGGGTGCGGAGCGCCTTCGAAATCTCGATATCGCCGTAGTGGGAAATGATCAGGATTTCATCGACGTCGACCATCCGTTTCAGCGCGGCGCACTGTTCGAGCACGCGCTCGGGCGTGCCCACGAACGCGCATTCCTGCTTGACGATATCCTCGTAGCTGAGCCGCGGCAGCATCTCCATGATTTCGCCGGCATAGAAAGCGTAGTTGCTGTCCAGCAGACGCTTCTTCATGGCCGGATCGCGGCGCAGGCCGGGGATCGCCGTCGAGTTATAGGCAAAAAACCGCTTGAGCGCGGCTTCGCACTCCGCGCGCGCCTGCCGCTCATCCTCGGTGATATACACCGCACGCACGCATGCCACCGTCGGCTTCGTCCCATACTTCGCACAAGCCTCGCGGTAGCGATCGACCCCGGGTTTGAACGCCGCCACGGGAGCCGGGCCGCCGAATGCGAGCGACCAGCCCTTGCGCGCGCCGATCTCGAAAGCCGCTCCGCTGGTGCCGACCATGTACACCGGAGGATACGGTTTCTGAAGCGGCTTGGGCACCACCGAAACGTCGTCCAGATGGTAGTAGCGTCCGCGAAACGAAAAGCGCTCTTTGGTGAACGCAAGCTCCAGGATCTCGAGCGCCTCTTCGTAGCGGCCCTGGGTCTCTTCCACCGGGATGCCGGCGGGCGGGTATTCCCACGCGTGTCCGCGCCCCACGCCGAGATCCAGGCGCCCCTCGGTCACGATATCCGCAAAGGCCATTTCGCCCGCGTAAACCGCCGGATTGCGCAGCGGCAACGTATGGCAGAGCGTGCGGAAGCGTATATTGCGGGTCTTCTGCGCCGCGGCCGCGAACAACGCGAGCGGATTCGCCGAGATGCTGAACTCCTGGAAGAAGTGATGGTCGATTACGGAAAAGACGTCATAGCCCAGACGATCCGCATTTTCGATCAGGCCAAGGACGTCCCCTACGGTTTTCGCGTAGTCAACGCCGAATCCATTCTGCATCTCGCAGTAAATGCCAAAGCGCATGTGCCCTTCCGTTCTCGCCGGACGTGCGGTGGCATTTCCTGCTAGGCAGACAACCGGTTCGCGTCTTTCCGGTACAGATCGAAATGACTCTTGTCGTCCTCGGCCGCGGGCGAAATCGCGACGTCAGTGTAGTCCTTCCTGTGAGGATCGCGGCGGATCTGCCAACGCAACAGCTCGAGCCGCGCGAGATACCATAGCGCGGGAATGTAGGTGCCAAGAATCTCCGCGGTTCGCCGCGGATAGAACGCGAACGCGCTTTCACGCGGAAAGGTGGCCCGCCGCTGCGATCGCCGCTTGCGCCGGAAGACACCCGACTGCAGCGGATGTACGCCCTCGAAGGCGTGGCTCGCGTAGAAGTAGAAGATCATCGATGCGACGCGGCCAAGGTTGATATTCGTCGCCGCGGCGCGCCGAAGAATCGTCTTGACATGCGCCGGCGTGTAGTACAGATGCCAGGCGCGCTTGTAGATGCCCTGCCATTCTTCGGCGGTCATCCGGGGATGCGCCGTCACCGCGTGCTCGGAGTCGTACTGGTTGGTGTCGGGCGACATCGCGACGCCCTTTAGATAGAGCTCTTGATGGTCCTGCGAGCCGGGCCCAGGCGTCAGCATGAAGAACTCCATGATGTCGATCGGGAGCTCGCGTTGGATGATCCCGATGTCGCGCGCGATGCTCTCGGGGGTGTCGGCGGGAAACCCAAGGATATAGCCGGCATAGGTCAGCACCCGCTCTTTGCGCCAGGCCTGCAGCATCGCGCGGTACTCGCCGATATGGTTCTGGTTCTTGGAAGCGCCTTTGAGACTCTCGGGATTGATGTTCTCCAGGCCGATAAAGACCTTGCGGCAACCCGCGGCGGCCGCCTTTTTCACGAAATTGGGAATTTTGTAGCTGAGCGTATCCACCTGCATGATGATGTTGATCTTGAAGCCTTCCTTGCGCCGGAGCTCGATGATGCGGTCGAGGATGGCTTCCCAGTTCCGATTGCGGGCGAAATCGTCGTCGGTGATGAAGTAGCTCTTTACTCCCTGTCCATAGCCCGCGCGGATCATCTGTTCGACGTCGTCGGCCGTACGATAGCGGGACTTGCGCCCCTGCACGTTGATGATGCTGCAGAAGCTGCAGGCGTACGGGCAGCCGCGTCCGGCGTCGAAGCATCCGAGCTTTCCCGCGTAGCGCGCCACGTAGCGCTCGGGTAAAAACGGCAGCGGCCGGCTGCCAAGGTCCGGCATGTCCTTCATGAAATTGTAGATGGGCTGGAGCCGGTTCTCGTGCGCGGCGCGGAAAATTTCCTCCAGCCGGCCTTCGGCCTCGCCAGCGAAGAGAATGATGCCGAGCGCGACCGCTTCTTTCAGCTCCGGCGTCAGCTCAGGAAGCATCGCGAGACATCCACTGACGTGGAACCCGCCAATCGCAACCTGAATCCCCGCCGCGCGCAGCTCGCGCGCGATATCGACCGCGCGCGCGTACTGATTAGTCTGCACTCCGACAAGGCATACCAGCCCGCGGTTTCCGTTCTTTGCAAAACGGGCGATGATTTTCTTTATCGGGATGAAAACATTCGTCTCGTCGCGGACCTCGATGTCGATATCGACGTCGTCTCCCAGCGCGCGCCGCTTGCTCACGTCGAGTGCGAGCCCGTACATACATGACAGCGAATTCGACGGTATGAACCCGCGCCACCATTGAATGATATAGCCCTCGTCGTCGTAGTGCGATGGCTTGATCAACTCGACCAGGAAAGTCTTGCGGGGGATGTCGCCGTCCGAATGAGGGCCGTGTCCGCTCGGCGATATTCCGTTAGCTTTATTCAAGAAGCTCATCGACCTCTCATCGGCTCTTCGATCTTACGTTAAGCGCGCTCGATACCATAAACGATATGCGGCACGACGTCTCGAGCAGATGAGTCAGGTACAGGCACTCCTCGAGCGTCTCGGCTAGGGTAAATGTTCCATGACTACGGACTGCGACGATTTTTGCGGCTTTAAGCGCGTCTGCAATCCGCTCCGGATCCTCGCCATAACTCTCCCGGCGCCGGGATTCCAGAATTCGCGTGTTGCCGAGAACGTCTTCGGCTTCATTGAAGCTCGGGGGTATGTGGTCATCCCAAACACCACTAGCTGCGATGGTGCACGGGCCGTGGCAATGCAGAATAGCGCCGCGCCTCGGATCGCCAGCTCCAGCATATATGCCGCGGTGCACGTAGAATTCGCATGAGGCGTCGCCCCGCTTTGTCTCTTCACGTCCGATCGAAATCAGATCCCTGACGGGGTCGAGTCCTCTCATCGACCGTCCCGTTCTGGTGATGAGAATGTCTCCGTTGTGCAGGAGGAGCGAGATATTGCCGGACTTCAACGAATTGAGACCGCTATCCCACGCAGCCTGGCCGACTCTGACGATCTCGGCTCTGGCGGTCTGGGAATCCTCGTGCATGGTCTACGCACCTTAGCATTAGGTGCCGCACAGGCGCTATGCTCCACCAGGTCGCGCGCAGGTTCCCGATGTCTGGTAATCAGGTACGGATGACTCAGTCTGCTGCGAACCATTCTCTGAATTAGTATCGCTAATGATTTTCGTGCTTCATTGGTTGACGCTATGTGGCGGTTGAAAAGGGTCAATTTCCTATCGAGTCTGGCTTGAAGTCGTATTAGAAAAACTTACGGTCGTCTCGCATTTTCAGCGCCTGTCGTACTCGTCGTGGCGGCGCCACCAGATGCCCGTCTCGTTGCGTCCCCTGGGGGCACGGTCGAGCCATTGGTACATGCTCCAGAGACCGTCCAGTCCACGCGCATAGGTGGAATAGGTGTGATAGACGACGCCGTCCTCGAGCACGAACGCACTCATGCCCGGCCTCTCGCGCGTGTATGTCCAAGCGTCCGTCCCGCATCTGGCCGCCATCTTGGCAACAGGCCCCTCGCCGGCACTCTCTGAGCCCCCGCGCCACTGGCGCGTCCGCCGCCCCTCGAGCGCGCGGTACGATGCCGAGACCGCCCCGCGCCGGTAGTTGTATTCGATGCCTCCCTTGCGCTGCTGCTCCTCGGTGAACCCGACGTTGAAGTCGAAGTTGAAGTCGCCGCCGAACGAGGACGCCCAGGGGAACGTCCAGCCCATCCGCTGCCTGTACGTCTGGATCTTCTGGAGCGGCGCCCGCGACACCGTCCAGAGCATCACGTCATGGTTGGCCAGCTGCACGACGAAGCCGTTGAAACCGTCCGCGATCGCCGAGCAGGACGGGCAGCCAGCGGTGTAGTCGGGCCCGAACATGAAGTGGTAAACGAGGAGCTGCGAGCGCCCTCGGAACAGGTCTGCCAGTGAGGCGCTCCCCTCGTCGGTCTCGAATCGATACTCCTTGTCGACCCTGACCCACGGCAGCTCCTGGCGCTACCGCGCCAGCTCGTCGCTGCGCGGCGTTAGCTCCTTCTCCGTTGCAAGCAGCTCGAGCCGCGCTGCCAACCACTCTTCGCGTGTCCCGGTCGTGTGCCTCGTCATTGTTCTTTCTCCCGTACGTGTCTTTACATAGGGGCTGAAGTCCGTTGATTGATCAGGTCGGCAGTCGCTGGTCGTTTTCCTTCCGCAGGCGACTCAAACCGTCCCAGATTCAGGATGACCTCAGGCCAGCGTTGGGCTCAAAAGACGCTAGACGATGGAGGCGGCGCCTCCAATGTGTCGCAACTGCAGAACTGATTGTGACCCGGCGACCCTGTTCAGCGATACCATCCGGAGGCGATGTACTTGAAGCGACCGCTGACTAGGGCTCCCTTTTCGAAGCGTTCCAGACCGAGCATCGAAATGTCGATCGATGGGCGGCCGTCGAGGGCCCACTCCGTAAGCAATTGCCCGATTACCGGGCCGTACTTGTAGCCGTCGCCGCTGTATCCACAGGTCACAAACAGACCATCTGCCCCCGGCACGCGGTCGACGACCGGATGCAGATCGGGAGTCATGTCGTACAGGCCCGAGTAACCGCCGCGGAAACACCGAGCGGCGCATCACGGGGAAGCGATGATGTGCTCGATCGCGAAAGGTCTGCACCGCAGACCAATCGGCGGTCTCGGGATAGCTGTCGGCGTCGAGGACGGTTTCCTCCCGTAAAGGGTCCATCCCGCCAACGAACATGATCTCTCCTGGATGATCGCGCATGTAGTTGCCTTGGACGAAGTCGGCTATCGCGGGCGGCCGCGGGCCGTAGTCGAGCGGACGTCGAAACAGTGCGATCTGCGCACGCGCCGCACGCACCGGGATCTTGACGCCTAACGGCTCCAACAGCGGGGCAGCACCGAGATACGCGGCATTGAAAACCATTGGCGCTGCTATGCCCCGGTTGTCGTTTTTACGCCACTGACTTTGCCACCCGCGACTTCGATCGCGCGGCTGCTTCACCCAGCCGAATCTCGACGCCGGCGCTGCGCGCCGACTGAGCTACCGCACTGGTCGCTCCCAACGCGTCGGCGAAGCCGGCGCTCGGCTCGTGAACGATACCGGCGAGATCGTCAAGGAAAACCTGTGGCGCCTGTTCGTGAAATTCTTCCTTGGTGAGAATGCGCGCGTCCGAGCCGAAGCCGCGTTGCATCTCGACGATCCCGCGCATCGCGTCTGCATCCTCTTCGGGTACCAGCCAGACCCGCCCACGGCAATCGTAGTATTCGCCCTTAACCCCATATACGTCATTGAAATTCTTCCACGTTTCCATCGCCTTCAGTGCAAGTCGGACCTTGATTTCGGTACCGAAGTGCGAGCCGATGAGCGCCCCGCTCTTGCCGCTGGCCCCGGATGCGATGGCATCCTTTTCGAGCAAGATGACTTTTCCAACTTTGCGTCGCGCCAGCCACCACGCGATGTTGGTACCGTTGATTCCGCCTCCTATCACGACTGCGTCGGCAGTATTCGCCATGGATCGGCTCCTTTACCTGCCAGCTTAGCTTGAATGTTTATGGGGCTAGACCAGAGATTCGCACCACAATCGGGTCGGCGCAAACGGAAATTTTGAGTCGGATTTTGTTCGGCTGAAAGCGTCGAGAGCGGCTGGAATTCGGCGAAAAGGGTAGTTAGATCGGCCGGAGGGGCTCCGATTCTCGGAGGCCTCGAGGCGAGTTTCAACAAGGTCAGGCAAGGGCTTGCGAAGCCCGACAGAATTTCGGTAAGCTTAAAGCAAGAATAGGACATAAACCGGTACGGAAGAACCGCCCGGATAGCACGCGCTGGCAAATTGCGCGAGCTGTCCGGGCGTTTTTTTTGAGGTGCCAAGAGCGAAGCATGAAGATCAAGGACCGAATCAAGGAACTGCGGCGGGTCAGGGCGCGAGAGCTGGTTCAGAATCCTAAGAACTGGCGCACCCATCCCACCGCTCAAGCGCGCTTGGCGCGCTGCTCGATCTTGCCCTGGGTCATCGGGTGATAAGGCTTGCCGCGGGTATGCGTCATACCGTGCTCTGCGACCCAGGAGCCGAGCTGGGCCGACACGTACGACGGCCCATTGTCGCTCAGCAGGCGCGGCCGGTGCCGGACCCGGACACGCTCGAACCCGGAGTTGCGCAGCGCCATCGCGAGCGTGTCGGAGACATCGGTGGCGGTCATGGTGGTGCACAGCTTCCAGGCCAGGATGTAGCGCGAGAAGTCATCAAGCACGGTCGGCAGATAGAACCAGCCCCAGCCAATCACCCGCAGTCGGCGGCCTTTATCAAGATGAAGGCCGGGCTGGTGATCAGATCATGCGCCTTCAGGAGCCGGTAAACCGAGGCTTCCGAGACGAAGTACTGCTGCTGGTCGACGAACGAGACCGCCAACTCCCGCGGCGACAACTGCGGCTCTTTGAGCGCGAGCTCGAGCACGGCTTGAGTAACTGCAGTGGGGAGCTTGTTCCATACCCGCCGCGGCGCCGGCGCGCAGTCCTGCAGGCCCTCGGCCCGGCCGGTGCGATAGCGATCGTACCAGCAATAGAACGTGGAGGCGGGATGCCGAGCTGGTCCAGGGTGGGCCGCAGCGGCAGCGACGACTGCTCGACCAGCCGGATGATCTCCAGCTCCTCGGCGGCCGCGTACCTCATGTATCGGACTCCCTATCGCCCAGCACACTTTTTTTGAGCAGCCGGTCCTCCATCATCAACTCGGCCAGCAGTTCCTTGAGCCGGTGAGTCTCCGCGCGCAGCCCCTTCACTTCGTCGCTGGTCGCTTCACGCGCTGTATCGCCGGCCAGCCGCTTCTTGCCCGCCTCCAGGAAGTCCTTCGACCAGCGATAATAGAGGTTCTGGTTGATGCCTTCCTTGCGGCACAGCTCGGCCACGCTGTCTTCGCCGCGCAGGCCGGCAATCACCATCCGGACCTTGTCTT
>Ga0335081_10020106_pt1 | contig 10798 bp, 17 predicted proteins | sample Lox_Sample_35_FD_206713 | JGI IMG/M metagenome (GOLD analysis project Ga0335081, IMG submission 206713) | Soil microbial communities from Loxahatchee National Wildlife Refuge, Florida, United States - Lox_Sample_3.5 | ecosystem: Environmental > Terrestrial > Soil > Wetlands | place: USA... | reverse complement strand
GAGTTGTTGCAAGCTAAAGAAAATCTACGTGCGGTATGAAAATTTTATCTACATCGGATGGGCCCCTGTCCTGGGGCTCCTGGGGCTCCTGGGGCTCCCGGGGCTCGTGGAGCTGTCATTCATGACAGTTGATCGATATTGTGGGTGTTAAAAATTTGGGGGCATCCGGAAGTTTTCACCATGACCCGAGCTCTTAATAATATGCCAATGTCGCGATAGTGATGTAGTGTGTGTGGAGTAAACCAGATTGTTCAGCCACATTGCTGGAAAGCGGCCCACAGTGGACCTCTTGCCCGAGTATTGAAATCTAATGCGAGAAGCCACATTGGTGATGTTCAATAGAATAATAACCGTGAGGATCCCACCCTGGAGCCAAACAATGTCAATGAAGGTGCCAATAATGAGATGGGTGATGGTAAATTGGTTTTCAAATAGGGTCACAGTGAAAGTTGTACATATGGTCTCAGAATGCGAGGTAAATACTCGGTTTCTCGCAAACATCTTTTCCGGCACCAAGTGCCTGCATCTTAGATAAATCAGGTTGGTTTGAGGGGCAGCATCAGGTAGTATTCTCCAGATGCAGCCATCTGAAAATGTGCCGAGGGCGGTGGATGTGGACACTGCCGGTGTTTGGACCGACAAGCGTCGGACAAATAACTTTCATTGTCAGAATCTACGTGACCATTACGTTAGTCCCCCACCCCGATTGTCACAAAGAAAATCGTTGGATAACGGTCGGTCGGAAATAAAATCCGAATGTCCTCGCCGCCCAACCATTTTAGTCTTGTCATCTCACGGCCAACCTTCGTTGCCCCTCCCAAGATTACAACCACCATCATAGGGGAACAACCCGAGAGACTTTTCAACCCCTTTTCCCAATCTTGGTCACGACACTTGCCCGGGCTGAGAAATGCGCGACCCACTTCCCATTCCCGTCACACTGCGAGACGGTGAAGGAAACTCGTTCGAGTGCAACGTTGACGCAAAGGAATTACTTCGGGCAGGCATGCTGTTCCCCCACATTCCCCCTAATGAGGGTAGAGTATGCGGTCTATGAAGATATTCATCGCTATTTGTCGTGCGGTCAGATTACCATGCTCGTACAGATTTTGGCTGTGCATCAAAATCAAGAAGGGGAGATCCGTATTACACCATGTCATCTGACGCGCTAACTTGCTATAGGTCATTTCAAATCCCAGGGCGTGAGAATTGCGCAAGGTATCTTTGTTTGTACCGCGCACGGTATTGCCCAAACTGTCTCTCGCCCTGAATACCATGGCTTCTTTTTGAGGCATTTGTTTGTGAATGGTCATGAATGCCAGGTCGTGGTACAAGGTCAGGAAGTACCATGGGCGGAAGACATTGCAATCGTCCGGGCAAATGACCCGCAGCAGGATTCCGGGGCCGTTGCGGAATTATTCGGCGGCTCAATCCCCAAGTACAAGGCAATTACCCCGAGGGTCGGGTGTCATCTGACAATAGAGTGTTTTCTCAATTCAAACACTGGGGGATACAGGCGACTTTCTTTTGTCCCGTCATCGGGTGCAAGGGGAACCGGCTCTCGATTGCCGATGTGTATGGCACCCCCGGGATGAGCGGTTCTCCCATCATTGGTAGCCCCATGATATGAAAACTCATCTGACAGCAAAGATGTTGATGCGCACGTTGTGGGGATTTTGCGGGGCACAATCTCGCCGGAAAACGTTCGAATCTGTTTCATCAATAGAGCTCGCATTTCGCAAACTATCGAGTCGGCAAATCTTCAATCTTCGGTGAAGTTTGTCGCCACGGGCGAAGGCAGATAGTGAGTGGAGTGAGGATGTGCGGTTGCTTTTGTCTCTTTATATTCTTCTAGTATTAGCTTCGATCAATCAAGTATTCCCTAAAGCAACATCCATTCCCACTATAAACCTTGTGGCATATGCAGATTTATCCAGGGTGGACGATAGTCTTTCGGAAACGTAATACTCGTGATCTTGCATTTCCCTGGCCTGGTCCTCAATGGCGGTTGCATCTACCCTGCAATGATAATTCTCACTTTAGGACGCCCTCCTCCTGGCTTGCATCTGTTCAATTGCCCACTCGTTGTATGTCCCTTTAATATCTAAGCATTGGCTCATGATGGGCTAGTCGAACCTGACCAAAGCGGACACACATTTATGAAATCTTCTAACGATTGAGAATGGAGGCATCGAACCCTGCATCCATGCACAAAGTGACTTCTGAGTGTGAATCATGCCGAGATGCAAGGTGAAAACACATCAAACAATGGTTAGTTCGGTGATGCCGTGTACGCCTCCCAACCTGGCCATCGGCCGCGTAATCCGCAACGCAATATCCTTGGACATGGATGCTGAGCTTCCCATTGCATACGAGGCCGGCGGCTTGAGATCCTTGTCGGTAAAAGAGGACTTATTTCCCCGCCTGGGAATGCATATTCATAGAATTCGATCGGAACTACGAGCGCAGCTGGATTGCATAGGCAACAAAAAGGTCTGTTTCTGATTACCTCTTTACTCTCGCTAGCTCTTCCATGTCTTGACAAGCCAATAAATAAATCACGGGTGCTCAATCAACGGACGAAAGTGATAATCAATGACCAGTTGAGCGGATTGAAAACTAGGCCAAACGACTGCTGAAGCAGAATCATAACACGCAAATTCTACATGGATGCATATTCCGCAACATTTTCGCCATGTTTTCAATAATTATCTGCTCCTTGTAACCTTTTGGCAATTTCGATTAAAATCCCCGCATCCATTGATATCCCAGGATGTTGAGTTCATCGTCGATTACGGCGAGAGGGGTTCGAATATGTGAAATGATAGAGGATGGAGCTCCCTATCAGGGTTGAAGGAAATACTGCGCTGTGGTTGGATTTTGTATTTAAGCCCGTATTTGTGATCATTTTCAATTTGAAGGACAAGTAACTTTCGCTGACAATTCATTATGGGTTATAAGTAGTGCAATCGCTTGGATTTTTGCAATATACTTTCAGTGTGCCACGGCTGATCGTCCAACAATTAAATATGTGGCAACGGAAACAGATTCGTAGACCAAGCCCCATTATCACGACGGGGTTTTGACACGTCGGCCACCCATCTGTTAGGGAGGTATCCCGGCTGGTATATCAAATCGGGCCTTGGAGTAACGTGATTGGCTTTTGTCGGATGGAGACTGGTTGGTAGCAAAAAGTTTAACTTTTGGCCGTGATCCGCAGTGGATTGTGGATTCTGCAAATCTTCGCAGGAGTCAAGTTACAGTAGTTGAATTCACGTCGATGATTACCGCCGGAAAGTCGAGTCGAATCGCCGGTCTGTTTCGTGCAAAATTGTTGATACATGGCAATTTGCGAAGGCTTGATTAACGAACGTGTGTGTGACTACGGATATATCCAGGGCCTGCCCTAAGAAAACCAGCAAAACAGTAAAACAACGTCGCCCATGTTGATGACCTCATATTTCCCGAATACATGCAAAGTACAATACTCCCAGAAATCCGCCGCCAAGGATAGCTACTGCAGGCTGTCCTTTGAACCATTTACAGTATGTAAATGCCATTATTGTAATCAGTATAAACCACGGCTGGTTATCCACTGGACTTCCTGACTGGTTTGTGGGATCAATAATGGCGATCCTCCACAATCGATATACTGCGGTGAAGACAAGGCCGATTGCGGCACATTCGACCCCTTTGACGCCCCACATGACGACGGAATTCGCACAGAGCTTCTCCCATGCGGGTAATAGCGCATGCTTAATCGCAATTCCGGGCAAATAGATTCCAAGGAATCCAAGTACAGCACCTGCCAGCGGATGCAGTCCCTGCGCCACCGCTCCAAGAAAGATCACAAAGTTCTGGGTTATTAGTTAACAAAGCGATATGTATATACAAAGTTTGGACCCGGAAATGATTGAATGATTGCCTGGATCAGCCACCTGGACTCAAAGATGTAATACCAGCCCAATCAGAAAGTTGCGCGAGGTCACAAACCCCGTATCAACAACGTATTCAGCAAGCAACGGGATGACCACGGGACTACAATTAGTTAGGCGTTTGAGGCACATGGGACTGCTACCCCCCGCCTACAATTAGAAACTCTTCTTTGTCGTGCTGTCATACCGCAGATGATCGTGCCGGCCAGAAATATATTGGCAAAAAATTGGACAAGTTCCGGTGATGGTTTGACAGCCTCGCGGACCGCCATTAACGTGATAAAGCAAGCCGTAAACACCAGGAGCACGGCAAGACCGAGACGGAGTGAATACGGCACTGCGAACCCGGAGGAAATTTCAACAAGTTCTACATTCCCTTTCTCTATTTCGGACATGTCACTCTTTTCGGGTTCCTCATCCGCTTGTTTTGATCCCATCTCTTCCACCGTGATAACAACTGGTGTAGGCCAATCTCGTCTTGGATGCTTTGCGGGTATCGGCTCGATACTTTGCTTTTTGGGCGAAGTCCATAGTTGTTTAAGATGTTTGTAGGTTCGCTGTATGAAACCTTTTTCAAAAATGATCATTGAGAGCCCCGAGACGGCCATTATGGTCGGATAATACCAGAGCGCTAGAATCAATGATATTGTACGTGGTTCTCATTACCTTTGTACAAACAGCCGATGGAAGCAGATGCGGCGATAAGAAAGATTGTCATCTTATTGATAACGGCGCGTTGAGCAAGTTGAACTCCCGCATATGCAATCACTCCTATGATTGCGCTATTGAGCCCGCTGAGAAGTGCATACACAGGAGCAGGAAGTAGTCCTTGAACTTGCCGCATGCCGAGACCGATCGATAGCATGGCTATTGCTCCCGGGAGACTGGCAGAGAGTCAGAAAACTTGCCTTTGATGATTACGTACGACCACAGCAGGAACGCGATGAGCCCGGGAATTACTCCTTTCGATACAACCGTGAGGGAGTAAAGAAGCCCAGTACTTGCCGAGCCCGGTGTGGCGACATTGAGCACCTTTAGTCAGACACAATTTACCATCGGTGCAGAACGAACAGCTCTTGGTACTTGGTGATTAGCGCGGATTGCGGCCGGAGGGAACGATACCACGGCTTCGTCGAGCCACTGCAGCTGCAGAACGAACCGCCGGTGAAATATCGAGAAGTGCACCTGCCGTAAGCTGCAGTGGCAATGGTGGCTTCACATTTGGCCCTCCGAAGGCCGTAAATCCTGTCTTGTCAGCGGGCTGATCTCCCTGGTGCGGTCACCTAGGTCCCAGCAGTGGCGGACCGTGTCCAGCGAGTTTTTCCCAACCCGAGGCATGCCAACATTGCATTTCCTGCGGCTTGCGCGGTTTAAATGAACCTTGCCCCGACTCCCCGCGCGTCCCGGCGGAGTGCTGCAGGGGCCGTCACGGAATTTTATTGCGTAATGCAGTTGTCACGGACGACGGTCCAGGGGCAATTTCGGCCGAAGGGAAAGCCCTCGTTCGCGGCGCCGCATCACGTACCACCCTTCATTCATTTTGTCACAGCCTGGCTTCCATACCTGAGGAGGCGGTCCTCGGTCCCGTTCGGACGGTACGATTCGCTGGACCGGAGGAATATCGCGTCAAAATGCTCGTGGAGGGCTTGCTTGGATGAGCGTTGAGAATGCTTGTCTTCAGGAATGGCGCGGATTCTTCCCCGGCGGGAAGCTTCTTTACGTCACAAACGCACGTGAGGGTGACCATACGGCGAAACCAGAGACGGAGCCGCCACGATGTTTCAAGAATCTCAAACCACGATCCTATTCAGTTTTCGGCAGGTTAGCGCGTCCATCAATTCCAAATGGTAACAACATGATTGAAACAACTGTCTCCCAGAATTTCCGTCTGTTCGACGTCCGAAACCAGTCTAAAACGTTGGGGACATGTCTTGTTGCGGTCTTTGGTCTCCTACACCCCGGAAAAGGTAGTCATCGTGGCACACTCGAGGAGCTCCGAGACATGACGAAAGCCTGTACCAGCGTTTCGGATTCATTCACACTGGCATATGAAATATGACCACTGATTTAGATGGTACACGTTCCGCGATGACGATTTCTGAAACTTGAGCGAAATTTCGTGTCATAGAAATCTCTCTCGAAATTGATCGATGCCTGTTGAGGAGAAACGACTGTTGACTGCCTTTAACGAGAACACCTAAGCACAACCCTAGAAAGTTCGCATATACCTCAACACTCCCACTTGTGAGTTTTGACGATGGTGTTGCAGTTACACAATAGGACATACAAACCTTCAAACATGATATCTACGATACAAAGTACTCGCAATATATGACATGATATCCATCACACAGAAATAAGAATAGAAGAAGAAATCAAAGCAACAAAACTGCTCCCACTTTCTAGAAGTTTCTCCCACTGACCCGCAGTCAGGATATCCCCATGAGCGCAGCGCATTTCTCGTGCTGCTTACAGCCGAGAGCCTTCGTCAAACTGTCTGCAGTCATCTCGGCGGTCGGAATGTACTGCACCCGGACAACTTTATCTTGGATTGCTTCACGAATAAAATGATGACGAAGATCGATGTGCTTTGCCCTAGCATGTGAAACAGGATTTTCCGCGAGAGCGATGGCGCTCTGATTATCAGAGTGCAAATTCTTGGACACATTTATTGTCTCTCCATTGCCGGAACCCAACTCTGTGAGTAATTGCCGAACCCATTCCAGTTCCTTCATGGCCTCGGTGAGGGCCATATATTCTGCCTCCATCGTCGATAAGGCAACCGTCGGCTGGCGTTGACCTTTCCAAGCGTTCGCTCAGTTGTTTACCATGATGATGCCATCAGTAGTTGAGGGGCGAGTCGAAATGTCGCTAGCCCAATCTGCCTAGTAGAAACCGCCGAGACGCATTGGAGGAGGACGATACATAATACCCCGAGCGAGACTTCGTTTGAGATAATGGAGAACTCGTTTGACGCCAAACATATGCGGCGTCCATGGATTATTGAGAAACTGTGAAAGTTGACCAACAGTGCACATAATGTCGGGGCGTGTGATGCAGGCGGCAAACATTAATCCTCCCACTATACTGGCCTATTCTTTCCTATCAGGGAGGGTATCGTTTCCGTCGTTGCTGTTACCTTGACAAATCTGTCGAATGGAGTTGTGATTGGATTACAATCAAGCATACCGTGACTTTCGAGTTGTTGAATGTACTCATTTCGATCAATCTTGATGCATCCATTGTCACGGTAGTCGATTTCCATTCCGAGGAATTTACCCTCGATGCCGAGATCCTTTGTTTCGAATGGTGCTGACAACTGTTGGATTATCATTGTCGTTCTTGCCGGCAATAAAAAAGTCATTAACGTAGTGCAAGAGCGAGATGCAGATACAGCAGACAATTATATATGGTGGCCGATGTATCAGTTTAGATAGCCAGTTAGAGTCCGTCGTGGCATGATGGTACTCAGTCCATAATGGGACGTTAAGCTGCGATGGCTAGTAACTATCAAAAACAAGCTACAGAGTGACCAACATCTATGGAACAATTCTGGATCCAAGATATTGCCTTTGTTATTAGTCCTTTTATCCCCCTGCAAAAGGCTGGCATTGTTATCTTGTTCCTTCTTTCAATATTCGGCCGGGTATCTGGTTTTTGACCTCCAATTATCGTGTTGGCAAATCGATGTCGATCAATTTTGTATGAATAATTCACCCTCGGGAGGGAACATTTTTCACAGCTGAAGCTCCCAACACTACCGCATCAGCCAGCTGAAGATTGGATCCAATAGAGGGCGAGATAAAGTCTGAAATACCTTGTAATGAGAATTTTTGCGGCCTCATCTGCACATGAAATCGCTCAATTTGGACTAAAAAAATGACATTAAAGCTGTAAAATACCATTAAGTACCGAGCACCAGTATGCCACGACCGGCTCTACTTCAGATCGTTTAATATGGGAGCCGGTGAATCAGTTTCGATGGTTTAATTTGATGGCCAGTGTATCAGTTGAGATGACGAGTTAATTAGAGCTAGGCCTTAGAAAACTTGTATAGTGCAGTTATACCATAATGAAACCTCAATCTCACGTCCAAAGATAATTTTGCGTTGTTTTTGCATCGCTCCAACCGATCAGTAAGACTCGGCTTATCACGCCAGTCAGATTCTAATTTTCAAAACCTGACCTGGACCCCAGATCATTGGAACTGAAACATCGGTTGAGTCAAGATTAACATTAGTTGAGTCAAGCTTTTTGAGTGCAGCACATCGAGTGACCAAGGTTGCACTCTGTTGGTGCTCCGGAAGCTGATAATGAAAATTTTTGGTTCGGATTTATTTGGCGCATTTGGGCGAGGCACCTCGAAATGGCATCATTGTTTCTCGTGTGCTTTTCTGTGCCCGATTGTGGGACAATCGAGCTAGTTTCGAGATCTGTGATTCTCAAATTTGGGTTTATGAATTTCGGCGAATGGACTCGCCGAAATCTGTGTGGGTTTGTCGCACAAGTTGAGTTTTGGATCGCTGCAATTTAGGTTGTTTGGCCCACGATCTGGTTTCCTGCAGTCACCAAATCATACTTTCCGAGCACATTCTCAAGTTCCTGGATAATGGCACACTAGTACTGATATTTTGAGATATTTTTCAAGAAAGCCGCTGGAAAATTTTCCACGGCCACAGTGGGAGTCCGGAAATTTCCGCCGGGGGGCAGGCACGTTTGAACCGTCCGCCCGCAACGGCTGCCCGCCGCCCTCCCCTTTGTCCCGCGCAATTTGCGGCTCTTGGCGAGCCGACCGGGGATCTGAAGAAGGACAAATTGACGATCCCGCGATTAGAAATATCGTTTTACCGGCGTCCAGTGCTTGATTACCCGTGCGTCGACCGTCCTCACCTCAGGCCCGTCTGCATCGTCCGATTGATTCGATCTGTCTATCACATATGTCTTCGCCTTCCGAGATCCTTGTCCTCGTGACTGGTGGCTCCGGGTTCGTCGGTGTGCACTGCATCATCGCCTTGCTCAACGCTGGCTACAAAGTCCGCACAACCGTTCGTGCCCTCAGTAAACAAGACTCCGTCCGCGAGATGCTGAAAAACGGCGATGTCCCCGATTCCCTCTTTCCGAACGTTTCCTTCGTCGCTGCAGACCTTATGAAGGACGAGGGCTGGGCCGACGCCGTTGCAGGCTGCACTTATGTCCTCCATGTCGCATCCCCGTTCCCGTCTGGCATCCCGAAGCACGAACACGACCTCATCGTCCCCGCCCGTGACGGCACGCTCCGGGTACTCCGCGCGTCAAAGATAGCCGGCGTCAAACGTGTCGTGGTTACATCCTCTTTCGCCGCAATCGGTTACGGCCATCCGCCGCAAGATGAACCCTTCACTGAGGCAAGTTGGACGAATCTCCAGGGCCGGGCGGTTACTCCCTATGTCATGAGTAAGACCATTGCGGAAACAGCTGCGTGGGATTTTGTAAAGAGTGACGAAGGCAACGGACTCGAGCTGGCGGTCGTGAACCCAGTCGGAATCTTCGGGCCTGTCCTCGGTAAAGATTTGTCCACGAGCGTCATTCTCGTCGAACGCTTGCTCGACGGTTCCCTTCCCGGATTACCGCACATGACACTCGGCGTTGTCGACGTCCGTGATGTAGCTTCCTTACACCTCCTCGCAATGACGAGTCCCAAGGCAGTTGGCGAACGGTTTCTTGCCATTTCCCCCCCGGCCCTGACCTTTCAGGAGATTGCACTCATTTTGAAGAAGAGAATGCCACCTGAAATTGGACGGAAGATTCCAACGAGAGTTTTGCCGAACTTTCTGGTGCGGATTGTGGGGTTTTTCAATAAAGAGGTGGCATTGGCTCTCCCTGAACTGGGCAAGAAGAAGGACGCAACGAATCTGAAAGCAAAATCTGTGCTCGGTTGGAATCCCCGCAGTGCAGAAGATGCTCTCGCTGCAAGCGGGGAATCTCTTATCAAGTTCGGTGTCATCAAAAAATAGGATTGGGATTTGAGTAGTTTATAACTCTACGACAAGACACAATTTCAAAATTCTGAAGCCTGCAATTTCAAGTAAAAACCATTCCCATTCTATCAATATCTTAATCATATGATTTGAAGATAATTTGATGGAGTTGTAGATGTTACAAAAACGGCTTTTAAGCATTGAGGTTGAAATATAAATCATTAATTTTGGTGGCCCGGATCTACAGATCGCCCCGCACTCACTCACTGTCGATAGAAATCCGAATACTAAGTCGTGAGCCTAAGTCCCTTTTTCTATTACACGTTCATTATTAAGCCTCCCTGCTGTCTCGCGATTGCCATCATCGTTTTCATTAAAAAGGTTCAAATATGTGAAAACCAAACTATACCCCAGGTTGCCAAACAGCTCACAGGCCAATTATATCCGCGGCGCTCACGGCGGTTTGGCGAAAAATTTTGATATCGACGGCAGACCATTCAATGGCTTTTATCCTAGTCTACTGGAATCATCATTGGCGCGTCCATGGCAATACTTCCAGTCCCGCAAGAACATAATATCGTCGTCTTTGTTTCTTCTGACGTAAATTTAATCAACCGTCTGAAGGTGAAACTGTCGTTTCACGAGACGATCTGATTTCAGGATCTGAACAGGCGACGGTTTGTGGCTACCTTGTGATGAAATATTATTCGACGCAAAGTTATTCGAAACTCCTTCTATTCGAAAGAGGGGCTATCCATGCTTTAAATACATAAAGAATCAGGCTTATCTCCGCCAGGAAGCTATAAATAAACAAGCAATTCCAATAGCTGTCCTTCACAGCCTCATTGATCATCCTTGCAATAGTTAAAGCGTCACTTTAAACATATCGCAATTCGAATAACAAAG
>Ga0335081_10020105_pt1 | contig 10798 bp, 12 predicted proteins | sample Lox_Sample_35_FD_206713 | JGI IMG/M metagenome (GOLD analysis project Ga0335081, IMG submission 206713) | Soil microbial communities from Loxahatchee National Wildlife Refuge, Florida, United States - Lox_Sample_3.5 | ecosystem: Environmental > Terrestrial > Soil > Wetlands | place: USA... | reverse complement strand
GGTTGCTCGCGAGCGGCTTGCCGAACGGCGCCCGGGTCCTGGCGTACGCCACCGAGCGGTTGATGCAGAACTGGGCGGCGCCCAGGCTGGAGGCGGCCTGGCGGATGCGGTTCTCGTTGAAGAAGTGCTGCACGACCGCCAGCCCCCGGCCTTCGCCGCCGAGGATGGCGCGGTCCGGGACCCGCACGTCGGTGAACGAGACGTGCGCGTGGTCGGTGGGCATGTTGAAGGTCCACAGGTACTCCTCGACCGTGAAGCCGGGGGTACCAACCGGGACCAGGAAGCCGGTGATTCCCGCGCCGCTGCCCGGCGTCCCGCTGGTGCGGGCGAAGACCAGGTCGTGCGAGGCGGTGTGGATGCCGGTGTTCCAGGTCTTCTCGCCGTTGATCACCCAGTCGTACCCGTCCCGGACGGCCCGGGTCTCCATGAACGTGGCGTCGCTGCCGTGCGCGGGCTCGGTGATGCCGAACGCGAAGTGCCGCCGCCCGGCGGCGAGGTCGCCGGCCCACTCGGCCTTCTGCTCCGGGCTGCCGTAGTGCAGCATCAGCAGCAGGCCGACGTTGTTACCCACGATCGCGTGCTCGTTCTGCAGGTCGCAGTGCAGGCCCAGGCCCTGGCTGGCCAGGTGCTCGCGGATGACCGCCATGCCCAGGTTGGTGCCGTCCCGGCCGCCGTAGGACTTGGGGAACGCGTACCGGTAGTGGCCGGCCGCGTCGGCCCGCCGCCGGGCCTCGGCGAGCAGCGCCTCCCACTCGCGGCTGGGCAGCCCGCCGCGATCCCAGTCGGTCCGGGCGTCCTCCCGGCGGTGGTCGAAGAACCGGATGTTGTCGTCCTGCTCCTCCAGCGGCCTGATCTCGCGTTCGATGAACTCGTCGAGTTCGGCCAGGTACTGCTGCAGGTCCTCGGGCAGGCTGAAGTCCACGACTCTCCTCGGCTAATGCGGGACGGGCCAGGTGGCCGGGGTTGGCCACGGTGAGTTTGTCGACGATCATCTCCCGGACCATGACGGCCACGTCGTCGAAGCGGTGGTCCAGCGACCCGTCGCGGATCGCCGCGCACAGCGCGTCATCGTCGGCGCAGCCCAGCGCGGCCAGCCTGGCCTGGTGGCGGCGTTCGTGCCCGGCGCCGAGCAGGGCCTCGCGCTCGGCGATCCGCAGCGCGTTGGCCGCGACCAGGGCATGGAACCTCAGCCGCGGGTCCGTGATGCCGACCTCGGCGGCGAGAAACTCGCGGACGGCCCGGAGCAACTCGGGGCCGTTAGGAAGATCATGAGGCCGAACGGACGGGCGTACCCCATCGTCCAGCGGATCGGGCACGACCTGCGGGGCGGCGTGACCCAGCGCGAGCAGGACGTCGAATTCCTGCTCGCAGACCCGGCGGCCGAGCACCGCGTGCTCGATCGACGGCTCGGCGTCGGCGAGGTACCGCTCGGCCTGACGGCGGCAGAGCAGCGCCCACCGCACGGTGCCGTACAGCTCCCACCACCGCTGGGTTTCCTCGTCCGGCGGGCTGCCGCCGCCGGCCGCGTAGCCCGCCATCAGGTCGGCGCGGCTGCCGAACCCGCCGGCCGGGCTGGCCGAGCCGAACCGCCAGGCCTTCGTGCACAGCCAGCCCAGGTCCTGCCTCGGGTCGCCGCGATGGGCGAGTTCCCAGTCCAGCACCCCGTGCAGCCCGTCCGCGCCGACCATCAGGTTGCCGGTCCGGAAGTCACCGTGGACCAGCGTGTCCGCCACGGGCGCAGGTTCATGCTCGGCCAGCCAGCGCAGGCCGATCTCCAGCGCGGGCCGGGGCTCGGCGAAGCCCTGGTAAAGACCGGTCAGCTGGCCGAGCGCGTCCACCCGGGGCAGGCCGGGGATCTTTTCGGGATCTACTTGATGGATCCGGGCCAGGACCTGCCCCAGGCGGCGCGCGAGCCGGGGGCGCACGGCGGCGTAGGCGTCGTCACGCAGCAGCCGGCGCGGGATCGTCTCCCCGTCCAGGCGCTCCATCAGCAGGTAGTCCCGGCCGAGGGCGCCGTTTCCGAAGTCGTGCAACTCGGGCGCGGGGACGCCGGCCCCTCTCGCCGCGATCATCGCCGCCGCCTCGACGGCGATGTCCTTCTCCGGCGCCCGGCCGGGCGCGGCACGGAGCAGGATGAGGCGGCGCTCGGTCTGTCCCGCGGTGCGCACCCGGATGTCCCAGCTCTCCCGGCTCGCGCCGCCGGACAGCTGCCGCAGCCCGGTGACCTCGACGTCCGTCCCACACAGCACCCGTAGCCGCGAGGCCAGCATGTCGGCCAGCCCGGAAGCCTCGGTCATGCCTTGATCGTAGAGCTAGGCTGCCGTGCGGCGGCGGAACAGCAGCGCCGAGACCGCGACCGAGACAGCCAGGAGGCCGGCGCACCAGGCCAGCGCGCTTCCCAGCGGAATCCCGCCGGGCTGGCGGAGCAGCAGGCCGCGGATGGTCTCGGTGACCGGCGTGGCCGGCTGGCGGTCCGCGAACCCGCGCAGCCACCACGGCATCGTGCGGACCGGGACGAACGCGCTGCTCGCGTAGCAGAAGAACATCAGGGTGAACATCGCCCCGTTGGCCGCCTCCGGGGCGCGGACGGCCAGCCCGAACGCGGCGGCTAGCCAGGAGACGGCGGCCACGAACAGCAGCAGGACGCCGATCGCCGCGGCGAATCCGGCCACCGAGGTGTGCGGCCGGAACCCGATGCCGAAGGCGACCGCGACGACCAGCACGGTGGAGGCGATGTTGCGCAGCAGGCTCGCGGTCACGTGCCCGGCCAGCACCGCCGTCCCGGACACGTCCAGGGACCGGAACCGGTCGATGATCCCGCCGGCCATGTCCTGGCAGACGGTCACCGCCGTGGTGGACGCCCCGGTCACCGCGCACAGCAGCAGGACGCCGGGCACCACGTAGCTGACATAGCGGGTGCCGATGTCCACCGCCCCGCCGAACAGGTAGACGAACACCACCATCAGCATCACGGGCAGCATCAGCGCGGTCAGCAATGCCTCCGGGCTGCGGGCGGAAAGCCGCAGGCTCCGCCCGGCCATGACGAGCGCGTTAGACATGAGCGGTCTCCTTAGCCTTGCCGTGGTGAGTCAGGGTGAGGAAAACGTCGTCCAGGGTGGCCTCGCGCACCGCGAAGCCGACGATCAGGACCCGGCCCGGGTCGGCCTCGTCCAGCAGCGCGCGCACCTGGGCGGCGTCGCCGTCGGTGGCGACGCCCACGGTCAGGCTCACCGGGTCCAGGTGTCCCGCACGGGCCCCGAAATAACGGCTGACCTGGTCAAAGGCCGCCAGGTCCGAGCAGGTCATGTCGAGCCGCCGGGCAGCAACCCGCCGTTTCAGCTCCTCGGCGGTGCCCTCGGCGATCAGGCGCCCCGCGTCCAGGACCGCGATCCGGCCGGCCAGCCGGTCAGCCTCCTCCAGGTACTGCGTGGTGAGGAAGACGGTCACCCCCGAGGCGGCCAGGCCCGTGATGACCCGCCACATGGTGAGCCGGCTCTGCGGGTCCAGGCCGGTCGACGGCTCGTCGAGGAAGATCACCGAGGGACGGCCGACCAGGCTGGCGGCGATGTCGAGCCGGCGGCGCATCCCGCCCGAGTAGGTGGCCACCCGCCGCCGCCCGGCCGTGGTCAGCTCGAACTGCTCGATCAGCTCGGCCGCGCGCTGCCGGGCCGCCGCCCGGGACAGCCGTGACAGCCTGCCCATCATCCGCAGGTTCTCCTCCCCGGTCTGCGCCTCGTCCAGCGCGGCGAACTGGCCGGTCAGGCTGATCCGGCGGCGCACCAGGGACCGGTCGCGGAGCACATCGAAGCCGGCCACCCGGGCCTGCCCGGCGTCCGCCCGGATCAGCGTGGCCAGGATGCGGACGGTCGTGGTCTTGCCCGCCCCGTTCGGCCCGAGCAGCGCGAACACGCTGCCGCGCGGCACCCGCAGGTCAACCCCGGAAAGCACGCGCACGTCACGGTAGGCCTTGACCAGCCCGCTGGCCTCGATGGCCAGTTCCTCGCTCGCGTTCATCAAGCTCCGTCCCTTCTGCGTACGTCATACGCTTATTTGCGTAAGTTATACGCAGTACTAGGATGGTGTCAACCTAGGCCTTGGGAAGAGGGAAAATGGCAAGCCGCAGCGCCAGGTCCGCGGGCAAGGCCCCCCCGGGGACCCCGGACGCGGGCGCCGATGGCGCGGGCAGGGATCCGGACGGCGACCCGGGCAGGGACCCGGACGGCGACCCGGGCAGGGACCCGGACGGCGACCCGGGCAGGGACCCGGACGGCGACCCGGGCAGGGACCCGGACGGCGACCCGGGCAGGGACCCGGACGGCGACCCGGACGGTGACCTGGGCGGGATCCCCGCGGGGATCGCGGCGGCGTGGGGGGTGCGCGAGCGGCCGCACAAGGGGCCTAAGCCGGCCCTGAGCCTGCCGCGGATCGTGGACGCCGCGGTGCGGGTCGCCGACGCCGAGGGCCTCGACGCGGTGTCCATGAGCCGGGTAGCCGCCGAACTCGGCGCCGCCCCGATGTCGCTGTACCGGCACGTGTCCTCGAAGGAGGAGCTGCTCAGGCTGATGGTGGACGCCGCCTGGGGTGACTCCCCCCGGCCGCTGGCCCCCGGCCAGAGCTGGCGGGACGGGCTGGCCCGCTGGGCCTGGGCCATGCGGGCCGGCGCCAGGCGCCACCCCTGGGTGGTGCGCATCCCGATCAGCGGGCTGCCCATCATGCCACGCGAGATCGCCTGGTTCGAGGACGCACTGGCCTGCCTGGCCGGCACCGGGCTGACCGAGGCGCGGAAGGCCTCGGTCATCATGCTGCTGTCCGGCTACGTGCGGAACCTGGCCACCACCGAGGCCGACATCGCGACGGCGATCGCAGCCTCCGGCCTGCGCCCGGACGAGTGGATGGCCTCGTACCCGCGCATGCTCAGCCACCTGACCGACCCCCAGCGGTTCCCCGCGCTCACCGCGTTTATCGCGGCCGGGGTCTTCGACGCCTACGACGACCCGGATGACGAGTTCGTCTTCGGCCTGAACCGCATCCTGGACGGCGTCGAAGCGCTCGTCACCGGCCGCCAGGGCTCCTGACCAGACGCGGACCTGCCGATTCGCCTGTATCAACCGGGGCGGTCGTCCCGGGATTTGCGATCGAGCGCTCGGGGAGAGGCCTGCCGGATTCCCGGCGTCAGCGCGGGGCCAGGTGCTCCCATCCGGGGGGATACAGTGCCGGGAGATGACTTACGGAGCGGTCGCACGTCCTAAGTACTGCCAATCATCGCTCATTCCGAATGCCGAGGAAGGGAGTAACCCATGACTGGCCAGACCTGCCGTCCCGTCTCCGTGTCCCGGAAGATCGAGGTTCCGGCGGACAAGCTGTTTGACTTTCTCGCCCATCCCGCCAACCATCCGCTCATCGACGGATCGGGAATGCTGAAGGAAGGGCAGGATCGGGTCATCTCCGTAGTCGGCGACGTCTTCACGATGAAGATGCACAACGACGAGATGGGCGACTACGAGATGTCCAACCACGTGGTCGAGTACGAGCTCAACCGGCGGATCGGCTGGGAGCCGGTCCTGCGGGCCGCCTCCCGCGCCGAAGACCAGGCGGATATCGGCCATCGCAGTGAGCACCGGTGGTCCTATGAGCTCACCCCGCTCGACTCCAGATCCACCATGGTGACCGAGACATACGATTGCTCGCATGCGCCGGAATGGCTGCGCAAGGCCGTCAAGGACGGCGTCCGGTGGCGCGACTGCATGACGGCGACCCTGGAAAGGCTCGATGCGCTGGGCCTCGACTCAGAAGGAATGCCCGGCCATGAGTGACTGGCCGAAGAGCATCGGCGCCATTACCTTGTTCGTCGAAGATCCAGATCGCTCGAAATCGTTCTACCAGGACGTATTCGAGCTGCCGCCGATGTTCGCGGATGAAACCGACGCGGGGTTCCGCCTGGCGAACACGCTGCTGTTCCTGACGAAGTCGTCCGAGGCGCCCAGGATGATCGCCCCGGCCGTGGCCGGCCGCCCGGGTAACGGACCGCGGCACGTGTTCGCCATCATCGTCGATGACGTCGACGCGGTATGCGCGGAGCTGGCCGGGAAGGGTATCGCGCTGCTCAACGGCCCGGAGGATCGTCCCTGGGGCATGCGGACCGCCAACTTCCAGGACCCGGACGGCTACGTCTGGGAGATCGCCACCGAACTCCCCGGACCCGGAGAGGTAACGGCCCAGCGCTAAGCCACCCCGGCCACTGCCGGGTCAGGGCGCTCGAGGCCGGGACGTCCATCGACGCGAACAATGCGAACAGGCCGAAATGGCCGTCGGCTTCCTCGCGGGACAGCGCGGTCAGCGGAAGGTTCAGATGCAGTAATGCAGTAATGCCGTAACAGCGTCTGCCGACGGCGGGGCCGCAGTGAACCTGAACGTGGCGCAGGAGTGGATCACGGCCCGGCCAGGTCCCGCGTTCCCCTGCGTAGTCAGGTTGTATCTGAGTGACTACAGAGCCCGGCCGGCGGCCGGCGTGCAGGCCATGGCGTTGTCGCGTGGTGCGGGCGCATGCTAGGGGGGTAGCGGACGGGCCAGGAGGACCAGGACGATGACGGTGACGTCTGGATATCTCGCCAGCGCGGGAGCCGGCGACCTGGTCGCGGAGCTCGCGGCCGCTGCGCCCCAGGCCGGCGCCAACGCCGGGCTGTGGCCCGGCCTGACGATCTACCGGTTCGCCGCCCCGGCCAGGCTGCTATCTCCGGCGCTAGCTGCCCCGCCGCCGCGATGGCACAGTGAGCGTTATGCAAAACCGGCTGCGAGTGCAGGCCTTCTGGGCCTGCGCGAGCGGCCCGGGAGCGTTATCCAGGACCGGCCCAGCGAGCACGGGCCTTTTGAGCCCGTGCGAGCGGCCGGTACCCCGCCTACGGCGCGAACCACAGCGGGTACCTGGATGACGCGAGCATCAAGGCAACACGGTGCTCGTAGTACGGGCAGCAACCTCAGCGGGTTCTTGCATAACGCGAACTTTCGCATAAGACACAGTAACGATCACGAAATGGCTGTACCGACTGCGGAGGCGGCATGACCAGGATCGCGTACCTTGTCACCAGCGCCCGCGAGATGACGCTCGCGGACGGGACGGCCCACCCGACCGGCTACTTCGCCGAGGAGGCGCTCAAGCCTTACGAGCGGTTCACCGGCGCCGGCTTCGACGTCACGGTCCTCACGCCCGGCGGGCAGCCGCCGTACGCGGACCCCTACGGGCTGTCCTGGTTCTTCCACTATCCCGACGAGGACAAGGACTACCTCGCCTCGGTGGTGCGCACCTTCGCCCACGACGTCGACGACATCCGGCTGACCCTGCACCAGAACACCGAGCTCGGCCTGGCCGCCGCCCGCCGCGTCGCTGCGCTGCTCCAGCAGCAGGGCCGCACCGCCGCCGAGGCGCACCGGATCGTCAGCGCCGCCGCCAAGACCGCGTGGCGCCAGGACCGTCAGTTCGCGGACGTGCTGGCCCCGGAAGGCGAGCACGACGGCTCGCCCGGGCTGACCCGGGAGCAGATCCAGGCCGAGGTCGACGCCCAGCGGGCCGACAGCCAGCGGCTGGCCGACGAGCGGAAGGCGGTGACCTCATGACCGAGACACAAGCGCGCAAGCCCCGCCCGCGCCGGACCTTCAGCGCGTTCGGCGACGTGCGCCGGATGCCGAGCGAGTACGAGATCGTCACCCACGCGCAGAACTGGACCCTGCGACAGAACCGGGCGGCGACCTTCGAGCAGAACCCGTCGTCGGTGGCCAACCTGTGGTTCCTGGCCTACCGCGACAACTCGCCGCTGAAGGCCGGGAACTGGGACGCCTTCCGCGACCCGGACGCGCTGACCTACAAGGCCTACGTCAACCTGCAGGCCGAAGCCGAGACCAGAATGGGTGGCGTGCTCGAGGCGCACGCCGGCGCCGGAGCCGACGCGGCCCTGGCCGCGGGCCAGGTGGCGCTGCTCGGCCAGCTGTTCACCCCCGCGCGCTACCTGTACCACGGGTTCCAGCAGGTCGAGGCGTACATCGGTTTCATGGCGCCGAGTTCCTACATCACCAACGCGGCCGCCTTCGCCACGGCGGACTTCCTGCGCCGGGTGACCACCGTGGCCTACCGCACCAGGGAACTGCAGCTCGCCCGCCCCGAATCGGGCATCGGCGTGGCCGAACGTTCCCTCTGGGAGGACCACGAGGGCTGGCAGCCGGCCCGCAAGGCGGTGGAGTACGCGCTGGTCAGCTACGACTGGGCCGAGGCGTTCACCGCGCTCAACCTGGTGCTCGCGCCGACTCTGGAGGACGTGCTGCTGACCCAGCTCGGCCTGGCCGCCAAGACCGGAGGAGACGTGCTGACCTGGCTGATCACCTCGTTCCTGGCCGAGGACACCAGGCGCCGCGGCCGGTGGAGCCGGGCCCTGGCCGACCTGGCCGTGACGCAGCGGCCGGACAACCGGGCCGTGCTCGCCAAATGGGCCGGCCGCTGGTCCGCGCTGGCCGACGAGGCCGCGCTGGGCCTGGGGACGTTCCTGGAAGCGGCGGCCGGGATCCCGGCGGCCGACGTCGCCGCCCGCGCCCGGGCCGCCCGGGAACGGTTCCTCGGCGGGCTGTTCGAGGACGGGACGGCGCAGGCGGGCTGACCATGGAGACCGCGCGCTGGCGAGACACGATCAACCTGGACGACCTGTGGGAAGGGGACATGACCGCCGTCAACGTGAACGGCGAGGTCGTGCTGCTGGTCAACGTGGACGGGACCGTCCGGGCCTATTCCAACCGGTGCCCGCACCAGGCGTCGGCCCTGGACGAGGGTGACCTGGACGGCGAGACGCTGACCTGCGCCATGCACCTGTGGGAGTTCAACGCCGTCACCGGCGGCGGCATCAACCCGGACGATGCCCGGCTCAAGGCGTTCGGCTGCCAGGTCGGCGAGGACGGCACCATCTACGTGGACATCGGCCGGTGACCCGATGACCCCGGTGACCCCGGTGACCCCGGTGACCAGCGTGAGCGTGCCCCTGGCCGCCGAATGGCACGTCGAGGAACCGCAGCTGCGGGTCTCTGAGCACGACGGCCGTACCGCCCTGGCCGCGGTGACCGGCCAGCCTGTCATTGCCGCGCGGGCCCGGCTCAGGTTCGGCCCGGGCCGGACGTGCGAGCCGGTGGCCCGGCTGCTGGACCGGGCCATCGTCCGCGCCGAGGCCGCGGGCCTGGACCCGGAGCTGCTGGTGGTGGCCGACGGCAGCGTGCAGGCGGGCGAGGACATCGTCCGGGTGCGGCGCAAGGCCCACGGGATGGCCGACTGGATCCGCAGCCCGGCCTGCCGGGTGCGGGTCACCCTGCGCCCGGCGGGCCTGCACGCCGCCTCCGGCGCGCTCCCCCCGCCCGGGGCCGTCCGCTCCGAAGCCGGCGCCCGCCCCGCGGAGCCTGGCGCGGCGGAGCCTGGCGCGGCGGGCGTCTCCGCGGAGACGCCCGCGGAACCCGTCTCCGCGGAGACGCCCGCGGATGCCGTGGCCTCCGAGGCATCCGCGGCCTCCGCGGCCTCCGGGGTCGGAGCCGCCGCGGTGCGGGCCGCGCTGGCCGAGGTCATCGACCCCGACCTCGGCGTGAACATCGTCGACCTCGGGTTCGTCCGGGCCGTGGCCGTGCGGGAGCGGACCGCGGTCATCACCATGACCCTGACCTCGGCGGCCTGCCCGCTCACCGGCATCATGGAAAACCAGATCCGCGCCGGGCTCGGCCCGCTCGGCTGCGTCGAGGACTTCCGGATCGACTGGCAGTGGATACCGGCCTGGAGCCCGGCCGACATCACCGGCGAAGGCCGGGACCAGCTGCGCGCCATCGGCTTCACGATCTGAACCGGCGTCCCGGGATCAGCCGGCGTATGCCCAGGGGGCGCAGTTACGGGTCGTGCCGCTACCGGGTTGGGCCTCCCGGTCAGGCCCAGCTGCCGTTCGTGGTGCGGATAGGGCAATCTGGGATCTGCCTGGGCCTCGGCTTGGTACACAAAGTGTACACTTTGAAGTCATGGACGAGTCTTACAGCCTGACGGCGGCCCGGACGCACCTGGGTGAACTGGTCTCCCGGGCCCGGTACTCACATCGTCCGGTCGCGATCACCGAGCACGGCAAGCCCTCGGTCGCCATCATCAACATCGACGACCTCGCCGACCTGGAGGACCAGGCTGCCCTAGCCGCCCACTACGCCGCCCGGCTGGCGGGGAGTAGCGGCGCTCCGCTGGCTGACCTGGATAACGCCCTGGACCGGATGGATGCCGACGACGCTCGATGAGCTTCACCGTCGTCGTACAGCAGACCGCGCTGCGCGCGCTGGCCCGCATCCGCGCCGACGACAAGGAAGCCTTTGCCTCCATCAAGCGGGCGCTGGCGACACTGGCCGAACAACCGCATCCTGACCAGGCGGTGCCGTGGGGAGGCAGCGGGATCTACCGCCTTCACTTGCCCGGCATCCGGATCCTCTACCAGGTAGATGAGGACGCCGCGACCGTCTATGTCATCAACGTCGCCGTCAGGGTGTGACTCAGTCCAGACAGAACTCGTTGCCCTCGATGTCCTGCATCACGATGCACGACTCGTTGTCGTCATCGGCAGGCAGTAGTCGCACGCGTACCGCGCCGAGCTGGACCAGCCGTGCGCATTCGGCCTCAAGCGTGGCCAGGCGCTCTTCACCCACGAGCCCGGTGCCGACCCGCACGTCAAGATGCAGCCGGTTCTTGACGACCTTGCCTTCGGGAACGCGCTGGAAGTACAGCCGCGGGCCCACACCTGAGGGATCAATG
>Ga0335081_10020103_pt1 | contig 10799 bp, 9 predicted proteins | sample Lox_Sample_35_FD_206713 | JGI IMG/M metagenome (GOLD analysis project Ga0335081, IMG submission 206713) | Soil microbial communities from Loxahatchee National Wildlife Refuge, Florida, United States - Lox_Sample_3.5 | ecosystem: Environmental > Terrestrial > Soil > Wetlands | place: USA: Florida... | reverse complement strand
ATCGAGAAGCTGACTCTGTCCGGCGTGTGCGGAAAAGCCGTTTATCGTAAAGACCCTGGCCCTGACTGCAACATCTTCGTTGAAGAGATGAATTTTCTTTGCACCATCCACAATCTTCCGTCCCGTCGTTCCCTGCGCCTGGAAACCCACAAACACGATGCTCGCCCCTTCCCGCCATAGATTGTGACGTAGGTGATGTTTTATCCTCCCCGCGTCAGCCATACCGCTTGCGGAAATCACAATCGCCGGACCGGGAAGGCTGTTTATGGCCATTGATTCCTCGGTGGTGGGTGTAAAGTGCAATTGCGGGAGACGGAGGGGATCCTCTCCTCTCTTTATCAGTTCCCTCGTATCGTCGTCGAGGTATGCGGTGTGGCGGCGAAAGACCTCCGTTGCCTGGATGGCGAGAGGACTGTCAAGATAGACAGGCATATCGGGAGGCAGCCTACCATCCTTTGACAGAAGGTACAGGCAGTACATCATCTCCTGTGTGCGCTCAACGGCAAAGGCTGGGATGATGACCTTCTCTTTGTTCTTGTAACTGTAGGCAATCGCCTCTGCCAATTCGTTGAGGCTGTCATCCTCGTTCTTATGGTCGCGGTCGCCATAAGTTGACTCGAGGAAGAGAAAATCGGCGGTGTCGACGACACTCGGATCCTCCATGAGAAGTTGGGCAGGACGCCCTATGTCGCCGGAAAAAACGAGTTTGAGTTCCACTCCGCCTTCTTCTACGTAAAGTTCGATCAGCGACGCTCCCAGTATATGTCCCGCGTCTCTGAAAATAACCTTGAGTCCGGCAAAGGGCTCGAGGACTTCACCGTAGGAAACCGTGTCGAACATCGGAAAAACGGCCTCTGCGTCCTTTTCCGTATAAAGCGGCTTTGCCTTTTCTTCTCCCCTGCGGAGATGCTTCTTGGTCTTCCACTGCGCCTCCATTTCCTGGATATGGGCGCTGTCGAGAAGGAGTATCTTCAAGAGATCCTTGGTGGGAGGGGTGGTGTAGATCTTTCCTTTGAATCCCTTCTTTACAATCCGCGGCAATAAACCTGAATGGTCGATGTGGGCGTGGGTTATAAGAAAGAATTCTATCCGGCCGGGCTGATAGATATCAACATCCCAGTTCCTTTTATCGATCTCCGCATTTCCCTGATGCATGCCGCAGTCAACCGCGAATCGATGGCCCCTCGCTTCAATGATATAGCAGGAGCCGGTCACCGTCCTCGCCGCACCCATAAATTTTATCTTCATAGCGATTGTCCTTGAGAATGTACTTCCGGTTTCATAATTGACATACAGGCGGGTATTCCTTGCCCCTCGCGCACGAGCCGCATTTTACAGCCGCACTCCCTACAAAAGAATGAGTCCCGTCCACGTTACCTTGTTCGTAATCGGGAAGGAGAGAGAAAGCCCGACCTTTTCGAGGGTCGCTGTAACATCAATCCCCATGGCCTCCATGGAGGGACGGGCCTTGAACGGGAATCGGCACGACGTGCCGCCCTCCGCTGCCACACACTCATCACACAGGCGACAGCAGCCTCCGATAAATCCCGCTGCAAAGCGAAACCCTTTGGTGAAGGCCTCTCTTTCACCGAGATTTATGATGCCGTGAAGTTTCCGGGCGGGAAGGAATACCTCTTCCGCAGGCCTCGCGGGCGCTTCCTTGAGCTCCGCTTCCACCTGCACGAGGATCGCCTGTTCGTAATTTCGTACCGTCTCGCGAAATTCGGCTACGGTCGGCACGAAGGGGGGACACATGAGGTTCTTTCCGTAAGAGTCGCACACCGGAACCCGACACTTCAGGCGTACCCGTTCGTCCACGACGATGTCGGCAATCTTCATCTTCATCGCAGCCGAAGCCCCCTGCTTCCGGAGCATTGAGATTATTTCATTGACAGGCTTTTCTTGCTTCGTCATCTTACGCCCATCACCCTTGGGTTACGTCTACAACGTAGCTCGCATTGGTCAACTTCTGGCTTCCCTCTTCCGTGACGACAAAGGTGTCTTCAACACCGACAACCCCTTCGCCGGGGAAGTTGAACTTCGGTTCAACGGCAATCGTCATGCCCGGAGCAAGGATCGTTCTTCCTCCTCTCAGAAGAACCGGAAACTCATCGAGCTCTATACCCACACCGTGCCCGCAGAACGCCAGCCGCAGTTTTCCATAGCCTAAGAAATGGTTTTGCAGGTTGTGCGTCTCCGCCATCCGCTCACCTTCTGAAAACAGTTCACCGACAGAAAGACCGGGTGCAATCATCCTTGCGAGTCTGTTGTGGATATCGAGAGAGGCCTTGTAAGCGCTATCGAGTTTATCGGGAAGGGAGCCGATTGCGAGCGTGCGCGTCTGATCCACGCAGTATCCGTACATGATTCCGCCGATATCGCAGATGACCGGCTCACGGCTTCTTATGGTCCTCCATCCCGCACCGTGCGGAAACGCATTGGAAAGACCGTATCCGCCCGTCGTGCTCTCGACTAAATTCAAGGCCGCTGCATCGGGACCTGACATCAGATGTCCCCAGTAGACCTCCTGATTGAATGCCCGCGTGCGCATGAAACCTTGATGGCCCCGCACCCTGGCCGCGGCCTCAATCGTCGCCGCAAGCTCTATCTCGGCAATCCCTTCGCGGAGATTGTTCCTGCAGGTGGCTACGATGAAATCAGCGAGCACGGCGACTTCCTTCAAGAGCCCTATCTCGTAGTCAGACTTCACGGCCCTCAATGCCTGAACGGAGGGCCAGATGTCAACGATCTCGGCGGGCTTCATCACCTGCAGATAACGGAGATATGTATTGACCGGCAGGACGTCGAGCTCCATGCCAATCCTCTTCAAGCCCTGATAGCCGCGTTCCGCGAGTATCGCGGGCAGTTCCTTGGGGCCGGCGACGGCGATGATCTCTTCGAGCTCCGACTCGTTCCGGATGCGGTCAATGTTCCTGCGCACGAAAAGGATAGGTTTCCCTGAACACGGCACAAACAGATACCCCTGGGGCACACTCCCAGTAAAATAGAAGAGGTCGGCATTCTGAACAATCAGGGCGCCGTCCATCCCGTCACGCTCCATGCGCATCTGCAGCGCCCTTATGCGTGTGTACAGCTCATCTCTCGGGGTCTTCTTCATCAGCCTCGCCGCCCGTCCATTTCGCATTCGGTCTCCTCAATCAGTATTCTATGCCAGCCCTCTCTTTCAAACCGGCCGTATAATGATGTTTGACCTCTTTCATCTCACTCACCGTATCGGCAATCTCGATGATATCGGGCGGGGCGTACCTTCCCGTCATTATCACGTCTACAGACGCAGCCCTCCCTTTCACCATCTCCACAACATCTCTTACCGAGATCAGTCCGAAGTCCAGGGCAACATTTATTTCATCGAGAATGACCATGTTGTATTCGCCGGAGGAAAGGGCCTTCTTGGCAAGGTTCAATCCCTGTCCGGCAAGTTCAATGTCAACAGGGGCGGGCTTCTCCCTCATTACAAAGCTGTCGAGTCCGCATGGGCACACCGTTATACCGGGAAGAAATTGCTCGCATGCCAGTACCTCACCGTATTTCTTCCCTTTCATGAACTGGATTACCAGCACCTTCAGGCCATGTCCCACTGCTCGCAGTGCCTGCCCCATGGCGGCGGTGGTCTTACCTTTGCCGTTTCCCGTGTAGACGAACACAAGGCCCCTGTTGTATTTCGCCAGCGTTTCTTCGAGTAAGCCAGACATGCTTCTTCCTCCTGCGTCAGGACCGCACAAAAGAGTCTCGCGCCGATTTATGTTTTAAGACAAGTACCGATCTGATATAACATATTAAATACGGACGGATAAGTAGCACATTAAACTGATACTTACAATTCATTTAAGCGGCGGGATGTACGTAAGGAATAAGAAGAATGAAGGTGGCCAGAAAAAATAGCCCCGAACAATCATCGGCGGCCCCGATTGTCGAAGCGGTCGCCTTGAGGAAAGAGTTCGGTGAATTAGTGGCTGTGAATAATATCTCTTTCAGTGTTTCCCATGGGGAGTGTTTCGGGTTTCTGGGACCGAACGGTGCAGGGAAGACGTCAACCATCCGCATGATCTACGGCCTCTCTCCGATGACAGGCGGCAATCTCTATGTGTTCGGTCTAGATATAACTCAGAATGCCCGTACCATCAAATCGAGACTGGGAGTCTGCCATCAGGACAACAACCTGGACCCCGACCTGACGGTACGACAGAACCTGGAGATATTCTCCCGCTATTTCGACATGCCTCTCGGTGTAGCACAGTCACAGGCGGCGAGTCTGCTCAAATTCATGGCCCTCGAGCACAAGAGCGATGCACGTGTTATGGAACTCTCCGGAGGCATGATGCGTCGCCTGGTTCTGGCGAGATCACTTCTTAATTCTCCGGAACTCTTGATACTGGACGAGCCGACGACAGGACTGGACCCCCAGTCACGGCATCAGGTTTGGGAACGGCTCGCCGAACTCAAGGCAAGGGGCCTTTCCATTCTGATCTCCACCCACAATATGGATGAGGCGGCCCGGCTGTGCGACCGCCTGATTATCATGGATCACGGAGGAATACTCGTCGAGGGGAGACCTTTCGATCTCATAAGAGAGCACGTGGGCCATGACATCATAGAGGTTCTCGAGCCTCCCCCAGGCCTGCGGCAATTCGTCAGACTGAGAAATCTGGAACACGAAGACCTGGGCCACCGTCTGATCATAAGTACCGAAGACGGCAATGCACTCTTCCGCGAGATCAGCAGCGAATACTGCAAGGAAGGCTGCATCATGCGCATGGCAACACTCGAAGACGTATTCCTGAAATTGACGGGAAGGGAGCTCAGGGAATGAAGGAAACCATATCTGTCAATCTATCCGCGCGGTTTCTGCGGGTATGGGAGAGAAATCTAGTTGTTTACCGTCAGAACTGGAAGATAAGCTTTGTACCTCCGCTCCTCGAACCATTTTTCTATCTGGTTGCTTTTGGAGTCGGCCTCAGTGCCCTCGTCGGCAACGTCAGTTATCGGGGCTCCGAAATCTCGTACATGCTTTTCATAGCACCGGCGCTCCTTGCCATCAACATTATGAACAACGCCTTCTTCGAGAATACCTATGCCTCCTTCGTGCGCATGTATTATCAGAAGACATTTGACGCCATGATGGCGACGCCGCTCTCTCTTGAAGAAATCATCACCGGGGAGATAATGTGGGGAGCAACAAAATCGGTCATTGCGACGGCAATCATGCTTGCCGTAATAAGTCTCTTCGGACTCATCCGCTACCCCGAGGGTCTCTTGATCATCCCCCTTTCTCTGCTCGGAGGCATAGCGTTCGGTTCCATAGGGATGATATTTACAGCGATTGTGGCCAACATAGAACTTTTCAACCTGCCCGTGTTTCTCTTCATCACGCCCATGTTCCTCTTCAGCGGCACATTCTTCCCCGTCGAGAATCTGCCCGGGTGGGCTCAGAATATTGCCATACTCCTGCCGCTCACACACATGGTGAATCTGACGAGGTCTCTGAGTCTGGGGATAGTCGACAGATCGCTGCTCCCGGGGTTCTTCTATTTTGTCGTTTCATGCATCGTTTTTTTCCCCATCGCAATCCACAAGATGCACAGGCGACTGATTAAATGATGTCGTGGAAAGATGTTCAGGTTTGGCAAGAAAGAGGGGACACGCATTTGCATGCCCCCTCTTCACTAAGAAGAAGTGCGTTTATTGCGCAGACTCGATATATTCGACGGTCTTCTCGGCGAGCGTCTTCATGACATACTCAAATTTATCCGCGTCTCTGTCAAGCAGCGTCATCCTGAATCCTGGTACGGAAGTAAAGAAGGATGTGAGAGGAACAACGCAAATCCCCGTCGACCCCAGGAGGTAATAAACGAACCGTTTGTCATACTCTATCTTTTCAGAGACAAGATTCTCAACGTGCTCCCTGATCTCCCTCTGCTTGATGGGAAGCGTCTGCCTGTCGTTAAGCGATGCCTCGTTGAAAACGACCGACATATAGAACGCTCCATTGCTCCTGTTCACGATAAGATAGGGGACATCCTTGAGACTTTCGTAAGCGATGTTGGAGAGCTTTTCGTAGTGACTTATGCGAGAGTTAAGATATTTCTGATACTCGGGATGGTTCATGATCTTCGGAATGGCCATCTGCGGCAGCGTGGTCGAACAGACCTCGGACATCTTCTGATTGACTATAGTGTTGAAGTACCGCTCGAATTTCTCGTCTTTATGCACGTTGTAAACTTCCATCCAGCCGCACCGTGACCCGGGCCAGGGGAACTCCTTCGATATGCCGTTCATGCTCATGCCCGGCACGTCTTCGATTATGTCAGAAAGATGAACCGTCTTCTTTCCGTTGTACACGATATTGATGTAGGTCTCGTCGAAGATGAGGAATAGATCATACTCCCTCGCGATCCTCACTATCTGCTCAAGCGTCTCCGCAGAATGGACGAACCCTGTCGGATTATCAGGGTTGATAACAAGAATCCCCACGATTGATTTATAGCTCCTTACCTTCTGTTCGAGCTCGCGGATGTCCGGCGCCCAATCCCTGTAAGGATTCATCCGGTACGTATTCGGCGGGAACGACGCGTGGAGCACCTCTGCAAGTAGATGCGTGGAATATGTGGGCTCCGGCATTATGATTCTTGCATCAACCCGGATCGCACTGTATGCGCGTGCAATTGCATCGCCAAGGCCGTTGAAGAAGATTATATCTTCCGGTGTTATCTGAACATGACCATTCTTGTTTATCCTGTCCGCCAAAAACTCGCGGGTTTCGTCAACGCCCTTGGTGGGACAGTATCCGTAGGAGAGATCGTTCCTGAGAACCTCGATGAGCACCTCCTTCATCCACTCGGGAATCTTTTCCCCCTTATGGATGGGGTCTCCGATGTTCTCCCAGATTACCTCTATACCATACTCTTTCAATTTATTGGCCACGTTTACGATCTGACGTATCTCGTAAACAAGGCCACTGCCGTCTTTCGCGATATCAAACCTCATAAACACCTCAAGTAATTTCAAAAGATTCTAAATTTCAGTATAGTATAGTTAAATACAATTTTCCATTTTTTTTTGAGCCCGGATGCATGGGGACATGTCATTCGACTTCGGAGATGATGCCCATTCTGGCATAGATCGGACGGACTTCCTTCCTGATACGGGGAAGCTTAACTGCAAAGAAGAGTGCGCCTATGATACATGTAAACCCGCTAATGATAAGGGTATTGGGGGCGCCTATCCAGGAGGCAAGGGCGCCCATTATGAGGCTGCCGATGGGCGCCATGCCAAAAAGGAAAGTCGCATATATACTCATCACCCGTCCCCGCTTGTCTTCATCGACGATGCTCTGCAGGATCGTGTTGGAGGATGCCAGTTGAACTATCATGCCGAATCCTGCGACAAACATCATGAGAAGGGAAAAGACGAGGATTGTCGAGAAAGAAAAGAGGATGACGCCGGCACCGAAAATGGCGGAAGCAATAGAAATGATTCGCCCCAGGCCAAGAATGGTCCGACGCGATGCAAGGTAGATGGAACCGGTCAGCGCACCGATGCCTGAAGCGGCCATGAGAAACCCCAGGGTATGAGGGCCGCCGTGGAGGATATCTCTTGCAAACACAGGCATGAGAACGCCATAGGCCATGCCCATGAAGCTTATCACACCGAGTTGATAAAGGATGTATCGTATCGGCGCGAATCCGAAGGCGTAGGAATAGCCGTCTCTTAATTCCTGCCACAGACGTGATGCGCGGATCTCTTTTTTTCTCGTGGGCACTCTTATCGCGAGTAAGGCCGCGATGATGCCGATGAAACTGAGCCCGTTGATAAGAAAGCAGACGCCTTCGCCGAGAAGACCGATCAGTAAGCCGGCAACTGCAGGCCCCACGAGCCTCGCCCCGTTAAACATGAAAGAATTGAGTGCGATCGCGTTGCCCAGGTCTTCCGGTTTATCTATCATCTCGACTACAAAGGACTGCCGCGTGGGCATATCAAATGCATTGATCATGCCGAGAAATACGCTCAGGCCGATGAGCTGCCAGACATGTATTGTGCCGGTCAGCGTGAGGACGGCAAGGATCAGGGCCTGTATCATCGAGAAGGCCTGGGTAGCAACCAGGATTCGGAGCCTGTTCCATCTGTCCGCGTAGACGCCTGCAATCGATGCAAAAAGAAAGACCGGGATCTGACTTGAGAAGCTGATAACTCCCAGGAGAAACGCCGAATCGGTGAGGCGGTACACCAGCCAGCTCATGGCGAGCTGCTGCATCCATGTCCCGATCAGCGAGACGCTCTGGCCGCCGAAGAAGAGCCGGTAATTCCTGTGGTGCAGGGCCCTGACGATAAATTTTAGTGCGATCTCTTTTTCTGATCCCGATGCATTCATGAAATTCTATATTACATCACTCTTAAGCCTTAATGCATTCATCATACACTACAATTGTCCAACAAAGAACTCTTATGATACGCAATCTTTCGGCCAGGCTGATTGATTATCGAGATTTCGTTACAGACTAAATCTCACGGCGAGGCAGACAAGCACAGCAATAAAGAGCGTCACAACCATCAGGGCATTCGCTCTCAGTATATTGGTCTTCACAAGTTCCCTATCCGGGTTACCAATGGTCGGTCTGAAACAAGGCTCTCCGAAGTAATAGTTCATCCCACCGAGCTCAACCTCAAGTGCACCGGCCACCGCCGCCTCAGTCAGCCCGGAATTCGGGCTGGGGTGCTTCCTTCCATCCCGCAGGAGAATCTTGAGAGAATTTGAGGGACGAAGTCTCAAGATCATGGCGGCAACCAGTATCATCACCGCCGTCAGGCGTGCCGGGATATAGTTGGCGAGGTCGTCGAGTCTCGCCGAGGCCCATCCAAAGTCCAGGTAGCGCTCGTTCTTGTAGCCGAATGTCGAATCAAGTGTATTTATGGCTTTATAAATCATAGCCCCGAGAGGCCCGGCAAGAAATGCGAAAAAGAGCGGTGCCGTAACTCCATCCACCGTATTTTCCGCGACACTTTCAACGGTTGCCCTGACGACGCCTTTTTCATCGAGAATGTCCGTATCCCTTCCCACAAGGAAAGATACCCTTGCCCTGGCCTCTTCGAGTCTCGCAGCCGCAAGTGCGCGATAGACAGAGAGGCTGTGATCCAGGAGATCTCTCGCCGCAAACGTCGTATAGAGAAGGAAGATGGAAACAACATCACCGAGAAGAGGATGGATCAGTCCCGCGCAGGCAATGATTACATGTGTTAAGAGACATGTAACCGCTAGGACAATCAAAACCATCATCATACCCGCCAAGCGCGGGCCTGCGGAGATCTTCCTCAAGGGCGTCTCCAGAAAAAGGGCGAAGCGTCCAATCAGCTTTACAGGATGGGGAAGCCAATGCGGGTCGCCCGCGATGAAGTCAAGAAGTACGGCGGCAATAATCTGATATTCCAGTCTCATTGAAGTCTTTAGGATGAATCTTATTTTGCTAAGGGTGGGATGGATTTGCCTTCATAACCCCATCATAACCAAGGACGCTGCCGCCGGGACGATCTCCGTGATCTCACAGGATGCCCCGAGGGTGTCGCCCGTATAACCACCGATCTTGCGAAGACAATAGAGAGAAAAAAGCACGGCAACTGTAAGAGAGGAAATTCCCGCCGCAAGGCCCCCCCAGCGTGCCGCAAGCCAGCCCGCAGCGACAAGAAAGAGGGAGGCCCCGATGACGTTGAGCCATAATCTTCCGGCGCCGAAGGCAGTTGCCAGGCCGCCTTCACGCCTAACGTAAGGAATAGCCGTCATCATTATGACGAAAGACGTCCTGCCTGCAAGCGGCATGAGCACGATGATTCCCGAGCGCAAAGAAGGAGAAAGAGAGATCAGGAGCGAAACCTTCAGCGCAATCACAAATACTACGGCGAGGACACCCATGACCCCCGTCCTGCTGTCTCTCATGATTTCGAGCACACGCTCCCGCGGCCGGGCACTGAAAAAACCGTCCGCCGTATCCGCAAGGCCGTCCATGTGCAGCCCGCCCGATATGGCGGTCATGGCAATAACGGTCATCACGCTTGCCGGAAGAGGGGGCAGAATCATTCCTATCACATGATCGAAGACCGCGATTGCAATCCCGATCAACAGGCCGACCACAGGAAAGTAAGGCATAGAGCGCGCCAGCTCCTTCTCACCACAGACGAAACTCTTGGGGAAGGGAATGACGGTTAGAAACTGTATCGCCGCAAAGAGAGGTTTCATTTATCTGCCTTGGAGACGGAGGCTTCCTCGAAGGTGGCCACTTCTGTGAGGATGCGGACCGCTGCTTCCACAAGATTCATCGATAAGGCCGCGCCCGTCCCTTCGCCGAGTCTCATATCCAGGTCGAGCAGCGGTTTCTTCGCCAAGCAATCGAGTGCGATCTGATGCCCTCTTTCCATGCTGCGGTGTGAAGCAATCATGAAGTCCCGAGCAGCCGGAGCGACACCTGCCGCCACAAGGGCACCGGCTGTTGAAATGAACCCGTCCACGAGCACCGGTTTTCTGAGGTATGCTGCGCCGAGGATGAGACCGGCTATCCCGCCGATTTCAAATCCACCGATCTTGGCAAGAACGTCGAGGGCGTCACCACGATCCGGCCTGTTGATCTCGAGCGCTTTCTCAATCATCGCTGTCTTGTGCAGCAGCTGATCATCATCGATCCCCGTCCCCCTGCCCACGATTTCGGCGAGGGGAGCTCCACTGAAAATCGCGATCATCGCGGCACTCGGCGAGGTATTCCCGATCCCCATGTCTCCGGTTCCGAAGACGTCGG
>Ga0335081_10020102_pt1 | contig 10799 bp, 5 predicted proteins | sample Lox_Sample_35_FD_206713 | JGI IMG/M metagenome (GOLD analysis project Ga0335081, IMG submission 206713) | Soil microbial communities from Loxahatchee National Wildlife Refuge, Florida, United States - Lox_Sample_3.5 | ecosystem: Environmental > Terrestrial > Soil > Wetlands | place: USA: Florida... | reverse complement strand
ACAAGGCACGAGACCTCCGCTTACGCCAAGCGCGACCAGGCCTCCGAGAGTCACCGCACCCTCCGGCGCGTGGCTGTGGCTGTGCCCGCCATGGCTGTGGACGTGGCCTGAATGGTGCTCGTGCTCGTGGGAGTGCGCGTGATGATCGTGTGAGTGGGCACGCGTGTGGTCGTGGCCGTCATGATGGTGCGCATGATCGTGATGGTGATGCCCGCCGTCCATGAGAGCTTTGGTCCGCTGATATAGGAGCACGAAGCCGAGGCCGACGATGGAGACACCCGAGAGGGCGCCCAACACGGGCACGATTTTCTCGGGCACGACATACCGCTGGAAAAACAAAACACCCAGGCCCAACAGGAACACGCTCAGCGTATGGGTGAATGTCACCGCAAAGCCCAGGAACGCCGCATGACGCCAGGTGCCGCGCGAACCCACCAGATACGCGGCGACGATGGTTTTGCCGTGGCCCGGTGACATGGCGTGCATCGCCCCGAGCCCAAAAGCCGCCGCGATACCCACCAGCACCATTCCCCACGTGATTGTCCGGTGCCGGATCAGCCGCGAGAGGAAGTCGCCTCGAACTACCGTTCCCGGCGCAGCGGGCTGCTGGAAAGAGAACGAGCGGCCTGAAGGGGCTGGGGTAGCGTGGGACGCGGCCGGCGTCAGGTTCGGTGCCAGGTCCGCCGATCGGTCGGACAGCAGGGTTTTGACCGCATTGCGCGCAGGCGGAGACGCAATGGGGAGTTTCGCCGGCGACCAAACGGCTCTCGCCACCAGATCCTGAGGAGGGACCACGCTCGGATCGGCCGGATACGAGGACAACTCTCCGCTCAGGTCCAGGCTTCCATGCGTAGCGCTCCGCAAGATCACACTCGTATCGTGCTCGACCACGATTTCCTTCCATCCTGCCCGGCCCGGATAATTGCAGTCTTCGTACCTGATTTCCCCGGGCCCCACGTCTGCTTCAGCAATCATCGAGATTCGCAGGACGGGCATGCCGCCTGCTCCTTCCATGACGTGCGGCGAAACCCGTCGAAGCTGGAGGTGCGCCGCGCTTCCGTTGTTCTGCACAGTCAGCTTTCCCACCCACTCGACGGCCTGCAATCGGGATCTCTCGAGCATCTCCGCGTCATTCGCGGGGTCGACTTTCCACCGGCCCAGCAGCTCGAACGTGGGAATCTCCGCGAGATCCAGCACATACGTGATTAGCAGTTTTTCGTCGTGCAGTCGCAGGCGGGCGTAATGATTCACGCTGAAATTGCCCATGGGATGTGCCTGGACCAGAATCACCATGAATAACAGCCCCAGACTGGCTCTCAAAGTCGCCACAGAAGTGATCTCCCTGGGACTATTACGACCGGCCTGGATGCTTCGGATGTAGCGCCACTCAGGTTTTTCCAGCCATGGTGAATTGCGCCGACGCGCCCCAATCCGCTAGATTGGGAGCGGAGGAATGGCCGAGTGGTTGAAGGCGGCGGTCTTGAAAACCGTTAGCGGGGTGACTCGCTCGGGGGTTCGAATCCCTCTTCCTCCGCCACTCATATCTTATTTAGGATTAGCAAGTTGCAGCGGCGTGAACCCGACGCTGTGCCGAAATTGAGGGGGCTACGATGGCAATCGGTTGGGGAAGAGGGCCCGCTAATACAGACCTTCGGTTCCCTTGCCCGCCAAGGTAAGGCGGAAGCGGTGCACTTCGTACATTGATCAACTAAACTAGAGGCATGGAGAAGACGATCCAAGCGGTGTATGAGAACGGCGTCCTCCATCCCTTGGAACCGCTCCAGCTTGGTGAACGGCAGCAGGTGACCGTCACCATTTCCGACAGGATCGATGTGCCCCCGAATCATCCGCTGTTGGTTTCTCCCGACGAGTGGTCGCATGCCGCGCACGATGACATCGCTTTAGAGGAAGTGAGACGAGCGCTAGCGACTATCCATGGCTCTCTTTCGGAAGCTGTCCTTGCGGAGCGCCGAGAGCGCTGATTGCCCAGATACTTTCTCGACACCAGCGCCGTAGCCAAGCTTTATCGTAGCGAGGCCGGCAGCGCCTTCGTCGATCGGATTTTCTCCGAGCCGGCTTCCCAACACGTGATTTCTCGCCTCGCCATTGTAGAAATGGAATCTGTTTTCGCACTGAAGGCGCGAACTGGTGAAATCGAGCAGCAGGCCGTGCTAATCGCGCGACGGCGCTTGGAGGCCGATCTGGGTCGTAGTCGGCTGTTGGTGGCCGCCGTAAACGACGACCATTTTCGCGACGCCCGACGATTGCTCATCAAGCACGGCACTAATGAAGCCCTCCGGACGCTCGACGCTCTACAACTCGCGATTGCTCTTGGGCTCAAGCGAGCCGGACTTGCCACGGTGTTCATAGCGGCCGATCAGAAACTTTGCCGGGTGGCCGCGCTAGAAGGTTTCGAGGTGACGAATCCCGAACAGCCACCTGCAGTGGTGATTTGAGATCTAAGCGAGTAGCGCCAATGAAGAAGAGGCCTGTCAGTCGATTCTCGAGGCCAAAGGCGAAGAAGAGCGGCATCATCGAAAGCTGGCATAACGGGGCTGATGCCGAAATTCATCTTTATGCCCAGTCGCTTCAGAAGGCGGCAAAGTCACTTGTTGAAAAATTGGAGCCCAAGCAGAGTCCAGGAACAGCTTGGGATGTATGCCCGATCATCTGGCTCTACAGGCAGGCCCTTGAACTCCACTTAAAAGCGCTGGTGGGCGAAGGCAGTAACTTTCTTGAGTCGAAGACGGACCCGATCTCGTTGTACCGCACTCATTCGCTACGCTGGTTGGCCCAAATCGTGTGTCAGGTGATCAAGACCCTTGGGTGGGAGAGTGATTTTGCCTGCGAAGGAGTTTCCAGCCTGGCCGAGTTCAGTTCTCTTCTCAACGAGATTGAGTCCTTGGACCCGGTTTCGTGCGCCGTGCACTTCGCCAGCGGTCGAGATCACGGTTCGGCCGCGCAGAGTTTCCAGAAAGTCAGTGCTGTGCAGTTTGCAAGGAAGGTGGACGCGCTGCTTGAGCTGTTGGACGTGACCGCAGATGCGCTGGCGGCGATGTGGGATCAACGAGCAGAAGCGGCGGCTGACGAGGGATTCGGCGGTGATTTCGGGCCCACCATTCATTGACGGCGCGCTACGATTGATCCGGGTTTGCTGGTGGAATCACTGTAGCGAGTTTGCATGTCAAACCTGCCAAAACCGCGTTTCAGTGCTAATTCTGCAAATCGTGCAAATTGAAAACTCAGCAACTTATGCAAAATCAGCAGCTTGCGGACGAACGAATCCCTCTTCCTCCGCCAAGCTACGATAAATCGCTCTGCTCTGCGAACGACCCATGTTTTTTTGCTATTGCGGGGTTCGATCGTCGCAGTTGGCCGGCTGGACGAGCGGCGCGGTTTGCCCCGCTCTTCTGCGCATCTTCTCTATCCGTATCCGTCGCAGCGAATTCATCCGATCGTAACCGGGATTTCATCCGGTCCTAACATTGCTCCCCTACCATTGATCTCGTCCAGATACAGTCGTCGGTCTGTCGATTTTCGCTAGGTGGTGTGTGTCTTGCTCCTCACCCTCTGAGGAGCTGGGGAAAGGGTGGAGGTTTCAAGTGTTTCAATCTCTTCGCGCAACATGCCTGTTTGCGGCCGTTCTCAGCACCCTCTTGATAACCGCAGCTCTGGCCCAAAGCGGCAAGGGCGTCATCAGTGGACGGACGGCGGATAGTGCCGGCGGCACGCTCCAAGGCGCCCGGATAACGGTGCAGCCCGGAGGCTACTCTACGGTCTCGAATGGCCAGGGTGAGTTCACCATCACCGATTTGCCGCCGGGCGATTATGAGGTCACCGTAGCCTATGTCGGCTTCTCGTCTCTCACGACCAAGGTAACCGTGGCGGCTGGAAACGTGGCGCGCGTTGACGCGGTTTTAAAGGTCGCTTCGGTGAACGAGGAAATCGTGGTGACCGCGGAGCGCCCGCACGCTGAAGCCGAGGCGATCAATCGCGAGCGAACCGCCGACAATATCCTCGATGTCCTGCCATCCGAAGTGATCACAAGCCTCCCCAACGCGAACGTGGCGGACGCACTAGGTCGGATGCCGGGAGTTACCCTGGAGCGCGATGAAGGCGAAGGCAAGTACGTCCAGATCCGCGGGACCGAACCGCGCCTGAACAACGTTACCATCGACGGTATCAATGTTCCCTCGCCCGAGGGCAACGTGCGCCAGGTGAAGCTGGACGTCATCCCCTCCGACATCGTCGAATCGGTTGAGATCAACAAGACCCTACAGGCGAACATGGACGGCGACGGGATCGGCGGATCGGTCAACCTGGTAACCAAGACCGCGGGCGATGTACCCACCATCAGCCTGAGCGGTCTGGCCGGATATACGCCGATTATTGGCGGCCGGACGGCGGAACAGTTCGCCGGCACGCTCGGCAAGCGCTTTGGCAAACAGAAGCGCCTTGGGGTGCTGGTGGGCGCCACCTGGGACTACAACGGCCGCGGCATCGACGACATCGAGCCCTCCCCTGACGCCGTCCAGACGGGCAGCACGATCACTCCGTCGTACGACAGCATCGACCTCCGCGAATACCGGTACCACCGCTACCGCTACGGCACTGCGGGAAGCGTGGATTACAAGCTTTCAGAGGGGTCGAGCCTGTACTTCCGCGGTTTGTTCTCCGACTTCCAGGACTTCGGCGACAAGTGGACCTACACGCTGAACAATGGCGACACCCCGAAATACAAGACCTCCAACCGCACGCCGGATTATGCCATCGCCAACCTGGTGGCCGGCGGCAATCATTACTTCGGTTCAATATGGATGAGCTGGAACGTTTCCATGTCCCGCTCCCGCCAACTGGACGCGGCGGGGAATCCTGGAACCGATTTCAAGGCAACCGGCGCGCTCAAGGATCTCACCTCCTGTGTCTACGATCCGGCAGCCACCACTGATCCATACCGGCCACAGTTCAGCGCGTCCTGCACTGCCCCGGGTTCTCCCATATTCGATTCGAACAACTACAAAATGAGTGAGTTCGACAGTTCCAACGGGCTTACCGCTCAACTCAACCTCCAGGCCGCGGCATCACTGGATAAGCGTTACCAATTGGGTGGGCACCTTGGAATTTTCGAGTTTGGCGGCAAGGTACGGAATGGTCATAAATTCCAGGATGCCTACCAGGGCGTTTATGATCCCACCACCACGCTGCTGATGAGCCAGTTCCTTGGCAGCTTTACAAATAGTAACTTCTACAACAACAGCTACCGGTTGGGGCCGGTCACGGATTACGGGAAGATTACCTCGTTCTTCAACGCCAACCCGAACGATTTCACCTTAGATGTTGGCAGTACGCATCTCGGCTCCGATCCGAACAATTTCGACCTGATCGAGCGTATCTCGGCCGCATATGCCATGAACACGCTGGATTTCGGCAGGTTCCGCCTGGTGACCGGTGTGCGTTTGGAGGTCACGCAGTTGGATACACTCGGGAATTATGTCACCGACGACACCAATGGCGACTGGGTCTCCACTACACCATTAAAGAAGAACACCTCGTACGTGGACATTCTGCCCAGCGCGGCGTTGCGTTATGCGCTCACCCAGGAGTCCGGTATCCGTGTGGTTTATGGCCGGGGGATTGCCCGGCCCAATCCCTATGACACGATTCCCTACTTTCAAGAGGACGACGCGGGCCAGACTATCACGATTGGCAACCCCAAGCTCAAGCCGGAGCACGCCAACAACTACGACCTGCTCTACGAGCACTATTTAAAGCCGTATGGGATCATTCAGGCCGGCTTCTTCTACAAAGACCTGGCTGCTCCCATTTACCAGGTTGTCACGCCTCTCACTACCGGGCCGTTCGCGGGCTACAGCCAGTACCAGCTACTCAACGGTTCCAGCGCAAACCTATACGGGTTTGAAGTGGCGTACCAACAGCACTGGTCGTTCCTGCCGGGTGCCCTGGGCGGGCTCGGCTTGTCGGGTAATTATGGCCACACGCTCTCCCAAGCCAATAATGTTCCGGGCCGTTCGGACAATCCCCCGCTGCAACGCCAAGCTCCCAACAACTGGAATCTGAGTCCGACCTACGATCGCGGCCGGATTTCGCTGCGCGTGGGCCTTTCATACAACGGCGCCAGCATCTACGCCTACCAATATCAGGACGGCGCACAATTTGGGTTGAGGGGTCCTTTCGGGGATACTTACTTCTACCCACACCTTCAGTTGGACGCACAGGCGAGCATTCGTCTCGCGAAGGGTCTGTCCGCGATCGTCTACGGTCTGAATCTGACCAACGAGGTCTTCGGGTTCTACAATGGATCCCCCAAGTACGTGCTCCAGCGCGAGTACTACGGTCCGACGATCGGCGGCGGTTTCCGCTGGAGCCCCACGAGAGAAAAATTCTAGCGGGGACCGAACCTGGGGATAGAACATGAGCTGACGCGAATCTTCCCCGGAATTGTGCGCATATTGCTGATACTCGCGAAACGCCGTTGGGGCACGAGAGTAACTCAGGGGAGAACGCTCATTTTCAGCCGGTCCCGGACGCCCATTTTCGTGACCTTCTGAACGATCCGCCGTAATCTTGCGTAGAATGCTGTAACGAGGTGTGCGCATGGGTATCCGGCTGGATGTTCGACACGCCCTGCGGATGTTCCGGAGAACGCCTTCGGTCACCGCAATTATCGTTCTAACGTTGGCGCTGTGCATCGGCGCCAATACCGCCATCTTCAGCGTGATCGACGCCGCCCTGCTCCGGCCGCTGCCCTATCCGGAGCCCGGCCGGCTGGCGGCCATCGTCAGGCAATACCGGGGCCACGGGGCCGAGAGCGACAACAATATCAGCCAGACGGGCAGGACCTGGGAATTGGTCCGGGATCACGCCACTTTCCTGGATGCCGCTGCCTATTCCAGCGGAAGCCAGGGCGTCAACTTCGCCTTCGGCGGCAATGTTCAATTCGTGCGGCAACAGCGCGTGGGCGCCGGATTCTTTCGTGTGCTGGGCATCCAGCCCATGGTGGGCCGCGAGTTCACCCGCGAAGAAGATCGCGCGGGCGGACCAGCGCTGGCCGTGTTGAGCTTTCACCTTTGGAAGCGGTTGGGCGGGGGTGCGTCGATTGCCGGGCAGCACGTGATGCTGCGCGGCGAACCTTACACGGTGGTCGGGGTCATGCCGGAAAACTTCCGTTCCAGTGCGCCCGCGGAACTCTGGACACCCCTGGAGCCTTCGACCAAGGGCGAGGGCAGCGGGCAGAATTACGAAATCGTAGCGCGGTTGCAGCCGGGCGTCACCTGGGTGCAGGCGCAGGCGCAGATGGAAGCGATCGGAGCACCCATGATCGCCGAATGGAAGCTCGAACCCGGCGTGAGCGTGCGCCTGCATCTGGTCTCGCTGCAACAGGGCCAGACGGACGATCTGAGAAAGCCGCTTCTCATTGTTTGGGCTGCCGTGGGGCTGGTTTTGTTGATCGGGTGCGCCAACGTCACCAGCCTTCTGCTGGCCCGCGCGGCAACTCGCAGCCGGGAGATCGCGACGCGGCTGGCCATGGGCGGCGCCCGCGCGGTCATCGTCCGGCAGTTGCTGGTAGAGAGCCTGGTCTTGGCGGCTTTCGGCGGCTTGGCCGGGTTGCTCGTCGGCTATGCCGGGGTGCGAGGGTTGCAGGTTTTGGCGGCCGATACATTCCCCGCGGTCAGCACGGTGCGGCTGGATGTCCGGGTCCTGGTCGCGACGGCGTTGTTGTCAGTCTTCGCCAGCCTGGTGGCAGGAATTTTCCCGGCATTTGAAGCCAGCGCGGTGGACATACGGACGGCGCTGACCGAAGCGGGCATGCGCGGAGTGGCGGGCGGGAGAAGGCGCTGGTCACGCCGCTTGCTCGTTTCCGGCGAGGTGGCACTCGCGGTTCTGTTGCTGGTCGGCGCAGGGCTGCTGATTCGCACTCTCGAGCGCCTGTATCAATTGCGGCCGGGGTTTGATCCGGATCACGTGATTACGGCGAGCTTCTCTTTGCAAGACGCGCGTTACACCACCAGCGAGAGCGTCAACCGGCTTTTCGAATCGGGACTCTCGCGCATTCGGGAACTGCCTGGGGTGGAGTCGGCTGCCGTGGCGCTGACTTTGCCCTTCCAGCGGCCGCTCAACGATGGTTTCCGCCATCTGGATGGCCCGCAGGCCGGCGATGAATATCAGATCACAGACCTTTGTTATGTCACGCCCGATTTCTTTCGGGTGCTGCGTATCCCTTTGTTGAGGGGCCGCGTGCTGCGTGAGAGCGATGGTGCGAAATCCGCGCCGGTGGCCGTCGTGAATGACGCGTTCGTTAACAAATACCTGTCGCGCCAGGCGCCTTTGGGCAGCCATATTTCCCTCGAGGATCAGGTCCGTGAGATCGTAGGCGTGGCCGGCGACGTTCCCCAGAAGCCGGGCTGGGGGGATTACGGCCCGCTCAGCGCGACGCCCACCATTTACGTTCCCGTATCGCAGGTATCCGGCGATTTCCTGCGGCTGGTGCACACGTGGTTTCCCCCGAACTGGATCGTCCGTGCGAACGGTTCTCCGCAGAGCGTCACCCGCGGGATTCAAGACGTGGCGGCGAAAATCGACCCGCTGCTGCCCATCGCGGCATTTCGCACGCTTCAGGAAGCGCGCGCGGACTCGCTGAACATGCAATGGTTCCAAGCGACGCTGCTGGCATCGCTTTCCGGACTGGCGCTGCTCCTGGCGGTCGTGGGCATTTATGGTTTGATGTCGCAATCGGTCATCGAGCGGAAGCGCGAGCTGGGCATTCGGCTGGCGTTGGGCGCCAGCCGCTTGCGAGCGATTCGCAACGCCTCCACTCCCGGAATCGCGCTGGCACTGGCTGGCGTGGCGGCTGGGTGCGTGCTGGCCGGGCTTTCCGCCCGGGTAATGCAGCACCTCATTTGGGGCGTCAGCACAACGGATCCCGTGACCTATGCGACCGTTGGCCTCGGCTTACTCTTGATCGCCATGGTAGCGAGCCTGGTTCCCGCCTTGCGCATTGCACGGCTAAACCCTGCGGATACGTTGCGTGAGGAATAAGCAGCGGGAAGACGCGGCGGCAGCGGTTATCGTCGCGAAGGGGGTTTTATCAAGAAAACGGCGCCGAAAGTAAGGGCCGAAAATAAGAATGGTTCCAAGTGACTCACTGAACAGCCCAACCCCCGCCGGCATGCACGGCATGAGTCGTGCGATCAGGATAACCGGACGTTATCTCCGTTGCTCCCCGCCATACCTGTTGTAGTACGACGGTTCAATGCTCCGAAGCCCGCCTGCAAGTTCTTCCTGACCGGAGCCCGCTGCTCGAGACGGCCTTTCACTCTCTCCCAACGACTGCTCGTTACCGAGCCACCATTGAGAGATTAACGCTCCCGGCCTGTCCCTTCGCCACACCGCCGAATTTCGCCCTGAACCCGTTCGGTCCGTCACTCCTTCGCTACAGCCTGGTTCGCCCCGGCCATGGCGATATCGACGTTTCGAACCCGTTGCTCAGTTTGCAACCCAGCGGCCTCGCCTGGCGATTCGGCCTCTGCTCCCCTTTAGGGTTTTTTGCGCCCCTCCAGATCGAAGCGTTCAACCGACTCACCCTGCGAAAAGCTCACCTTTGTGTGCGGCCCGATCTCCCTTCGCTCCCCGCTGCCGTTCCATTTTATAAGTTCAACAGCGGATCAACGTTCCAGGCTCGCTACCGCTCACCAGGTTTTCTGTTCCTTGAACCTCTTGGAACCTTCTACATCATGCAGCGCGCCCGAAATTTCGTCAAATGAATTTTCGTTCGCAAACACCCTTTTCCTCAATTTTGTTAACGTTTGGTTTCAAACACTTGGTGGGCGGGGCCGGTGAATCTGCGGTGGATAAACCAGGAACGCCTCAGCTTGTTTTTATTTGCCGCCGGCGAGCTTCAGAATCATGCCGGTGTCCGTGGCCACCCAGATATTCCGGTCATCGACCGCGGAAATCATGGCGCGGTGCGCAGTGGCGCGGTAATCCACGTCCATCTCCTGCCAGTTGTCCAGATCATCGCTGCGCAGCACCTTCAGTTTTCCGGGCACGGGACTCTCATTGAGCCGGTCCAGTTTCTCGACTCCCGCAAGGTATGACGGGCCCGTAGGGGGCAGCGCCACGTCCGTGATCAGCCGGTTCTTCTCGCGAAACACGCGTTCGCTCTTTCCTGTCGCCGAGTCGATGCGGAACACTTCCGAGGGCCACTCAAACGCGTTGCTGAACTCGATCACGCCCAGGCCGAAACCGGCCGGCGATAGCCGTACACACGAGACGTGGCCAAACAGAGATCCTGTGCTGACGTCCCAATCGCGTCCGGCGTTGCGGGTCTGAAGGAAGATGGATACGCGCGGTATCTCGCGGCTGGCCTGGCTCTGGCTGGGGTTCATCCACTCCGGAACCCCGGTACGGGAACCCCGCACGGGCTGATTCCATCCGGTGATGATGCCCGTGCTCGCTCCGGCGAAGTCGATCCAGTTGTATACAGTCGACTCTGCCGGGGAATCCGCTTGTCCGCCAGCCGGCACCTCTTTCCATTCCTTTCCGCCGTCGGTGGTCTCATAGACTTTCTTCTTCTCGGCGACAGCCCAGCCATGGTCCGGATCCACGAAGTAGACGCGCAGGATGTCATCAATGGGGCTGATCTTGCGCCAGGTGCGCCCGCCGTCCTCGCTGCGCCAGATGTCGTTGGCCGTGACCATCCATCCGCGGCTTCCGCCGAGGAAGAACAGGGAGAGCGGCACGTCTTTCCCCGGCAGCGCAGCAAATGTCCAACTTGCGCC
>Ga0335081_10020101_pt1 | contig 10799 bp, 7 predicted proteins | sample Lox_Sample_35_FD_206713 | JGI IMG/M metagenome (GOLD analysis project Ga0335081, IMG submission 206713) | Soil microbial communities from Loxahatchee National Wildlife Refuge, Florida, United States - Lox_Sample_3.5 | ecosystem: Environmental > Terrestrial > Soil > Wetlands | place: USA: Florida... | reverse complement strand
GAGGCCGAGATCGACGCCGACCTGGACGCCCGACTGGTACGCGTAGCAGTTCGCGAGCCCCTCGTTCGAGACGCCGCGCAGGTGCCACGACTCGTGTGCGAGCACGACGATCGCGTGGCCCGTGCTGCGGCCAGGGTGCGAGGCGTGGCCCTCGATCACGCGCGAGAGCGTGTAGCAGATCCCCGGCGTGAGCCAGGCCCGCGTGCCGCCCACCTCCGCGAGCCCGTCCGCCTCCTGCACCGTGCCGACATGGCGGCCCGACGTGTCGCAGACGACGGTGGCCGGATGCCCCGCGATCTTGCTCGCCTCGCCCGAGATCGTCCGCTCGACCCGCGCCTGAGTCGCCGAGTCGAGCGCGCTCCAGCCGCGCCTGACGTTCACGCCCCAGACGATCAGCCCGACCGCGGCCAGCACGATCGCGGGGCCGAGCAACCGCCCGACGCCCCGCCTGCGCGGGCGCGGGGCGGGCGGCGACGACCAGAACTCCGGGTCGTCCTCCTCCGGCGGCTCGCCCTCCCAGCCGAACTCGTGCAGGTCGGCGCTCTGCGGCCCGCGGCCCCGCTCGGCCGGCTCGCCCGGCGACACGAGCCCGGTGACGAAGAACTGCAACTCGAGCCCGAGCGCGAGCACGAACGGGAGCCAGAGCGGCACGACGTACCGCCAGCTGGGCGGGGAGAACAGCCAGGCGACGAGCAGCGCCACCAAGAGCAGACGCGCCCGAAGCATGCACCGAGCGTACTGATGCATACTGCGATTCGGGACGTGACGACGCGGACCGACGACGCGAAGGCGACGAACCTGGAGGCGGCGGTAAGCCGGGCCAGGGCGCAGGCGGGCACCCAGGCGGACGACGTCGAGCGCTGGATCCGCTCGTACTACGCGCACGTCCCCTCCGAGGATCTCGCCGACCGCACCGACGCCGACCTCGCCGGCGCCGCTCTCGCGCACTGGGAGCTACTCCAGCAGCGGCGGCCCGGCCAGTTGAAGGTGCGCGTCTACAACCCGACCGTCGAGGAGCACGGATGGGAGTCGCCGCACACCGTCGTCGAGTTCGTGAACGACGACATGCCGTTCCTCGTCGACTCGATCTCGATGGAGGTGATCCGCCACGGCAGCGGCCTCCACCTGATGATCCGGCCGATCGTGCGCGTGCGCCGCGACGAGGAGGGCAACCTCCTCGAACTGGTCGAGGAGGGCGGCATCCGCGAGTCGACGATCCACGTCGAGCTGGACCGGCAGACCGACCCGCAGGCGCTCCAGGAGCTGCACGACGACCTCGTGCGCGTGCTCGGCGACGTCGACGCCGCCGTCACCGACTGGCCGGCGATGCTCGCCGAGGCGCGCCGGATCGCCGAGGACTTCCGCGAGCACCCGCCGCCCGTCGACCCCGAGGAGCTCTCCGAGACGATCGACCTGCTCGAGTGGATGCGCGAGAACTTCACCTTCCTCGGCTACCGCGAGTACGAGATCGCCGACGAGGACGGCGAGGAGGTGCTGCGCGCGGTGGCCGACTCGGGGCTCGGGATCCTGCGCCAGAAGGGCGGGCCGCCGATCTCGGCCAGCTTCGCGCGCCTCCCGCCCGACGTGCGGCGCATGGCGCGCCACAAGCACCTGCTCAACCTGACGAAGGCGAACTCACGTGCAACCGTCCACCGGCCGGCCTACCTCGACTACGTCGGCGTCAAGCGCTTCGACGAGAACGGCGACGTCGTCGCGGAGCGCCGCTTCCTCGGCCTCTACACCCACACCGCGTACAGCGCGACGCCGTGGGAGATCCCCGTCATCCGCCGCAAGGCGCGCCGTGTGATCGAGCGCTCCGGGCTGCCGCACGGCGGCCACGACTACAAGGCGCTCGTCGACATCATCGAGACCTACCCGCGCGACGAGCTCCTGCAGATGTCGGAGGACGACCTCTACGAGATCGCGATGGGAATCTTCAACCTCGGAGAGCGCCGCCGCGTGCGCCTGTTCGTGCGCCGCGACAACTTCGGCCGCTTCATCTCGTGCCTCGTCTACATCCCGCGCGACCGTTACAACACGCGCAATCGCGAGCGGATCGAGCACATCCTCGACCGCGAGCTGCACGGCGAGACGCTCGACTACGGCACGCGCGTCACCGAGTCGGTGCTCGCACGGCTGCACTACGTGATCCACGTCGACCCGAGCGACCCGCCCGTGTACGACGTCCCCGGGATCGAGGCGATGCTCGCCGAGGCGACGCGCGAGTGGTCGGACGACCTGCGCGAGGCGCTGATCAACACGGTCGGGGAGGAGCGGGCGAGCGTGCTCGCGCACGGCTATGCCGACGCCTTCCCGGCGGCCTACCAGGAGGACTTCCCGGCCGAGCAGGCGGTGCTCGACATCGAGCGGATCGAGCGGCTCGACCCGACCGGCGACCTCGGGCTCAGCCTCTACGAGCCGCACGACTCGCCGGACGACGACCTGGCCTTCAAGCTCGTGCGTTCGGGCCAGCCGCTGCTGCTCTCCGACGTGCTGCCGCTGCTCGAGAACATGGGCGTGACCGTCACCAACGAGCGGCCCTACGAGATCCACCGCCGCGACTACCCGCCCGTCTGGATCTACGACTTCGGCCTGCGGCGCGACGAGGGCGAGGACCTCGAGCCCGAGCAGGTGCGCGGGCTGTTCGAGGATGCGTTCGCGCGCGTCTGGCGCGGCGAGATCGAGAACGACGGCTTCAACAAGCTCGTGCTCTCGGCCGGCCTGTCGGCGCACGAGATCGTCGTGCTCCGGGCCGTCGCCCGGTACCTACGGCAGACGGGGATGCCGTTCAGCCAGCAGTACATGGAGGAGACGGTCGCCGGGCATCCCGACATCGCGGCGCGGCTGGCCGAGCTGTTCCGGCTGCGGCTCGATCCCGAGCTTCAGGAGCTCGACCCGCGCGATCTCGACGGGGAGATCGTCAAGCGGATCGACGCGGTCGCGAGCCTCGACGAGGACCGGATCCTGCGCAGCTTCCTCAAGGTGATCCGCGCGATCCTGCGCACGAACCGTTTCCAGGCCGACGCGCGCGGCAATCCGAAGCCGTACCTCTCGTTCAAGCTCGACTCGAAGATCGTTCCCGACCTGCCTGAGCCGCGGCCGCTGGTCGAGGTGTTCGTCTACTCGCCGCGCGTCGAGGCGATCCACCTGCGCGGCGGCCGGGTGGCGCGCGGCGGCATCCGCTGGTCGGACCGGCGCGAGGACTTCCGCACCGAGGTGCTCGGGCTGATGAAGGCGCAGACGGTCAAGAACGCGGTGATCGTCCCGGTTGGCGCGAAGGGCGGCTTCGTCGCGCAGCAGCTGCCGGCCGACCGCGAGCAGCAGCAGGCGGAGGTGGTCGAGTGCTACCGGACCTTCATGCGCGGCCTCCTCGACGTGACCGACACGATCGACTCGGGCCGGGTCGTGCCGCCGCCGCGCGTCGTGCGCCACGACGGCGACGATCCGTACCTCGTCGTCGCGGCCGACAAGGGGACGGCGACGTTCTCCGACATCGCCAACGGGCTCGCCGAGGAGTATGGCTTCTGGCTGGGCGACGCGTTCGCCAGCGGCGGCTCGGCCGGCTACGACCACAAGGAGATGGGGATCACCGCGCGCGGCGCGTGGGAGTCGGTGAAGCGCCACTTCCGCGACTTCGGCGTCGACGCGGACACGGCGGAGATCAGCGTCGTCGGGATCGGCGACATGTCGGGCGACGTCTTCGGCAACGGGATGCTGCTCTCGCGGCATCTGAGGCTCGTGGCCGCGTTCGACCATCGCCACGTCTTCGTCGACCCCGATCCGGACCCGGCGGCGAGCTTCGCCGAGCGGCTGCGGCTCTTCCGGCTGCCGCGCTCCTCGTGGGCCGACTACAACACCGGGCTGATCTCGCGCGGCGGCGGCGTCTATCCGCGGACCGCGAAGTCGATCGAGCTGTCGCCGCAGGGGCGGGCGGCGCTCGGGGTCGAGGCCGAGACGGTGACGCCGAACGAGCTGATCCGCGCGGTGCTGAAGGCGCCGGTCGACCTGCTCTGGAACGGCGGCATCGGCACGTACGTGAAGGCGAAGGAGGAGCGGAACGCCGAGGTGGGCGACCGCACGAACGACGCGGTGCGCGTCGACGCCGGTGACCTGCGCTGCCGCGTCGTCGGCGAGGGCGGCAACCTCGGGCTCACGCAGCGGGCGCGCGTCGCGTTCGCGCTGGGCGGCGGCCGCATCTTCATGGACGCGATCGACAACTCGGCCGGCGTCGACACCTCCGATCACGAGATCAACCTGAAGATCCTGCTCGGCTCGATCGTCGCGTCGGGCGCGCTGACGACGGAGGAGCGGAACGCGCTGCTCGCGGAGGTCAAGGACGAGGTCGCCGAGCAGGTGCTGCGCGACAACTACGACCAGGCGCAGGCGATCTCTACGTCCGTCGCACAGGTCGGGTCGATGGTCGAGGTGCACGAGCGCTACATCCGCTACCTCGACGAGAACGGCGTCAGCCGCGAGCTCGAGGCGCTGCCGACGGACGAGGTGCTCGAGGAGCGGCAGGGTGCGGGCGGTGGGCTGACCGCCCCGGAGCTGGCGATCCTGCTCTCGTACACCAAGCTCGGGCTCGCGCAGGACCTGCTGGCGTCGTCGCTGCCCGACGAATCGGTGTTCGCGGGCGAGCTCGACCGCTACTTCCCGTCGAAGGTCCGCGAGCGCTTCGGCCGGCAGCTGGACGGGCACCGGCTGCGGCGCGAGATCGTGGTGGCGCAGGTCTCGAACGAGCTCGTGAACCGGTGCGGCACGACGTTCGTCTTCCGGCTGCGCGACGAGACCGGCGCGTCGGCCGACGACGTGGCGCGGGCGTTCACGGCGGCGCGCGACCTGTACTCGTTCCGCTCGCTGTGGGCGGAGATCGAGGCGCTCGACGGGTTCGTACCGGCCGGCACGCAGATCGCGATGTTCCTGCGCGGACGGATCCTGCTCGAGCGTACCGCGCGCTGGCTGCTGCGCAACGTGCCGCGGCCGCTCGACGTCGACGCGGCCATCGAGCGCTTCGCACCGGGGCTCGCATCGCTGGCCGAGCTGCTGCCGGGCATGCTCGGCGAGGCGGAGGCGAACACGGCCCGCGCGCTCGCCGACGATCTCGGCCAGTCGGGCGTGCCGCGGCTGCTCGCCTCGCGCGTCGCCCATCTGGTCGCGCTCGTGCCGTCACCTGATCTGGTGCAGATCGCCGAGGCGACCGGGCTCAGCGCCGCGTCGGTCGCGCAGGCGTACTGCGCGCTCGGCGCGCGGCTCGAGCTGTGGTGGCTGCGCGAGCGGATCGTCGCGCTGCCGCGCGACTCGCGCTGGGCGTCGATGGCGCGCGCGGCGCTGCGCGACGACGTCTACGTCGAGCAGGCGGCGCTCACCTCGGAGGTGATGAGCGCGCACTCGGACGGCGTCGCGCCGCTGACGCGCGTCGAGGAGTGGATCGACCTGAACCGCGACGGCGTCGACCGCTGCCTGCGCGTGCTCGCCGACATCCGCACCGGCGGTGCGGCCGATCTCGCGCGGCTCTCGGTGGCCGTGCGCGAGATCCGGAACCTGATCCAGGCGTCTACGTGAAGATGATCTCGCCGCCGGCGGCTCGCTCGTAGAACTCGCCGACGCTGATGATGTCCTCGACCTGCGGGACGAAGTCGTCGAGCTCGAGTGAGAACATGTCGACCGACGCCTTGCACGCATAGAGGTGGGCGCCCGAGTCGTGCACGAGCTCGATGAACTCCGGGATCGGCGGGATGTCGATCTTCTCCATCTGCCGCTTCATCATCGACGTCGCGAGCGCGGAGAAGCCGGGGATCGCACCGAGCCAGGTCGGTAGGTGCATGCCGGGGTTGCCGACCGTGGCGACCTTGATCTTCGCGTAGCGGTCGCGGCGGATCGCGTCGAGACCGAAGAACGTGAAGAAGAGGTCAGCCTCGATCCCTTCCATGCGCGCCCCGTTGGCCATGATCAGGCCCGGATACACGCCTTCCAGCGAGCCCTTCGAGATCACGATCGCGACCTTCTCGACGGTCGCGGGCTCAGTCTCCATCAGCATCTAGATGCACCCCCTCGGCTTCGGGATGCCGCCGATCTTGGCGGCCAGCTTCGCCGGCCCCTTCGGAAACAGCTCGTACAGCTCCTTGACCGGCACGCCCGACTCCTTGCCCAGCGAGCGGATCGACGGAGCCGCGCCCTTCTCCAGGTACCGGTCGCGCATGAAGCGCACGACGAGCCAGTGGCGGTCGCTCAGCTCCGGGATGCCGTTGTCCGCGGCGATCGCGCGCGCGAGATCCTCGTTCCACTGCGCCGGGTCCGTGAGGAAGCCTTCGGCGTCGACATCGACCGGTCTGTCGGCGATCAGAGTCGTGGTCATGTCCGTGCTCCTCTCAGGCCTGGTTGGCGAGGTCGAGGTCCTTGCCGCTCGTCGGCATCTGCGATCCGAGGAACGGGAGCGGGCGCCCCGGTAGGAGGGCATGCCAGTAGACCCACTGGAAGGCGAGCTTCCCGAGGTGGTTGACCCACGAATCGCGGAGCAGCGGCAGCCCGACCGCGGTCGGGAAGTGTCCCGGCACCGGCTCGATCTCGTAGTTGAAGTCGATCAGCACCGCATGATGGAAGCCGGTCTCGATGAAGCAGTTCGCGTGGCCGTCGTAGCCGCTCACGAGCTCGCGGTTCGTGAGCACGCGCACGACGTTCTCGACCAGCACGCCGGCCTCGAAGTGGGTGACCGACCCTGCCTTCGACGTCGGCAGGTCGGTGGCGTCGCCCAGCGCGAAGATGTTGGGCTGCACGGTCGCCTGCAGCGTCTGCTTGTCGGTGGCGACGAAGCCCAGCGAGTCGCCGAGGCCCGGCGAGCGCTCGACGAAGGCGGCGCCGCCGTGCAGCGGCACGGTCACGAGAAGGTCGAAGTCGAGCCGGCGTCCGTCGTAGGCAGTCAGCTTTCCGCCGATGCCGTCGACCTCGCAGGCGTTGAAGTCGGTGACGAGCTGAATCCCTTTCTCTCCCAACAGGGAACCGAGCTGTTCCGAGGCGACCGGCCTCGTGAACGCGCCGTCGAGCGGTGTCGCGAAGACGAGCTCGGTTCGGTTGCGCATCCCAAGTTCGCGCAGGTACCAGTCGGCGAGGAAGGCGAACTCGAGGGGTGCGATCGGGCACTTGATCGGCATGTCGACCAGGTTCACCAGCAGCCGCCCGCCGTTGAAGTCCTCGAGCGCCCACCGGAGCGCCTCGGCTCCCTCCGGCGTGTAGAAGGTGAAGACGCGCTCGTTCCAGCCCGGCCCGGTCAGCCCGTCCGTCTCCTCCGGCTGGAGGACGGCACCGGTCGCGACGACGAGGACGTCGTACTGCAGCACCGTGCCGTCGGCCAGCAGGACCTCGCTGCGGTCGGGCCAGACCGCGGCGACCTCGTCCTCGTGGAACGCGATCCCGCGCCGGAGCTGGCGGCGCCGCGGCCTGACGATCTCGTCGACCTGCGCGAGCCCGAAGGGGACGAAGCTCAATCCGGGCTGATACACGTGGGAGTTGTCCCGGTCGACGACGTGGATCTCCACCTCGTCGGGGCCGAGGCGCCGGCTCAGGCGGTTCGCGACCATCGTGCCGCCGGTCCCGCCGCCGAGGATCACGATCTGCTTCCTGGTCACGCTGCGCCTCGCACGACTGTCAGGCGCGGCGGGTCGGGCTCGAGCGTCTCGGCGAACTCGCTGCCGGCCTCCAGCGAGCGCCGGAGCGGGCACGACCGGGCAACCTTGTCCAGGCGCGCGAGCTGCTCGGCGCTCAGGTCTCCGGTGACGCGGATCGCGATCTCGAACCGGCGCGGTGTCGCGTGGTGGTCGTAGTCGACGTCGACGCTGACGGCGCCGAGCTCCCAGCCCTTGGTGCGCGCGTACATCGCGAGCGTGGTCGAGATGCAGGCGGCCAGCGCGGCCGGAAGGAGCTCGTGCGGTGCCGGCCCGGTGTCCTCGCCGCCGAGATGCTCCGGCTCGTCGGTGTAGAGCGTGTGCCGGCCGCCGCCGATCTGCACCTCCTGACGGAGCGTGCCTGGAAGCAAGCGTGCGGTTGCGGTCAGAGACATGGCCTGACGACAGCGTGCGCGCACGGCGGGCCGCGGGCATCGGGGCGGATGCGGAGGCTGCTACGGGGTTTTGCGGAGGGCGTCGCCGAGCAGCCGCCAGAGCTCCGTCCAGGAGGCGACGCCCTCCTCGAGCCGCTCGAGCCGGAAGAACTCGTCCGGCCCGTGCAGGTTCTCGTCCGCGGTCGAGAACGAGAACAGCAGCGTCTTCACGCTGAGCGCCTGCTCGAACATGACCGCTGCGGGCAGGGTGCCGCCGATCCGCACAAGGAGCGGTTCCCGCTCGCTGTACACAGTGCGCAGAGCACTGAGTGCACCGAGGACGGCCGGGTGGTCGGCGGGAATCGTGTAGGCGGGTACGGCGGCGGGCTGCTCCTCGACCGCTGCGACCACGCCCGGCGGAGCCACGTCCGCGACGTGCGCGGCGATCGCGGCGAACACGTGCGCCGGGTCCTGACGTGGCACGAGCCGGCAGGTGACGTACGCCCGCGCCTCGCGCGGGATCACCGTGAACGCGCCGCCGCCGCGCAGCTCGTTCACCTCGAGCGTGGGGCGGGCCCACAGTCGCTCGATCGTCGAACGGCCCGGCTCGCCGTGCAGCTCCGGCGCGCCCACGCTGCGCCGGTAGGCCTCCTCGTCGAACGGCACGCGCTCGAGCGCCTCCCGGTCGGCAGGCGCCAGCTCGTCGACGTCGTCGTAGAAGCCCGGAACGGCGACGCGCCCCTCGGGGTCATGCAGGCTCGCGACGATCGAGGCCAGCGCGTGGTTCGGATTCTGGACGGCGCCGCCGTGCCGCCCCGAGTGCAGGTCGCTCGCCGGGCCGGTGACGACGAGCTCGAGCCCGAGCAGGCCCTTGGCCGCGATCGGCACCGACGGCTCGCTCGGACGCCACATCGCGCCGTCGGCCGAGACGACGAGGTCGGCCTGCAACTCCTCGCGATGCCGCTCGAGGAAGGCCGGGAGGCTCGGGCTGCCGATCTCCTCCTCGCCCTCGATCAGGAAGCGCACGTTGAGGCCCTGCTCGCCCCGCTCGTGGAAACGGCGTGCGGTCTCGAGCGCAACCAGCACCGGCCCTTTGTCGTCGCTCGCCCCGCGGCCGTAGAGCCTGCCGTCGCGCACAGCCGGCGCAAACGCGGGCGTCGTCCAGAAGCCTTCGTCGCCTCCCGGCTGCACGTCGAAATGGCCGTAGACGAGGATCGTCGGCGCGTCGGGCGAGACGATCCGCTCGGCGAGCACGACCGGATGGCCGTCCGTCTCGACGACGCGCGACCCCGCGAACGCGAGCCGCTCCGCCACCCAGGCGGCGGCGTCGCGGATCGCCGGGCGCCGAGCCGGATCCATGCTGACGCTCGGAATCTCGACGAACGACGCCAGCTCGGCGACGAGGTCAGAAGATCGAGTGGCCGCCATCGATCGAGAGCACCTGTCCGGTCACCCACGACGACTCGTCAGCGACGAAGAAGAGCACGCCGTTGGCGATGTCCTCGGGCTTGCCGAGCCGACGCGTCGCGATCGAATCGACGAGCCGCCGCTGCCCGTCCTCGCCGTAGCTCTCGTACTGCGCGATCGAGGTCGGGTTGGAGAGCACGAAGCCGGGAGCAATCGCGTTCACCGTGATTCCGAACGGCCCCAGCTCGTGCGCCGTCTGGCGGGTGAAGCCGAGTTGCCCGGCCTTCGCGCTCGCGTACGCCTGGATGCCGGTGAGGCTGACGCTGCGCCCGGCGCCGGAGGAGATGTTGACGATCCGCCCGTGACGCCGCTCCTTCATCCCCGGCGCGACTGCGCGCGTGCAGACGAACGTGCTCGTCAGGTTGGCGTCGACGATCGCCTGCCAGTCGTCGTCGCTCACCTCTTCGAGCGGGCGGCCGACCTGCCCGACGACGCCGCCTGCGTTGTTGACGAGGATGTCGACACGGCCGATCTGCGCGACGAAGTCGGCGACCTGGGTCGCGTCGCTGACGTCGACCGTGTCGCGGTCGCAGCCGTGCACCTGCGCGCCGTGTGCCTCGAGCGCGGCGGCGATGCCGCTGCCGATCCCGTGCGCGGTGCCGGTGACGATCGCGACCTTGCCCGCGAGGTCGGGCATCAGGCCCAGCCGTGCTCGATCAGCTCGCGCACCTCGGCGACGCCGGCCGCCCACACGCGCAGGACGTCGGCGTCGGGCCGCTCGTAGAGCCCGCCGAGCGAGCCGTCGCCGAGCAGCTCGCGCACGTGGGCCGGATCGAGCTCGCGCATGCGCGTGATGTCGGCCATCGGCTTGCGCTCGTCCGGGAGCGCGACGCCGTCGAGCCGCGTCCACGGGAAGTTCTCGAACCAGGAGGCGTGGGACGCGTCGCCGTCGATCTCGTCGACGACCGCGCGCACGCCCTTCCCGGCCCACCAGTTGTGCCACTTCGTTTGGCAGTCGACATGCTCCGCATCCCACACGGCGACCGCCTCTTGGCCCGGGTCGTTGCCGCCGTGCCCGTTCACGAACAGGAACCGGCGGAACCCCTGGCCGGCGAAGGAGTCGAGCAGGTCGGTGAGCACGGCGCCGTACGTTTCGACGCGGAGCGTCGGGCTGCCGGGATAGGCGGCGAAGTACGGCGTCAGCCCGTAGGGGAGCGACGGCAGCACGAGCACACCGAGCGGCTCGGCCGCCTCCTCGGAGACGCGCTCCGAGAGGATCCGGTCGACGCCGAGCGACAGGTATGCGTGCTGCTCGATCGAGCCGAGCGGCACGACGATCCGGTCGTCGCGCTGAAGGTAC
>Ga0335081_10020100_pt1 | contig 10799 bp, 3 predicted proteins | sample Lox_Sample_35_FD_206713 | JGI IMG/M metagenome (GOLD analysis project Ga0335081, IMG submission 206713) | Soil microbial communities from Loxahatchee National Wildlife Refuge, Florida, United States - Lox_Sample_3.5 | ecosystem: Environmental > Terrestrial > Soil > Wetlands | place: USA: Florida... | reverse complement strand
AATTCAAGCCGCAGGACGGGCTGGCGGTGCTGGCGCGCGGCCGCATCGACGTTTATGAAGCCCGGGGGGAATACCAGTTGCTGGTGGAGTTGATCGAGCCGCAGGGCGTCGGCGCGCTGCAACTGGCCTTTGAGCAGCTTAAGAAGAAGCTGGCCGCTGAGGGACTGTTTGCGGCGGATCGGAAGCGCCTGCTGCCGCGGTTTCCGCGCCGCGTCGGAATCGTCACCTCGCCGCGTGGCGCGGCGGTCGCCGATTTGGTCCAGATTCTCACTCGGAGGTTTCCCGGGTTGCACATCCGCCTGTTTCCGGCGCTGGTGCAGGGCGAAGGATCGGTGGAAGAGGTCTGCCGCGGGATCCAATACTTCAGCCGCTCGAAGTGGCCGGATCTGCTGATCGTGGCGCGCGGCGGCGGGTCGCTGGAGGATCTCTGGACCTTCAACGAGGAAGCCGTGGCGCGCGCTATCGCGGCCTGTTCCGTGCCGGTGGTGTCGGCGGTGGGACACGAGACCGACGTCACCATCGCCGATTACGTGGCCGACCTGCGTGCGCCGACGCCTTCGGCGGCTGCCGAAATGGTGGTGTGTACGCGCGAAGAGCTGCTGGAACGCATCGCCGCGGCGCGCGCCAAGTCCGCGCAGGCCGTTCGCTACCGCCTCGCGATGCTGGAGCGGCGGCTGCGGCAGCAGGGCGTCGAGCGCGCGTTGAACGTGCTGCACCGCCGCGTGGGCCGCAATCTGCAACACATCGACGAACTGGAGTACCACCTGCGCGAGCGCATCCGTGTCACGCTCGACGCCAGAGAACGTGCGCGCCGCGGTCTGGATGACCGGTTGCGCAGGTTTGACGTCCGCCCGCGGCTGGCCAGCGTTCGGCGGCGTTTGGAGGCGGCACACACGCTGGCTGCGCAGGCTGTGCGCTTTCGCCTGGCACAGCAAGCGAACCGGCTGGATCGCCTGGCGGCGCAGCTTGGACAGTTGAGCCCGCTCCGCATCCTGGAGCGCGGCTACGCCATCGTGTCCAACCAGTCGGGGATCCTCAAGGAGGCCGACGCGGCCCCCCGCGGTTCCGAAATTCACGTGCGCCTGGCCAAAGGTGAATTGGACGCGCTGGTGGCGTAGGGCGGACGACAAAAACCGATCGTCCGCCCCACCGCGTTATTGTCCTCCGCGGCCGCCTCGTCCTCCACGGCCGTTCTGTTGCTGTTGCTGCTGGGTAGTGCCGCGGCCGGTCGTGGCTCCCGGTGGGGGCACGTGTTCGCCCTGCGGGCGCTCGCGGTTCAGCTCCCACATGTCCACGCTCTGGTCGAAATCGCCCAGCAGGTACTTGCAGAAGTAATCGGCGCGGATCCAGGAGAAGTACTCGGCTTCCGTTCCGTAGGAGTGCTGCTGTCCCGGCAGAATCACGAAGTCAAAGCGCTTGTTGGCTTTGATCAGGGCATCGGCCAGCCTCAGGGTGTTCCCCGGGTGCACGTTGTTGTCGACGTCGCCGGTGGAGATCAGCAGGTGGCCCTTGAGGTTCTTGGCGATCTCCGAGTTCTTGTCGATGGTGTATTCGAAGGTGACCTTGCCGTCCTTGTCGGTCACTTCCTTCACGCCGTGGTGCTTCTCGCTCCACGGGGCGTTGTAGATGTTGTTTTCGTGGTTGCCGGATTCCGACACGGCCACTTTGAAGAAATCGGGATACACCAGCATGGCGGCGGTCGACATGAAGCCGCCGCCGGAGTGGCCGGTGATGCCCACGCGGTCGATATCGATCCAGGGATAGCGCGCGGCCAACTGTTCCACCGCGGCTTTCTTGTCGGCCAGGCCGTAATCGCGCAGATTGCCGTAGCCGTAAGTGTGGTACCACTTGGAGCGGTGGGGGTTGCCGCCGCGGTTACCCACCTCGATGACGATGAAGCCGAGGTTGGCCAGCGCGATGTTATTGCTGCGCGGCGAGAAGGTCTGGGTGACGCTTTCGGTCTGCGGGCCGGGATAGACGAACTCGATGATGGGATATTTCCGGTTGGGGTCGAAGTCAAAGGGCTTGTACATCACGCCATAGATATCGGTGATGCCGTCGTCGGCCTTCACCATAAACGGCTCGGGGAATTTGTAGCCCTCCGCCATGAGCGGGCCGAGATCCACCTTCTCGAGCGGCATGACCGCGGTTCCCTGGGCGTCGTACAGCACCGATTGCGGCGCGGTGTTCACGCGCGAGCTGTTATCGACGAAGTATTTGCCGTTGTCGGCAACCACTACCGCGTGCGAAGCGTCGCCGGGATCGAGCAGCTTCGTGCCGCTGCCATCCAGGTTGACGCGGTAGTTGTGCATGAAGTATGGATTCTCGCCGTCTTCGCGGCCGGATGCGGTCATCAGGAAAGTGCGCGCCTTGTCATCCACGGACGAAATATCTTCGGCGACGTACTCGCCGTGATCGACCTGGCTCTTGAGCGTGCCATCGGCGCCATACAAATAGTAGTGGCCCCAGCCATCGCGTTCCGACCACCACAGCATTTCGGCGCCGTTGTTCAGGAACTTCAGCGGCTTTTCCTCGATGTACACGTTCATGCGTTCCTGGATGAGCGGCTTCACTTCGCCGGTGGCGGTGTCGGCCACGCAGACATCCAGGCGGTGCTCGTCGCGGCTGAGCCGGCTGAAGTAGAGTTTGTCGGAGCCGCCGGCGCCGGACCAGGTGGATTCTGCTTTCTCGTGCTCGCGGTTATACGCGGTCGCGGGATCGCTCTCGATGCGGATCCTCTGGTCCTTGAATCCGCCCGCGTCGGCCTTCATCTCGGAGCGGGCTTTAGAGGCCACGTCAAACACTTCCAGGTGCGCCTGCGGGTAGTCCGGGTCGCCCGGCATCGCGTACTTATAGGTTTCGAGCGTGGGCCGGGGATTGGCCAGGGAATTGATGACCCAGAGCGGCTTGACCTTGCGCTGATCCTGGCGGCCGACGGCGAATTTCTTAGAATCCTTCGACCAGGTCACATTGGCTCCGGTGCGGGCGCGGGAGGCCTGCCCTTCGCCCTGCTCACCCTGGTTCTCCTGCTGTTGCTGCTCGATCTGCTGTCCGCCACCGCCGCGTCCGCCGTAGCCGAAGTATTCTTCGCCGTCCTTGGTGAGCTGGGTCTCCACGATGGTGGTGTCGTTGGCGTTCTTCAGCGCCTTGGCGTAGTTCTCCTCGTCCATCATGTAGAGGTTGTAGTTGCGCGCGAACACGATGGTCTTTCCATCGGGGGATACGCTGGCCCAGGTCGGCTTGCGCGGTGGGCGCTCATCGAGGAGGGTCAGCTTGCCGGAGGCCAGCTCGTACTCGAACGTGAGCTGCTTGGTGGTCGAAGCCGCGCCCGCGCCGCGTCCGGCGGCCTGCTGCGGATCGCTGGCATCGGCGTCGCCGCCGTTGCCCTGGGCTTCGGTCGAGGCCGCGGTGGTGCTGGTCTTCTTCTCGCCCGGAATGACGGCATCGCGCGGCACCGAGATATCGAACTGGATGGCCGTATCGTGTTTGACGAACTGGATCGGCAGGGTCACGCCGCCGCCGCGTCCGCCCGCGCCTCCGCCGCCGGCCGCGCCGCGCCCTCCGCCGCCCGCGCCGATGGGCAGGTGCTGCGAATCGTAGGGGAGACCGGTCGCGGTGGTCAGGCTGGCGGCCACCTTGACGGCATCGAAAACGTAGGTCTTGGTCTTCTTGGCGGGATCCACGATGTAGAACTTGCGGCCCGCGTTGTTCTCGAAGGTGTACCAGAAGCGGCTGCCGTCCTCGAGCCAGTGCGGCGTGACGGCCATGTCAAACACCAGCTTGCCCACTTTGGACGCGGTCCACCGCGCCGCGAGTTCGTAGTTGGCCTTGGTCGCTTTGGCCGGCAGGTTGGAAGGCGGGTCATCCGCGCCGGAACCGGGAAATGAGACGGCCAGCAGAACCAGCAGGCCGAGAGACACGACAGCGATGCGGGCCCAATCACGGCGCCCGAGCTTCAATGCGTAGTGCATGGTCAGAAACTCCTCTTTGCGAGTCGGGATAGATCCAATGCCGTTTACTATATCAACACCCGCGGTCCGGTGGGCCGGCGCGGCTGCCACGCTGGAGGGCCGTGCGCGCGGCATTCTGCTACCATCATCTGCGAAGCATTTTCGGGAGTCGCTATGAGATCTCAATTGCTGCTGGCAACGGCTTGCCTGGCTGGGTTTACGTGCGTCGAAGCCCAGACCGTGAAGGCTCCGGACATCACGAAACAGCCGACGCTGTACGTGGTTCCCTACGCGCACCTGGATACGCAGTGGCGTTGGGAGTTTCCGCAGAGCATCAGCGAGTACCTGCTCAAGACGATGCGGGTGAACTTCGACTATATCGAGAGGTACCCGCACTACGTCTTCAACTGGACGGGTGCGAACCGTTATCGCCTGATGAAAGAATACTTCCCCGCGGACTACGAGAAGGTCAAGAAATACGTAGCGGCGGGGCGCTGGTATCCGGCGGGCTCTTCGGTGGAAGAGGGCGACGTGAACATGCCGAGCGCGGAAGCCATCATCCGCCAGGTGCTGTACGGGAACACGTACTTCCGCAGGGAATTTGGCAAGGCCAGCGCGGAGTACATGCTGCCCGACTGTTTCGGCTTTCCGGCCTCGCTGCCCAGCATTCTGGCGCACGCCGGCGTGAAAGGATTTTCGACGCAGAAGCTGTCGTCGGGCTGGCAGCCGGCGCCGAAAGTGGGCGGGCCGGATTCGCCGGAGCAGACGCCCATCGGCATCCCGTTCAACGTGGGAATCTGGGAAGGCACGGACGGCAAAACCATACTCGCGGCGCTGAACCCCGGTGACTACGTCAGCAACATTGCGACGGACCTCAGCAAGGAGCCAGCCCCTGGCGGCGGGCGCGGCGAACTGAACTGGGTGAAGCGAGTGGAGCTGGATGGCGAAGTGACCGGTGTTTATGCGGACTATCATTACGTGGGCACGGGCGACACCGGCGGCGCGACGCAGGAGTACACCGCGCGGATGCTGGAAGCCATGGTCACGAAGAGCGAAACCGTGCTGCCAGTGCCCGGCGGACGCGGCGGTGGCCGGCCCGGTGGAACTTCAGAAGCGGTGCCTCCGCCTGCGCCCCCGGTGAAGGTCGGGGACGGCCCGTTGACGGTGATTCCAGCTGCCGCCGACCAGTTATTCTTGGACATCAAACCGGAGATGATGGCGCGGTTGCCGCGCGTCAAAGGCGACCTGGAACTGATCAACCACTCGGCGGGGTCGCTCACTTCGCAGGCCTACCACAAGCGCTGGAACCGCAAGAACGAGCTGCTGGCCGACGCTGCGGAGAAGGCCTCCGTGGCCGCGGCGTGGCTGGGCGGCAGGCCGTATCCGCAGGAGCGCCTGAACAACGCATGGACGCTGGTGATGGGCGGGCATTTCCACGACACGGCAGCGGGCACGGCCACGCCGCGGTCATACGAATTCGCGTGGAACGACGATGTGATCGCCATGAACCAGTTCGCGGGAGTGCTGACGAACGCAACGGAAGCGGTGGCGTCGGTGATGGACACACAGACCAAGGGTGTACCGGTGGTGGTCTACAACCCGCTGAACGTCGCACGCGAGGATGTGGTGGAGGCCAACATCACGCTGCCGCCCGGCACGAAGGCCGTGCGCGTGACGGGGCCCGACGGCAAGGAAGTGCCGGCGCAAGTGGAGGGCGACAAGGTGCTGTTCCTGGCCAAGGTGCCCTCGGTGGGTTATGCGGTCTTCGACGTAGAGCCGGCGGCCGAGCCAATGGCTTCGACGCTCAAGGCGATTGTGCGGCAGGGCGGACGCGGAGGGCGCGGCGGCGCGGACACGACGCCCACTTCTTTGGAGAACGACCGCTATCGCGTCACGCTGGATAACAGCGGCGACGTGGCCGGCATTTTCGACAAGACAGTCAACCGGGAACTGCTATCGGGACCGATCCGCCTCGCTATTTCCAACGACCATCCATCGCAGTGGCCGGCCTGGAACATGGACTTCGACCAGGAGCAGGCGCCGCCGCGGGTGTACGTTCACGGCGGGCAGGCCCGCATCAAGGAGAACGGCCCGGCTCGCGTAACGCTGGAAGTGACGCGCACTAACACCGAGGGGTCGCACTTCGTCGAGACGGTGAGCCTTTCAGCGGGGGATGCCGGTAACCGCGTGGAGTTCGGCTACGCCATCGACTGGAAAACGCTGTACTCGAACCTTAAAGCCACTTTCCTGCTGGCCGCCAGCAACGATGATGCTACTTATAACTGGGGCCTGGGAACCGTGCAGCGGCCCAACGCCAGCGAGCGGCAATTCGAGGTGGCTTCGCACCAGTGGATCGATCTGACCGACCGCAGCGGGGCGTTTGGGGCGACCGTCCTGACCGATTGCAAGAATGGTTCCGACAAGCCCAACAACAACACGATTCGCCTGACACTGGTGCGCAGCCCCGGCGTGGATACCAGCTACACCGACCAGGCGAACCAGGATTGGGGGCATCACGAAGTCGTGTTCGGGATCGCCGGGCACCGGGGTACGTGGCATGACGGCGACACCGACTGGCAGGCCTACCGCCTGAACCAACCGCTGATCGCTTTCGAATCGCCGAAACACGCGGGCTCGCTGGGCAAGAGTTTTTCCCTGATGACGGTGAGCACGCCGCGGGTTCAGGTGATGGCGCTGAAGAAGGCGGAGCTGAGCGACGAAATCCTGCTGCGCATGGTGGAGCTCGACGGTCGGCCGCAGCCGAACGTGACGGTCCGGTTCGCCGGGCCGATCGCGGCGGCGCGCGAGATGAACGGCCAGGAACTGCCGGTTACCGGCAATCCCACGGTGACGAACGGAGCGCTGGTCACGAGCTTCAGCGCCTACCAGCCGCGCACGTTCGCGCTGAAGCTGGGTGCGGCTCCGGCAAAAGCCGCCGTGATGTCATCGAAGCCGGTGACGCTTTCGTACGACCGGGCCGTGGCGAGCAACGACGATACCAGAACGGTGGGCGGCTTCGATTCCAAGGGCAACGCCATGCCGGCCGAGATGTTGCCGGCACAGTTGTGGTTCAACGGCGTGCAGTTCCAATTCGCGCAGGCCGGAACGGGCAAGGCGAACGCGGTGACGGCGAAAGGGCAGACCATTAACCTGCCGGACGGGCAGTTCAACCGCGTGTACGTGTTGGCGGCTTCCGCCGAAGGCGATCAGAAGGCCACCTTCAAAGCGGGTGAGCAGGCAGTGGACGTGACGGTCGAGAACTGGGGCGGCTTTGTCGGGCAGTGGGACACGCGCGTGTGGAACTTGCCCGAGCGCGACTGGGCCAGCTCCGCCAATCACGCGGTGTGGCCCATGCCGCCTCCACCGGCGAACACGGCGCGCGGGCGCAGCGAGCCGCGGTATCCCGACGATTTCGTGGGGATGACTCCCGCATACATCAAGCGGGCCGACGTGGCGTGGTATTGCTCACACCATCACACGGCGGATGGCTTGAACGAACCCTACCAGTATTCGTACCTGTTCGCGTATCCCATTGATCTCCCGGCCGGCGCGAAGACGCTCACGCTGCCGGACAACGACAAGATCCGGGTGCTGGCCGTGTCGGTGGCGGATGAGGGGCCACTGGTAAGGCCGGCGCAGGCGCTGTACGACACGCTAGGGAGAACGGAACCAGGGCAGATGGTGAAGTGAAATCCTAAGATCTCAGTACGGCCCGCAGGCCGCCGGGGTCGATGGCGTTACCGGTTGCGTGTTGGCATTCAGATTCTCCAGCAGGCTTTGGTACGCGTCCGCAGCAGCGCCTCGCAGCGCGCCGATGCGCGTTACCAGGTCGTTGAGTGTGGGCCAATCGTGAACCACGGGATCTTGTACCGTGGCCTTGCCGTCCTCCGCTCCGTAAGCAATGCTCAGAGCCAGCGCGGCGAGCTGGGTTTGGGTGGTGGACTTCGAAAGCCACTTCCTGAACTGGTCGTAGGCCTGGCTGGGATTATCAGGCAGGTCGAGACGCACGGTGCTCTTCAGCAGCGTTCGCCATGCCGGGTCATGCGTGTTGAGCACGGCTTTGCCCTTGCCGCTAGCCCAGTATTTGGGCTGCACGCCGCCTCGGTTCGGAACGGTGCAGGCGACGCCAACGTTCACTCCGGTGGCGCCAGCGGGATCGGTGATTGACATGCCAACAGGCTTGCCGGTTATCAGCCATCCGGCGCGCGTCGATGGTTGCGCCGAGACGGTGTACGTGGGGGCCTGATAAAGCGGATCGGCAGGAACCTCCGCGGTGAAGTTGCCACTGGCGTCGGAGGCTAGCGTGCCGGACTTGGCGCCGCCATAGGCGATCTGCACGCCTGGAATGCCCGGCTCGCCCGGATCGCGCTTGCCGTCGTGATTGATGTCGAGGAAAGCCGAGCCAGAGAGCGCGGCCTGCAAACAGCCGGGCAGGCGGAAACCGCCGATCCTCGTGGAAAGCGAGGCCGCGCCTTCCTTGAAATAGTCGCCGACATACCAGAAGGTGCAATCGTCGGAAGGATCCATGGCGGTGGTGGGATAGTCGATCCAGCGATTGCCGCGCAACTGCGATCCCTCGCCATTCACCAGGACCGTTTCATGCAGCGTGAGCTGGCCCATCGGGTCTCCGGCGAGTCGCGCGGCGAAACGTTGGCCAACGAAGTTAGGCGTGCCGCCGAAGGAGTAGCCGATGCCGATGTTGCCCATGCGGTCCATGGCGGCGCTCCCCATCCAGCGGTAGAACTCGTCGGGCGCGTAGCTGCCCTGCTGGTAGAGCTGGGGATCGCCCTTGGCATCGATGCGAAACTCGTACCAGCGTACGCCGCCGGCTTGGCCCGGTGACGTGTTGACGGAGTGCGAAGCGACGATGGATTGATGATCGCCGAAATTGCGGTAGATCAGCCGCTGCATGAGCTTGTCGCCCTGGGAGTCGAGCCGCGTCTCGGTGCCCGGTTGGGGCACGCAGTTACTCAACTGGCCGTTGCATAGATAGTGGTAGGGCGCGACCGGGATCTTGACGGGGCCGATGGCGGCGGTGTTCTTGGGATTCTGCCAATCCACCTTGACTTTCCAGTAGTAGATTCCGTCGTCCTGGTAATACCTGTCGTCGTTTTCGCGCATGGCTTTGAGCTGCGTGCCGCCGGCGGCCATCACGATGTTGGGAGACCCAGCGGGAGGCAGCGCGCGGCCGTCGATATCGGCGTTGTTCAGGAAATTGACGCCATCGATGATGAGGCACTGTTCAGTGGCGTCGCCTCCCACCAGCATCCTGGCGCGGTCCACGATGCAGTCATGCTTCTGCACCACGGTGTCGCCGGTGGAGGTCGGAACGTAATATCCGTCAGGCCAGACGGCGGGGCGCGGATAGTCGGGGAATAATTTGCGGCGGAACTCGTAGCGGTAATACTCGCCCAGCGGATCGGAGTTCTTGCTGAGGGCGTAGCAGACGGAGTACGGTTCCTCAGGGCGGTTCGCGATGCGCTGGAAGATGGGCATGACGAAAAGCCAGCGTTCGGCGAGTTGATCGTAGCGGACCACCACGTCGCCAAAATTGGAAGCTTCGCAAGGGCCCCCGAAGCCTTGGAACACGGTCTTCGACGGCACGGCACCATACAGCACTTTGCCGGTGGTATCGAACATGCCGCCCTTTTTCGTGTAGACCGCGATTCCGGCGCCATTGATGACCTGAACGATGTGGTTGGGACCGACGGCCAGGCTGTTATCGAGCGCGGCGTTCCGGCCGGGGCCTTGCGGACCGTTGAAGCCAAAGCCTAGGCCGTCGAAGCTGGCGACGATGGCAGCGGCGGGTCGCGTGCCTTGCGAGTGCTGCTCGACTGCAATGCCCGCGGGCGGGATCGGTGGGGGCGGAGTCATGGGCGGAGTGCCGGGATTGGCCCGAGGGGCGCCACCGCGAGCAGCGCCGGGCTGCGTGCGTGGCTGGGCGCCTGGCTGCAAGCCTGGTTGCGCTGCGGGGGATTCTGGCGGGCGGAGTGACCCCAGTGGCGACGAGACATCGTGGATCGCTGCGGCGTGCACTTCGCTGGTGACGGCCGGCTGAGGACGCGCGAGGCACACACCCGCTGTGGCGGCAGCGGTCGAAAGCATCAGGAGCCAGGCGGCTGGTTTCATGAGAGCGGACCTTTCTTTTCAGATGACGATTCTATCCCGAAACGGTTGTAGGCGCTTACAGTGATGGCGTGGAGCTGAGGAGTGCTACCGCTTCCCCGTCCATTTCCGCAGAGTTGCGTAGAGGTCTTCCAGCTTTACCGGCTTGGCTACGTAGTCGTCCATTCCGGCGGCCAAACATTGCTCGCGAGAGCCGGCCATGGCTTCGGCAGTCATAGCGATGATCGTCACGCGGCGTGCGGGGTCCTGCAAGCGCCGGATCTCACGGGAGGCAGCGAAGCCGTCCATCTCCGGCATCTGGCAATCCATGAAGATCACATCGTACGGAGCCATCTGGAACATGGCCACCGCTTCCAGGCCGTTGGCCGCCATGTCGGCTCGCAATCCCAGGCGCTCCAACATCCGCACGGCGACGGTCTGATTCACGACGTTGTCTTCGGCCACCAGCACACGCGTCGAGGACCCCGCCAGGCTTCCCTGGAACGTGGGTCTCGCCGGTTGGTCGGCCGGGCTGCCGGCCGGAACTCCCAAACCGGTGCGCTTGGAGTGGCTGACCAGAAGGGTATTGAGCAGGTGCAACTGCCGGACCGGCTTCACCAGCGACGCATCCACCATGGCACCTTCCATGTGCCTAACTTCGCGCCAGTGGCTGACGGACGTGAGCATTATCAGGGATACGTCGCGGATGGCCGGATCGGCTTTAATGGCCGCAGCCAGCGTGAT
>Ga0335081_10020096_pt1 | contig 10800 bp, 5 predicted proteins | sample Lox_Sample_35_FD_206713 | JGI IMG/M metagenome (GOLD analysis project Ga0335081, IMG submission 206713) | Soil microbial communities from Loxahatchee National Wildlife Refuge, Florida, United States - Lox_Sample_3.5 | ecosystem: Environmental > Terrestrial > Soil > Wetlands | place: USA: Florida... | reverse complement strand
CGTACACCACAGCGACGGCATCCGGAGACAGCGCCGCGCGCTTGGTTACTAACCCGGGCAGCGTTGCGGGCGGCGTCGCGAACTCCTCACCGGCAGAAACCTGGCGCAGCCAGTCAGCGTCGGCGTCACCCATCAGCACGCATGCCGACAGCGCGGTGTCGGGGCCGGCTAGCATGCTGTCCAGCAAGACCGTGTAGTGCTCGAGCAGTTGCTCCACCAGTGGCCGATCCAGCACCTCGACCAGGTACTCGGCTTCCACCAGTGCATCGCCAGGCCGGCCTGTCGTACCGGTCAGTTCGACCATGAGACTCAGCGGGAGCTGGCTGAAGTGACCACGCAGCTCGCCGCGCTGGCATCTCACCCCGGGCGGGCAGAAGCCGCCGCCATCGGGCTCGCGTAATCCGAAGCTGACCCGGGTCATCCGCTCGGCGCCGTACCGACGGTCCGGGTTGAATTCGCGTACCAGCCATTCCAGGTCGGCGCGCGAGTGGGCAAAGGCGCCCATTGCGCTGTCGCGAGTCTGGCCGACCAGCTCCCGGAACGTCTGGCGCGGCTTCGGCAGCATTCGCATCACCACGGTGTTGCCGTAGTAGCCGATCGCGTTTTCGGTTCCCGGGCCCCGATTGCACACCGGGGCCGCGATCAGGAAGTCGGTGGAGTGAGTGTAGCGGTGCACCAGCGCACCGAATGCGGCCATCAACACCATGTACGGGGTGGCGCCGGTCTCCCGGGCCAACGCCGCCACGCGCTCAACGATGCCCGCCGACAACCGCGCCGTGGCGCGCTGCGAGCGATAGGTGCTCGGTACCACCGAACCGTGGGGGCCCGGAAGTTCAAGCGGCTCAGGAAAATCCGTAACCAAAGACCGCCAGTAAGCCAGGTCTTCCTCGAGGTTTGCCGCCCCGCCAGACCCGGGCGCTACCGATAACGGCGTGCTGGCTACAGCGTCCGGATCGGTGTAGGCACGAGTCAGATCGGTGAAAAACGGCTCCCACGACCCGTCGTCCCAGGCGACGTGATGGGCGGCGAGCAGCAGGATCAGCTGCTCGGCACCCACCCGCACCACCGTGATCCGCAGTGGCGACTCGTTGGCCAGATCGAACGGACGCCGGAAATCCCGCTGCGCCAGCACTTCCAGCCGCAACCGCCTAGCCTGCTCGGCCAGCCCGGACAGGTCGTGTTCTGCCCAGCCGGGCCGCAGATCGTCATGGACGACCGGTTGCGGGTCGCCATCGCTGTCGACCTGATAGGTCGTGCGCAGAATGAAGTGCCGCGCGGCGACGGCATCGACCGCCCGACGCAACCGTGCGACGTCGACGCTGCCGGTGAGGCGATAGGAGACACAGACATTGAGCAGCGCGCTGTCCGGGTCGACCGACTGCACGAACCACATCCGGCGCTGGCCGTCGGACATTTCCGGAAGTGCCCCCGACGCCTCATCTACCGCCAGGCCCGCCGCAGCGGACGGCCGGGCGAGGCCGCGTTCGGCAATCTTGCGGCGCAACAGCTGCAGGCGCTCTTCGTCGAGGCGGGCACCAACGCCCGCTGTGTCAGTCACGCGAGGTCCAACCTTTCCAGCGGTCTGTCGGCGGGCGCCTCAGTCGCTCGAGATTGCGGGTCCGGCTGCAGTTCGCCGATCAGTTCAAGGCCGGTGATGCCGCCGAGCAACCTGGCCAACGGAACCGAGCGGCCGATGCCGCGTCGCAGCCGCTTGCGTAGATCCAGCGCCAGCAGCGAATCCACACCGAGGTCGATCAGGGCCGCGCCCAGGTCTACCGACGCGGGACCCGCGAGCCTCAATGCCGCTGCCAGTTCGGCGCGAACTACCTCGGTGACCGTTTTCTCGCCTGAGGTTTCATTATCTGCGATCTGATCGTGCGTCGGGGCTGCGAATGACATTGCAGCACCCTGACTTCCGAAGAAAACCCGTAGCCGGCCGAAGTTGGCGGCGAAGATCAGCGGGTCACTGGCGTAGTGACGCAGGCTGGCGCGGACCGCCGCGTGGGGAACCATCGCTACCAATCCGGACCGTTCGACCCGTTCGATCTCATCGACACCGGCGATCCCGGTGCCCTGCCACAACCCCCATCGCACCGACGTGCAGTCGAGACCGTTGGCCCGCAACTGACTGGCGAGCACGTCAAGCATCCGATTGGATGCCGCATACCCGGCATGCCCATGGCCACCCCACACTCCGGACACCGATGAGCACAGCAAGATCTGCAAACCCTGGCGCATAGGCCAGATATCGACCATCCGCGCCAGCCCAATCACTTTGGCCCCGAACATGGCCGCCAGGTCGGAGTCGGTGAGCTGATCATGCGCGGCAAACCTGGCTGCTCCGGCCGCGTGGATCAGCAATGACGCACCGTCGCCCGCATATTCGGAAGCGACCGACGACAGCATCTTGGGGTTGGTGATGTCGCAGGCCGGGGCATGCACCTCGACGTCTCGGCCGTCTATGAGTTCGTCAAGGACATTCCGGTTGATGCCCCTGCGGCTCAACAGGATTAGTCTGCGAGCGCCCTGCTCAACGCAGTACCGGGCATACCGCATGCCAATGCCGCCGTTGCCGCCCGTGATCACCACGTTGTCCAGTGCGCCGGTATCCAACTGCCGCGGAGGCGGAAGTTGAGCGCACTCACGCAGCGCCCTGACGTAGCGGCGCAATCCAGAAGCACTGCCGCGCAACGCCACCTCAGTGCCGTTTTCGTTCAATAGCGCATCTATGCAGGCGAGCGCGTCGGCGGGGCTGACGAACCATCCGGGCAGATCCAGGTGGGCGAACGTGCAGTCGGGGAATTCAAAGCCGACGCTGCGGTGCATCACGGCCAGTGCCGCCTGCGCGGGCAACCATTCGCCAGACCCCACAGACTCGGCACCGGCGGTTATCAGACAGACACGGCGGCACCGCGGGCCGACGGACTCGGCGTAGTCCAGCCCGGACCCGATCGCATTTCTGATCTGAGAGGCGGCGACGGTCACGTCGCGGTGCCGCAGAGGCGGCGCGATCATCACCGCGATCTCGGCGTCGGCGGGGGGAACCAGCTGGCAATCCCGGTGCTTTCCGAGGGCCGCTGTCAGCTGCCGGGTCAGCTGCCGCATCAACGACTGCGACTCGGCCGCGAGACCCTCAGTGGGCGCAACAATGGCGATCGCGGCCGGTGCGCGGCGAGTCCCGGTCGACAAAGCTTCGCGCGGTTCCCATTCCTCCACCGCGATGGTGACGGCCGAGCCCGGGGGTTCATCGCGCAGGGGTTCTGCTGCGGCCCAAAGATGTAGCGCACGCATCGGCGCATTGGGGAACCCGGGCAACGTGGGCCCGCCAACCGTCCCCACCGCGTCGGCCCACCGGTAACCGGGGTTGGCCACTGCCGCGGCGGCGATGTTGGCCGAGAGTTGGCCCACGACGGGCTCAGCGCGTCGCCCGGAGCCGACGACCAGCGTCCCGTCCAGCCGGTCGGTCAGCGCGTGTACCAGCGAGGGGTGCGCCGACATCTCAACGAATACACTGACACCACGCTGTGCCGCGGCGGACACCGCGCGATCGAATCGTACTGTGTTGCGCAGGTTGTCATACCAGTAGTCGGTGAAATCGGTGCCAGGAAGAACGGCGTGTCCTCGGGCCGAACCGATGAATTCCACCGGCGTATCCATGAATTCAGCGGCCGGCAGCAGCTTCTCCAGAGTGCCGTGCAAAGATTCCAGCGCACTGGTGTGCGCAGGGAATGCGACGTCGATCTCCCGGACGAACAGACCCTCCTGTTCGGCGAGTTTCACGATGCCGGCGACGGCATCGCGGTCACCGGACACCACGGTCGACGAAGGAGAGTTGACCACCGAAACCTCCAGCCAGCCAGGCGTTTCGGTGATCAACCGCTCGGCTTCGCCGATGCCGACACCCAGCACCGCCATGCCGTACGGTCCCGCCAGCGCTTCGACGACCGCGGCCCGCGCTACGACCACGGCGACCGCGTCGGCCAGCCCGACGCTACCCGCCACATAAGCCGCGGCCACCTCACCGAGGCTGTGTCCCACCGTGATGTCCGGAAGGATGCCGCACGATCGCCACACCTGCGCCACGCTGACGGCGTGGGTGAACTGCGCGGCTTGGATATCGAGCTGCGACCACTGGCGCTCGCGACCAGTGAGCAGATACGCCAGCGGCGACGACTCCCCGGCCGCCGTGAACGCCTGCGCGCATCGGTCGGCCTCAGCTCGATACGCGGAAAGCTGCCGGTACGCGTCGGCACCCATTAACGGCCACTGGTTGCCCTGGCCGGGAAACACGAAGGCGGTCCGCGGCGCGGCCGTTTCTGAAGACCGGGCGACCAGCGGATGCTCGCCGCCGTCAGCCAGCGCGGCAAGTCCTGCCGCCAGTTCGCCTGCGTCGGCCGCGCGCACCACCGCGCGGTGGCGGCGCACCCGTCGGGTGCGCAACAACGTCGCAGCAACTGAAGCCACCGAAGCTTCAGGGTCGCGCCGCAGGTAACTGCCGATCGCAGCGGCGTCCTGGCCGATCAGCTCTTCCTCGTGGGCGCTGAGCAGCACCGGGATGCGGCCGTCAGGCAACGGATGAGCCAGCATCAGGCGGCACCCGCCCCCGGTTGCCCGGGCGCCTCTGGAATGGCAACGATCACATGCGCATTGGTGCCACTCATACCGAAAGCGGAAGCCGCGGCAACCCGCTGCCCGTCTTTTGCGGGCCACGGGGTCAGGGTCTGGGCCAAGCGCAATCCCTGCCTTTCCCAATCGATTTCACGGCTGGCCTCGGCGGCATGCAATGTGGGCGGGACGGCGCCATGTTCGGCCGAAACCAGAACCTTGGCAAGTCCCAGCGCCCCGGCGGCGGCTTGTGCGTGTCCCACGTTGGACTTCACCGACCCGAGCAATGCGCCATTGCCGGGTTCGGCATCTCCGTAGGTCTCAGACAGGGAACGCAATTCAGTGCCGTCACCAAGCCGGGTCCCGGTGCCATGCCCCTCGACCATTCCGACCTCTTCGGGCCGAATGTTCGCCTGGGCGACGGCACGCCGAAACAGGCGGCTCTGCGCAGCGCCACTGGGGGCGGTCAGCCCGGCACTTCGGCCGTCCTGATTGACCGCGCTGGCACGGACCTCGGCGAGAATCCGCCGGCCGTCCCGCCGCGCGGCCGATTCGCGTTGCAGCACAAACATCGCCGCGCCTTCCGCCCACACCGTTCCGGTGGCATGTGCGGTGAAGGGCCGGCAGTGGCCGTCGTCGGACAGCGCATGCTGTTTAGAGAACTCCACGAAGAAGCCCGGCGAGCCCATCACGCAAACGCCGCCGGTCAGCGCGAGATCGCAATCGCCGGACCGCACGGACTGCACTGCCACATGAAACGCCGCCAACGCCGACGCGCACGAAGCGTCGATGGTCAGCGCAGGACCGGCGAGCCCCAGCGTGTACGCGATTCGGCCGGAGATCACCCCCAGCGCGGTCCCGGTGATCAAATGACCGCTGTGGTGGGAGAACTCGGCCATCTCGGGTCCGTATCCGGTGACCGAAGCGCCGACATAGCAACCGACGTCGTGTCCGGCGAGGTCGTCGGGGTTGATACCGCTGTTCTCCAGCGCGCGCCACGAGACCCGCAACGCGACCCTTTGCTGGGGGTCCATCGCGATGGCCTCGCGCGGTGAGATACCGAAGAACGCGGGATCGAACGTCGTCGCGCCGGTGAGGAATCCGCCGGAATCATGTATCGGCTTGAAGCCATCCCGACGAGACCCGGCGAGCAGTTCGCGGATCGGCCAGCCCCGGTCGGTGGGAAATGGGGCCAGCCCTTCCCGCTGCTCCGATAACAACTCCCAGTAGCCGTCGGCGGTGTCGACACCGCTGGGCGCCTCGATCGCCATGCCGACCACGACGACCGGGTCAGCAGGAGCTCCGGAATGGCTGTCAGACATCAGCATTCACCAGCGCGGCGACGGCATCGATGTGCTCGTTGACGTAGAAGTGGCCGCCGTCGTAAAACGACAGCTCGAAGGTGCCCGCGGTGTGGTTTTCCCACCGACGTAAGGCGTCGGCATCGACGCGGTGGTCGTCCCGCCCGCCCAGTACGTGCACGTCGGCACGAATGCGGACGTCGGGATTGGGGGCGTAGCGATTGAACGCCTGGTAGTCGGCGCGCGCCGCAGTGGTCAGTAGTTCGGCGAACTCCTCGTCGGCAAGCAGCCCGGGATCGGTCCCGCCGAGGTCGGCGATATCGGCGAGCAGTCCGTCGTCGCTGGTCGGCAACTCCGGCATTCCGGCAACGGCGCACGGTGCCGGACCGGCCGACACCCACAACTTCTGCACCTGCGCACCATGCGCTTCGGCGATCCGGGCGAATTCGAAGGCGACTACGGCGCCCATGCTGTGCCCGAACAGCCGCAGCGGCGCGACGCGACCCCATGGTCCGGCCTCGAACAGCCCACGAGCAAGGTCATACACGGTGTCGGGGGCAGGATCGCGCAGCCGGTCGGCGCGCTGCGGGTACTGCAGGATGAAGGTGTCGCTGCCGCCGGCGGCGATAGCCGCCGCCAAGGTCCGATAGCTCGCCGCGGCCGCCCCGGCGTGGGGGAACACCACGGTAGCGCCCGCGCGTCGTGCGTCGTCACGCCCGGCAACCAGCTTGATCCAGGGCGCAAACGCGGTCGGCGCACTCGCCAGGTTAGGGAGTGTCATTGTGCTGCTTCACTTTTGGCGATCGCCGAAAGAAGCGAGTCCGGGTCCATACCGATAACTTCCAGGTACAACTGCGCAACCTGATCAAGCCGCCCACCGTCGTGCTCGCGGCCGGCAAGCTGCCTGGCAAGCGCCGAAACGGTTCGGGCGGCGAAGATGTCGGCGACCATCACGTCAGGGGTGTCCAGCCAGGTGCGGATGCGGGCCACCGTTTGGGTGGCCAGCACCGAATCCCCGCCGAGCGCGAAGAAGTCGTCGTCGACGCCGATGCCGCTATCCGCGCCGAGCAGCTCGCCGACGATCGCGGTGAGAGCGGATTCCAGCGGTGTGGACGGGGCCCGGTAACCGGTGTTGCCCGATCCGGAAACTGCCACCGCCAGCTGACCGGCGACGGCGCGCCGGTCGATCTTGCCGTCGGCGGTGAAGGGGATGCGCTCTACCACCGATACATGGCGCGGAATCATGTGCGCGGGAACGAGATCGACGAGAACGTCGCGAATCCGCTCGGTGGTCAGCCCCGCATCGTCGGCGCAGACTTGCGCAGCCAGCACATCTGCGCCTGCGGACCCAGGCAGCAAGGCGCCCACCGCCGCGCGCACCCCGGGCACCTGTCGCAGTGCACTCTCGATCTCGCCGAGCTCGACGCGATACCCGCTGATCTTGATCCGGTGATCGGCGCGGCCGACGAACTCGCACGTGCCGTCTGGCCAGTAGCGGGCCAGATCGCCGGTGCGGTACCAGATCCGGCCATCGTGGAAGACAAACTGCTCCGCGGTCAGTTCGCGGCGTCCGCGGTAGCCGCGAGCGATGCCGCGTCCGGATACCCAAAGCTCACCGGTTACCCAGTCAGGGCAGTCGGTGCCGGCGTCGTTGACGACCCGGCAGGAGATGTTCGGGAACGGCCTGCCGTAGGGCACCGCGGTCCAATCCGCCGGCATATCCTCACCGACTTCGAAAATCGTTGCGTGAACTGCGGTTTCGGTGGCGCCGCCCAGCCCGGCGAAGCGCATGTTCGGTGCCTGTGCTTTCAGCCGGCGAGCCAGGCCGGGGCGCACCCAGTCGCCGCCGGTGGGCACCACTCGCAGCGACGACAGTCGCCCATGGCCGACCTCGACCAGCATCTCCAGCCAGCCCGGCAGGAAGTTGAGCACGGTGACCTTGTGGGTGTCGACCAGCCGGGCCCAGGCGTCGGGATCGCGACGCTGCGCTTCGTCGACCACTACGATCGCCCCACCGGCCCGCAACGTCGCGAAGATGTCCAGCACCGACATGTCGCATTCCAGCGTCGACAGGGCCAGACAGCGATCGGGGGCGCCGACGTCGAAGTGGCGCGTGATGAATTCCACCGTGTTCATCGCGGCGTCGTGGGTCATCTCGACGCCCTTGGGCTCCCCGGTCGAGCCCGAGGTGAACAACACGTACGCGAGCTGACCAGGATCGGTGCTCGTGGGACGAAAGCCAGCCGCGGCAGCCGGCGCGTCGCGGAGCACGTCGGCAATCACCCACGCGGGCACCGGTAACGACAGCTGCTGCCCGCCGCACACCAGGGCCAGGCTCACTTCACCGGTTTGCAGGATGCGCGCTGCGCGGTCGCGTGGTTGGTCGACGCCGATCGGCAGGTAGACAGCACCGGCGGCCAGGATCCCCAGCAGGGCCGGCACCTGCTCGGCGGTTTTCGGGCCCATCACCGCGACCGTGTCGCCGGTGCCGATCCCGGCCGCATGCAACGCCGCGGCCACCGCCAGTACCTGATCACGCAGCCGCGCGTAGCTGAGGTCACCGAAACTGGCAAACACCGCGGGCGCGTCGGGCTGCTGCTCGGCTCGGCGGAAGAATCCGTCGTGCAGCGCTTCGCCGCTGGGCTCGGCGGTGCCGCTGTTGACCGCGTCACGCACCGCGCGCTGCGCGGCCGGCAGCGCCGACGGGCAGGGCGCATTCCAGGTGTCGTCGGCGGAGGCCAATTGGAGCAGTTCGTCGATGTGGTGGGCGAACATGGCGTCGATGACGCCCGGCGCGAAGACGCCATCGCGCACATCCCAGTTCACCAGCACGCCACCGTCGAACTCGGTGACCTGTGCGTCGAGCAGCACCTGGGGACCCTGGGAAATGATCCATACGGGGGTGCCGAACTGCTCGGTGACATCGTTACTGAACAGTTCCCCGAGCCCGAGCGCACTGGTGAAGACCACCGGCGCCAGCACCTGGGTGCCGCGATGGCGGCTGAGATCGCGCAGCACCGACAGGCCGGGGTACACGGAATGCGCGGCGGCGGTCCGCATGGCGTCCTGCACCACCTGCGCCCGCGCCGCCGGGGTGTCTGCGCCGGTCAGGTCGACGTCGAGCAGCAGCGAGGAGGTGAAGTCGCCGACCAGCAGGTCAACCTCGGGGTGCCGCGCCCGGCGCCCGAACAGCGGGACGTTCAGCAGAAACCGCGACGTGGTCGACCAGCACGCCAGCGTATTGGCGAACGCCGCGGCCAGCGCTATCGCCGGGGTGATGCCACGCGCTCGGGCGCGGGCGAACAGCGCGTCACGCGTCGCCGGATCCAGCCAGTGCCAGCGACGGGTGCTCCTGTGTGAGTCTCGGCCGCCGATCGATGGCGGCATCGGCGGGTCCGGCAACTGCGGGATGCGCTGCGCCCACCAATCCCGGTCGGCCTCGCGGGCCGGCTGCGACTGCACCTCCTCTGCCTCGATGGCCTGGCGGTATTCGCGGTAGGTGTAACCCAATGCGGGCAGGTCGCGACCGAGATAGAGGGCAGCCAGGTCGGACATCAGGGTGCGGTAACTCATCGCGTCGGCGGCCTGCATGTCCAAATCGACGTGCAGCCGCGAACGCTGGCCGGGCAGTGGCGTCAACGCGAGTTCGAACACCGCACCGTCGAGCTGCTGGTGCGATTTCGCGTCGCGAATCGCGGCGAGCCGCCGCTCGACGAAATCATCGTCCAGGTGGCGCAGGTCCTCCACGGTGACCGGGAAGTCTTGGCATTCGTCTGCCTCAGCGATGCGCTGCGTGCCGTCGGGCAGGAACTGCACTCGCAGCATCGGGTGACGAAGCGCCAGCCGGGTGGCCGCCGCGCGCAGGCGGTCGGGGTCGATCGGGCCACCGTCGAACTCGACGTAGAGATGCCCGGCCACCCCGCCGAACGGCTGGTTGTCCTGCCGGCCGACCCACATCGCGTGCTGCATCGGGGCGAGCGGAAAAGGTTCGCCGAGCGCGTCGGCGGTGGGCAGAGCCGGTTCGTCGGCTTGCTGGCCGGCGCTGTCGCCCGCAAGCGGGTGGGGGTCCTCCCCTGCGGAGCGGGGACCCCACCCGCTCGCGGGGGAGTGCCCCCGGGCCGGCGAGCCGCTGGTTATCAGCTCGGCCCAGGCCTCGATCGTCGGCGTGGCGGCCAACGTGGCGAAATCGATGGCGATGCCCTGGCGCCGCCATCGACCGGCCAGCGCCATCATCCGGATGGAGTCCAGGCCTTGGCCGATGAGGTTGCTAACTGGGTGAACGGCGTCGACACGGACGCCGAGCAGTTCGGCTACCTCCGCACGGATGTCCTCCGAGCACGCCGGGGCATGCACCACGAAGCCCTCCCTGAATTAGCGCAGCCTGCCCTAATTTTGGCTACCCTATCCTCGATCCCTGCGTCGCCGCTACTAACCCCCCGCGTAAGGAGCCGCCCAGATGCCCCGGAACACAACGCAGCCCTTGGCGGGAGGCCCGGAGGGTTCGTTCCCTTCCCCGCCCGATCGGGCGATGTGGTGGCCGTGCCGCGGGCGTTTGATGAGCCGGATTTTGGCGTTGATGCTTCGACGGCTTCGTCGTTACCACCTCGGGCATCGCCGAGCCTGGGTAAGAACGCGCTGGCCGACGACAATAGGGATGCCGACGCCCCGCACCGACGGGCTGGTGGCCAGCCGCGCGAAGTCGACGTCGACGCGCGTGCGGCACCGTCAGCCTGATCGAGTCCAGCCCCTGCAGATCTGGTCGCGGCCGGGATCGACAGCGTCACGGTCGATCACGAGCAACGTGGCGACCTCTGCGCGAGTCGCCTCCGGATTCGCTGTCGCCACGACGCACCCCGGTATTGATTATTAGGGCAGCCTTAGCTAATTTACGGAA
>Ga0335081_10020095_pt1 | contig 10801 bp, 9 predicted proteins | sample Lox_Sample_35_FD_206713 | JGI IMG/M metagenome (GOLD analysis project Ga0335081, IMG submission 206713) | Soil microbial communities from Loxahatchee National Wildlife Refuge, Florida, United States - Lox_Sample_3.5 | ecosystem: Environmental > Terrestrial > Soil > Wetlands | place: USA: Florida... | reverse complement strand
TAATCCTACAAATTCCGTAACGGTGTTCGGGGAATGAATTGATTTGTCATGGTGGCGAGGCCGTTTTTGATCCGAAAAGCCGGAGCATAAAGCCCTCCACGATTTCAAATCAGGCGACCGGTGAACATTACCAAACTTGCAACCATCGGGTCCCGGCATTACTTTGCGCGGGCTTATGGAAAAAGTGGTCATCATCGGTTCGGGCTGCGCGGGCTGGACGGCGGCGCTGTACACCGCGCGGGCCAATCTTACGCCGCTCGTGCTCACCGGCAAACAGCCCGGCGGCCTCCTCACCACCACCAGCATCGTCGAAAATTATCCCGGCTTCCCTGAAGGCGTGGACGGCTACGAATTGATGACCAAAATGCAGAAACAGGCCGAACGCTTCGGCGCGCGCGCCAGCTTCGGCACCGTCGAGAAAGCCGATTTGTCTAAACGGCCTTTTGCGCTCACGGTTGACGGCGAACGCGTCGAGACGCAGACGGTCGTCATCGCCACCGGGGCGAGCCATCGGCATCTCGGCGTGCCCGGCGAGAATTTGCTGGAAACCAAGGGCGTGACTTACTGTGCCACGTGCGACGGGGCGTTGCCGATTTTCCGGAACCAGACGCTCGTCGTAGTCGGCGGCGGCGATTCCGCTTGTGAAGAGGCGCTTTACCTGACGCGCTTCGGCGCCGCCATTCATCTGGTCCATCGCCGCGACCAATTGCGCGCGTCCAAAATCATGGCCGAACGCGCCTTGTCCAATCCCAAAATCAAGCCGGTCTGGGATTCGGTAGTGACCGGGGTGCTGGACCCGAAACAGGACAAGGTGACCGGCGTGAAACTGAAGAACGTCAAGACCGGCGCGGAATCCGTTTTAAATTGCGCGGGTGTGTTCGTGGCCATCGGCCACTCGCCCAGCACGGAAGTTTTCAAGGGTCAGATCGAAATGGACGCGAACGGCTACATCATTCCTCGGAAAGGCACGATGACAAATGTGCCGGGCGTATTTGTGGCGGGGGATTGTGCTGACCACATTTATCGCCAAGCCGTGACGGCGGCGGGCGCAGGGTGCGCGGCGGCCATTGACGCCGAACGCTTTCTTGCGGCGCAAAATCAGTAATCGCCTGGCTGGGCCGGGCCTGGGGTTACGGAACGAAAATCAATCCATTGGTGGTGGAATTGACCACCAGGTGAAAAGTGGCGCCGGCCGTATTGGTGAACGTCAGGCCAGAGCCGTTGCCGGCGAAGGCTCCGCTGAAAGTGTTGGCCGGATTTTGCAGGGTAACTGGATTGTTATACGCGCCGCTCAATTGCGCCGACGGCAGCGCGCCGGCGGTCAGCGATGAAGCATTCAGACCAGTCAATCCGCTGCCGTTGCCATTGAACGAGCCGCCGGACAGAGTGAAACCTGAAGCATCCATGCTGAAGCGATAATCGCTGGTAACCGCGCCGACCGTGATAACCGCGTTGGGATACATCGTCGGCGGAAGACCCAGGTCCCCGCCGGTCATCGTGGCGGCAAAACTATTGCCTTTCAACATCCCCCCACCCCCAATCTGGAGAATGTAGCCATTGTTGACGCGGATCGTGTTGTCGGTGCCTTCGACATTGCAATCGCCAATGGCGATGTCGCGTCCGGCTGCCCCCACCGTCCAATGGTTCAAGTTTCCACCTTGGGACGTAAGATAGGTATAGGGACAACCGTAAAAGTAATTGTGCTCGAAGACCCGGTCGCTGTTGACGTTTTGGCCGGCAATAATGGTGGCGCCCGCCGCCCACGCCGAACTTGTCCACGCAGAAGGCCCGCCGCAATAGCTGAAAAAGTTGTCGCGGAACGTTCCGTGGTCCGGGTTGAAATACACCCCTTGAATGCCAAGGAAACTGTTGTTTTCCACTGTGTAGAGGTCACATTCGCCGCCATAAAGTTCAATGGTTAAATTGTGGGCAGCGATGCCGGTGTTTATGGTCGGAACGGTCAAACCGGCCAAGCCATAGAGATCCTGGTGATTGGTCAGCGTGCCCCAGTAGCCAAACCAGTTGTAACCCAGATACAGACGCGCAATGCCGACGCGCATTTCGAACAAATTGGTCGGACTGTTGTCCAGCGAGGACACAATGAGGTTTTTCATCGTGAAGACGACTGAATTATAGAGCCATACCCCGTGTACTTGGGCGCCTCCTTCTTCACCGCCGAGCCGGATACAAGGATTAACGCTACAGACCAGAGCACCCAACGTAAACGCCGGAGCTTCAAGGTCGAACGAGGTGATATTGTCACTGTTGATGTAATCGGAAGGTGAACTGTAACTGTTGGCGATTTGAAGGACATTGGAAAAAATCAGCGGGGCGGGACAGTAGTTAATGCCGACGATAAGAATTTCTCCTCCGCCCACGCCTGTGATGCGATTGGGGTACTGCGCGCAGGAGTTGATGGCCTGCTGCACGTAATCGGCTCCCTTCCAAGGACCGAAGTAACGCGGATTGTTGGTGATGGATGACGGCAAATTGTTGAAAGGACAAACCACCACCGTTCCCTCGGGAATTTCCGTATTGACGATGTAGTTGGAAGCGCCGGTGGTCAGGTTCGTCAGCCAAATGGAGTTGGTGGGAAAGCTCACCGCGAAGTTGTTCACTACGAAATTGGTCGTGGCCACGTTGCCGCCCGTGACGTTGACCGTGCCGGTGAACGTGCCGGATAGATTCACGGTGCCGGCGTTGTTTGTGACGACGCCAGCGGGCAATTGCGCTACCGGGATGGTGCCGGTCAATTGTGCGGCCGGTAACGTGCCGAGCAGATTGCTCGCACTGCCGGCGAAGATCGCATACGGCACCGGGGACAGTGGTTGACGCGGCGCCAGGTCGGTGAAGGCGTCGCCGCCGTTCGTGCGCACGGCGATCTGCAGCCAACGATCGGGACCGGTGAACACAACCGTCCCAAAATCCAACTGCACAGCAAATAGTCCGTTGTTGACAGCGACGGCACCATTGGTTGATGGCCCGGCGACGATTGTGCCTGGACTATTAGTGGAATCGTAAATCGTAAATCGCAAATCATAAGTTCCCGTCGCGGGCACGCCGTTATCGTTCAAGCGGCCCTGGTAGGTAAAGGTTGTCCCTTGGGCAAAGACAGTTGAGAGTTGAGGGATGAGAGTTAATAGAAGCGCCAGAGAGGCCGGCGCCACAACATTGCTTTTAAACCGGGCTTGCATAATCTGAATCCGCTGTCCAACTGGAGATTATAACAGTCGCGGACTTTTTGAAAGGACAAACTGTGGCTCGCTGGCGAATTGCCCCCGGGAATCTGCCACTCCAAACCTGCGGTACAATTTCATCAGCCCGAAAGATTCAGCTTGCCAACAGTGGATGTCGGTCCGCTCGCCCCGTGCCGCCTTGACCAGCCGTCGGGCATGACAAAAGTACAATGTCCTGCCTGGCCAAGTCTTGTCCATAAATTTGGCATCAAACGTGCTTACTTTTTAAATCAGTTTGCCGAAAGCAAGGGACAACCCCTGGTCTTACGGCAAACCAAGTAATAAATAACAATACGTAATAAGTTATACATGAAAACGACTAAAACTGTCCGCAAGGCGGGTTTCACGCTGGTGGAAATCATGATCGTCGTGGCCATTATCGGCCTCTTGGCGGCGATCGCCATTCCCAACTTCGTCCGGGCCCGCGCCACCTCGCAAGCCAATGCTTGCATCAACAACATGCGCCAGATCGACGCCGCCATCAATGAATGGGCGCTGGAACAAGGAAAGAAAACCGGGGACGGTCCGGCCAGCTTGACCACGGATTTAACTCCCTACATCAAGCTGAACGCGAACAACGCCATACCCGAATGCCCGGCTGGCGGTTCCTACACCACGGCGACGGTGGGAGCCACGCCGCAAGTGACTTGCAACCTGGGCAACACGGTTGATCCGGCGCACCAGTTGCCATAATTGAAGTTTAGTTTGTTGCTTAAAACGAAAGCCCGAGGCGCTTGCCTCGGGCTTTTTTGTGGCGGTCATTCTCGGAAAACCAGATCGTTCGCCGCTCTTTCAGAAATTGCCATAGGCCTTAAGAATTTGCTCGATTTCAGAATTCGCGGTTTCGTCCAGCCATTTGCGTTTAGCGTCGGCATCAAACCATGCAGCGGCGCGCTGGATACCTTCGCGGAAGGGGATGACGGCCTTGAACCCGGGCACAAAGGACTTGATTTTGCTGTTGTCGAAAGCGGTGCTCCAGGTTTTGTCGCCCAGCAGATTTCCCGTCAACTGCGGCGTGACGCGCACGATGAAATCGGACGGGACATGCACGATGTTCGCCTTCACCCCGAGGGCCTCGGCAATGGTGTGATAAATCTGGTCCCACGTGAGCACTTCGTCCGAGGTGATGTGAAACGCCTCGCCGATGGCCTTCGGGTTGCCCAGCAATCCCAGAAAGCCACGCCCGAAATCCTCGGCGTGCGTCATCACCCACAACGAGGTGCCGTCGCCGTGGACGATGACGGGCTTGCCTCTTTTCAGCCGGTCGGCCAGCGTGTAGCAGCCGAATCCGCCGACCGCGACAGGGAAGTAATGGTTGTAGGTGAATGACGGGCGGACGACGGTGACGGGGAATTTTTCCTCACGAAAAGCGCGCAGCAAAAGCTCTTCGCAGGCGATTTTGTCGCGCGAATAATCCCAGAACGGATTCCGCAGGGGCGTGGACTCGGTAATCAGGTAATGGGCCGGCGGCTTTTGGTAAACCGAAGCGCTGCTGATAAAGACAAATTGTTTGGTCCGGTTTTTGAACAACGCAAGATCGCGTTCGATGTGCTCCGGCGTAAAGGCAATCCAATCCACAACGACGTCAAATTGGGCATTCCCCAGCGCGGTGCGGACATCGTTTGGCTGGTTTATGTCAACCTTCAGGCTGTGGCTGCCGGGCGGATTTTTCGCCTGCAACCCGCGATTAAGCAAATAGAGTTCAAATCCCTCTGCGACAACCTGTTGACTGACGGCGGTGCTGATTTTGCCGGTCCCGCCGATAAACAAAATTTTCATGGATGGCGGATTCTAGCCGGAGGAGAAGTTTTGATTCAAGAAATCACATCTTTTGGCACGGTCGGCGCGGCGAGCCGTCCGCGTGTTGGGGGCAGAGCCTCCGCGGGTCGTTTTCGGTGGAGCGAAGCTGCCTCGCCCGGCAAGCTGAACCAGCGAGTAGAGCCGGGCAAGCCACTCACCTGGTTTGATCTTTAGGGACCTGCTGGTTCGCGAGAAATTTTTTAATAACGGCGATTTTCTGGCGGAAAATTTGTTCGCGAATCTGACCGTTGGAATTATTGCCGCCGTAAGGGATTTCGCAGACAAACTTCGCACAATCTGCCGTCACCACCGCCATGTTGGGAGCGAACCCGCCTTCTTCCGGGCCGTTGAAGCCTTGTTTCACTGCATCAGGAACATTGCCCAGTTCGCTTTCGTGGCGCACGAAGACCAGCACAAGGTTGTCGTGAAAGGTATCATAAAAATGAGCCAGACCCTCGTTGCTGCCTTGGCCCATTGGTTGGGCGGGCACAAAAAAACTGTCCCAAACCATGATGAAGCCTAACAACTTGTGTTCGGCCTGGGCCTTTTTCTTGGCCGCCTCCAGATTGTCCAGCGAGAACGCCAGGTTTTTTTTCAGATAGACCGGACGATTCTCCCGGGCGAAGGCCAGCGCCGCTTCGTAGGGGTCATAATGGTATTTTTGCTTGATGTCGTCGGGCAAATTGTTCCAGGGAACCTTTATTCCCTTGAGTGAACCTTCCGTGGTTGCGACGAAGAAGAGGCCGTCTGGTTTTACACTGATATCCCGGACGTCTTCTTATTTTTTCCCATCCAGCGTAGTGATGTCTTCCGCCAGCACAAAATTGGCGGCACAGCCGATCGCCGCAAACAATAAAAGATATTTCGTCTTCATAAGTGCTCGGTTGGCTCAGTTTTTAAAGGTCACGCCAGTTTTGACGCAATAAACATTTTGTCCAGAGTAAAATGCGGATCCATTTCGGGTGCCCGGAAACATAATTTTTATTGCCGAAACGGCGCAAAAAGCGTCCACTGTTTGCATGAGAACACTGCTTCCGATTCTTGCCGTCCTGACCCTGGCTATCAAATTGCCCGGGGCAGACACCAACGCGCCCGCGCCGTCGAAAACCGATGCGTCCGCCGTGCTGAAAATCGGGACCGCTGACGCGACGAATTACTATGACCGTGTGATGATCGTGACCGGCAGGGTGGCCCAGGTCAGCATCCGGCCCACGGTCACTTTTCTGAACCTCGATAAGCCTTTTCCCAATTCGCCGTTCACGGTGGTCATCTTTCACGGTCACAGCAGCTTTTATGGTGACGCGAACGCGCTACGAGGCAGAGCCATCGAGATAAAAGGCAAGATTAAGAACTACCACGACAAGCCGGAGATTGCGCTGGACAACACCAATCAACTGACCGTGTTCGATTCAAAGGGCATGATAATCACGTCCACCATCCTCCAATTAACGAATGCCCCGGCGGTTCACCAATCAACCAACGCCCCGCCGCCGCCTACGCAATCCACCAACCTCCCCGAAATCATGTGACGGGTGGAAGTATTCTCGGGTAGCAACGGCTCGCCGAACTGTTGCTCGGGGATACTGTGACCACCAACGGTCGGCCCGGTGAGACGACCCTACCCGATAATTTTTAGGCTCGGGACGCACCGCCGGGGCGTCGGTCGTGGAAAGAATCCGTTCACGGGTCGCCCTCGCGAGGAGACCGTAACCGAGTGTTTGGTTTGACGAGAGTGGAAACGGCCAAATTTGCTTTTCTTTAGCGTCACGCCGGCTATGGTTGCGGCGTGGATTTGAGCAAGACCATGACCTGCCCCGAGTGCGGCAATGTTGTCGCGGTTACCGACCAATTCTGTTCAAAATGTTACGCCCGTCTTGAACCGCCAAGCTTGTGGCGGAAGCTGCTTCTGGCGTTCAAATCTGCCACCCAACCGGGATTGCATACCGCGACGCTCAAAAAGACGGTGACTTTCAAGAAAAGCAGCAAGGATGGGGAACGGCAGGTGTTTCATTCGCTCGACGAGGCGCCTCCGGAATTGCGCGCGGAATTTGAAAAATTGCAGTCAGACGTGATGAAGCAAACGAGCGCTGCCTTGCCACTCGCGGGGGCTTTGGAAACCGAAAAGCCGGTCACGCCGGGAATTATCAGCAAAAGGACCGTGTCTGTGTTCAAGGTCAAGGACGCTTCGGGGAACGAACGCATTTACCATTCGCTCGACGAGCTGCCGCCGGAAATTCAACAGGCGATGAAGCGCCTCGGGGGATTTTCCGGCCCGATTATCTGGCAGGGCAAGACGATTTCAGTGCGGGCCAGTTATATTCCGCGCTTTCTATGGACGACTGCGTCCATTGACGTTTTTTTGGATGGGCGCTGCGTTCTTCGCACCGGCGGTCAACTGAAAGTCGTCGGCTCGCACGCCGCCAAATTTAACGACGGCGGGTTCGAACATCGGATGGAACTGAAGTGGGGTGTCTCGAGCAATTTTCGCTTTCCCTATCAGCTTTACATTGACGGCGTATTGGCCGGGGAATCGCAGGTCCAGGTTGAAAATCAACAGATGATAATGATTCCCGTTTTGTTAATGCTTGGGTTGATGGCCCTGGTTGCGCTGGCGTTGAATTCAATTTTCAAGTTCGTGCCGTGAAACCTTGCCGGCCGCCTTTGCCCGCTGGCCGGACGCAAAAAACGGTTCGCCTTTGGCAATTCCGTCCCAGAATTCTTCATTGACGCTCAGGCGGTTGACGGTAAATTGTGCTTTCGGTTTTCGCATAACCTTTTGAGAAACGGATAAAAAATTATGGCAGTCAACGTAGCAATCAACGGGTTCGGCCGCATTGGACGCCTGGTATTCCGCGCACTGGTCGAACAAGGCATGGTAGGCAGGGACATTGAAGTGGTGGCCGTCGGCGATATCGTCCCGGCCGATAATCTTGCGTATCTGCTCAAATACGATTCCATCCAGGGCCGCTTCAAGGGTGAAGTTGGTTCGGAGAAATCCGCTGCGGACAAACCGGATGACGATGTGCTCGTTGTCAACGGCAGGAAAATCAAGGTCGTCAGCGCCAAGTCGCCGGCGGAATTGCCGTGGAAAGCGCTGGGAGTCGAGCTGGTGATTGAATCCACCGGCTTGTTCACCGATGTCGAGAAGGCGAAGGGCCATATCACAGCGGGCGCGAAGAAAGTCATCATTTCGGCGCCGGCCAAGGGCGATTGCCTCACCGTGGTCATGGGCGTAAACGAGGGCAAATACGACCCGAAGCAGCATCAGGTGATTTCCAACGCGAGCTGCACCACGAACTGCCTGGCGCCGGTCGTTTATGTGTTGCTGAAGGAGGGGTTTGGTGTGGAAGAAGGTCTGATGACAACGATTCACAGTTACACGGCCACACAAAAAACCGTGGACGGTCCGAGCAAGAAGGATTGGAAGGGCGGCCGCACGGCGGCGCAGAATTTGATTCCCTCGACCACCGGCGCGGCCAAGGCGGTCGGGCTCGTGCTGCCCGAAGTGAAGGGCAAATTGACCGGCATGGCATTCCGCGTGCCGACCCCGACGGTGTCGGCGGTTGACCTGACTGTGCGCACGGTCAAGGAAACCAGCTACGCGGAAATTTCCGCCGCGATGAAGAAGGCCAGTGAGACCTATTTGAAGGACATTCTCGGCTACACGGAAGACGAAGTGGTCAGCTCGGATTTTATCCATTGCGACCTGTCCTCAATTTTCGATCAAGGCGCCGGTATTGAACTGAACAAGCGGTTTTTCAAGCTGGTGGCGTGGTACGACAACGAGTGGGGTTACAGTTGCCGCGTGGGCGATTTGATCAAGTACATGCTCAAGAAGGGACTGTAAACCACCGAAAGGAATTCCAGGGCGACCCGGTGACGGGCCGCCTTTTTTGTTCATTTGTTCATGCCGGAAGGCGCATTGGTTGCGGATGGGCCGGCGGCCTTCAATTTACCCTCCGCTTGAGCCAACCAATAAGCGTGCTCCTCGCTGGGAGCGATTCGATTCAAACGCGACATGGTTTCGCGCGCATGGAAGTAGTCCCGGCTTTGCCAGTAAAACTTGAAGCGCAATTGCAGCACATCAGGGTTGTCGTGAACCAGGCCGTCCGCCTTTTCCAACGCGGATTCGGCCGGGGCAGGCTGGCCGGCGTCCAGCGCCGCGCGTGCGAGATTGAGCCACCGGTTCAAATCTCCGGGTTGCAGTTGCGCCGCCTGCTCCAAAAACGGCAGGGCCTTTTCCGGTTTGCCGGTGGCGGCCAGTGCGGCGCCATAATGCGATAAAATTTCCAGGTTGGTGGGGAAGAGTTGCTGGGCCTCGGCGAGTGTTTCCAGCACGTGTTCATTGGCCACCGGATCGGGCAACGGCCCGATGGAAACTTCCTGGTTCGTGTCATGGGAGGAGAAAAACTGGTGGACCAGCGGCAGATTCAAGATGGCAATCACGGCGTTGTTCTCGACGCGCGCGGTCTTGGGACCTTCCTGGCTGCTGCGGACGAACAGGGTGACGCCATCCCGCCAGATCCACGAACGGTTCCAGGCGGTGATGCCCCACAACAGGACCAGGCCCAGAGCCGCGACCCGTGTGAATTTCTGCATGGGCAGGAGCCGGGCGAGGCCCACGAACGCAATCAACCAGCCAATCAGCGGCAGGTAGAGGAACCGCTCGGCCATGTATTGCATCATGGGAACCAGGTTGGAAACCGGCAGCAGGAACAGCCCCGTCCACAACAGGCCAAATCCCAAAAGCTTTCCCTCGCGTCGGTGCCAGGACCAAAAGCCGATGGCCACCAAAGCGGCCAGTAGCGCCAAGCCTCCCAAGACGCCGACTGACCAAAACGATTGGCCGGCGCGCAGATAACTGTAATCAATGAAAAACGGCGGTACGCCACAGAGCAAACGGGAATACCTGGGCACGACCGGCAACATATCAATCAACGTCTGTCCATAGGTTCCGGAAATCGGCGCCGTCTGGCTGGTGCGTCCGATGACCAGTTCCCGGTGCACCAGATAGAGCGCCGCCACGATAAAAAAGGGCAGGGTGCGGAACGCACATTGTTTCCAATCCAGCCGGTGCAGCGTGCGCAGGACCACGAACGGCATGAAGGCAAACGGCACCGCCGATTCCTTCGAATAAACGGCCAGGGCGAAGAAGAGCAGGCTGCGCCAGCAGACGAGCCGGGTGGGCACCGGCAACAACAGTTCCCGCAACGCCGCCAGCGTAAAGAAGGCCGCGAGAATGTCATCGAGTGATTTTGCCCAGCAAACGACCTCGGAAACGACAGGATGCACGGCGTAAGCCAGTGCTACCACGAGGGACCAGAAGTGCGCGTCGGCTGCGGTCAAACGACCACTCAACGGCGGCAGCAGCAGTGTCAAGACCGAGAACAGCATCATGGCCGTGGCGCCGTGCCAGCAGACATTGGCCAGATGGTAAATCCACGGTTGCGGAACTTCCTGGCCTTCGAGGAACCGGAGAATGGCGTAATGGGCAGTGCGGATCGGACGAAAAACCCGGAATTCGTTTGGCAAGGTTGCCTGGGCGTCGAGCCGATAAAACATTTCCGGGATATGGCGCAGGGAACGAATACTTTGCAGGTCGCGGATAAAAGAACCGTCGTCCCAGACAAATTGAAAGGTGACCGTTTGTCCCCAGGTCACCAGGGTGACGATCCCGATCAGCAGAAAAGGCGGCCATTTTTTAGCGAAGAACCAGTGCATTGCCGCGCGCATTTTAAGCATCGGCGCGTGGTCCGCAATGATTT
>Ga0335081_10020094_pt1 | contig 10801 bp, 13 predicted proteins | sample Lox_Sample_35_FD_206713 | JGI IMG/M metagenome (GOLD analysis project Ga0335081, IMG submission 206713) | Soil microbial communities from Loxahatchee National Wildlife Refuge, Florida, United States - Lox_Sample_3.5 | ecosystem: Environmental > Terrestrial > Soil > Wetlands | place: USA... | reverse complement strand
TTACTTTATTATTTGGATTGAGTACGGCATCTTTCTGAATCAATTCAATGACGGCACTCTGCATCATCGCGTCCATACTCGTAATCTCGTCAAAGTTGGCCATGAGATAATCGACCGCCTTCTGGTGTGAAATATTGCTCAACACGACAAAAGCATTGCGTTTACACATTTGGTCTCCCTCCTGCAAATATCAGCGACCCCATATTCAAAAATGCAGTTGGGGATGTTACAGCCTGGAGGAACGTGAGAATGAGGTCCGGGGCATCGGGGATGAGATGTTCTGAATGATGGTAGATCGAGTAAATTGCAAACACAGCGTTTTTCCGAACGTATGAATGGCGGTGTTCCTAGACGAATGTAAGCCCGAGGACTGGGGAGGAGGGATGAGATGTAGATGGAGGAGGTTACTAGACACGCGCGACATGGAGGAAGGAGTGGTTCAAGCAGCTCCTGCTCCTGGAGTTTGCAGAGGAAGCGGAGGGTCATTCCACACACATACTCATTCGGATGCTGCAAGTCGTTCCTAATTGCATTGCTCACAATCAACATTCTGACCATCGGAGAGGTCATACCACACGAGGATCATCTCCTGTTTTAGTTTTCCGTCAGGATTTGTCTTTGGACAAATTTCCCAGTAGAAATGCAGCAGCTTCTTCAAGGGCTTGCTCTTACTCGGCATCACCTGTATAATGAGTCGCTTTCTTGAGCCGAGGGGCGGTTCTGTACGAAGCGGATGACGTGCATGAGGAGGCCAGGGAGGGGGTCTCCATCGAGCATGATGACGAGGATCTTCTGCATTGTCTGGATCTTTGTGTCCTCGCTGCCCTTCTCGAGGGCGTTGCGCAGGGCGTTGATGTCGTTGGTGTTGTCGCTGCCCGTGTCCTCCCGGTGCACAATCGTCCATGCCGCAGAAGATGCCATCTCCTCAGCGCGCGTCGCCACGGGGCAAGAGCTTCTTTCGGCAGAAGGGGGTGGTGGTGGTGGGAATGGGGCGGGCAATAGAGGACGATCGTAAGGAGCGAATTTCCGTGTGGGAGGCGAATACGTGTCGGGCCCCCAGTCAGGGTCGCAACTTGACCCGGTTGCCTCGGCAACGGAGAAGCAGGGCCGTTGGCTTTCTGGAAGCTTCCCCAGCGCTAGCCAACGTTTCTCCTCACAGAGATTTCGTCTTTATCATCACCATGACCGCTGTCAAACGATTAATGACAGGTACGAGATTTCCATATGTTTATTTTCTCTGACAGCTGCAGAGTATCGAGAGCTCACAAATAACGCACCAGCTGGAATCCTCGCAGGTGCCGCCTCGCCCCGATTCACCCCCGCTGACCTTCCAGGCCCGGTCGACGAATCCAATTTCTTTGAATGGGAATGCTACATTTCAGGACCAGAAGGCACGCCATTCGAAGGCGGGGTCTTCCCAGCAACTCTATCATTTCCCAAGGTATCAAGTCTCTGACCATTACCCGTACTCACTGCCAACAGGACTATCCGCTGAGCCCGCCCACAATGAAGTTCGTCTGCGATATCTTTCATCCAAACGGTTTATTTCGTGGTATAATCGAAGATTAACAATAACTAGTCTACAAAGATGGGACGGTGTGCATCTCAATCCTTCATCCCCCCGGCGAAGATCCAAACCATTACGAACTTAGTTCTGAGCGATGGTCCCCTGTTCAAAGTGTAGAGAAGATTCTTTTGAGCGTGATGAGTATGCTTGCGGAGCCAAATGATGAGAGTGGAGCCAACATCGATGCTTGTGTATGTCTGCCTAGCATATCCTATTTACATTCAAGCGATTAACTTGTTGCGATAGAAAGTTTGGAGATCGGATAGGGAAGGATACAATCGGATTGTTCGTGAATTGGCCAGGAAAAGTTTGGGTTTGTAGGGTCATAGTAGGAGTTTGAGCATGGCAATTATCTATATTTAATTTTCTGAAGCCTTTGGGAACTATCCCTCGCCCTCTCGCGGATTATCAGCAATATGCGACTGTAATCCCACCATCAGCCTAATCTCACTTGCAAACTTGTGTGCTAAGCGCTTGGTTCCGAAGCCCCCCCACATTCCTTCGTTTTCAAATGCCCCTGTTACTAGTGGACCTTGTGGATATGAAATTCAAAGAAATCTAATCAACTCGAGGGTCGACATACGACCAATTTGCCAATTATCCAGCGTAATGTCCCCTAAATCTGTTTACATGCACCGATTACATATCTCAGTTAAACGGCGCCTGTAATGGATTCACCACCGCCCCAACCCTCACACTAATCCTCGGTTTCGTCATCTTCTGGAACATCTCCCTCGTACTCCATTCGGGCCCAACAGGCATACTCAAAGACCGCTCATATTGCTCCCTCGTCTCAAACGGATGGGGCACAACCCCAGCAAGGTACTTTGTGTTCTAATATCAACACCCGAAAACTTTTTTTTGGTGACCGGGGGGAAGCTACCTTCTTCGGAATCTTCTCATTGATAATGACATGTTTTAATTTTGCGTCTTTACGTTTCGAGGCTTCGATCCCCGGAACCCGTTTAACTAGTTTTTTTTCCGTGACACGACGTTTGACTCCTTGCCCTGTCCATGACCCCCAACCAGGTAACGTGAGATCTTCTTCCCGTGGCGCATCCTCTGCAATCGCAGTTTCCTTTTCTGCTTCAAAGTCTGCTTCTAGTGCGTCGGAGGCAAAGGCACGACTTATCAATTCGGCTTGTTGGAAGGCTATTTTCCCGCGGGTGTAGGACATGTCTGGATCGTCCTCGTTTGCATTTTCTTCGGCATCAGCTTGGAGGGCAGCGAGTTTTTCGTTGATGGAATCGAGGGAGACGTCAATGTGTACGTTTGCGTCGGCGGCTGAGTCGTCGCGTTTTCGTTTTGCTTGGAGTCTTTCTATTCGGTTTTCCGAGGTCAGTTTTTTCGAGGGGTTTTTGTAGGGAATTGATAGCCAGGGATTGACTTCGGGGGTGGGTGGCTGCTCATTAGATGGGAATGAAAGAGCGGCAGAGAATGGTTCTGAATAGGTTGCATTCCCAGTTGTCGTTTCGATGCGAGATGTACTTGTAGGCGAGGGTTTTGGCGGTTCGGTTCGATCCTGGAGTCAGTAAATACATTGAAGGAGCTACAGTATCGAGATGAAATGGGTTCTTAATCACTTTCCAGAAAATTTCTTCTTGTAACTCCGGTTCTCGTCCTCCCCCTCCACACTTTTGCTTGTCTTTGGACATTTCCGCCTTTTAGTTAGTCTGATACCAATGCAGACATACCTCATCACCAGGAACAAACGTCTTTCTCCCGGAATTGACGGTTCCAGAAGATGGAGCCTCCAAATTCTGCCCGTTGCCCTCCTCCCTGTTCATCTCATCCCGAATCTCAGCAAGCATCTCCGCATTAAGTTTCTTCTGTCTCTCCTCGGCATCCCTCATAAACTTCATGCCCAGAATCCCCTTCCTCATCTCAGGTGAGTCAACGTCAACAACCTCCTCCCCCCACTTCTCCGGATTCCTCACTTTTTCACCCAAACTTTCCGCACTATCACTTTCCGCGTCCTCACCCTCTTCCCCGTCTTCCTCACCGAGAATCTTCCTCTGTAAATCATCACCCCGCCGAATTTGCTCAGAAATAGCCTGCCGCGTCTCCAAGTCATGTTGTCCCCGACTCAACATTTTCTTCGCCCACTCCCCGGTATTTTTATGTCGTAACGTCATCCTCTCCTTCGCCCTCGCAACCTCCCTCTTCATCTGCTTCTCCTCCAATCCTTCCTCTTCCTCCTCTTCCTCCCCTCGCCGCTCAGCGTTCCTCTCCCTCTCCCGCTTATGTATCTTTCGATAAGTTTTCGACTTTATTTTTGCGATGCGCTTGGATTTTTGGTGTTGGCGAAACATGAGTTCACGCATGGCTCGAAGTTGAGCTTGGCGGGCCCTGACTTCATCGATACTCACGCGTTTGAGTGCGAGATCTTCAAATGAGGTTATTTCTTTTTCGGAGCGGAGGCCGCTTTCGCGGAGGAGTGCGTCGATCTGCTTTTCGAGGGGGTGAGAGGGTTCAAAGGTGCCTGCCAGGGTTGCAGCGCTATGGTTTGATGACTTTGCCGGTTCGTTCATTGGGAATTGGAGATGGTCGGCCTATCCAGTTAATATTGGGGATGAGGGGCGCAAGAACGGGAAGTGGACCTCTCGGTTTGATTTGACGATGGGCTGCCACTTTGAAATCTCGGTTTTGGCTTCTTCGTAAGCCGCTTCTCGTTCGAGTTTATCCTTTATCGGTTTGGCAACTGGGGCAGCAAGTTTTGTTCCTGTGGTTTTGGAACTTTTCGTTTGTTGGGAGGCAAGGGCTTTTCGAAAGGATTGGAGACTGGGGTCTGTGAGTGAGGCGACAATGTCGTTCATGGATAACCCTTGCGACGTCGCGGGAATATCCACTGTCTCGTTCGCTTTAACGGTATCGGCAGTGAGTTTAGTTTTGGGCGTTAGACTGTTGACGAAGGCACTAAGACTTTCTAGTTGTCCGTCATTTTCTTCGTCTCCGGAGTCTTCTAGGGCAGAATCCTCTGAGTCCTCGGATTCGCCGTCATCATCGCCCTCATCGCCGGTCTCGCGGACTTGATATCCACTTGCCGCTCGGCCGTTTGTCTGACCGGAGCCAAGCATATCAGAGAGGTCCATGTACATCCCATTGTCTTCTTCGTCATCGCCATCGTCCACCTCCTCGGGCTCTGCATCTTCACCATCTGATTCCTCACTCGCTCTTCGTTCGACGGCTCCTCTCTTTTGTTTCTTCTGCTTGTTAATTCACAGATACAAAAGGAGATTACCGTTGTCGAAGAGCTCCCGAGGAATTTGAACGCACTGAATCTCTCCTCGTCGCTCTCATCGAATGCCTCGTCACTGTCAATATCCTCGTCATCCTCACTGTTCACTTGTCCGGCGTCGCTGTCCTGGGGCTCGCCTTCGCTGCTCCACTTTCCCCGAGCATCTTCTTCCGCCTTTGGTGTTCTCTGAGACTTTGCAGCATCTCTCCGTCCCTGTCCCTTCTGTTTCCGGCCGACAATCGGCCCCGGCGCTCGTCCCACTCGACGCCTTGCCATTATGCCGTTCGGCCTGTCATCGACCAAAAATTTTTGCAGATCAAAAGCTCACCGCGTTGGTATGGTAATGTGGTTGTTGCCTAGGGTAGGGCTACGGGATCATCGGAAGCAGAGCGCTGTCTGGTTGGCTTGTTGGGTCTGGGCCCGGCTTGCGTAAACCAGGCCGATTGTGGGCAAGTGATAATTTCCCCCCCCTCCGCCCCCGCCCCGTCTTCCACCCGCTCGTCGCCACCCGGGCTCGGCAAGTCAACTTCCACCGCAACGTCATTCCCCAGATCTTTAGCGTTCCTTCTCATCCCTCCTTCTTGTCTTTAGCAGCCCTCCCTGTTTCGTGCCTGCCATGGTCAAGGTCATCTCGCTTGTGGCGCTGACGGCGCTGCTCCCGTACGTCTCAGCCCTCTTCATCCCCGGGCCCCGCGGATTCCACGCTGACTCGACCTACGAGGCCCCCATCCACGTCTCCAGCAACGCAAAGACCCTCGATGACCAATACATCGTCGTCTTCCACCCTCATGCCGATGACTCGGCCATCGCTCAGCATCACACCTTCCTTGCTACCGCCCTGATAGCCGAACCGCCCCGTGACCTCAGCCGCGGAGGCCAACATCCCTTCGGCTGGCATAACCCCTTGACAGAACTCTTTGGTGCCATCAAGCATACGTACAACATCACGAACGCGCTCAAGGGGTACTCGGGGACATTCTCCAAGGGGGCTATTGAGCTTCTGCGGAAGGACCCGATGGTAGCCTACATCGAGCCGGATCAAGAAATGAGCATCTGTGAACAGGAGAAGAATGCGCCCTGGGGACTTGCGAGGTTGTCGCACCAGGAGAGTCTGGGATTCTCTACGTTCAACAAGTATAACTATGATGCTCGTGGCGGCGAGGGTGTCACAGGTAACTGCTTCCCATCCTTCCCTCGGCATGTGCGGGAAATGTGTTTTGGCTAATAGATAATCATAGCTTACGTGATTGACACGGGTGTCAATATCAACCACGAAGAGTTTGAAGGTCGGGCTGTCTGGGGTGCCACTATCCCTGTCGGCGATGAGGATGAAGATGGTAATGGTCATGGAACCCATGTTGCCGGTACGATTGCTTCCAAGACATATGGCGTCGCCAAAAAGGCCAAAATTGTTGCCGTCAAGGTTCTCCGTTCCAATGGCAGCGGGACTATGTCCGACGTTTTGAAGGGTGTGGAATGGGCCGCTGAAGCGGCTTCCAAGGAAGCAGAAGTCGAAAAGAAGAAAGGCTCGAAGTCCAAATATAAGGTAATTACTCTCACAACCACTGTCGGAACTAGTTTGCGAGGCTAATGCTTCAGGGAGCCACTGCCAACATGTCCCTTGGAGGAGGAAGTTCCAAGACCCTTGACTTGGCAGTTAATGCAGCCGTTGATGCAGGTCTCCACTTTGCTGTTGCCGCAGGAAACGACAACCAAGACGCCTGCAGCTACTCCCCCGCCGCCTCAGACAAAGCCGTCACTGTCGGCGCATCCTCCCTTGCAGACGCCCGTGCCTACTTTTCCAACCACGGCAAGTGCGTCGACATTTTCGCCCCCGGTCTCAATATCCTCTCCACTTGGATCGGAAGCAACTATGCCACCAACACCATCTCCGGCACCTCCATGGCCTCCCCCCATATATGCGGTCTTCTCTCCTACTTCCTTTCCCTGGCTCCCTCCTCGGATTCCGACTTTACCGTCCCCACCACCCCAGCCAAGTTGAAGAAGCGGATGGTCAATATCGGGACCCCCGACATGTTGACCGATGTCCCCAGTGGAACCACCAATTTGCTCGCTTGGAACGGCGGGATTGATAAGAATGGCACGAGCAAGTTCCGTCTTGAGGAGGACGCTGTGTCGAATGACAAGCATTCTTGGCAAGATGCAGTTCGTGAGGATTTCGAGAAGATTGAGAAGGAGGGTCTTGAGTGGATGGAAAAGGCCAAGGACTTCTTGAGGAAGGAGGTTGAGGGTGTTCTCTAGATTCCACTGCACTGTTTGACGCCAATTTATCACCAATATCGTATGATCGCAGATGTCATGGATTTGGAAAGCTATATTTTGGTGCAATCTGCCTAGGGTTGATGCAGTTCGGAAAGGGCTTCTTTTTGTGTTTTGTGCTGCTTTTTTTGACTTTGTGTCGGGTCTCGTTTCTGCTTTCTGTGCTTCTTTTAGGTGTTGCGTTAGTTCTGGAGGTTATTTTGCGAACTGGCGGTGGGATAGGACTCATTTTCTCTATACAAGGTTATATGTGGTCTCTTTCGCATTTCCCTAGCTATGGGTAATCAAATCAAGTCTTCTTGACATCACTCTTTCATCCTAGCCAGGACTTGGGTCGAGCAATGCCAGTATTGGATAACTTTAAACGACTTGCTCCATGGCATGGAACATAAAGGGTGAACGCCCTTTTCCTTCCGCGTCGAACCATGGCCGCTCCGGCATTTGCTATGAAGTCCGCTATACCTTTGCTTTTGTCAAGTCTCTTTTTCGACATATTTTCCGAACGGGTTTATTTCCCGAGCCTTGAAGATTATCTATCATCATGAGAATCAGCAAGTCTCTGTTCTCTTTCTTTCCATGAGCGAAAATTGAAGACTTTCGAAGCAATTGAGTAAAACCTCTCCTAATTTGTCGAGCTACAAGAATTCAGCAGTACATAAGTCACCCAGGGACAGTTTGAAGGATCGCATTCTTTCTTTCAATGTGGCGCAATAAACGAAAACATCTTGTTCCCTACGATGACCTAAACGTGTAGAAAACGTGTGTGAAACGTGCAGGCATACATACACCTTTTGGACACAAGAAAATGTGTAAATTAAAGATCTGCATTCGGCTTCCTGGCCTAAACTGTAGAAAACGTGTGTGAAACGTGTAGGTATAGATACACGTTTTGGACACAAGAAGAAACGTGTAAATTAAAGAGGTGCATTCGGCTTTCTGGCCCTTGGGAGGACTTAAATGTGTAGAAAACGTGTGTGAAACACATAGGCATACATACACATTTTGGACACAAGAAGAAATGTGTAAATTAGAGAGCTGCATTCGGCCTACCCCCGCAGCGAGATACATGCACCAGCATCAATCGCCACCCGAGACAGTGCAACGCCCCAGGGTAAACTTTTGATAAAACTTCATCTAAAACTATTGGGCATGGCTTTTGGAAGCTAAGTTCATTCTACTGACGATCACCACCATTAAAACTCTGCTGACTCAGCGCAAAAATTTAATCATGGCTAATTATGGAGGATATATACACATTACGGACACAATATGATGTTAATTTACAAAATGCACGGCCCCCACACATTTCACACACACTTTCTACACGTTTAACGTCGCAGGGGTTGAAATGGTCAATACAAGTGTAAAAAGACCCAAAGGCAGCATTGAAGGAATGAATGTTGTAGGAGAAGACCTTGTGAACTTTAAGGCTGAATGGCAGGGCGATAAAAAGGAGAAAAGCGAAGGTCCCGACCATCTGCTGCTCTGATCATTGTGGCGAACGTCCGACTTACGCTGTGATGATATCACAAAACGGCGTCGTCGTTCTGTGCTTGCATGGAGGCGAATTTATGTACAGTCCTTCAGGCCAACGACTTCTGAACCCCGTCCGATCCCGCATCCCATCGCGGTCTCTTGGGTCGGTGTTACCGTTCGGAGTTTCTTCATTATTTCCAGTCAGACCATCAGCAGCCCTCTTTACACTCTAGTAATCAACTCCTTGCTTCCCTTGTCCTGCCCTGGGTCCCCCGCTCTGCGAAGAAGCATGTCGCTGCCCCACTTCCTCGCCTTCACTGGTCCCCCGTTACACTCGCCGTCATCAATCCCGCGTCTTATCAATCAGGTCTCGAGATTCTTGATCGTCGATTGTTGGAGTTTGGTTGGGCACGGAGCGGTGCGCGGAGGAATGCAGTAGATTCGGTACAGAAGAATGTGTGCTAATCGGCATATTTATACATGTATCCTGACTCTCCGGGTTCTCCGGATTCCCAGGATTGCCGCCGGCTACTCCACGGCACCACCGCGGATGATCCATTCCTAACATCGATGACTTGAGCCGATAACCTTGTTCCCCAAACTATATTTCTCGCCTGTTGTAATCTAATGCACCGACCGCCCGAGGCGAATCACAGAAAACATCTCCTCTTCAAAAGATAATCTTTGCCGGCGACTCTTCGGGCGTAAATATATCCATCATATTCTATTCACGAAACTCGTACTGGCGTGATTATTGGCCGTGCGGTCGTGCTACCGCGATCTCGATGCCTGGATTCGTCGTTTCGCTTCCCAATGACAAAATGCACCAAATTTTGCTGGGATGGAAGTCTCAACCCTAACAAAGCGACCATCCTTTTTTCCTCCAAGACCGCCTTGCTAAATCGTGCCATTGAAAACGCCCATCCGTGTCTGAGACGAATGGACAATGCACTTCATCAGCTCACCCGTCCCATTCTTTGTCTTGATGAAATGTCCAAATTACTCTCACCGCTCCTCATGTTCATTAGTACAGGAGAGCTGTTCGACCACGACCATCGTATGGCCAATTCCTCCTGTGCCGCTGATGAACAGTGTACTTTGGACGTCAGGCGTTGATGAATTAGGCGATCTGACAATTGTAACTTCATGACATCTTTTCCATATGTATGATTTTCCGGATCTGAAAATTTTATCGATGCTTGGGATCGTTGGTGGGAAATTCCGGTAATGTTATTGGCAAAGCGTAAGAGATGCGGTGGGATTGGAGTCGAGATGCCGTTGCAGAAGATAAATTCATTATGCCTTCTCCTGATCAAGCAAGCGCTTCGCATAGATTAGACTAATATTAGTTTCGTAACCAAATGCATCAATCCATAGCTGGAGTTGTATCAAACTCTAATGTAGGTAGTAATGGGTCAAGTGTGTGATTTGCAAACTTTAATGTTCAGGCACGAAGTTGGAGATCAGCGAGCTCTGATCACTCATCTCGCAGTCTTGGTCTTGGAGGAGAGCTGAGTTTTCTCCGTCGCGCCGCTCACCGACTTGCTGGCTTATCCCTCTGTCACTCCACTCACTGGCTTGGTGATCACGATGGCAAGAGAGCCCCTTCGCTGTACGGGGCTCAACGATAGCTCTAAGGAGGATCAACAAAGCGCGCGCAAGGCGCATTCGGATGCAGATCAAGTAGCCAATTCCGAAGGAACAGCGATTGAAACTCAAATTCCGGTGGAAGATGTTGTGCATGTGAATTCTTCGGCCTCTTCGCTTGAGGACATATCCAGCAGTGGCGCTTCTGTTGCGGGGCATCCTGGTTGGAGGCATCCCGCCGAGTATGGAATGGAACACGACCCTCTCCGTCTGCTGAATTCTCCGTTACCAGGAGCAGGCTCAGCAGCGGGGTATGCTCAAAATGGCGCCGACGCCGGTCGTCCGCCAGGCCCAGGTCATCCCGTTGCTCCTTCGACAACCCCAAATGGAAACGGCGTCCTACCTATCTCCAATGGCGGCGAAACGCGATCTCATGAACCACGGATACACGGCCCTGCAATAGGGATCCCACCGAACCACGTTCCATATTATTCCGCTTTTCTTGGCAACGGAAACACACAAATCCCAACTCCTCTCGAGCAAAACGGCCCCTTTCCGCCCTCGTCGCAAACTCCGGCACTGAACAGCCAACCGGGCCCCCCTCACCATCTCCAAGACGCCTGGTGTAACTGGCATCGACAATATCCTCCACA
>Ga0335081_10020093_pt1 | contig 10802 bp, 8 predicted proteins | sample Lox_Sample_35_FD_206713 | JGI IMG/M metagenome (GOLD analysis project Ga0335081, IMG submission 206713) | Soil microbial communities from Loxahatchee National Wildlife Refuge, Florida, United States - Lox_Sample_3.5 | ecosystem: Environmental > Terrestrial > Soil > Wetlands | place: USA: Florida... | reverse complement strand
GCCGAACCGGGCCAGGACGCTGTCGTAGACTGCGATCTCAGCCGCTCGCTGGCCCTGCTGGCCGAGCGCGGCGCCCTTGTCGACCAGGGCCTTGGCCACCTCCTGGCGCAGGGCGGGTTCGGCAGCGTCCTCGAACCGGGCCACCACCTCGTCGTAGACGGCGGCCGCCTGCTCCGGGCGGTCCAGCTGGCCGAGCGCGGCGCCCTTGTCGACCAGGGCCTTGGCGACCTGCTCGCGCAGAGCGGGTTCGGCAGCCTCGCCGAAACGGGCCACCACCTCGTCATATACCCCGGCCGCCTCCTCAGGACGGCCTAGCTCGCCGAGCAGGACTCCAGTGTTGAGCAGGGCACTCACATTCCCGGTGTGGGCAAGGGTATGCATCGCTGTCAGGCTGTGAATAAGAGCGTGCTCTCGGTACGCGGCCATTCCGATGGCCCAGATGAGTCTTGATCTCTGGCCCGACTCGCGGTTCCCGGCAATCCGAAGGGCGTGTTCCCAGACCGGGTCAGGAACCACCGGATGGTGAGGGTCTCGTATCGTCTGGTCTACGACGTAGTCGGAAGCGACGTATCCCGCGGCTGCTCTGGTGATAAGAGAATGTTCGCACGGGGCGCGGCTGGACACCGGTTTGCATGCCCACGTGAAGGCTTCTTCGAACATTTCGCTTTGCTCGCCAGGTTCATGGTTGAGCAGTCTTTGACGCAGCGCCGCCGACAAGGTATCGGCCCACAGTCGGCGGGCATCTTCGGTGGCCAGAGGCTGGTCAAGGCCGGTGCGGTACCAGGAGATGATCGTGTCGGCGAAAGCCCGGTTCAGGCCGTGCTCGTCGTGGAGTTTGTTTCTCAACTCCGGTCCTGCGATGAGCCATTCACCCAGGCCCACGCCCTCGTGCAATGCGTTTAGTAGGACTGGGTCAGAAATCGTGGCGGAGGCTTCCTGCAGCTCATGTTCACTGAGGGAAGCCTCAAGATCGACCCGAGTTACCTTTGAGCTGTCGGCGAGGAACTCCCGGGCATTATCAACGAGCTGGTTCTCGCGGGCATGCAGCTGGCTTGTGCGGATGGTTGCTACGACCACGATGCTCGGATCATGAGCGAGGATCCGCCATAGAGGGGCATGATCCATCCGAGCGAGATACTTGTCAAGGTCGTCCAGCCACACGACCGTGCTCTGCCAGCCAAGACCAGCCTCGGCCAGGCGCGAGAGTCCGCCGTCTTGCAGCGGAACCACTAGTCTCCAGCGGCGCAGCACCGAATCTCGGCAGAGGGCCTCCGCTGCACTACGGCTCTTGCCGGCGGCTGAGTCGCCTACAACCAAGACGACCCGTCGGCCGCCGCTCCTGGCCTCGGCGAGAGCCTCGCTCAGCTCAAAGTCCTTATCACGCCAGACGTACTCAAGAAGCGCTGCGTGCGCGCCGGCAGAAGAGGGACGATGGACGCCAAAGGCCTTCAGGTCCCCGGCATCGGCCACCGTGACGGGAACTCCAGTGACGGCTAGCGCTCCCGGCTCCACGCCCCCGCGCCATGCAGCAGCGCGGAAGCCTTCCACGACTGGATCCAGCCCCACTGCCGCTGCCGCGGCTGCGAAGGCCGGGTCGCTGGCCGCGCCCTGGATCGACGCGATGAGCAGGCGGCGCTGCCTGGGTGCCGCGTGCGCCCTGACCACGAGCCCAACGAGCCGGGTTTGCTGGTCAACGACGGGCGATCCAGAAAACCCCCGCCACAACGCGGCGCCATCAGGAACGTTGCTGTCTACATCGAAAGGAACGAGACCGGCCGAATCAGCCGCTGCCCCCTCTGGCAGCAGCCGGCCCGTCACCTGCTCACAGTGCCGCAAGCCTGCTGGCTTGGCGTCAGCTTCAGGAAACCCCATCGCGACGCACTCGCTAGCGCTTTCGCCTGGCTCCGTTAGGCGGGACAAATGTCCCTGGGGAGAATTCCATGACTGACGCTCTCGCGGGGTGACACGAAGTAGGACAAGCTCGCTGGCCGGATCCTGCCAAGCGATGCGACAGTCAACCCAGGCATTCGCCGATGACGCGATCGCCGGACGGATCTGAATCCTCGATTGCTCCGCGCCATTGAATCGGCTTGCATCATCGGTGCTGGCTAGGTACGGCTCCAGCACATTGCGGCATGACACCACTCCGCTGTCGCTGACGACCCACCCGCTGCCGCATTTGCCGCGACCATCAGCGCCTGCGGCCCACACCTCTACCAGCTGTTCCATTACGCCCATGGTTTCATCCATCCGCTAGCACGACCGCCATACTCCGCCACACCTGTCCGCTGGGCCTGGGCGGAGGCCACATCGAAGGATTTATCACCGACACCGAATCCCAGTCAGCTCCTCCGGCCAGACTCCACAGCATGGCATCCTGGGTGAAAGCGCGCCATGGTCGGCGACCCGCTAAACGCAACCCACACCGACCTGCTTACCGCCCCGGTTCCCGCCATCCCCGCAGACACGGACCGCGCCACGAGCCCACTGCCCGGTGAGCGCCGCTCAGGCCGCCGCGATCCACGCCTCGGCAGGCCTCACCATCCGCAGCAGTCTCTATCGGCCACGACACACCCCTCCGCTCCCCTCCTTCTCGCACATGTACAATTCTATCCTCTACGATATTGCCCGCTAGTGGCCGGCGAAAGAGAGTGAGCCGGGTGTTGCACGATTAGCTCGACGGGAGGGGAAGAGCTGCGAATGAATGACGCCCACGGTGCCGCGGACGGCATGCGGCAGGCAGCTGGCCGCGCCAGAACTGACGGACGATGGTCGACCGAGGCGGCGGGGGACGGGGCCGCTTCGCCTATGGCTGAGCCGCCCCTCCCAGCAGCAGCGCCAGCCACCTCAGGGGTCCGTCGGCTGTCAGGGGACGGCTCGACCTCTACCCCGACACCGGACTCCGGGACGCACCTTCGGCTTGTGCAGGTCTACCTGACGCCCGGGATCGACGAGTTCCTCCGGAAGGCGCGGTCTATGGCGATCGCGCAAAACGTCGACGTGACTGCCAGTGCCGTAGTCCGCCATGCAATGGAGCGGCTCATGGCAGCGGCGAGCCCCGCCGACATGGTCGATTTGCTCGGCAGCCCGAAGGGGCAGACCCAGCCCAAACGCGGCCGTCCCCGGAGATAACGTTGAAGGGTCCCTAATTGAGGGCTATCCGTCATAAGCAGGCCGGAGCCACCTCGGTTGTCGGTGTTCGCGCTGTTCAAAGGAGGCATGCAGTAGCCTGTCATGCTGTTGCGGATGTGCGGCTGGCCTGCTCCAGCTGACTGGACAACCCCAGTCCCTAATTAATGCATGTGTAATTCAGAAAAGTACTGCATGCTAAATTAGGAGTTGCGTCGGCAGCCGGACACTGGTGACTCTTACTGACAGCGGCCCGATCCGTTCGGGTATTGCACAGGATAGCCCAGTCTGATACTTTCATTGCAAAAGCCCTCGAGCGATAACAAAGCAGGGCAGCGGTCGGGGACAAGACCCGGTCGCTCGTCCGGAGCGAAAGGAGGGAAAGATTGAATTCCGACGCTCTCTGCGAGCATGAGCTTGACCTGCAGATGGCTGAGGCTCTGCCGCACCGAGACACACTCGCGGCACCGCCCATCACCATTATCGTCCAGCCGAACATACAGAGCGGCGTGGCCCTCGCAATCTCGGTGCTCAGCAGGAACACAATCACGGCCGCATCGGTAACCAATGGGTTCCGGCTCTAACCGCTGCGCGGCTACGTGAGTCTTCGATATCCCGTAATTCCGGGGGTACCCCCGGAACCCGAGAGAAACAAGGAGAATCATAATGCCCGAACTTGACATCCTTGAGCTGGAGACAGAGCACGCCGAACTGCTGCCCGAGCGGGAAGCCCTCGGCGCCGGCGGCTACTCCTACTATTACAACTACCCCACCGTAAATGTGTGGCAGTACGCAACCGCACAGGCCCACGTGTATCATTCCTACAACAGCCTGGCCGCTGCGGCAGCGACCAACTATGTCATTACAGGCTGAGATGGACTGAGTCGCGAGGCGCTCGTGTCGAGCATCCACCCTGGCGGGGATTGCTCTCTTGGGCGGTCCCCGCTGGGCGCTTCGAAACGACGTCTGCCGGACGCGTACCCCGGTAGCATCACACTGGCCGGCTGGCCGATGTCGGCGCTTCCCGAAGCCCGGACCGCATAACGAGGGGCGACAGGTCGTGCCATACCCCGGAAGGGATAATTCCCGCCCAGCTACCGGTAGTATCCGCCCCGATGACATACCCCGACTGACCAGTAACCGCACTGACAGATCACCCGTAAGCGGTCCCAGCCCGACCCGGCCGGGGACCTCGGCGGATCTCACCGCGGGCCCGGCCCCCGTGATGGCAACCGTATCTGCTCTCAGCTGGAACGGGGTAAGCAAGGCTGAGGTCGGCGTGGAGGTACCGCTCCTGGCCCTAGAGATGGAAGATCTTGGCGGGCACGCGCGGTCCGGTCTGGCCGCGGTGGCCCACGTACCACGGTTGGCTGTGGGGGTGGAGCTGCTCGGTGAGTATCGTGGCTCGGGTCTCACGCAGACTACCTATCTGGTGCGCAGAGCAGGCGGCCAGGTGGTGCACGTATCCCGGCTGTTGTACCTGGTAGTGAGCGAGATTGACGCCAGCCGCACGGTCGGGGAAATCGCGGCGCAGGTCACGGAGGCCTACGGGCGGACGGTGAGCGCTGCCAACGTGGAGTACCTGCTGGCGAACAAGCTTGCTCCGCTCGCGCTGGTCGCGGCCGGGGAGGGAGTCAGCCATCTCCGCGGGCCGGATCCGGCTATCCTGGCGCTGAAGGTGCGCCGTACCCTGATACCCGCACCCGTCGTGCAGCACGTCGCGCGCCTGTTCCAGCCGCTGTTCAGCCCGTTCATCGTGATCTTCGCGCTGGCGTCCCTGATCGCCTCGGACGTGTGGCTGTTCAGCGGCGGTCGGCTCGGCTCTGCTACCAGGTCCATCCTGCTCGATCCGGTGCTGATGCTGCTGGTGCTCGGCCTGGGCGTGCTGTCCATGCTGTTCCACGAGTGCGGACACGCCGCTGCCTGCCGTTACGGGGGGGCCCGGCCCGGTGTCATCGGCGTGGGGTTCTACGTGATCTGGCCGGCCTTCTTCACCAACGTCACCGATTCCTACCGGCTTCGGCGGGCGGGCCGGCTCCGGACCGACCTGGGCGGCGTGTACTTCAACGCGCTCTTCGCGCTACTGCTGGCGGCGACGTACCTGACAACACGCTACGTGCCGCTGCTAGCCGCCATCGTGATAGTCCACCTGGAGATCATCCAGCAGTTGCTGCCCTCCCTGCGGTTCGACGGTTATTTCATCCTGACCGACCTGGTCGGTGTACCCGACCTGTTCCAGCGCATCGGGCCCACCCTCCGGAGCATGATCCCCGGTCAGCCAGCCGATCCCAAGGTCCGTGACCTCAAGCGGGCTCCGCGGTTGATCCTCACGGCATGGGTCCTGGTCGTGGTCCCGCTGCTCGCCGCCGAGCTGGTGCTGATCGTCGTGCGCACCCCCAGCCTGGCCAGGACATTCGCCCGCTCGCTGGACGTCCAGGCGCAGCAGGTTGCAGCCCAGTTCGGCCGGGCCGAGGTCGCGGCCGGACTGGTGAGCCTGATCTCGGTGTTGCTACTGGTCTTGCCGACAGCTGGGCTCTGCTACATCCTGCTGCTCACCGGGAAGCGGTTCCTCCGCCAGGCCATCGCCGCCAATCGCCGACACCGCGCCCTGCGGATCCCGTCCGTGGTCGCGGTCCTCCTGGTTGCGACCGCCTTGGCCGTCCACTGGGGACTGCTGTCGCTAGGGAGCCGCGAGGCGAGCTCGTCGCGCCAGGTAGCGGTCGGCCACGCAGCCACCCTTGTGACGGTCGGTCAGCCCCCGTCCGACGCGGCGCCTGCGGTCGTACCGTCACCGCTGGCCGCCCGCGCCGCGCCGTCGCCATCGCCTGAGCCCTCTCCCTTGCCGGGCAACATCGATGGCATGCAGACCAACCTGGTCATACCGGCCGCCCTGCTGCTGCTGTGCGCCATCAGCTGCGCGGAAATCGGCAGGCGCATGAACTCCATGCGTCCGGGCGCATCAAGGTCACCGGCCGCCACCGCAGCATGCGAGGCGACAAACCGTACCGCAAGGCGAAGTCGTCACGTGTTGACACTCCAGCTAGCAGAGCGGATTCGCATTCTTGTTCGATTCAAGCTAAGTGCGAATGCAGGTGATTGGATCGATCCGGCTCGAAGGGCCCGGCGGGCGGTCGGCGCTGTTCAGGGCTGGCTGCTGGCTCGATGGAGGGTGGAGCGGACCAACTCGGCGGTCCGGAACCGGATGTACCGCATCCTTTCGCGGCCGGGGCGACCAGGGCTCCCTCGGTCGGGTCGCCGATCAGCTCGCCGTCGCTAAGCACCGCGTCGGGGCGACGGCCATCGGCATCGGGAACTGGTCCAGCGAAATCTCGCCGGGGACAACGCGGCCCGCGCTTAGGGCCTCGGCGGGATCCTGCTGAGGCGCCCCAGAAGCAGGTGCCAGGCCCGCAGCAGAAGCAGTCGGCGGAGCTGAAGCGGGCGGCTATCACGGGTAATAGCTGACCATTAGCAGCGCACCCGGGACGCCGACCGTGCTGTTGCTGCAAGCGGGGTGTTTTAGGTAACGCGATCGCCGTCCCGGGAATGCGGCCGCCTCAGTGCCGTGACTCGCAGTGCTCTTCTGCGATTGGGGCTTGCGGCCTTAACATGCCGCCGGACATCGGCCACTTGCTGACGCTGACCGCCCGGCGCCGACCTCCTTGACGCACTCCGGAATCACTTCCACCTCGGCCCCGGCCGCGACGCAGAACTCAGCCCCGTTCCGGGGCCCGGGCCTCGCCCAGATCACCTTCGTGGCACCCGAGCAGTAGACCCGCCGTCTCAGGCAGCAGCGCAGGGCCATCCTCACGTCCGGCTAGCAGTTCCCGGAGCCCCTGCTACTGCTGCCGCTGATGTTGCCTCGTCTGGCGCTTCCCACCGGGGGTGGTGCAAGAGCTCACCGTGGAGTTTGGGAAGGAGGATCCGGTCAACCTGCGGACGATCATCGATCATGCGTTCTAGTATCGTCCCCAGCTTACAGGGAGGCGCGCCGGGCCTGCTAAGGAAGGCAACCGGTCCACTCAGGTTGGGGACTGGAGCCGACAACCGGTGCGCGGCCCAGCGCGTCATACAACGACGAGCGGGGAGGGGCTGGGTCGCCGTCCGGCTGCGAGGGTAAGGCGGACGGAGGCACAGTGCCAGCGGCGCCGCTGACGTGATGGCCGCGCGGGCACTTGACCAGGACGCTCTCCAGCGGCCCGTCAGTCGAGTTCATGATGAACGGGCAGCATGATCACGCTCGTTTGCCCCCGGTGACAGGTTTCTTACCAGACCGTCGGCCGCGAGTTCTGCGCGACTGAAGGTTCTTCACCGGGAACTCACGGCATAAACGCCTGGTAGCTCTGGAATTCGTCGGAGTCGTCCAGGCCCGATCGGGCTCAGCAGGCAGTCGTCGGACGCTCAGGAACCCGGGGACTATTGCTCACCTCCGGCGCGCCTGCCGCTGCCGGGCCCCGGGCATCGGACCGGCACCAGCGGTCCGGCTCCTGGCCGGACAGCGTGGCGCGGGCGAGGGCGGTGATGAACGCGGGCGTGGACAGGCCGCAGGTGAATAGGGCCCGCTGGCGGTCGGCTCCGGTTCCCCAGTCCGCGAGCCGGCGCAGCAGCCTGGTGATCATCTCGGTGTCGCCGTGGTCCCGCAGCGCGGGGCGGACATGCTCGAGCAGGCGGGCGCCCAGCGCTGCCGCAGCGGCGGGCCGCCCGGTGACCGGGTCGGCTCCTGGCCCGGCGGTCCCGTGCCGGGCCGCGGCGGCCAGCGCCGCGGCGACCTGCCGGGCCGGGGCAGCTGGCACCGGTGTCCCGCGGCGGGCCTCGGCCAGGGCGGTGGCGACCAGGGCGCGGGTCAGCCCGGCCAGCAGCACCGCGGTGCCGGCGTCGAGGCAGACGTCGGCGACCCGGACCTCGACGGTGGGGTAGCGCGGGGACAGCCGGGCCCAGAAGTAGACGCTCCGCTCGTCCAGCGCCGCGCCCCGGGCGATGAGGCGGCGGACGGCCGCGTCGTAGGCGGCGGCGTCCGGCCACGGCGCGGGCGGGATCGCGGTCGGCCAGCGGGACCAGGTCGCATGCCGCCAGCTGGCCTGCCCGGTATCGTGCCCGTCGGCGATGGGGGAGTTGGCGGTGATGGCGAGCAGCGGCGCGAGCCAGGGCCGCAGCCGGGCCAAGACCTGGACGCCCAGGTCCCGGGAGGGGACCCCGACGTGCACGTGGCAGGCGCAGGTGCCGGCCTGGGCCACTACCGGGCCGTACCGGCGTGCCAGTTCCTGGTACCGGGGCTGGGGTGTGATGGCGGCAAGCCCCGGGGTGCGGTACGGCGCGACCCCGGAGGCCACCAGGCGGCAGCCCAGCTGTGTCGCGGCGTCGGCAGCGAGTCGGCGCAGCCGGGTTAGCTCGCGGCCGGCCTCGTCCAGGCTGGTGCACGCGCCGGTCGCGGTCTCCACCTGGAACCGCATCAGCTCCTGCTGCACGCCCGGTTCCCCGCTGAGCATCCGCACCAGTTCCGGGGCGGCCAGCACCGGGGCGCCGGTGGACGGGTCCAGGAGCACGAACTCCTCCTCCACCCCGAGCGTGATCGCGGCGGCCGTGCGCACCGCCCCCGGCGGCCCGCCGGGCACCGTAGCGGCCCGTCCTGCACCGCCCGATCCGGGCAGTATCATGACCACCTTGGCTGGCGCGTTGGCCTCCTGCTCCGGGAGCAGGCGTTGCGGTGGCCGCTGGCCCAGCGCGCTGGCCAAGCCGGCGACTGCGCCGGCGGCGGGGATCAGCGACCACCGCAGTGCGGCCAGCGTGAGGGAGGCTGCCGCCTGCACCGCCACCGCCTGGGCGCCGGCCAGCCTGACGAGTTGCCCGGCTGCCTTCCTGGCTGGGTCCAGCGGCTGGTCGGTCGAGATCGGCAGGGTCCACGCCACTGTCTGGTCCTTTCTGTCGTTGAGGACACGCCGGGGGTCGACGGCCACGCGGCTGTCCCGGGGCACCGGTAAGCAGGCGATGAAGGGGCCTAGCGGGTCATCACCCGCGATGAGCGCGGCGGCGGCATTTGGGGCCGTCGCGGCCAGGCCCGGGACCCGGCCGGGGTGACCGGCGTGATCGCCGGCGCAGGTCTTTCAGTGTGTCACCCCGCTGGGGATACCCGAGTGGACGATTCCGTATATAAATAATAACAGAGCGTGGTTGAATGTGGCAGGGGACCGTGCCCCGGCATCTGCTGCGTCGGCCCGTTCGCCCGGGATGGACGTTTGCGATGACGCGGCGCATGGCGGCTGGAGGACTTGTGGATCTGAAGCTGGGTCACTACAGCAAGCACGGTATCGAGGTCGTCGACGTCGAGGGCGAGATTGATATCTACACGGCGCCGCGGCTGCGTGAGCTGCTCATCGATCTGGCTAGCAAGAACAACTACCAGCTCGTCGTCAACTTGGAGAAGGTCGGGTTCCTCGACTCCACCGGCCTCGGGGTGCTGGTCGGCGGCTTGAAGCGGGTGCGGGCGCACGACGGCTCGCTGGATCTGGTCTGCACCCGGGAGCGGATCCTTAAGCTCTTCCGGATCACCGGGCTGACGAAGGTGTTCGGCATCTACCAGACAGTGGACCAGGCAATCGCGGCCAGGAAGTAAGCGACATCCGCTGGTAGGGCCGGACCAACGGATGCCGGGGGTTGCCTTGTTCCTATGGTCGCCCAGCCTCGGGAAAGCCCCCACCAGCAGGCCCGGTGCCGACACCGCCAGCGCCTCGGTCAGCCGGGGCACCAGCGACACCACCCGCCGGGCCGGGCCGGACAGCTCCGATGGGTGCCGAGGTCAACCCCGCTACACCGTCACCAGGTCCTCCTCTCAGGGTGGCCCAGGCCCACACGGGGGTTTCCCGCATGCCAGGGCACGTGGGACGCCGTGTGGTCCGGAAACCGGCAGGTCCGCTGTATCTCAGCCGACCGCCCCGGCGCGCCGAAGCGTCACTCATATGGGATGCCGACGTTCAGGGTGCGAGGGAAGACCATCGCAGGATTCGCGGCCTTCAAGAACCAACTCAGCTACCTCCCGCATAACGGGTCGGTGGTCCCCCAGCTCGCCAAGGAGACGGCGCCGAGGATTTGCTCCAGCGTCACGGTCCAGGGAGCCTGGACGAAGTGAGGCCGCGGCCCGGCGAGTCGGCGGGTTGCGCTGACCTCCTCACGCTACCGTGGTGGCCGTGACAGTGTACCGGTTTGTTGTAGCTCCGTCCTACCTCCTGGCGGGCGCCGCCGTGCTGACCGCCGCCCTGGCCGCCGTCGCAGGTGCGATTGCACGCACGCCGCGCGAATGGCGGCCGCAGAAGCAGCCGAAGCGTTCAGCCCGGCAGGAGCGCCTCAGTGTCGCGCGGGTAGAGCCTTGGTCGGTAATGAAGTTCAGCTTCGTGGTCTGGCTGGCCGCGTTTGTCATCGTGCTCGCGGCTGTGTGTGTTCTCTACCGCGCCCTGGCGGGGCTTGGCCTCTTCGATTCCCTTCAGCGGGCCGTATCGAGCTTCACCTCGAGAAATGGCTTGGCTGGCGTGAACGTGAAGTCGTGGTCGTCGGAGTCCCGGATCCTCGGCTATGTCGCCGTACTTGGCTCACTCAACGTTGTGCTTCTCACCGCAATATCGACGATCGGCGCCGAGCTGTTGAACATGACCTCTCAAAAAGTCGGCGGAGTTAAGGTGACCTTG
>Ga0335081_10020092_pt1 | contig 10802 bp, 5 predicted proteins | sample Lox_Sample_35_FD_206713 | JGI IMG/M metagenome (GOLD analysis project Ga0335081, IMG submission 206713) | Soil microbial communities from Loxahatchee National Wildlife Refuge, Florida, United States - Lox_Sample_3.5 | ecosystem: Environmental > Terrestrial > Soil > Wetlands | place: USA: Florida... | reverse complement strand
GTCGGGCGACCCAGCCTTGAACGCGGAATACCAGGAGATCAATGAACGTCACTTCGCCAACGAGCTTCCGACTATGCCGGTTCTCTGGGAGCCCAGGCTCGAGGAGGTGGGGCCCCTTATTGCGGAAAACTTCACGATCCAGGGGTTGGCTGCCCTCCATGATGGCAGACCATTCATCATGATCAACCCCTTGATAGGAGGAAACCCGGCGCAGCTACGAAGAACGCTTTGCCACGAAATGGTTCATGAGTATCTGTTCTCCAAAGGAGACACCACGAGCCAGCACGGGCCGCCCTTTCAAAAGATATTGCGGAGGCTCTCCGACGAGGGCGCATTCGAGGGTGAATGGGCTAGCGAGAGTGAGAAAACAACCCTCAAGGCCTGGCTGAACCAGGAATCAGCGAGGCTCAACGGGGAGAAATCCGAACTCGACGCGATCAGAGAGCGCATGGAGCACGACCGAGAGGAGTTGGATGGCCAGGTCAAGGAACTGAATCAGCGCATCTCTGCCGCGAATCGCCAGGGGTACGGCTGGCCTGGCGAGGGGGAAATGGAGTCGGTCAAGTCCAACCGTGATACTTTCAATCGAAACGTGGAAAATTACCGGGATCGCGTAGAGACATACACCGCGGATGCCACGCGGTTCAATGGTCAAGTCAATCGATACAACCTGATGATGTCGTACCCGGACGGGCTCGACGAAGAGTCCGTCCAGGTCAAGCGAACTGCCGATGTGGGTAGCCTGCGGCCCTAGTCAAGTTAATCAGAAGCACTCTGGATGCGAAAATGATCCGTCCCAAGTCTGCGCCTTGGAGTGCGGCGGCTTGACGCCGCCTTGGAATGGGCCGAGGGCAGCCATCAGTGCGGGAAGAACGCTTGCTCCCAAGAGTGCCGAAGCGAGGTGGAGCGACCCCACGAAGGCTGCAAGGCGGCGTCGAGCCGCCGCACTCCAAGGCGGGCTGCGCCCGCAAATGTAGAGACTCCAGTCGCAGAGTTCGGCTGTGTGCCAGCCGGCGGGCACGTCAGGCGGGGGGCGGATACAGGCTCGCGTGGCGGGTCCAACTATTTGATCTCCGCATCAAACTCGTAGAATCCTTCGTTGTCCTTGAAGGCGATGCCGCGGCCGTTCACCGAGAACGTGGTGCGCCCGTCGCGGGTCCTCATGATCAAAGCCCCGGCAGGGCTGTCTTCTGCTAAAAATCCCGCGCCCGCGAGTCCACCGTCTCCCGAAGGCCCGCCGCAGCCTCGGGAGGCTGATGCTTTGAGATCCCAGCAAACGAAGCCCTTGGCGTTCGTCACCGCCACCGGCCGCCCGGACGGGTTCGGGATGCTGACGCCCCATTCCGAGTTAGCCGGCAGCACGATGTGGTAGCCCACGCCGCTCTGCTCGATGAAGGCCCTCTCGGGCGTACACAGCTTACGATTGGGCAGACATGCCGACCTCGGAAAAGTGATATCCGAGGTCACCATGAACATGCTCGAAGAAACGTCCGTGCCCCCAAAAGACCAACTGAGAAGGTCGTGGTTCTGCCATCCCCCACCTGTGGCGGCAGTGAAACCGACCCAAGCGCGGCCTTGCCGGTCCGTTGCGATCGAAAGATCCACCTTCGTTTCCACAACGGGGGCAACTGAGCCATCCAAAAAGACGGAGAGCACCGGCGGCCGAAAAACGATGCGTGCGGTGTGCACCTTGCCGTCCTTCAAACGGATGCTGAGATTCGGCGAGTCCGCCAGACGACTTGGAGGCCAGCGCGTTTCGGAAGGGCTGCCATTAACACGTATCCCGATGTAATTCGATGAAGGATCGCCCTCTTCCTTGTTGCGATAAGTATCGAAGAAAACCGCGACCGCCCACGGAATGCCGGCGTGGGGCCACGTCGAATCGCCAACACCGAAGCCTAGAGCCGAACCCAAGCCGCCCATTGCGTCTGGACCGGAATTCTGCAAGACAAACGCGAATCCGTCCGTGCCACGCCATGGTGAGAATTGGTTCTGGTGCGTCAATTGGAATTGGAACGTCGTCTCAAAGCCGGATTGGACGGACTGTTTCTCGCGAAACCAAAAAGCGCCCGATATTGCTGCCCGGGTCCGCGTGATCCGCAGGGCTTTGTCAGAAACCCTGGCATCACCCCAGGCTGAGCCCTTCGCCGGACGAGAAATCGTCGAAGTGGATCTGGGCATGCGCTCGATCGGTGGCGATCGCGACTAAAAAGAATACGACCCAAGCAGCGCGGCATCGGCCGGGTCCCATAGAGCCAAATATACTAATAGGTCCCGTTGGGCGCAACCATGTTTGGCAGGAACGGGGATCGGTTGTTCCAGCGCGATCCGTTCAGGACAGCGGAGTCTGCCCTGGCCAAACCGGAGCTAGGAAAAATGGCCCTCTCCCTTTTGGGAGAGGGTGACCCGCTGCCGGCGCTTTCACAAGTCGCAGCGGGCCGGGTGAGGGTCCCCTTCGGCCCTCGGCAGCGGCAAACTGCCGCCTTCCAAAGAGGATCACCGCATCTGGCTTCGGCGGACAGAGCCAACCTCTCGCCCCCAGCTTCGCCTTACCCTCTCCCCACGGGAGAGGGCTGCGATCCCGGGTTCGGTCGGATCTGAAACACCAAAGGACTATTCGAACGATGTACTAGAGCCCTCTCATTTCGTTGATTCCCGGCTTCAAATAGGTTCTCTAAAATAATTACCTTGACAGATAAGTCCCTCGGCAGTACAATCTATCCTAGGCTCGAAAACAACGGCCAAGTGCGTAGGCTCTGCCGGGTGCACGCCGTGAGTCCGGCGTTTCTGCGGGCGCCAGTGGAAGAGGTGGCCCGATTCGCCGGAGGTAAGAGGGCCGCGATTTTTGGGAATAAGGAGACACAGACTTATGAGTGAAATGGAAACAGAAACGGCCGTAACGGCGGAAGCTGCCGCGGCCGAAGCGCCGTCGACTGGCGCTCCGGAAGGTGCCGATTCGAAACCCAATTCCAGCTCCAGTCGCATCCGCCGCCCGCCCTACAACCGCGCTTTTCGCGGGTTCCTGGAGCCACTGGGAGAAAGCCCGCGCGAGTTCGACCAGTTTCGCTACAAACAGTGGGACGATTTCAAGCCGGAAGGCGGCTTCGAGGAAGACTTGGTGGAAGACATGGTGGAGAACCGGTGGGAGCTGCGCCGCCTGAAGCGAACCCGACAAGCGAAGCTGGTGGAAATTCGCCGGCGGACGGAACTGAAGCGGCAGCAACAGCTCGCCTCGGAAGGCCGGGGAGTGCGGGGCATGGCACAAAAACACCTGATGACTCACCAAGGCGTCACCGCCCTGCCCGATTCCAAGTACAAATTCGAAAGGACGATCATTTTCCTTACCGCCCTGCGGGCCAGGGTGGAACTAGACGGCTTCACCGAGTGGGGATCGCAGTGCCTGCGCGTCGTATTCGGCGAGAAGACCGGGCTTTTCTCCAGCGAACTGGTGATGGGGTATGAGGCGGGGCGAAAAAAGGAGGAGGAGGGGGATGAAGAGGAGAAGCCAGCCGCGCGCCGGTCGTTTCTGGTGACGCTGGACGATGAGATTGCGGCCTATCAGAAGCTGCAAGCCCTTTACCGGGAGGGGGCGATCGAGATCCCCGAGGCAACCCGTGACGCAGAACTGTTGCTGGATGAGAAGGACCTCACCAACCTGCTGCGGCAGGAAAGGATGCTGGAACTGCAATATCAACTCAAGCTGGAGCAGTGGTCGGCGTGGCGGCGGGGCAAACAGGGCGGTTGCGACGGGGGAGCGGCAGGAGGAAAAGGGACCGGCGTTCTGGAGTTCGGCTCGGCGCTGGCGGGCGTCGGTGGCGAAGCGGCGGCGAAGCGCGGGTCAGCGGGGCGACGGCCAGGACGGCCGCCATCGCTCTCGGGGCTCAACCTCTGAACCATCACATGGTTACACTTATGGTAGAACTGATAAAATTAACCGGGGAATTATTTAATTTTTCCCCCGACCCTAGTGCCCAGCCGGTGTTGCAAACAAAAAGGTTATCTTACGAATGGGCCATTGAGGGGCTGTCATTCCGTGGCAAAAGGTGGCAGGAATCCGCTATTTTCTGCCGAAACGCGGCAAAAAATGGCAGAAGAAACGGGTCTTTGGAAAATACTTTCAAAAAATCTGTCAAGTCGCGTGATGCTTGTCAAGCGAGGGCGGATGATTCGATCTTCATCAAATCACAACCTCCGGTGACCGGCATCACAGACTTGGGGTTGAGCAAGGGCAGAGAGTCAACACCAGGAGGGCCATTATGTTGACTCAGATTGCTATCGGCTTGTTTCTTATTCTGGCGGCGTTTGCCGTCACGGTTGTCGCAGTACGGGCGATCGCGGGCGGCCGCTTCTATCTGAAGTTTCGCGGCAAGCGGCTGGTGACCTGCCCGGAGACGCAGCGGACGGCCGCGGTAGAGGTGGACGCCAAGGGTCTGGCGAAAGAGATCGCCTTCGGCGGCGCAACGGTGCCGCAGAGCCACTTGGCGCAAACCAAGTTGGGGTTGCGCCTGAACGAATGCTCCCGCTGGCCGGAACGCCAGGACTGCCCGCAGGGCTGCCTGCATCAGATTGAAGCGGCGCCGGAGCAATGCCTGGTGCGGCATATCGCCGACCAATGGTACGCAGAGCGGCCTTGCGTCTTCTGCCGGCGGCCAATCCGCGAGATCGACTGGCTGGAGCAGAGACCGGCGCTGCTGACGCCCGACCACCAGACGGTGGAGTGGAATCAGATTCCGCCGGAGAAACTGCCGGAGGTGTTCCAAACCTACGCACCGGTGTGCTGGAGCTGTCACGTCGCCGAGAGATTTCGGCGCGAGCACCCGGATCGGGTGGTGGATCGGCAGTGGGAAAGGGGCGCCGACGGGGCCTACGAACCGACCGTCACCCACCGCTCGGACCATTGAACGGAATTGAGTCATTGAGCCATTGGGTCATTGAGTCATTGGGCTACTCAACTCAGAACTCAGAACTGGCGTCCAATGACTCAATGACTCAATGACTCGATGAAATGACCCAATGACTCAATCTTCGCCAAGTGGTCCAACCTTTGCCTAATCAAATCTGAGCTTGACTTCCTCCCCGCCGCCTGCTATTTATAGATGTGTCACTCCATCATGGAGGGAATGGCCGATGAAGATCTCAAACCTGTTGGCTAGCTTACTAGCGTCGAGCCTGTTCGCGGCAGGGATCCTGCCGGCGCAGCAGATCGCTCTGGAAACGGATTCGACGGCGGATGGTTCCGTGCCGACGGTGCGGAACGCGCCGCGGCTGTTGAAGTTCAGCGGCGTCTTGACCGACGACGCGGGCAGGCCGCTGAAAGGCGCGGTCCAGGTGGCTTTCCTGCTCTACCAGGATCAAGAGGGCGGATTGCCGCTGTGGCAGGAGGTCCAGACGGTACGCCTGGACAGTATGGGACGTTACACCGTGCTGTTAGGGGCTACCGAAAGCGCCGGGCTTCCCCTGGAGCCGTTCGCGTTCGGCGAGGCGCACTGGCTGGGTGTGCAAGTGCAAGGGCAACCGGAGCGGCCGCGCACGCTGCTCGTGAGCGTCCCCTATGCGATGAGGGCGGAGGAAGCGGAGACGCTGGGGGGCAGGTCCGCGACAGACTTCGTTTTGCTCAGCGACCTGGCGGACCAAGTGCGCCAACTGATGGAGAGCGGCGCGGCAGCGGCGGCGACGTCCGCACCGTCGGGTGCGTCTGGCGCAGCCGTACCGTCAAGCCCACTGGGCCCGGCAGGTCCGGCAGGCCCATCTGGCCCGACAGGTTTGCCCAACGCCGCGTCGTCACAATCCGGCACACCCGATGGGCTCAAGGCCGCGAGTGGCAATCCAGCGGTTGCCCTGAACGGGGTGGAGAAGGCGGGAAACTGGCGGGAGGATTTCGGCAGCGCGCAGCTTCACAGCGGAGTAGCGGAAGTCGCCTTACTTCCGTCCTTTTTGGACACCGTCGATATCCAATCGGGCTACCACGTCTTCCTGACTCCTGGCGGAGATTCGCGCGGTCTCTACGTGGTGCAGAAGACCGCGGATGGGTTCGAGGTGCGCGAGCACGGGGGAGGGAAGTCGAACATCAGCTTTGACTATCGACTGGTGGCGCGGGCGCGAACTCAGCAGACTGCGACCGCTCCGGTTGCTGGAAGTGTTCCGCATTGATGCCGCCGCCCCGAGAGATGTCGGGCGCGGAGCCGGACTTGAATCAACGGTCCGGCCCCGGCTCAGCAGAGCTCATACTTTCACCCTTCATACTTCATCCATACTACTTCAGAATTCATACCGCAGCGCAAACTGCATAATCCGCGGGTTGGTGAGCAGATTGGTGTAGTTGCCGAAGCTGGAAGAGATGTCGATTTCCGGAACGTTGGATTGCACGTCAAAGCGGTTCCAATTGGGAACGTTGAACACTTCCCAACGGAACTGGAGCGAGTGGTTTTCGCTCCACGGCATCTTCCAGCGCTTCGACAAACCGCCATCGAGGCCGATGGTTCCATCGCCGCGCACCGGATTGCGAATGCCGGAGGAGCCAGGCAGGCTGAACATGAAGTCGCTGATAGCGGCGGGACCCCCGGCAAACATGTTCACGGTTCCGTCGCCCTGCTTGGTGGTTTTCATCTTGGGCGCGCGGCCTAACAAGGTCGCGTCGCCGCCCAGTTGCCAGTTGGTGGGCCACTCGTAGCCGTTGGAGATGCTCACCGGGAAGCCGCTGGTGATGCGGAAAAGGCCCGACAACTGCCAGCCTCCGATCAGCGCCTCCGCTAAGCCGTGGGCGCCGTGACCAAAGGCACGCCCTTGACCGAAGGGCAGCTCCCAGATCCAGTTGGCGTTCACCTGGTGGGTGGCGTCGAAGTCCGAAACGGCGCGAAGCTGCTTGTAGTCCCAGGCATTGATGATCTGTCCGCCCAGGCCGCTCCAGGGGGAGATGCGCGCCGCGTCGGAGGAGAGGTCGATCGACTTGGAGAGCGTGTAGTTGAAGTCAAATTGCAAGCCTCGACTGAACCGCCGCCGTAGCGTTACTTCGAGGGCGTGATAGTCCGAGTTGGAGACGGTGCGCCACGCGTAGAGGGATGAGTACTGGGCGTCGTAATAGGCGAAGGGTCCGTAAATGCTGCAACCGTTCGGGCACTGAAGCCCAGGGAGGTCGAGGTAAAACAAGGCTGACGTCTCGTTACCGAGGTTGCTCTGATAGATGTCGTAGGCGGCCTGGAGCGTGTTGCAAACGGCCACCGTATCTCCGCAGGCGTTAAAGCTGGTGCCTGCCAGGGCCGGGAAAAGGTCCTGCCAGTAAGCGGCCGTCTTGCCCACCAACTGCGGCGTGATATCCGAAACCTGCACGCCTTGGTTGCCCAGTCGAGCGAGTTGGGCCGCCGCCGTGTAGTAGTCTATGCCGGACTGCTTGTCGACCAGGTTCAGCGGCTGGGCCAAGTCTTCCTGACTCAGCAACCGATGGGCGAGGTGGCCGACGTAAGCAGCTTCCAGGGTCATGCTGGGAGAAAGCTCGCGCGTGATGGAGAAATTCAGCATGTAGGTATAGGGGGTCTTCAGCGTGTCGTCCATACCCCAGGTGATAGCGAATCCGCCGTTGTCGAGACTGGCCGGCGGGGTCGCCGGGAACTTGCCTGCGGGAGCGGGAATCAGGATAGTTCCGCCCGGAGTGTTGGCCGCAGCGCACCCCGAGGCCGGGATCACATTCAAGTTAGTGAGGCGCGGTGCGCAGTCCTCGGTTTGAATGCCGGCCGGATTACTCAGGGTGCTGGACAGGCCGAACGAGCCGTTGGTGTCAAACGTGTTGAGGATGTTCATGCCAAAGTGATCGAAGGCGACTCCGAAGCCGGAGCGAATGGAGGTCTTCCCATCCCCGAGGAGCTTCTGCCAGAACCCCGAGTGTGGATGCGGCGCGTACGCGAAGGAAAGCCGCGGCGCAAAATTATGGTAATCGGTGTGGTAGAAGCCCGGCGCGTTGTTGGCGGGGCCGCCCAGACCGAAATCGACCGGCGGGAGTTGATTGTTGGGGACGCCGGTGGCGCCATCGACGCCGCGCTGGTTGAACCACTGCCCGAGGCTGAAGTCCGGGTGCACCTGGTAACCGGTCACTTCCCAGGGCGGCGTGGCGATCTCCCACCGCAGCCCGTAAGTGACGGTCAAGTTAGGCCGGAAGCGGAAGGAGTCCTGGCCGTAGAACTCATACTCGCGATCGTCGAAGTGACGCGGTATCGGGGTCCCCTGAGGCAACACTTGGCCCTGCTTGTTGTAGTTGTAGGTGGCGTCATCCTCGGTCACCATGCCCAACACCGCGATCATGGGAAAGTCGAAAGAGTTGGTGAAGCTCGAATCAACGTCCGGGAAACCGTTGGCCGCTGGATCGAAGAAAGTCCCCGTGCCGGCGATCCCCGAGGGATTCAGCCAGGAGGCGTTGGTCAGGCCGTCGCTGAAGGAGTTTTGAAGACTATGGCGTGGATTGCTGATGAGGCGCGTCACTCCCCCGAATTGCAGTGTATGGCGGCCGCGGATCCAGGAAAGATCATCGCCGATATCGTTGATCGGTAGCGTGAAGCCGTGGCTGCGCGTCACACCCTGGTCGATGCCCCGGAAATAGATCCAGGGTTGGGTGGAATCGCCGAGGTCGTTGACGCTTTGCCGGGTCAATCCCCAGTGCAGCGTATTCACCCTGGCAGCGCCAAGGTTCGAGGTCAAGCCGAGCACGAAGCCCTTGCTGAAGTTCTCTTGTGTGGTCTCGGGCTGAAACCCCGGCAGAAAGGCCGGAGTGAGGGCTTGAACGTCATTCATCAGGTTGCCGCGCCAGAAAAGGTTGTGGGTGCCGTTGGCGTTCAGGCGATAGTCCAGACGGGCGATGTAAGTGTAGAAATTGTTGTTGACCGGAGCGGCGAAACGAAAGCCGCTGTAGTTGAAGCCGTCGCCCACCGAGTTGTCGTTGGGCTCCGGGTAGGAATTGAAGTAATTCAGCACCGCCGGGTTGGGGCCGAGGTGCAACGGGTCCATGGCGGTAATCTGATCGGATGACAGCGACTGCACCTGCAAGGGTACGTTGCAGTTCCCGTTTGAATCGTAGTTGTCACCCGGGCAGTACTGATACTTGACGATCCCCTGGCGCAGGCTGGCGCTGGGTATGGTTCGTACGGTGCTCTGCGCCTCCCGGTCGCGGCGGATGTCGACGTTGGCGAAGAAGAAAGCGCGATCTTTCTTGATCGGCCCCCCCACCGCGCCGCCGAAAATGTTGCGGATCAGCTTAGGAGCTTGATTCGGCTCGCCGCTGGAAAGTTCGGCTTGCTTGATGAACCAGTCGTTGGCGCTGGTAACGGTATTGCGGGTGTACTCGTAGAGAGTGCCGTGGAAATCGTTGGTACCACCCTTCGTCACCAGGGACACTTCGGCGCCGGAGGAGCGGCCCACATCCGAGTTCTCGTTGGTGGTTGTTACCCGGAACTCCTCCAGTGCGTCGGGCGTCATTCGCAGGACGGAAGTGAAAGCATAACCACCGACGGCGTCGTTGACGTCGACCCCGTCCAGGGTTACGTTCGATTGATCGCTTCGCGCCCCGTTTACCGCGCCGCTGCGGGTATCCATATCTACGTCGATGTCGGGGCGGTTGCTGGTGAAAACGACGCCCGGCTGAAGGCTGAGCAGATCCACCACGTTGCGCGACTCGATCGGCAATTGCTTCACCTGGTTTTCGGTGAAGGTATTGCCGATGGTCGCGTCGGTGGTGTTGATCAGCGGGGCTTCCGCGGTCACCGCAACGGTCTGCGTGGCCGCGCCGACGGTCAACGTCACGTTCTCGGTGGCGGGCGTGCTTACCAGCAACTCGATGTCGCTCTGTTGATAGGTTTGGAAACCCGCCTTCTCCACTGTGAGCTGATAGGAGCCGGGTGGCAATTGAAGAAACTCGTAGGAGCCGTCGGCCGCGCTGGTGGTGGTCCGGCCGAAGCCCGTAGAGGGGCTCTTGAGGCTCACTGTGGCTTTGGGAATCACCCCCCCGGTTTGGTCGGTGATCGTGCCCCGGAGAGATGTCGTAGCCTGTCCCCAAGCACATGTCGAAAACAACAGCAGTGCCCACAGACACACCAAGCTCAAACAAATCTTCTTCACGGATGTCCTCCCCTTTCCGCCAAGATTTGTCCGCCGCCAAATCCTCGGCTTCTCAGTTTGAGTAGGTTCTTTGACCTCCTGCCTGAGCGAAGGCGGGGTCGCGCCAAGCAACCGCATCAGGCTGACTGATCCTTGATCCAACGGTGACCCGCGACCCGACGGGCGAAATATATATCGCCGTTCGCCGAAGTTGTCAATCGCTTAATCTTAATGGAGCTTATTCGTTCGGCTATCGTCGGAGGATCGAGCCGGTCGTAGGTTCGCGCCCCGATTCGATGGTCAACATCGAAGCCGACTCTGCGGTGCCGGTGGCTAGCTGAAATCAGTTAAAATCAGTTGATCTTTTCGTACCAAGCTTGGCAGAATAGACGAGTCGCCACTCGAGAGCCCGTGCGTGTCCGCGCAAGGCCAGCGACTGGATGCCGGCGACGAAGCTGGAGTTGGATCCGTCATCACGCCGTTTTTCTCGTCGGGGCGTGGCGCAGCCTGGTAGCGCGCTTGCCTTGGGCGCAAGAGGTCCCCGGTTCAAATCCGGGCGCCCCGACCAACATTCTAAAGACGTTAGCCGTCAAAGGTAGCCTTCGAAAAAGTACAAACTCGTACAAGGTCACATTCTCCACAGGGCACTTACCACGCTGGAAGCGGCCTCGCGCTTCTCAGATGAAATCGCCTGAGTGTAGATGTTCAGCGTGGTCTGGATGTCT
>Ga0335081_10020091_pt1 | contig 10802 bp, 13 predicted proteins | sample Lox_Sample_35_FD_206713 | JGI IMG/M metagenome (GOLD analysis project Ga0335081, IMG submission 206713) | Soil microbial communities from Loxahatchee National Wildlife Refuge, Florida, United States - Lox_Sample_3.5 | ecosystem: Environmental > Terrestrial > Soil > Wetlands | place: USA... | reverse complement strand
TGTAGTCGGCCAGGAGGCGAAGGTAGGTGTGGCGGTCGGTGTCGGTGAAGAAGATGTCCTGGCGGTAGTTACCGCTGCGTGACGTGGTGGGGCAGACCGGCCGCCACTACCCGAGCAAGTCGAGGCATGCTATATGGTGGTGGTGAGGCGACGATTCGTCTCAGAAATGTGGAAACAGGTAGCCTGTCACGGGTTCCTACACACATGTCACGGGTTCCTACAAGCACGATACGGCCTCGGGCCTATTCCCGCCGGCTTACAGCAGATTCACCAGAATCATATGCACTTCCAGCAGAACTATCCGGCTCCGCCCCGACAGGAGCCGCGAATTCGACCAGGGCAAAGATGACCATCGTGCGCTACATTCCTGCTTTGCTGTTGACGATTGGACTCACAGCAGCCACCAGTTTGGCAGACGACGAGCCGTTTCAGCCCGACCAAGTCACGCAGTGCTTGAAGAGTTCCAAGGCGGCCGGACTGACGGTGCTTACTGACAACAACCCGTTTTACCTTCGTGGGGATTTCGACACGGATGGCAAGCCCGATTATGCCCTTCAGGTTCGGTCGAAAAGCGGCGGCACCGGCGTTCTGATCTGCGGCGGAAATAAGGCGGTGTTCCTGCTGGGGCGTGGACTTGGAACCGCCCAGTTTTCGGACATGCCGGAGGATAAGTTTCTCGCGCCGCAGTGGGCCGTTTACACCAAGCAAGAGGTTGCCGCCCTTGGAGCCTTTCAGAGCAACGTACCCCGCCCGGTTCCATCGGTGAAGGGCGAGGCTATCGCGATGATCTGGGAAGACGGCATCTCGCTCATCTACTGGGACGGCGCGAAGTTCAGGTGGGCCGGGAGCAAGGAGTAGCTTGGGTTTTTGGGAAACAACCCGTGACAGGGAAACAACCCGTGACAGGCTACGTGTTTCCGCTCGCTTCGGTCACAGCGGAGAAGAGTGCGAGCTGTGTATCGATTCCGTCTTCGCGACCCTTTCGCGGACGGCCAACTGGACGCGGTTGGAGTGCCCGACGCCGTGCGCGGCGATTTCTGCCCGGCCTGCGGGGTGAGCGTCCTCGCCGCGGCGGAATCTTCACGCGTCAGCGCGGCCATGCTGGAGTTCAACAAGCAGGTGAACGGCTCGATCGTCGATCCCGCATTCATTGCGCGCGTCCGCAAGAAACTCGCACTCGACCCGCGCCAGGCGGCCGCAATCTTCGGCGGCGGTCCCAATGCCTTTTCGCGCTACGAGAACGGAAAGACCAGGCCGCCGCTCGCGCTGGTGAAGCTCCTCATAGTCCTCGACCGCCACCCCAACCGCTCAATGAGGTCCAGGCCAAACGGTAGAGGGCAGGCGCGCCCGGCGCCTACGGCATTATGGGCGTCTCCAGCAGACTCCACGCCTCCGCACCCTCGCACCGTCACCTCTTCTTGAGCCTCTTGAGCCCCCTCTTCTTGAGCCCATTTCCCGATTCTGCTATCCTCAATACGTCGAATTCATCATATTGACGCTTCCCGGCCGGCGTGGCCGGGGCCTACCGCGAGGTTCACATGTCGGGCCATTCCAAATGGGCCACCATCAAACATAAGAAAGCTGCTCTGGACGCCAAACGCGGCAAGCAGTTTACCCGCATCATCAAGGAAATCACCATCGCCGCGCGCAGCGGCGGGGACCCGGACGGCAATCCCCGGCTGCGCACCGCCATCCTGGCCGCCAAAGCCGTCAGCATGCCTTCCGACAACATCAAGAAGGCCATTCAACGCGGGACGGGCGAAATCGAAGGCGGCCAGATCGAAGAAGTCATGTTCGAAGGCTATGGGCCGGGCGGCGCCGCCATCCTGATCAACGTCGCCACCGACAACCGCAACCGGACGGTGAGCGAGCTCCGCCATGTCTTTTCCAAGAACGGCGGCAACATGGGCGAGCAGGGCAGCGTGTCCTGGATGTTCGAACGCAAGAGCCAGGTCATCATCGCCGCAGATAAGGCGGATGAAGACAAGCTCATGGGGGTCGTACTCGATGCCGGCGCCGACGACCTGCGGAATCACGGCGAACACTGGGAAGTCCTTTCCCCACCGGAAGCGCACGAGGCGATCCTCAAAGCCCTGGATGCGGCAGGCGTGCCGCACGAGGAGGCCGGTATCGTCATGGTCCCCAAGAACCTGCTGCGGCTGGAAGGCAAAAACGCCGGCGCCATGCTGCGGCTGAACGAGGCTCTGGAGGAACACGACGACGTGCAGAACGTGTACTCCAACTTCGATATCGATGAGAAGGAGATGGAGGCGTTGACTCAGTAGCGTGCGCGTCCTCGGCATCGATTGCGGCTCGGAGCGGACCGGTTACGGCGTGATCGAAAGCGACGGCCGGGAGCACTCCCTGGTCGCCGCCGGGGTTATTCGCACCAGTGCCAGGCGGCCGTTCGAAGAACGGCTGCTCGAAATCGCGGGGGGATTGCGCCGGCTGATGCGGGAATACACACCCGAATTCGCGGCGGTGGAAGAAGTATTTCATTCGGCGAATGCCAAGACGGCGCTGAAGCTCGCCCACGTGAGAGGAGTCGCCCTGCTGGCCATCGCGGAAGCGGGGGTGGAGCTGGCGGAGTATTCTCCGCTGGAGGTCAAGATGAGCGTGGTGGGTTATGGCCGGGCGGAAAAAGGGCAGGTGCAGATGATGGTGCGGAGCCTGCTGCGTCTACCCGAAGCCATCGCGTCGGAAGACGCCGCGGACGCCCTGGCGGTGGCGATCTGCCACGCCACGCACGAAGCTACCAGCAGGAGGCTGGCTTAGGTCCGGGTACATTGCCATGAAGTGGTCCCTGATTCTGCTTTTTGCGAGCACGGTTTTCGCCGCCGACGCGCCCCGGCTGTTCTATTCGAGGGCTTTCAAGGGAAGCTCGCCGGAGTATCTCGAGGTCGCCCTCGAGAAGAACGGCGACGCTGCGTACCGCGAGGCGGTGGATGACGAACTGCCGGTCCGGTTCCACGTCAGCGAAGCCGACACGCGTACGGTCTACGATCTGGCGGACCAACTGGATCACTTCAAGCACCCCTTGGAGGCGCCGGTCAAAGTGGCGTTCATGGGAACCAAAACCTTCCGCTACGAAAACGGCAGCGAGAAGAACGAAGTGAAGTTCAACTATTCCGAGGATCCGACGGCGCGCGCCTTGCAGGACTGGTTCGAACGCATGGCCGAATCGGCGCAGTACCGCACCAACCTGGAGCGGGCCGCCAAGTACGACCGGTTGGGTGTGGTGCAGGCTCTGAACCTGCTGGGATCGGCGCTGGACCGCAAGCGCCTGGTGGGGCTGGAGCAGTTTCTTCCCACGCTCGATCGCATCGCGAACAACGAAAACTACATGCATACGGCGAGGGCCCAAGCGGCCGCGATCGCCGAGGCCATTCGCAAGAACCAGCCCTGAGACAACGCCGGATGCTGTACAATGTCTTTGGTGCGGACCTGATCCGCCAGAGGGAGATCCAACCACTGGGCCATGTCTGATCGCGGAATCCTGTTCCTGTTCAGTATTGTGATGATTGTTGCTTCATTGGGTGCCGCGGGATGGCTGATCGCTACCGGGCAGGCGGGAACGGTGGACGGGTTGTTCATGGTCCTGACCGCCCTGATCGTCGCCGCGTCGTTTGCGCTCTACATAATGTTCGTAATTCATCGGGCCCTGGAAGCCGCGAAACCGCCGGCTAAACCCGCCAAGGCCGATGCCGCCAAACAGGCGGCCAAGCCAGCGCCGGCCACCGTGGCGCAGTCCTGACCACCAGGACGCGGGCCAGTCCCGGACGGAGTTACCGCGATTCGTGCCGCCCTGCCCGTCCTATTCCGTTCCGGATTTCCACGGTGCTGGCCGGGCAGGCTCTCGATAGCGTGGATAAATCGAAAATAGCGGCCCGATTTGATTACTTTATTCATGTCCGGCCATAACCAAAGCTGACCGGCCAGAACCTAACGTCCGAAACCCAAGGTTTCCACCCTAATCCATTCACCACAAAGATGTTATTACCACAGAACCAGAAGCGTCCTCGGAACCTGCCGAACCGGCGCCGGTTTCCCGGCCGACAATAACCCAATGGGAAGATGAACGCGAATTGGTACCCCTCACCCATATTTGTTAATGCCAAGAAAGCCCGATTGGTATAAACTTGACCCCAATAGGTTTTTTAGCGGAATTCTCATTTCTTTTTCTGCGAAGGGTGTATTACCTGGGAATTTATGGGTTACGAGGATGTGAAGCCGACGGTGCTGGTGGTGGAAGACCAACCGGCTCTCCGCCGTCTGATCGTCCGCATGCTGGATCGGCACGGGATGGAGGCTCTGGAGGCAGGGAGAGCGGCGCAGGGATTGGCGCTGGTTCGGGAGCGGCTCGGCGCGGTGGACCTCGCCGTGGTGGACATGGTCATGCCTGGTATGAGCGGGCTTGACTTGGCCACCGAGCTGGAGCGCGAATACCCGAAGGTGAAGATCCTCTATATTTCGGGTTATACCGACAGCATCGCGATGGATGTGATTGCGCGGCGAGACCCCGACGCTGTGCTTCTCAAGCCTTTTACCGAGCAGGCGCTGCTGGACCATGTTAACCGGCTCATGCCAACAGCCCAGAAGAAGGTTGTAGCCGCCCGGGATGGGGCCGCTGCTCCTTCGCGCCGCAACGGTACGTCGGGGTAGGAATCAGAAAGCCAAGGGCGAATCGAACCGCACCAGCCGCGTATTGTAATAGGTGGGGTCCGCGAATTTCTCATTGAAGATGCGATTCCACCGTGCTTCTTCGAGGCAGGTACGGCACGTGCCGCATCGGCAGCGGCGAACCTTCGGAATTGGTTTTGCGCTGGTTTCCAGATTGTCGGGTCCGGCCTCCCGGCGCCGATTCGGCTTGCGCTTAGGGCGTTGGGCTTCTTCCATCAGCGCGGCGATCATTCTGGGGTCCGTTAATTCCATAACCGCTCCCTGCGACTCGTTCCTTCGCCCCTCGTTCACCTCATCTCCCCATGGAAGCGCGTGACCGAGCCGAGCCAGATTCTGCCTGACCTTCTCATCGTCAGTTTTCGGTAGGACTCTACAACAATTCGAGTGCCGCTCGACGAACAAAGCTCTCCGATATTTTCCAACGCGGCCCGGCATGCTTGGCCTGGCAACCGTCCTGTTTTCCCCCACTGTGCGTCATTTCCCCCAGATTCTAGGGTAAAACTGAGGACTTCTGTGTCGGTTTTATCGACAAACAGGACCAAAACACTCTATTTCGGATTTACAGGCCGTTTGGTTATCCTGTTGCTTGATTGATCCCAAACTCGCGCGGACGTCGACGTCGGCTGCCCGCTCGACCATAGCAGCAGTTCCAGATGGGAAGGGGGTAAGCTTTGCGCCGCTGGCTTCAAGATGGGGGCCACCTAATTCGCCCCGCGACAGTTTTGCTCGCCGGGCTCGGCCTTTTTCTGGTGATCCGTTCCGCGGTGATCCCCAAAGCGTTCGGTCAATACGGACATTACCGTCCGGCTGCGCTGGACCTGGTTCGCTCGCGGACCATATCGTATGCGGGACACGAAACCTGCGTGCTGTGCCATGAGGAGGAGGGCAGAGTGCACGACGCCGGCAGACACGCGACGGTAGCGTGCGAAGCCTGCCATGGACCACTGGCCAAGCACGCGGACGATCCGGGCGCCAATGTCCCCAAGTTGCCGCAAGTCGGCGACCTGTGCCGTCGCTGCCATGAAAAGGATGCAGCCAAGCCCCAGGGCTTTCCGCAGGTTGTGACGGCCGAGCACTCGGGCGGCGTGCCCTGCGATTCGTGCCATCAGCCGCACAACCCGCACCTTTGAGGGAAGGAACAAGACGAATGGAAATCACCAGGCGCGACTTATTCAACGTAGGCGGCAAGCTGCTGGTCCTCGCATCGGTCGGGGCCACTTTGGAGCAGATCACGGGAGCCGCCCCGGCCAGCGACGCGTACAAGATGGCCGATCACTGGTGGGGCATGCTGATCGATATCGACAAGTGCATCGGCTGCGGCAATTGCGTCCGCGCCTGCTCCAACGAAAACAGCGTGCCGCAGGGCTACTTCCGGACCTGGGTGGAACGCTACCAGGTGGAGGAAGGCAAGGCCACGCCCACGGTGGAATCGCCCAACGGCGCGATTGACGGCTTCAAACCGCAGAAGCGCGCAGACGTCAAGAGTTTCTTCGTTCCAAAACTCTGCAACCAATGCGCCGATTCCCCCTGCGTGCAGGTTTGCCCTGTAGGCGCCACCTTCGTCAGCCCGGATGGCGTGGTGCTGGTCGACAAGGAATATTGCCTGGGCTGCCGCTACTGCGTGCAAGCCTGCCCATATGGCTGCCGGTACCTGCATCCCGAGACCGATACCGTGGACAAGTGCACCCTCTGCTACCACCGCATCACCAAGGGGTTGACCACGGCCTGTTGCGAGAACTGCCCTACCGGCGCGCGCCAGTTGGTGGATTTCAAGAATCCCAAGGACCCCGTGCACGAGTTTCTGCGCCACAACAAAGTGCAAGTGTTAAAGCCGTATATGGCCACGCAAGCCAAGGTCTACTACAAGGACCTGGACGGCTCGGTTCGATAACGGAGCGAATGATGATACCTGGCGTCGACGGTTTCATGTACCCCAACGAGGTGGAGCTGCAGTGGAGCCTGCTGATCGTGCTCTACCCGTACATCACCGGCCTGGTGGCCGGCGCTTTCATCCTGGCGTCGCTCGAGCGCGTGTTCAAAGTAGAAGCCGTGCGGCCCACCTACCGCCTGGCCCTGCTGACCGCGCTGGCGTTCCTGTTGGTGGCGCCGCTGCCGTTGCAGTTGCACCTGGGGCATCCCGAGCGGTCGCTCGAGATGTATCTCACGCCGCACAAGTCGTCGGCCATGGCGATGTTCGGCTTTGTCTATCTGTGGTACCTGACGGTGGTCCTGCTGCTCGAAATCTGGCTCGAGTACCGCGCCGACATCGTCCGCAAGGCGCAAACCACTACCGGATTCCAGCGCATCCTTTATAAGGCGCTGACGCTCGGTTCGGAGAACATCAGTCCCGCGGCGCGCATCATCGACGACAAAGTCGGCTACACCGTGACGGTCATCGGCATTCCTTCGGCGTTTCTGTTGCATGGGTATGTCGGATTCATTTTCGGCTCCATCAAGGCCAACCCGTGGTGGTCGACACCGCTAATGCCCATCGTGTTTCTCTTCTCGGCCATGGTCTCGGGCATTGCCGCGGTGCTGATGCTGTACACCGCCTCGATGAAGCTCAAGAAGCAGCCTATCGACATGCGCTGCCTCGACACCATTGCCAAGTATCTCTTCTATACCTTCGTCATCGATTTCACGCTGGAGATGCTGGACCTGATCCACCGCACCTATGAAGCCGACGAATCCTTCCGCAGCCTGGACTTCATGGTGCATACGCGCTTGTGGGGCTCGCAGGTAATCCTGCAGATATTCCTGGGTACGCTAGTCCCGCTGGCGCTGCTGGCAGCGAACCAGTTGTGGAGATTCCGGGAGGGTGTGCGCAAAGCCATGTACGTGACGGCGTGCAGCCTGACGCTGATCGGCATCTTCGCCATGCGCTGGAACGTGGTAATCGGGGGCCAGCTATTCTCGAAGAGCTTCCTGGGCTACACCACTTACAAAGTCGGACTGGTAACACGAGAGGGCCTGCTGCCGGCCATTGGGCTGATGCTGCTGCCGTTCGTCATCTTTTTTGTGTTGATCAAGATTCTGCCGCCGTGGCCGGAGCGCGAGGCCACGTAACAGGTGGGGCAGCCAATCCTGGCTGCGGACCGCTTTCAGCGGGTCCAGCCGGCTGAGCCGGCTGCCACATCGAGTGAGGAGGTTGCCGTGCCGCAACCCGAGTGGGAAGATCTCGAGCGCCGGATCGCTCGCATCGAGCGATACCTGGGGATCCCCGCGCAGCAGGCCGACAGCCTGCCCGTCGCGGCGGCCGAGCCGGATGTCAGCCGGCCGCCCTCCCCATCCGAAGTCTCCACGGCCCTGCTTCCTATTCTGGGCCGCTGCCTGCTCGGCCTGGCCGGCGCCTACCTCCTGCGCGCCCTGACGGAATCGGGCACCCTCACACTGCAGGCGGGAGTCGCCGCGGGCATCTTCTATGCCATGGGCTGGCTGGTATGGGCCGCCCGCACTCCCGCCACCCGCCGCGTGGAAGCCGCGCTGCACAGCCTGACCTCCGTACTGGTGTTGTCGCCCCTGCTGTGGGAGGCGACACTCCATTTCCGCGCGATTTCCACGTGGAAGGCCGGCGCGCTTCTGCTGTGCTTCACGCTCTTCGGACTGGCGGTCTCCTGGCGCAAGAACCTGTTGATCGTCGCGACGATCTCGACGCTGGCGGGGCTCGGCACGGCCGCCGCTCTGCTGGTGGCGACGCGCGACGTGGTGCCCTTCACCCTGGTCTTCCTGGCGATCGCCGCCGCGGTCGAGACCTCGGCCTGCCTGGAACATTGGCTGAGCGAGCGGTGGCTGGCGGCCCTCGCTGCCGATCTCGCCGTCCTGCTCGCCACCTGGCTGGTCACCAACGAGCGCGGCCTCCCGGAGAGCTACGCACCGATTCCTTACGGCTGGCTGCTGGGTTCGCAGGTGGCGCTGCTGGGGATTTATCTCTCGAGTACGATCATCCGCACGCTGTTCCGGGGATTTACGTTTACCGGCTTCGAGACAGCGCAGTGCGCACTGGCTTTCTTGATCGGCGTGGGAGGCGGGTTGCGGCTTTCCAAAGAAACGCCGGCTATCTCGCTGTTCGCGTTGGCCTGCGCGGCCGCCTGCTACATAGTCTCCTTCGCGCGGCTGGAACGCGGCGGCTCGCGCCGCAACTTCTACACGTACTCCACGTTCGGAATTCTGCTCGTGCTGGCCGGCAGCCGCATTCTGCTTTCGGGCACGACGGCGGCCGCGGCCTGGTCGGCTCTGGCTATCGGTTGTATCTGGGCGGGTGGATTCTCTGGCCGCTCGACGCTGCAAGTCCACGGCGGCATCTACCTGTTATTGGCGCTGACCGGTTCCGGTGCGCTGCAACATGCGACCGCCCTGGTATTGGGAGCGGCTCAGTGGCCGGACGAAAAGCAAGTGGCGCTGTGGGCAGGACTGGCGGCAGCCGCGATGTGCTACCTCCTTGCCGCCCGCGACGCCCGAAGCTTGTCCGCTTGGAACTCGCAGACTCTTCGCCTGGTGGTGGCCGGTACCTTGGTATGGATGGCTGCGGGGGCCGCGGCCGGCGTGCTCACCACCGCCTATCACGCCGAATTCGGCGCGCTCGCCAGCAATGCCTACTGCGCTACGCTGCGCACCAGTGTTCTCGCCGGTTCGGCATTGCTCCTGGCCTGGGCGGGTGCGCGCTCGAGCAACGTGGAACTATCGCGCCTGATCTATCCCGTGATGCTGGTGGGCGCTTACCGACTGCTCATCGTCGATTTGCACGGGGACCTCAAGGTGCCCCTGTTCCTCTCGCTGCTGGTTTATGGCGCGGCTCTGATAGCGCTGCCGAAGCTGAAAGCGTTGAAACCCGCGGCGGCCCAGGCTGCCGCCAGTTCCTGAGACCATCAAACACATCATCCCCGTTCTTCAGCATGCCGTTAGTAACTACGGTGGACTGGTAATCGCGCGAGGATCGTTCCTATAACAGGGTATGAAGCTCGCACAGTCTCTCTTTGTCCTTCTGCTGGCTGTCCGTGTCGCGCCGGCCGCGGACGCCGCGCTGACCGACTTCTTCCCGCCCGGAACCAGGGTTGTATTTGGAGCGCACGTGCGCACCATCGTCGAATCTCCTCTGACCCAGGCCGCCGTCGCTCAGGTGCGGGCTCAAGCACAGGCACAGATACCCGACGCGGCGAAGAACTGGTTGGCGGTCACCAAGCTGGCCGGCTTCGATCCGCTGCACGACATCGACGAAGTACTGGTAGCCAGTACCGGCAAAGGGCAGAATCCTCCAACCGTTGTGGTGGCGAGCGGCCGGTTCGACGTGGCCCGCCTCGCGAGGGACGCCAAACCGTATCACGACGTGCCGATTCTAGGCGGCGACAAGCCGTCGGATGGCGTGGTTGCGCTGCTGGATGGCTCCACCGCTCTTGCCGGCGACCGGTCCAGCGTTCTGGCGGCGATCGATCATCGCGGCGGAGCAGGTGAAGACACCGGACTCGCGGAGCGCATCGCGTCCCTGCGCGACCGATACGACATCTGGGGAATTGGCGACCATCTGGAAGGAATAATCCCGGCGTCCGCACAGTCGCAGGGTCTGGACTCGATCGACCGCTTCCAATTCGGCATTGCGATCCAACAGGACGTGGAACTGGCCGGCGAAATCCATGCGACATCTCCCAAAGACGCGGAGAAACTGAGCGCCACACTGGGACTGCTGAGTGCCATGATGAAGGCTCAGCAGCCGTCCAGCGGCACGAAATTCGACCTGCAGGAAGATCACGGCACGTTCAAAGTGGTGCTGAAGGTTCCGGAAGAGCAAGTGAAGAAGGCCATCGAGGCGCAGCGTGCCGCGTTTGAGAGAGGCTTGGCATCTGCGACCCAGTTCGGCAGCCAGCCCCTGTCCGTTGTGAACGCTGCCCCGGCCGCTGCTTCACTGTCCCCGCTGCAAGCCGCGCCGCCTGCCACGCGCAAAGCCGCTCCGCCTGCGGTGGTAGACAAGGACGGCAACACCGTGATCCTGACGCTTCCCGGGAAGAAGTAAGTGGGGCCGCCAATCCTGGCTGCGGACCGCTTTCCGGCGGGTCCAGCCGGCTGAAAAGCCGGCAGCAGGCAGGATTGCCCGCCCCACGTTCGAGCGATCAGCCGCACCAGCCAGACCG